>Ga0335081_10002678_pt1 | contig 28016 bp, 17 predicted proteins | sample Lox_Sample_35_FD_206713 | JGI IMG/M metagenome (GOLD analysis project Ga0335081, IMG submission 206713) | Soil microbial communities from Loxahatchee National Wildlife Refuge, Florida, United States - Lox_Sample_3.5 | ecosystem: Environmental > Terrestrial > Soil > Wetlands | place: USA...
ATGCATGTCGACGTGCAGCCGGGCGCCGCGCCGGTGAGCCCTCCGGCCGAGAAGCCATCGGGACAGGAGCCGATGAACCTCCGCCGCGAGCACGAGATGATGGCCGAGCGCGAGCTGCGGCTGAAGGCGGATTGACATGGCCGAGCAACCGCTCACCAACGCCGCGGTCTACAGCGCCATCCCCACGGTCCAGGTGGACGGTCAGTTCAGCGCCATGATTGCGGGCCAGCTGCTTGCGATGGAGATGTGCGAGCAGGAAGCCGGCATGTCGTCGATGGAGCTGCGGCTCAGCAATTTCGGCTCGTTCCCCGGCGGCGTGGCCGATCTCGTGTTCGAGGACGGCAAGGTCTTGAAGCTGGGATCGGGCCTGACGGTATACGCGGGCGACGTGAACTCCCCGACCGAGATCTTTCGCGGCAAGGTCACGGCGCTGGAGGGACGCTATCCGCGCAGAGGGCCGCCCGAGCTGGTGGTTCTCGCCGAGGACGCGCTGCAGGGGGCGCGCATGAAGCGCCGGACCCGGACGTGGTCCGCCACGACGCTCGCGCAGATCGTCAGCGCGGTCGCCTCGCCGCTCGGCTTGAAGGCGGTGACGAGCGGACTCGACGCGAACATCGGAACCGAGCAGCAGTTCAACGAGTCGGATCTGAAATTCCTGCGTCGGCTGCTCGCCCGCTACGACGCCGACCTGCAGGTGGTCGGCGACGAGCTGCACGCGTCGCCGCGCAGTCAGGTCCAGCGCAACAGCATCGGGCTCGACATGAACAGCCAGCTGCGCGAGGTCCGCGTGATGGCCGACCTGGCTCACCAGGTCACGACGATTACGACGACCGGCTGGGACTACAAGAGCGGACAGGCGATCTCGGTAACCAGCCAGGCGAGCGCCTTGGGGCAGGGGGCCGGTCAGACCGGGAAGGATTGGCTCGGCCAGGCCCTGCGCAGCCGGTCGGAACAGCTCGCGCAGTTCTCCCATCTGAACCAGGCGGAGGCGCAAGCGCTGGTCGACGCCGAGTTCATGCAGCGCGCCCGGCGGTTCGCGGTGGCGCATGGCGTGGCTGAGGGTAACCCCAATCTGCGGGTCGGATCGTGGCTGACGCTGACCGGATTGGGGCCGCGGTTCTCCAACGACTACTACACGACCATGGCGGTGCATCGCTTCGACACCGACAACGGATACGAGACCGAGTTCACGGCGGAGAGCGCCTATCTGGGAGATGCCGCATGAGCCGGCTCATCGACCACACCGCTCTCGATCTCATCGGCGCGACCGCGTTTCTCGGCATCGTGAAGAGCGTGAAGGACCCGGAGAGCCGCAACCGGGTGCAGGTGCGCATCTTCAACACCGACGGCGTCGCCGACCAGGACGCGCCCGTATGGGCGCGGGTGGCGGTGCCGTTCGCCGGCGGCAAGCGCGGCACCTTCTTCATTCCCAGCGTCGGCGACGAGGTCGTGCTGGTTTTTCTGTCGGGAGATCCGCGGTTTCCAATCGTCATCGGCGGATTGTGGAACGGCAAGGACGCCGCCCCCGAAGCCCTGGGCGGGTCCGGCGATGCGGTGGACCGCTGGACGATCACCGGCAAGGCCGGAACGCGCATCGCCATCGTGGAGGAGGGCGCGGGCAACGCCACGGTCAAGTTTTCGACGCCGGGCGGGCTGACCGGCACCATGACGGACGGTGGCGGCGGCTCGATCGAGTTCACCAACGCCTCGCACACCTCGGTCAAGATCGACTCGTCCGGCGTCACCGTCAGCGCGCCGAGCGGCAAGGTGCAGATCACGGCGGCGAGCGAGGTCGACGTCACGGCGCCGTTCGTCAACGTCACGGCGGCGCTCAGCAAATTCAGCGGGATCGTGCAGTGCCAGCTCCTGCAGGCAACGACCGTGGTGGCGACGACGTATACGCCGGGAGCGGGGAACGTATGGTGAGCCACGACGTCATCGTGCAGGGCGTGGACGTCAGCGGCCGCTGGCAGGACGGGCCGGCGTTGCTGTCGATGCACGACGACGATTTTCCGGCGCGCTTCCTCATGGATCTCAAGGCCGGCGCGCCAGGCCCGGGCTCGTCGGTCGAGACGCTGACGACGTCACGAGCCGCGCCGGTGACGCTCTATCAGCCGGTGCACCGCATCCTGCACATCGCCATGGTGCAGCTCAACTGCGACACGCTCAACTGCCCACGGCTCGATCCGCTGCGCGTCGAGTCGGCCGGGGTGGTGATCCGACGCGTCCCGCGCAGCAAAGGTGCGGACCAGCTGGATGCGCCGCCGTCGGCATGGCTCAAGACCGCCGACGGTCAGTTCCTGTGGAAGAAGCGCAATCCCCTGCAGGAATGCGACGATCCGGATCCGGCGCGCCGGCCACAGCTGCAGTCCGGACAGCCGGAGCTCGATCGGCTGCTCGCCATGCAGGCGCTGATGAGCGCGGCAACGGAGATCTACAGCCCGGCCTTCGTCGCGCCGCCCGACGTCTGCGAGGCGGTGGGGCGCACGGTGGTCTACGCGGTGCTTCCCACGGCCAGCTCCGACGTGAGCACGAGCCCGCCCACTGCCCCGCAGTACGACATGGGCGCCCTGGCGAGCGGCCTGCCGCTGTTGCTGCTGGCCGGCAGCAACAGCGCGCCGCTGCAGGACGGGCAGGTCGACTACCACTACATGTCGGACGAATTCGCCAACGCGAAAGGGGCCACCAGCTTCCCGCCGTTCGCGCAGGCGCTGAGGATGCTCTATGCGTTCGGCGCCTTCGACGACAATCCGCAAGCGCGTGCCTTGCTCGAGGCTTTGAACAAGCACAGCGTCTATTTTCAGACATCGCCCCCGCTGGGCATGGGCACCTTCTACCAGCAGGCCGCCCAGGACCTGATGGACTACGATCCGTCGAGCGGCGGACCGGCCCCGGTATTGACGATGCCGCATGCGTGGGACGTCGCGACCGGTCCCGATCAGGACGAGATCGTCGCCAAGTTTGCCGCGCTGCTGCAGGTGAGCAGCAACAAGGTCACGGCGCCGCGCGGGCGCTTCCAGGACGCGAGCCGGCAATACCGCATGCGCGTCTTTCTGCGCATCAAGAGCGAGCATCCCGATTGTCCGCCGAAGCTGGCGTGGAGCAGGTTCAGCGATCCGTTTCGCATTGCCGCCTGGCACGAGTGCGCCGGCCGCACCCAGCCTCCGGTGCCGTTGCCGGATCCGACCGATCCGAATTTCCGCAAGAACGCAAAGCCGAACTGCTCGTTCGCGGTGCCCGCCGGCCTGATGAATTCGATGAACACCAAGCTGACGGATCTCAACAACGGATCTCCGCCGGCCCCGAGCGGCGTCAAGCTCGACTGGATCTGCGGGTTCAGCATCCCGCTGATCACGATCTGCGCGTTCTTCGTTCTGAACATCTTCCTCTCGCTGCTCAACCTCGTGTTCTTCTGGCTGCCTTTCATCAAGATCTGCATTCCGTTCCCGGTCCCGACGCCGGCCAATTCGGGAGACGACGATGGCACCTAGCCCATACCGGGATCCGGTCGGCTGGCCGTTCCTGCCGCTGCCCGGCGAGGACGGAGCGATCGGATATCCCACGCTGGAGCAGAGCGTGCGCGACGCGATCCGCATCATTTTGACGACGCGTCCGGGCGAGCGGCTGATGACGCCGCTGTTCGGCGCCGGCCTGCAGAATTTCCTCGACGAAGGCAACACGATCGCGGTGCGTCGCCGGATCCAGAGCGCGATCCTCGACGGCCTGCAGCAATATGAAAAGCGCGTCACCGTCGATGCGGTGGACGTGACGCCGGTCGACGGCGCGCCGAGCGAAATCCACGTCCAGATTCACTATCGGATCTTGCGAACCAACGCGCCGGGTCAGATCGGCGTGACCTTGCAAGCGGGGTAGATCGGTGCCTTTGATTCCGCCCGCCCTCGACGACCGCTCCTACGACGATCTCGTTCAGGAGATGCTGGCGAGCATTCCGGCACATACGCCGGAATGGACCTCGATCCAGCCGGGCGATCCGGGGCGGACGCTGATCGAGCTGTTTGCCTGGCTCGCCGATACGATCCTCTATCGCGCCAATCTCATTCCGGAGCGCCAGCGCATCGCTTTCCTGCGCCTGTTGGGCCTGCCGCTGCGGCCCGCCGCCGCGGCGACCGGCATCATCTCGCTTGGGCCCGACGCGTCGACGACCAGCGCGGTGACGGTGGCGGCCGGCGCAACGGTGTCCGGTCCGCCCAATTTCGAGACCCTGGGCGAGGTCGACGTGCTGCCGATCAGCGCGCAGGCCTATGTCAAGGCACCGCTCACCGCATCCCAGCAGGCGACCGCACTGCCGCTGCTGACGGGATTGAAATCGCTCTACAGCCTGCCGGCGGTGCCGACCGGCTATACGACGACGCCGGTCTTCGTCGGCAACGCGGCGGATCCGAAGGGCGTCGACCTGATCGCGGGCTCGATCGACCAATGCATCTGGTTCGCGCTGCTGGCCGGAAAGCCGGAGAACCTCGCCGCCACGCGCGCCACGCTGGGCGGCGCCCAGGGCCAGCGCGTCCTCAATCTCGGTTTCGTGCCTTCGCTTCCGGCGAGCGACCCGCTGGCGGGCGCCGGCACTTTGGCGCCCGTTCCGGCGACCTGGCAGCTCAGCGGGAGCACGCGCAATTTCGTCTCGCTCTCCGTCGTCGACGACACGACGAGCGGACTCACCCGCCCCGGCGTGGTGCGACTGGCCCTGCCGCAAGGCACGGACATCGGCGCTCCGCCCAACGACGTCCTCAGCGACGCGCAGGCCGGCGTCGGCGCCAAGCCCCCGCGCATCGATGATCCCAACATCGACGGCATTCTGGTGGCCTGGATACGGGTGCATGTGGAGAGCGCCGTGAGCCTGAGCTGGGCGGGCGTGAACGCCGTCGCGATCGATCAGCGAACCACCAAGGACCCGGTGGTGATCGGGGTCAGCAGCGGCGCGCCCGGACAGATATTCCCGCTGTCGCAGACGCAGATCGATCCGGCGACGTTCGCGCTCGACGTCGACATGCCGGGCCTCGGCTATCAGCTGTGGCAGGCGGTCGACGACCTCGCGGTGCTGCAGGGACCGATCCCCGCCTACGTGCTCGACCCGGAGGCCGGCACGGCGACGTTCGGCAATCAGATGCAGGGGCTGATCCCGCCCGCGGGGCGTCGCATCAGGGTGCGGCGCATGCGCGTCGGCGGCGGATCGGCGGGAAATCTCCCCGCCGGCTCGCTGACCAAGGTGGCCGGAAACGACGTGTCGGGCCAGCAGCTGCCGCAATTCACCGTCAATCAGCCGCTCCCGACATCGGACGGCGACGAGCCCGAGACGCTGGACGAGGCGGAGCGACGTCTGCCGGCGCGCCTGCGTCATCAGGACCGGGCCGTCACGGCGAGCGACTACGAGGATTTGGCGCTCGCCGCTCCCGGCGCTTTGGTCGAGCGTGCCGAGGCGTTGCCTCTGTTCAAGCCGCAGACGCGCGACTTCAACGCGCCCGGCGTGGTCTCCGTGATGGTGCTGCCGGCGAAGGACGGCGTGCAGCCGCCCTGTCCGCGGGCCGATCGCACGCTGCTCGAGAGCGTCTACGCGTATCTCGACCCGCGGCGTGCCGCCACGGCGGAAATGTACGTGATCGGCACCGAATATGTCGGCTTGGGAATCAGCGTGGCCGTGGAAGTGGGCGGCGGCTTCGAGTTGCTGCAGGTCGGCAAGGACGTGGAGCTGGCGCTGCGCAATTATCTGTGGCCGCTCGCACCGGGCGGCCCAGCGAATGTCGGCTGGCCGCTCGGACGCACTGTCAGGAGCCTGGAGCTCGAAGTCACCGTCGGCAAGGTGGCGGGCGTCGTGGAGGTGAACGGCTTGCGCCTATTTCAGCCGTTGCCGTCGGGCGACTACCAGCTGCTGCCGGCCGATGCGAGCGAGCAGTCGGAGCTTACGCTCGCAAGCTGGCAATTGCCCGAGCTGCTGCAGGTGCGCGTCGTAACCGGGGCGGACGGCTCGGGCATTGCGGTGCCAACCAGCTTGACGCCGGATGCCCCAACCGATCCGAACACCGTCGCGGTGCCGATCGTCGCCAAGGTGTGCTGAGCGACCATTATGGATGTCAACGGGCTCAATTTCTGGATGCTCCACGCCGCGGCGGATTGGCTGCCCCCGGGCGGTGCCGCCGGGCTGCAATACTGCAGCCACAACGGGCGCCTGCAGTTGCGCAGTCAGCGGATGGGCGCGCCGGCGACCGAAGATTCCGCCGCCGCCACCGCGCTGGTCGAAACCACGCCGATGTGCCGCGATTCGTTCGGCAACCATGCGCGGTGGGACGCGGCCAGTCGCACGGTCGTTGCCGGAGGCGCAGGGGTGGGCGATGTGGTGATCTATACGCCGCCCGCCGGGCAGACCGTCACCGATCTCGCTATGGGCTATGACGGGGTGCTGTATCTCGCGGTGTCCGGGACGCTGGTGCTGGTCGATCGCCGCAATCGCTGGCCCAACTTCACCTTGACCGACGCGGCGTTCGCGTTCTGGCGGTTGAAGGCCCTGCCGCAGGGCGGCGTGCTGGCTCTCGACCGGAACGCGCCGCAGCTCGGCGTGGTGAGCGGACTGCCGCTGCAGGTCGAGCCGAGCGACACGCCGAATCCCGGCGTTCTGCGCTCGTGCGAGCAGAACGGCGATCCTCCGCGCGTCGTGACGCGCTATGCGCTTCCGGCCATGGAAAAATTCGTGGCGCTCGCTGCCCTCTCGCCCGGCAGGTTCTATCTGCTCTCATGGGCTGCCGCAGCGCCCGCCAACACGGCCGCCTTCCTGCGCATCCACGACGCGCGGAGCGGATTGAGCAGCCCATGGACCTTCACCGAGACCAAGTTTCCCTACGGCGTTGCGTCGCTCGGCGACAAGCGCGTGGCGATCCTCGCGACCGGACTGAACGAGGCGCTGATCTATGATCTGGACGGGGCCCCCGCGACCCTCGTGGCGGCGGGGGACACATATATATTGTCCGGCCGGAACGTGGACCCGTTCGTGCAGTCGTTCGACGCGACGCCGTCCTACGGGTTCGGCGGCGGGATCTACCCGCTCCTTCCGTTGTCGCTCAATTCACTGGTCCCGTCGGGAACGACCACGGCGCCGAAGCTGATCGACAGCGGCGTGGCGCGGACCACGTGGCATCGATTGCTGCTGGAAGCCATCGTGCCGCCCCGCTGCGGCGTCGTGGTCTGGCTCGCGGCATCGGACAGCGCGGCAGACTTCGCCCCGGGCGCCGCGAGCCCGGTCGTTTGGTACGCGCACGCATTCGGCGCGGCGCCGCGCGACGCGCAGACGCCGCTCGCGACTTGGCTGCCAGTCGCCTCGGAGGTCCCGTTCGCGAAGCCGCTTCTCGGCGAGCCGGCGATCGAGGACAGCCAGGGCCTGTTCATGGTCCTGGTACAGCGCAGCGGCACGGCGGTTCGCAATCTGACCGGCCGATACCTCGGCATCCGCGTCACGCTCAGCGGCGACCGTCGCAGCACGCCGGAGATCGCCGCGCTGCGCATCTACGCGTCGCGCTTCTCGTACGTGACGCACTACCTCCCGGAGCTCTATCGCGAGAACAAGTTCGGTCCCGATGCCGACAAGGCCGCGACGAAAAGCACGCATCGCGATTTCTTCGAGCGCTTCGTCAGCTTGTTCGAGGCACAGATGACCCGCATCGAGGATCGGGTCGCGAGCGCCTATCTGCTCACCAGACCCGAATCCGCGCCCGACGACGCGCTCGACTGGCTGGGCGGATGGATCGGCCTCGATCCGGCCGGCTATCCGCCGACGCGCCGGCGCCCGCGGCTGCGCGCCGCGCCCGAGCTTCACCGCAAGCGCGGGACGGTCGCCGGCATCGCGGCGGCGGTGGATGTTGCGACCGACGGGCTGTGCGCGCGGGGCGCCGTGGTGGTGCTGGAAGCCTTTCGCCTGCGCCACATCTTCGCGACCATTCTGGGTGCGGATCTCGCGATCAGCAACGATCCGCTGCTGCCCGGCTATTCGGGCAACGCGAACGCGTTCGTGGGCGACACGCTGTTCATCGGAGATCCGCGCAACCCCGACGTCCTCGCCCTGTTCGCCAGCACATTCGAGCTGCCGAGCCAACAGGCGCAGGTCCAGCAATTCCTCGACACGCTCGCCTCTCGCATCATCGTTTTCATTCACAACCAGGTCGAGGCCGTCGATGTGAACCTGGTGCGGCGGATCGTCGAATCCGAGAAGCCGGCCCATGTCGTCGCCGACGTCCAGATCGCGACGCAGCCCTTCATGGTCGGTCTCGCGTCCCTCGTCGGCGCCAACAGCTATCTGGCGGCCGAGCCGCCGCTCGATCCGGTGGTGGTCGATGGGAGCGCGGTCGGCCGCTACAGCCTGATCCAGCATGCGCCGGGCCTCGATCCGCGCTGGGAGAATGGAGCCGCGCATGCGGGCTGATGCGCGCGACGTGAAACGACACGAGCAAGGAAGGCGACGATGAGCGATGCCTTGAACCCGCCGCAGCCGCCGAAACGGGTGTTCTATGCTACCGGCCGCATGTTGGGCGTGGAGGATTTCCAGGCCGAGCAGGACTACCACCGCGGCCGGCTCGCACGCACCCTGCTGCAGCTGTGCGGCACCGGCACGGTCTCGGGCCTGCTGGTGCAGACCGACGGCAATGCCGATGTGACCAAGCTGGAGGTCACGGTCACCCCGGGCGTGGCGATCGACCGCGTGGGCCGCATCATCGAGGTGCCGCGCAAGGTCTGCATCGTCCTCAACAACTGGCTGACCCAATACGTGAAGTCCTGGCAGAACCAGCGCAGCGGAAACGCGCCCGGGACGCCGATCGTCGCCGATCCGAACCTCGCGATTCATGACGGCCAGCATCTGATGGTCGACGTTTTCGTCACGTTCGTTCCCTGCACCAGGGATCTGACGCCGTGCTTCGCGGCGCAGGACGACTACGACGCGACCGACGCGTTCGCGCCCAACCGGCTGCTCGATTCCTTCGCGATGCAGCTGGTGCTGAGAACCGACGCTTCCCCGAAGACGCCGGTCGATCCGTGGGCGAGCCTGGGCCCGCAGCAGCCGACGCTCGCCGCCTTGCGCCAGTCGCTGCTGATCGGAACGCTGGGACCGACCGGGACGCCGGTCGAGTATCCACCGCAGTTCGACAGCAGCGCGGTGTTTCTCGCGCGCATTCTCGTGCCGGCGACCGCCGGCACCACGGGGAACCCGCCGACCTGGAACCTCACGGGTCTCGGCAGCGCCGCCATCGACAATACATCGCGATTGTTTCTCATTCCGGTGTCGGTGCTGTCGCGCTGGAACGGCCTCGGTTCCGGCACGGCGTCTTGACGGGAGGCGATCATGGCGACCTCCGGCATTCAGACCAAGATTTTGCGGGTGGGCCCGGCCGCGCCGCGGGATGACGGCGGCATGATCGTGCCGGGCAGCCAGTGGACGCGCCCGCTGTGGTTCGACGGCCGCTTTCTCGGCGCGCCCGATCTGGCGCGCGATCAGCACGATTTCCTGCGCCGTCAGGCGGAGTTCGGCCGTGCGGCGGGCTTCGGCGTGGTGCACGGATTGATGGTGCAAAGGGTCGCACCCACGGGTCAACCCGCGGATGCGGAGACGATCGTGATCAGCGCCGGACACGGCCTCACGCCGAGCGGCCAGCTGGTGATGATCGCCAAGGACTTGACCGTGCGGCTCTCGGACCTGGCCGAGGCGCAGAGCCTCAACACGCAGTTCGGGCTGTCCGCCATCCCGGCGCCGCTGCTGCGGGCGCGCACCGGCCTCTATGTGATCGGGTTGCGGCCCGTGCAGTTCACCGCCAATCCGATCGCGTCCTATCCGACGAGTGTCCAGGGACAACAGGCGCAAGACGGGGACATCATCGAGGCGACGGCCGTGTCACTCGTGCCTTATCCGCTGCCGGCGAACAACGCCGCGACGGCGACGCTCAATGCCGCAGCGGCGCGCCAGATCTTCGTCACCGGAGATGCCGGCCAGACGTCGGCGTCGCTGCTGCCGCTCGCGATGGTGAGCATCGCGGGCGGCGCCATCGAATGGGTCGACTCCTACCTGGTGCGCCGCGAGTCGGGGCCGGAATTCGCCGGGCTGCGGTTCGGGTTGGCACAGCAGGCCGCCCAGCAGGCGTTTCTGCTCCAGTACGACGCGCAGCTCCGGCAGGCGGTGACGACGTTCGGGCAGAATCCTCCGCGGTTCGCCGCCACCGACTATTTCCAAGCATTACCGCCGGCTGGCCGCTTCCCGCTCGCGAGCCTCAACACCGCGGCCTTCACCCAGCTGTTCTTTCCGCCGCAGGCGGACGTGCGCTTGCGGCTCGTGCCGGACGATGAGCTGCCGGCGCTGATCGACGAAAGCATGACGCTGCCGCCCATCGATCTGACATTGGCGACGAGCGCATATGCCGACCTTGCGATCTTCGCACTCGTGGTGCTGCCGCGCCAGCAGTTCGCCGCGCAGGCCGCAACGCTGCCGCAAGTGCAGCTGAGCGCGGCGCTGCCGCAGGCGCCGGCGCTTGGCGTATCGGGCAGCTTGGCCGGTCTCGTTTCGCGCAGTGCGACGCCGGCGCCCAGCACGGCGACCAGCAATGCCTGGAGCACCGCGATCGGGACGCAGGTCTATGGCTACTACATGCGCCGCCGCAGCTTTCCGGTGTTCGTCAGTCCGGATCAGGCGACCGTCAGCTCGAGCACGACACTTGCGGTCACGGCGGTTCCAGGCACGACGGGCTGGTCACTGCGGGCGACCGTCTCGCCCTCAAGCGCGACCGGCACCGTAACGTTCGCCGACGGTGCGACCAACCTCGGCACCGTCGACCTGACGGCGGCCACGGCGACGTTGATCTGGCCTTCGCTCGCCAGCGGGGCTCACCAGCTCAAGGCCACCTACAACGGCGACACGAATCTTGCGAACAGCAGCACAACGGTGAACCAGACCGTCTAGCCGGGAGATGTGAGGACGAGTCATGGCGAACTACTTGCAAGGGGACACGCGGGTCGCTCTCCAGGCCGCCGACCTCGCCCGATACCAGGGCAACGGCTCGTTGGTGCTCGACACCCGCCGGACACGGCCGCTGTGGTTCGACGGCCGCTTCATGGCGGCACGCGACCTGCTCCGCGAGCAGAACTATTTTCTGCAGCGGCAGGCCGATCTCGCCAAGGCGCCCGCGTTCGGCATCGTCGGCGGATTGCTGATCGACGTGATGTCCGGCACGCCGGCCGGCGCGAGCCACGACACCATCATCATTCATGCCGGGCAGGGCATCACGCCCGCCGGGGAGCGTGTCACCGTCCCCCAGGATATGACGCTGCGGCTGTCGGATCTGCCGGAACAGCAGACGCTCGACGTGCAGTTCGGCATTTCCAAGCTGCTGGTCGCATCTGCGAAGACGCGGACGGGCCTTTATCTGATCGCATTGCGCCCGGTTCAGCTCGCCGCCAATCCCATCATGGCCTATCCGACGACCGTGCTGGGAACGGCGACGCAGCGGGACGGCGACATCGTGGAGGCGACGGAGGTCGCGCTGGTGCCGTGGCCCGCGGCCGCGAGCCAGGACAGTGCGATGACCCGCGACGCCGCCTTGGCCCGGCAGGTGTTCGTCGGCGGGAGCTCGCAGCAGCTGTCCGACTCGCTGCTGCCGCTGGCGATCGTGAGCCTCAACGGCGGTGCCATCGCGTGGCTCGACACCTGGCTGGTGCGGCGCGAGGCCGCGTCGCAGTTTGCCGGCCTGCGATTCGGGCTCACCGATCGAGCGAGCCAGCAGGCCTTCATGCTGCAGTATGACTCGCAGCTGCAGGCGGCGGTCGGCAGCTTCGTCGGTCAAGCACAGACGGCTCGATTCCAGGCCACGGATTTCTTCAAAGCTTTGCCGCCGGCGGGACGCTTTCCGCTGTCCTGCATCGATGCCGCCGCGTTTACGCAGGCATTCTTCCCGGCGCAGATGGATGTCCGGCTGAGCATCGTTCCGGACGACGAGATTCCCGCGCTGATCGCCGATGCGATGTCGCTGCCGCCGATCGATCTCACCACGGCGGCGGGAGCGCAGGCGGGCCTCACGATATTCGCCCTGATACCGGTGCCGCGCCAGGGCTTTGCCGCGCTGCAGGCGGCGCTGCCCACGGTGCCGCTGACCAGCGTCCTGCCGCAGGTCCTCGGCAACCGGCGGCCGACCGAGCTTCTGCGCTTCTACCGCGGAGAGGCGGCTTCGCCGCAGGCGTCCGGCGCCAACAACCGAACTTGGCAGGGAGCGATCGGCACGCAGACCTACGGATACTTTGTCCGGCGCCACAGCGCGGCGTCCGCGGCCACGTACAAGCCGGGGCCTGCTCCGACCACGACGTCGACCACCTCGACCACGACACCGCGGCCGACCACCACGACGAGCACGACGACCACCAGCACCACCAGCACCACGACGACACCGCGCCCGACCACCACGACAAGCACGACGACGACTACCACCACGCCGCGCCCGACCACGACGACGAGCACGACCACGACGACGAGCACGACGACCTCGACCACGACACCGCGGCCGACCACCACCACGCCGCGGCCGACCACGTCGCGGATCATCCTCACCACGGGAAGAGGACTGCCGCAATGAACGCTGCCGCCAAGGTACGCCCACGTCCCGGGATGATCGCGGGCGGGCCGCAGATCGAGCAGAGGCACCGACAATGCGCGTGACCCAGATCCGCGACGCCTTGCCCGGCGAGGCTCTCATCGGCATCGAGCCGGAGCTGCTGCAGAACGTCGACGCCGGCTGGCTCAAGCGGTTGGCCCTCTTCACCGGGCGGACGCTGAGCGACACCGCGCTGACCAATGAGCAGGGCTATCGGGCAGGGCGCCTCAATGTGCTCGGCCAGGCCGTCACCCAGGGAGTCGTGCGCGGGCTCGCGCTGTCGGTCGACGCTTCGGCCCAGGATCCGGTTGTGCTGATTACGCCTGGTTACGGCATCGCGGCGACCGGCCAGGACGTCGCGCTGCTGCGCGCCATGAAGACGACCCTGAGCAGTCTTGCGGTGGTCGACGGACAGTCCGGCGCGTTTCTGGCGGATTTCGCCGGCTTCACCGCCCCGAGTCAGGCCTGGGCCGGCGTGTTGCTGCTCAAGTCGATCCTCGCCGACGTGCCGGGCTCGGCGGTCGATACCGGGTCGGCCAGCATCATCGTGTCGGGCAATCTCGATGCCTCCTGCGATCAGGACCCGGCCGAGAGCGCGTTCGGCGACTTACAGGTCGTGGAGGGAGTCCAACTGGTCCTGGCGACCTGGCCGTCGGCGCCCGCCACCCTGGCGTTGCCGCCCGCCACCCCGGCGGCCAATTGGCGCAACCGCCTCGCCTACACGATCTTCAACGCGGAGCTGGCGTTGGCCGCCGACGATCAGCTTCCCTGGGAGGTGCTTGGCGTACCGCTGGCACTGGCCGCATTCGCGGCGGGCTCCAAGCAGCTGCTGTTCGTCGACCGCGCGGCGGTGGTCAGGGGCGGCGGTCTGCCGCGCCGCCGCTATGTGCTTCCCGCCCCCGTCGCCGGCCAGGGATTCGTCACGGCCCAGCCGGCGCTTGCCAATGCGCGCGTCAGCCAGCTCGCCGAGCAGTTGGCCGCGGATCTCACGCCGTCCTCGCTGCCCGGCTTGGTCGCCGGCGAATTTGCCCTGCTGCCGCCCTGCGGGCTGCTGCCGCCTTACACCATGGATTTTGCCAACCAGGTGGCGCTGTGGTGTCCGCCCAACTGGTCGGTGCGGGTCGCCCCGGTCTTCGCCGCCGAGCTCGACGGCATGCTGCAGACGAGCATCACCGCCGCCCCGCTCGACACCACTCAGACGGAAAGCATCGAGATCCTGATCCCGTTGCCTGATGCGGTCTACGATCCCGACGTGCTGCTCACCGAGCAGGTCAGCCCCGCATTCCAACAGGAGGTGGACGCGGCGACGCTCGCGCGCACCATCGTGCTCCAGCACCGCAAGCGCGTCGAGCTCGAAGCCAACGCGCTCGCGGTGGTGTTGAACGAGCCGGCGATCGACCTGAACGCCGGACTCACCGCCGACGAGCTCGCAGCCCGCGACGGCGCCAACTTTTTCTTGGCGAATCCCGCCGAGACCTTCGCGACCGCCCTGAATGGCAACAACTACGAGTCGACCGATCTGCAGAACCTGAAGAACACCGCCAACGCGGCACCCTATGTGGTCACCGCGGGCACCAATCAGGTGCCGCTGTTCAACCAGGACGACTGGAACGACCTCGACGCGCACGGTCTCCAGCACTTCATCGATCGCATCAATGCCAAGCTCGACAAGGCCAACGACCTTCTCGACCTCGCCTTCCTGACCACGCAAACCGACATCTATCGGTTCCGTCAGAACGTGCTCGGCACCACGGACGCGACACGTCTCGCGGTGTCGCCCGTTCTGGCCAACATTGCCACCGGGGTGACGGCCGCGGCAACGGCCCAGAACATCCGCGACTATCTCAATTCGGTCATGCCGACGCGCGCGACAACGCCGACGTCGGCGCCCGCCTCCACGCCGGCACCCGCCGCCCCGGCGCTGTCCTCGGAGGTTTTCCGTGTGCCGGTGACGCGCACTGGAACGACGGTGCCCTCGGCGGCCACACCGGTGACAAGGTCTCCCACCGCGCCGGGGCTGCGCGTCGAAGCGGCCCCCGTGCGGACCATTACGACCGGCCCGACCATCACGCGGACGACCGTGACGGCCACGGCGACATTCGCGCCCGTCCGTGTCGGGACGGTCGCGCAGCCTGCGAGCCCGGTGGATATCACCCAGCAATCGCCCATCGTCGGAGCGCAGCTCGATCTGCGAACCCTGACGATCGCCGAGCGCTTGGCGCTGCCGCCATCCCAGGAGGCGCTCTTCTACGCCGTCGGCAATCGCATTGCGCTGCTCGATCTGCTGACCACGCTCGAGCTCACGATCGACGATCTGCCGATCGCGGTGGACAATGTCCCGGCCGGCACGACTGCACCGATCGTGGCCGATATCCGCGATGCCACGCGGCGCCAGGCCGTCTACCAGCTGGTCAACAGTCCGCAGGCCGCGGCGCAAACGGGCAGCAATCCGGACGAAGCGAGCCTCTTTTCGGCGGGCGTCCGTGTGCTCGATCAGCACAGCCAGCTTCTCCGCCTGATCGAGGGGCGCATTCAGACGTATCGCGATTTCCTCACCCTGTGCACCGCCGCGCTTGGCCGGATCCAGAACAATTTCGCCGCGGCCGGCAAGGTGCTCACGCGGCTGGACAACGACCTGATGCAGGCACGCCAGAACCTCGCCTTCGTTCTCGCGCTGCTCGCGGACGAGCAGGCGCGCGTCGTAAACGTCAATGCAACGCGCGCGAACGTGCTGCAGACCTACGTTCGGTTCGTCGCCTATCGGCGGCCACGAACGCTGGTGAGCATGGCCGCGACGCCGAGTCGGCAGCTGCTGCCGGCGAACGTGTCGAGCCCGGTGCCCGCATGCCAGCAGCCGTCGGTCGCCGTCCCGCCCGAGCTGCGCGAGATCGTCGCGTTGCTGCGCGAGGCGCCGATCGCGTGGTTTCCGCCCATCGTCTCGCAGATCGGCCGGCTCGAGCGGCCGGACCTGCTCACGGACCTCGCCGCGAGCACGGTCGCGCGGGCCGCGCTGCAGCTGCAGGCGGCGCCGCGCGCCTCTTCGGCCGCGACCGCGCCCGGCCTCTACGCATCGACCATCGCCGGGATCTATTCGGCGCAACAGGCTGCGGTCCGCACGTTGCAGGTCCAGCGCGCCGCCTTCCAGCCCGCGCAGCTTGCCAGCCAGAGCTGGAGCGCCCAGGTCAGCGTGCTTCAGAACGTCGTGGCGGTGGCGGATCTGCTCTCATCCGATGCCGTTCATGCCGAGATCGTCAACGCGACCTCGCAGTCGCTGCAGCAGATCTCGGGTGTCGCGACCTGCCTCTACACGCGCGTAGGGCAGGCGCTGCCGGTCGACCGGCTGGCGTGGGCGGAATTTCTGCGCGGCAGCGGCGCCGGGGTAGGACTGAGCAGCCTGGCGGTGCTGCCCGGGTGGAACAGTCAGAACTATGTCGATCGCCAGCAGATGCAGCTTCTCGTCGACTGGCTCTTTCAGCAGATCGATCCCGCCAACAACGTCGCCTTCGCGCTGATGAGCGATGTGGTCGCGGTCGCCATTCTGCTTGCCAGCCACGCGCCGGTCGACAACATCATCGCCGGCGCCGTGGCGCTGAAGACGAAACCCGTGATCGGCATTCCGATTCGGCTGACGCTGCCGTCCGTCCGGGTGGCGCACGGCATGTACGTGAATCTGTACAGCGCCGGCGCGCTCGCCGCCCGCGCCGTGGTGAGCGATCTCGACGACAGCGGCGTCACGGCGAGCATTACCGACGTCTACAAGTCCGACGTGGTGTTGCAGGCCAATGACGTGGCCCACTTCACCGCGCAGGATCCGAACGCCGTCGTTTACAAGGCCTTCTCGGCCTAGCGGGACCCAGGATGAGGCCGGCCGCAGCGCAGCGACAGCTCGGACGCACCGATCGCCACGTGCGGCATGGGCGACTGCGGATCGGCCCCGGCGCGCCGCGGCACCGGCTTGCATTTGCCGCCGAGGAGGCGCTGCGCCTGTGCGCGCTGCCGGGCGAGAATGAAGGGCGGATCTATTATTTTCGACGCCTGTTCATCGCCGGCCTGCCCGAGGACGGCGATCGCCGCACCTGGCTCGGGGCGTTTCAGCATGCGCTGACCGAGCTCGCGCATGGCGCCGTGCATGGTGCCGATCCGGCGGCGCAGAGCGCCAATGCGGTCTTCTTCCGCAACGAGACCGAAGCCTGCGAAGCGCTGCTGACGCGAATTGCGCGCCGGCAATCGCCCGACGCATGGTTCTGGTCCTCCGTCAGTGGCGCGTCCGATGCGGACGCGGCGCAGCATGTGGTCGGGGTGATCGAAAAGCTGCTCCAGGGGCCGGCGGCGTGGTCGGCGGTTGCCGCGGCGGTGCAGGCCGCGATCGAACCGGACGATCCGGTTGCGCTGCTCGGGCCGCTCTCCGAGGCGCGGGCCCGGCAATGGTTGAGCATGATCGGCGGCGGCAAGACGGCGCCGCAGGTGCTTGCGCCGGTTCGTTTCGCCGGCCCCATGTCGGCGGCGATCGCGCGCGCCGTTGCGGCGCTCGGGCCGGAGGACCCGCGCACCGTATGGCTCGCGGCGCTCGGCGTCGTTCGGGCGCGGCCGTCGGACCTGGAACGGGGAGTCGTGGTGAGCCGCGCCCGCGCCAGCGTGCGCGCAATCGATCCGCCGCGCCGGAAGTCGCCGCAGCTGTCGTTGGATCGGGAAGAGACGCTGCGCCCCGAGCGCGGCCACGGGGCGACGATTGATCGCGCCGAGGCGCAAACCGATGCACGGTCCTTGTCGGCTGACAGTCCACAACGGCCGGCAGGACCCGGAGGAGGCGATGGCCGGTCCGCCGCGGCGGCCAACGATGTCTCGGACGGAGGCCCGCGCGGCGGCAGTCCGGACGCGGAACCCCGCGGTCGATCGCAACCCGAGCATGGCACGATCCCGGATCGCTGCTTGGGCGCCGCGACCGCCGGGGCAGGTCTCTACTTTCTCCTCAACGCGGTGCGCTATCTGAAAGCGCCACATGACGGCCTTGATCCGTGGTTTCTCGCGCATCTCCTGCGACGCATGGCACACCACGCCGGCGTCGCGGCCGACGACCCCATTCTGCTGTGGACGCGTGTGACCTTGGACCAGGACGATCCCGAGGAGATCGACGAGCGGCTGCTCCGCCTGTGCGCCCTGAAAATCCGGCGGTGGTGCTGGCGCGACGGCAGGATCGCCGCTCGCGAGGTCATCTGCCGTCCCGGCCGCGTGACGCTGACAGCAACCGATCTCGATGTGTCGCTCGCGCTCGATGCGATCGACATCCGCATCCGCCGCATCGGTCTCGACCTCGATCCCGGATGGGTGCCCTGGTTCGGGCGCGTGGTGCGCTTCCACTATCTGCCCGCCGGAGAGCTTCATGCTTGACACCGCACCCAGGACGGACGGACTTCGCTCCTTCGGGCTGGCGATGCTTGCCGGCCTGTTGTCGTCCGACGACCGGTCGCCGGAGGCCGAGTTCCTCCGCTCGCAGGGATCGGATCGCGGCGGTTCACTGCATCTCGAGTCCGTCGATCGATACCTGGCCAGTCGCGATGGGCCTGATCGGCTGCTGCTCCAGCTTGGCGGCCGGCTGGGTCTGCGCCCGATCGAGCTCGTGGTGGTCGCGATCGCCGCCGCCGTCGAGACGGATTTGATGTGCGGCCGTGCCGTTGCGCATCTGCAGGCGCCGATCGGCGGATCGCGGCCGACCGTCGGATTGCTGGCCAGTGCCCTCGTCCAATTCGGCGACGCGTTCGAGGTGATCACCGCCGTGCTGACCGGCGTCGCGGTGGGCTCGGGCCTTCTGCAGATCCTCAACGACGGCGCGCCGCTGGCGGAGCGGGCGCTCTGCGTTCCGCTGCCGTTCTGTCTCGCTTTCGCGCAAGCCGCCGCGAGCGAAGTGGTTTGGCCCGGCACGTCCGTCGGCCGCAACGCAAGCCGCGACATTCCCTTGCCGGTCTCCATTCTCGCCGAGGCGAAGAACAAAGCGCGGGGGCTCGCCGGTGGAGCACAACACGCGCTCGTGCTCCGCAGCGGGTCCATGATCGAGGCCAAGGCGGTGGCGCGCGAAATCGCGCAATCGCTTCGCCGCCGCGCGCTGTTCGTCGATGTCGAGAAGGGGCGGGGACAGAATGCGCTCTCGGGCCTCGGCCCGTGGCTGCTGCTCGATGAGCTGCTGCCGGTGTTCTGTTTCGACCTCGGGCCGGGCGAACGCAAGGCCTTGCCCGACTTGCCGCATTATTGCGGGCCGCAATTGGCAATCTGCGGCCCGGAGGGCAACCTCGAGTCGTCCGGGGAGACCGTCCCGGGCTGGGCCCTCCCGGTGCCGCCGAAGCAGGAGCGCATCCGGCTTTGGGAGACGGCGCTCGGCAGTCCGGCGCTCGCCGCGGAACTCGCCGGCCACCGCTACAGCAGCGGCCGCATCGCCCAGCTCGGACGCCTCGCCACGTATCATAGCTCGCAGCACGGACGCGCGAACCCCGACAAGCAGGACGTGGTCGCGGCATCCTGGACCGCGGAAGGGCCCGGGCTCGAGTCCCTCGCGCAGCCGCTGCCCGATCCGATCCCCGACGAGGCTCTGGTGATGACGACGGGGCTGCGCGACGAGCTCCATCGTTTGCTTCTGCGCTGTTGCGGGCGCGAGGGCCTCGCCGACGGGCTCGGCGCCAGCGCCGCGGCGAAGTATCGGCAAGGCGTGCGGGCGCTGTTCACCGGACCGTCGGGAACCGGCAAGACGCTCGCGTCCGGCTGGCTCGCCACGCGCCTCGGATTGCCGCTTTACCGCGTCGACCTCGCGGCGGTGACGAGCAAATACATCGGCGAGACCGAAAAGAACCTCGCGCAACTGCTCGCGCGCGCCGAGCACGAGGAGGTGATTCTGCTGTTCGACGAGGCCGACTCGATGTTCGGCAAGCGCACGGACGTGAGGGAGTCCAACGATCGCTTCGCCAACGCGCAGACGAATTATCTGCTGCAGCGGATCGAGAGCTTCGACGGGATCGTGTTCCTGACCAGCAACAGCCGCGCGCGCTTCGATCCCGCCTTCTTCCGCCGGCTCGACGCCATCATCGAGTTTCCCGTTCCGGGTCCGGCGGAACGTCGTTCGCTCTGGCAATCGCACCTGGGCGCGGCTCACCTGCTCACGCAGCGCGAGCTGAACCAGCTCGCCGCGGCCGGCGATCTGTTGGGAGGGAACGTCCGCAACGTCGTGCTCACGGCCGCCGTGCTGGCGCGCGCCGAGCACAGGCCCATCGGGTACCGCGACGTCCTGGACGCGCTCAATGACGAATATCGCAAGCTCGGACGGCAAGTTCCTTCCGATCTGCGACCGGATGCATGACGGGGCCACGCCGCCATGGCATCGACGCTCGTCGCAGCCAAATCGGAAGCGAAGAAGAGTTCGCCGAGCGCGGCGCGCGATGTCGATAACGATGCATTGCAGTCGAAGCAGACGAACGGCGTGCCGGCTGGCCTTCCGCGATTCCTGAGCGGCGTCACCGCGGGAGGGCGGGGTGCCGGCGGGACCCGCCCGGGGCCGGTCGCGTTCGACGCCACCGCGCCGCTCGATCAGGCGCAACCCGAGGCGGAGGACGGCAAGACCGACGGAGCAAAGCCGTCCTCGGGTCCGGCGGCACCGGTCGGTGCCGCACCCGCCGCTGATGTGGGGCAGCATGATGGCGCCGCCGGCCCGCGCACGCCGACGCCGCTCCCTGCGCGAGGCGGCGCAGCAAGGGCGGCGCATGCCGCATCCGGGCCACCGGGCGCGGCGACGCGCGGCAAGGCGGCGCAATCAGGTGAAGCGGCGCCCAAGGCCCCCTCGGCGCATGCCGCGATCGCACCAGCCGTGGCCGAGATCCACGCGCGTGCCGCTCATGCGCGCACGCATCGCCCGGCGGGTGTTCCGGTCGCCTCGGCCCAGGCGGCGGCAATCACGCCGCGCGTCGAGCAACAGCGCAACGCAGCGACGCAGACGGTCGCCAATCTCGACGCGGCGAAAGACCAGGCGAAGGGGCAGGTTGCGCGCAGCGAGTTCAAGGAGAAGCTCAAGGCGGCGATCGTCGCGGCCACCCCGAAGCCGAAGACGGAGGACGAGGCAGACAAGTTGACGAAGTCCGGGGCGACGGACGCCCGGGCAACCATGCGCGACAACCTGGCCTCCGAGCGTGACGCCGCAACCGGGCCGTTGAAGGCGCAGAGCGCCCCCGGGGCCGACCTGCCTCCGTCGTCGCAAGCCGCACCCCCGCAGGCGTCGGTGCAGCCGGAGCCGATCGGCACCCCGCCGGCGCCGGTCTCGCCGGGGTCGGTCGTTCCGCCGCCGCTGCCGCCCGAGCGGCTCGACTACTCGTCCGACCGCGAGCCCACCGACCGGGCGATGGCCGAGAACAACATCAGCAAGCAGCAGCTCGAGAAAGGCAACGAGCCGGAGTTCGGCAAGACACTCCAGGCGAGGGAGACGGCGGAGCAGCACGAAGCGGCCGCGGCGACCGGCTACCGGCAGTCCGAAGCCAAGGTTCAGGATCAGGCGCAGAATGCCGCTCAGGCGGAGCTCGCGAAGGGGCTCGGTGCCATGCAGGGCGCGCGGCTCCAGCACGTCAATCAAGTCGTCGGCAAGCAGTTCGGCACAGCGGCGAAGAATGCGGCGGAGCGGCAACGCATCACCGACACGATCACCGGGATCAAGGACAAGACGCGCGCCGACGTCGCCGACATCCTCAATTCCATGGAAACCGAAGCCGATGCCATTTTCGGGGATGGCCTCGCACGCGCCGAAAAGGCCTACCACGACACATTCGAGGAGGAGAAAGGCGGCACTTGGACGTGGCTCACCACGTGGGGCAGCGATTGGGAGGAGCTGATCGAACACTCCCTCGACAAGGCGCGCAGCAGGTATCTGCAGGAGGTCGACGTCGCGATCGACCGGGTGGCCGACCTGGTCGACGGCAAGCTCGCCGCGGCGAAACAGCGCGTCGCCGACGGGCGCGCGCAGGTCGACACCTTCCGCAACGGTCTCGATTCCAGCGTCCAGCATTTCGCCGACGAGGCGATCGAGGCCGTCAGCGCCGATTTCGACGCGATGGGCGCCGAGATCGATCAACGCCGCGACGCGCTCGTCGACAAGCTCACGCAGCAATACAAGAATTCCTACGAGCGCATGTCGGCGATGGAAGAAAAGCTGCGCGAGGAAAACAAGTCGCTGTGGCAGCGCATCTACGACGCGACCGTCGGGCTGATCAAGAAGATCCTGGCGTTCAAGGACCTGCTGCTCAGCATCCTGGCGAAGGCGGCGAGCGTCGTCGTCGACATCATCTCGGACCCCATCGGCTTCCTCGGCAATCTGGTGTCGGGAGTGATGCAGGGCCTGAAGAACTTCATGGCGAACATCGGTGCGCATCTCAAGAAGGGCCTGATGGAGTGGCTGTTCGGCGCGATTGCCGGCGCCGGATTGCAGCTTCCGGATGACTTCGACCTCAAAGGCATCGTGAGCATCGTGCTGCAGATCCTCGGGCTGACTTACGCCAATTTCCGCGCCCGCGCGGTCGCCATCGTGGGCGAGTCCGTCGTGGCCGCGCTGGAGAAAACCGCGGAGATATTCAAGATCATCGCGACCGAGGGCATTTCCGGGCTGTGGAATTTCATCAAGGAGAAGGTCGGCGACCTGAAGTCGATGGTGCTCGACGCGATCTTCGACTTCGTCAAGGAGAAGGTGATCATCGCCGGCATCACCTGGATCGTCGGCCTGCTCAATCCGGCATCGGCCTTCTTCAAGGCCTGCAAGGCGATCTACGACATCGTGATGTTCTTCATCACCCGCGGATCGCAGATCATCGATCTCGTCAACGCGGTCATCGACTCGATCGCCTCGATCGCAAAGGGCTCGCTCGGCGTCGCGGCCACCATGGTCGAGAATGCGCTCGCCAAGGCCATTCCGGTCGCCATCGGGTTCCTCGCGAGCCTGCTCGGACTGGGCGACATCGGCGGCACCGTGAGGAAGACGATCGACAAGGCGCAGGCGCCGATCCACAAGGCGATCGACTGGGCGATCGGCGGGGCGGTGAAGCTGTTCAGGGCGGCGGGCGGGTTCATCAAGGGGGTGTTTGGGGGGAAAGACAAGAAAAAGGACGACGCAAATCCCCACGCCGATGACCCCGAGAAGGGACCGAAAGTCGAAGCGGGGCTGCAGGCATTGCGGCAAGCCGAGAGCGAGCGTCAGGTTGACGGGGCCCTATCGCATGCGGATGCGCTCGCGATAGCCGCCAAGGTGCAGCGCGAACATCCCGTGTTCAAGTCGGTGACCGTGAAGGACGGGGGAGAATCCTGGGACTACGAGTACGTCGCGAGTCCGAGCACTCGCATTCCGGGCGACAAGAAGCCCGTATTCGAGAACCCGCTGAAGATCCACCAAATGGTCATGGACATCGCGATGGAGCGCTATGGAAGCGATCTCGCCCAGGCGGGATCGCCGGTCGTGCTGAGTGGCGGTGAGCAGCGGATTGCGTCGGTCGAGGCTGGCGAAGACCCGCACAAGCTGGGGGCGGAGATCGCTGCCCGAAAGGGTCTGTCGCGCGAAGAAGCGCCCTTCGGGAAGCCGCTCGAGCTCGGTGTCGGTGGAGAGGCCGTGCAGGGCCGCCAGGGTTCTGGTGGAGCGAACATCGTCATTTCCGGGCTGGGCACCTACCCGCAGATCGCAAAGCAGCTCGAGACGCGGGGACTGTCCGGACGAGCACTGGCGCACGAGGTGGAGAGATTCCGCGAAACGGGGGAAGGAGACCCATTGGTTAAACAGTATGTCGCGCTCACGTTCGGTGCGGAGCCGGGACGTCAGGTGATTGCGCACGCGCATGCCGAGTTTCATCTGGCGGCATCCGCCGGCCAGGTCGGCGCGCAGCAGCTGTTTGGTGAGGGTGGTATCTCGCCAGTCGCGCTGGTCGGATTTTCGCGCTCCGAGAGACGGCTCGCTGCGATGCATGGCGGCAGCAGCGATCCACGTGAAGGAACAAAAATCGCTGCCGTCATCAAGGAAAATCTGCAGCGGAACGTGCTCCTCGTCTACAACGCGGTCAAGGATCGATCGTTCAGGGATACGACGGGTCTGCGCGCTGCCATTCTCGAGTTGTTCGACAAGATGGATCGTGCACACAGGGTCGGATGAGAATGCAGTTCGTCTTCAGAATAGGACCTCTGCCGGGAGATGCGGCCAACAGCGCTTACTTCGTGCATCCTGGCCGCAGCGGCAAAGAGGTGTTCTTCGCATCTTCCGATCATGCGGCGCTTGCCCGCATCGCAGATATTTACGTGGGGGAGCCTATCTGCGTGGAACCGGACTTGGTGGAACCAGGAGCAAGCCTCGGCATACCGCCCGCCCCGATAACGCCTGACCGGGCGCATATCATGGGCCTTTTGGCGTTGGATATTGCCTCCCCCGGCCTGTTCCGGTCGGTCAAGACCGCTGCGCTCCTGCATGAATTCATTGACGCCTGCGCCGCACTTTGGCGAGCAGCACCATGGCAATGGAATTACGCCCGAAGCCCACTGCGGGTCGAGATGGAGGGTTTCAGGTCGAACGTTTGCGACGCGGTCATTTTGGGTTGGCAGAGCGAACCTTGTGGGTTAGCGCTATTCCCACAGGCCGGAATGGTGGAGCGCCTTGAGATCGCAACGCTCCATGATCTCGCGAATTCATTCTCCAACCTCTCGACACTTGGTGTGACGTTCGAACGCGAACCACTGTTCGCTGCGGATGCGATGCGTCGCAGTTGCGGAATGCGGCGATTTCCCAGCGTGGTGCATTTGGACAATGGCCAGACGGACGCTCTTGTCGACGGCGATATGGCCGAACTAGTCGCCGCTCTCAGAGCCATCGAAGTCTTGACGGACGCGGGGGCCGATAGCCTCGGCCATGTCAGCGTTGGCGATTTGGCGGTTCAGGCCCTGGCAATTCCACGCCGGGGAGGGTGACAGGTTGGTGGGCGCTGCGACGATGCATGTTGGTTCGACTATGGCGAAGGCCAGCCGGATCCCGGGCCATGGCGAGCGCATCGCTGAGTGATTGGGAAAGTTCAATCAAACCCCGATGATCTGCCCAATAAGGGTTTCTCACGATGTCCGTCCCCGCCACCCCCGCCAAGACCTTGTGCATCGGCATGGCGACCTACGATGACTACGACGGCGTCTATTTCACCGCGCAGAGCATCCGGCTCCACCATCCGGAGGTCACGGCGCAAACCGAGATCCTAGTCATCGACAATCATCCCGACGGTCCCTGCGCGGCCGAGCTCAAGGGGCTCGAGCACTGGATCGAGGGCTACCGGTACTTCCCGTGGAGCCGGACGGCCGGCACCTCGGTACGCGACCTGGTGTTCCGCGAGGCGAATGCCGAGTTCGTGCTCTGCGTCGACTCGCATGTGCTATTCATGCCCGGCGCGCTGCGCCGGCTGATCGACTACCTCGACGCCAATCCGCACACGCCCGATCTGCTCCAGGGTCCGCTGGTCTACGACGATCTCAAGACGTTCTCCACGCACATGGAGCCGCGCTGGTCGTGCGGCATGTACGGCGTCTGGGGCACCGACCCGCGCGGCGCCGATCCCGATGCGCCGCCGTTCGAAATCCTCATGCAGGGCCTCGGCGTGTTCGGCTGCCGCCGCGCGGCGTGGCCGGGTTTCAATCCCCGGCTCAGGGGATTCGGTGCCGAGGAAGGCTACATTCAGGAGAAATTCCGCCGCGCCGGCGGTCGAACGCTGTGCCTGCCGTTTCTGCGCTGGGTGCACCGGTTCGGCCGCCCGATGGGCGAGCGCTATGCGAACTGCTGGGAGGATCGCGTCCGCAACTACCTGATCGTCGCCGACGAGCTGGGCCGTGACGGCGCGGACGTGATCGCGCACTTTCGCGAACAGATCGGCGCGGATGCGACCGATCGGATCGCTGCCGCGGTCGCCGAGGAGCTGCGCAACCCGTTCGACTTCTTCGATGCGATCTACTGCATCAACCTCGATCGCGAGACCGGACGCTGGGAGTCCGTCATGCGTCAGTTCGATCGGGTCGGGGTCGGCAGGCGGGTGCGCAGGTTTGCGGCGTTCGAGACCCCGGCGAATCATCACGTCGGCTGCGCCCTCTCGCATCGGGCCGTCGTGCGCGAGGCGAAGGCGCAGGGGCTGCGCAACGTCCTGGTGTTCGAGGACGATGTGATCCTGACCACGGACGCGCTGGCCCGTCTCGACACCGCGGTGCGCGAGATCGACGGGCGCGCATGGAATCTGCTCTACCTCGGCGGCTGCCGCTGGGAGCATCGGTTTCCCATGGTCGAAGGATGCACAGGGCTTGAGCAGGCGGGCCCGGTCACCTGCGCGCATGCCGTCGCCTACCATCAGTCGATCTATGACCGGATCCTCGAGGATGCGCCGGCGGATGCCGATTCGATGGAGGATTGGCTCAAGATCCACCACGGTATCGACCAGTATTACGCGTTTTGCCTGCCCGAGAAGAAGTTTCTGCTCGCGCCGGCGGTCGCCACTCAGCTTGCCATTCTGCCTCTGGAGAGCGCCGACATGGTCGCGCGGATTTCCGGACAGGTCGGTGCAGCAGCGGCCGCCGAGTGACCTGCGACCATCCAGTCCGATCACAGGGTGCCGCAGACACGCGCTGCACCGAGGCGAACAAACGCGGTGAGTCGAAGCACCGCCGCCTTACTTCCGCGCCGCTGCGACGATGTCGTCGATCTTGCTGTCGGTCGTCTCCTTGAGCTGGTGGATCGCGTCCTTCAGATAGCCGAGCGCGGCGAGCGCGTCGCGCTTGGCCTGCTCCTCGGACGGGTCGCACCCCGACTTCTTGAGCGGCTCGAGCGCGCGCTCCGTCTCCTCGACAAGGTGCGCGACATTGTTTTGCGTCAGAACGATCTCGGGGATCGACACGTGCTGGGCGAGCGCGGGAGCGCTGAGGCCGACCACCGCGGCGCCGGCAAGAGCGATCGATCTGATCATCGGTATCATCCTTCTGCTGGTGGCGCGGCAATCGCGCGGGCTGCGTCCCCGGCGCTGCCGGGGCGTTTTCAGGGCCAATGACGATGTGACCATCTATTGGATCGCATAGAACTTCGCATCGAACGACCAGTGGGGCGCGATGAACCCGCCTTTGGCATCGGGAATGCGCAGCTCGCTCGCGACCTTCGACAAGCGCTCGGCCGCCGACGCGCCGCCGAGCGGCCCGGACGGCAAATCCGGCAGGTCGATCCGCTGCACCGGCCGGTCGCTCAGCAGCGCCATCACCATGGCGGTGCCGGACGGCGGCGCGGCGATGAACTCAAACCGCGCATAGCGGTCGTTGATATTGGGTAGCTGCACCGGCGCGCCCGGCCGGATGAGGTTCGCGCTATCGTGCTCGCCCTTGCCGGCGAGCGCGATTGGAGCGGGGTAGATCTGGGTGAGCTTGCCGGTCGGATCGACGTCGACCAAAATGAGATAACCCGCCTTCTTTGTCGTGATGCGAAACGAGACTTTCGCGCCGGGCAAGAGGCTCCCGCCGGGCAGGATTTCCAGCGCGAGCTCGGCCGGGTTCGCCATCGTGAGGCCCTTCGACAGCGCATCGAGCTCGTCCGCGGTCGGCGCATGCGCCGCCGCGAGCGCAGTCGTCGGCGCGGACGCCGCCGGGTCGGAGGAGGAGGGCGGGGGCTGATCGGCCGGCGGCGCGGCGCTCGGCGCCGGGGGCGCGGGCGGCGTCAACGTCGCGGCCGGCGAGGATGGCGGCGCCGGCGCGGCGGGCGTCGGCGGGGAGGGGGCGGCCGGCGGCGGAGTATCGGTCGGCGCTGGCGTGGGCGCCGCAATGATGTGCACGCCGCGTGAGGCGGCGCTGGACCCGTCATTCTCGGCCCGCGCCGACACGGCCGTGGCCGCAATCGCCGCGCCGACAGCGAGACCCACCCGAGTCGCTCGCAACGCCCGCGCCATGGCAAATCTCACGGCGCCGTAAAGACGCCGGCCGAGCCGATGCGTGCGTCGTCGGGGGCGTAGCGCCGCAGCGCGACGACCATCTGCAGCGCAGCCCGCTTGCGGTCGAGCTGCTGCAGCGCCTGCTCGAGCGCCGGCATGCGCGCCCGCGACGTCACGGCGACGAGCTGGTCGCTGCCGAACGGGGAGCGCACGCGCACCGGAAAGCGCACAGCCGGCTTGGCGACGACGGGCGAATCCGACGCGATCGGATAGAGCAGCTGAATGGTGCCGTCGCTCGCGATGTTGAACAGGATCAGGGCGCGGCCGGCGAGATCGGAGACTTCGAGCTCGACCGGCTTGTCGGTGTGGTGCAGTGCGTCGTCGGGAATGACCCGCAGGCTCTGCGGCACCTTGATCGCGATCTGCTTGAGGGCGCGGATGGCCGCCGCGCGGTCGATGACGCTCGGCA
>Ga0335081_10002679_pt1 | contig 28014 bp, 41 predicted proteins | sample Lox_Sample_35_FD_206713 | JGI IMG/M metagenome (GOLD analysis project Ga0335081, IMG submission 206713) | Soil microbial communities from Loxahatchee National Wildlife Refuge, Florida, United States - Lox_Sample_3.5 | ecosystem: Environmental > Terrestrial > Soil > Wetlands | place: USA...
GCGCCGAGCCCGGCACACCGGCGGTGTTGCAAGCGTCCTTGAACAGATTGCCGAATGATTCCTTGGTCAACGGTTTCCCATTCTGCCCGACAACGAAGGTGAGATCCCCGCACGGGCCGGCGTCCAGCGTCGTTTGCAAAATCGGTAGGATCGGCAGTGTGACTTCGGTCCCGTTCTTTTCGGTCTTGAGTTTCGCGATGCCATGACGGACGTGCTGCCGGCCGAGCCGTACCGCATCGCCGCGCCGAAGGCCGGTGTAGGCGAGCACATCCAGCCAAACGCGCTGTCGTGTGCCGATTGGCCAGCGCCGCTCGTAGGCGGCCATGTCTTCCTCGCTCCACATCCGAAAGCCGGGACCCTTTCTACCCGGCGGATTCTTGATGCCGATAGTCGGGTCAGTCTTGACGTGCCCGGCTTCGAGCGCCCAGCGAAAGAGGCCCCGTAACGCGTCCAGGAAGTGCCGAGCCTGATGCGGCGTGCTCTTGCGACGCTCACGGCCGGCGACGACTGCTGCTGTCGTGATCCTGGCGGCGGGCTGCACACCGGCCGTGTCGATCACCTGCCGGAAGACGTTCTCGCGCTGCCGCCGGGTTGCCGCTGAGAGCGCCGCCCATGCAGTGGTTTCGCGGTAGCGGGCAATCAGCCATCCGACCGTACCGACTGCTGGCGCGCCCTTAGCGGGCCGCGGTGTGCCCGTAATCGCGGCCTGATATTCGGAGTCGAATTCCGGCGTGCCGAAGTCGGCCCGGATTCTGATGCGGGGCCCTTTGCCGATCCGCACATACCAGATGGCGTTGCCGTGTCTAGTAACCTCGCGCTGCAGGTGCGGCGGTCGGGGGCGGGGCATGGCCTGCATCACAGTATGACCTCCCCCTTGGGTTCAAGTCCTTTCTGGGGATTTTCCGCTGGCGCTAAGCGTAGGGTCAGGGTCTGTTCGCCGATTTGTACGACCACTTCGGCCACGCCGGCCTGCTTCGCTGCGCGGATCACGCGGGCAATATCGGCCTGTGTCACTTGCGCGGCGCGACGGGGCATAATCGGCATGCCCTCACGACGTGAGGCCCGCGCCCAGCGCTTGCTGGCGCAAGTCAACCCAGGCAAACCCGATCGATCTAATTTTTACAATGCCTTGCTCGCGCCTTTTCAGGCTGAGAGCACCCTTTCGGAACACATTCCTAGGGCTCCAGGCCTGAATGAGTCCTAATTCAGCGACTTGTTGGTGGTGACCGGCGGGCACCTTCATTAGAAGCCTCCAGCCCTAACCCGAGGCTCGGCGCCGAGGTTGCGGTCACAATCGGCAAGCCAGTCATCGATCTCATCCCTGTAGTAGTAGACGATGCGGGGTCCGCATCGATGGTGACGAGGTCCAATGCCGCTCATGCGCCACTTGGCGAGCGTCGAGCGACTAACTTTCAAATATGCGGCCGCGCTTACAGCGCGTAATCGCTCTCGTTCCTTCTGCATCACTGTCGTTTCTCCTGGCCGAAACTGATTCCCATTGGGCAAGGAGAGTGACAGCGATTCCGTTATGGCGTGAGGTTATATAAGGGCCACCATTTCTTACCCGGCTTGAGGTCTCCGACCCTCGGCAAGCCGAGCTTCTGCAGAAACCGGTCATCAAAAACGTAGTATCGGTTTGGCGTCGGACCATTTCCAGATCGGCGTTTTGTCTCGCGGTAGGACTTCCGAACTGTATGGGCTCCTGCCTTTGCGTCCCTGCCCGTCAGGTACATCGCCGCGCATTCGAAGGTGCCATAGCGACGAAACCAGTCACGAAAGTGTTCGTAGTACTGCAAACGCTTGTGAAAACGAGGATTCCGAGAATCGCGTATCATCTTAATTTCTCTATTGATTTTGCTTCGTATACGACGCATCTCTTCGACTGCGTCCCAGCGTTCGACATCCCACTGGTCTTGCCGATACCGGGCGATAAGCCCCGCGGCTCGTCCGCGCTTCTTGCTCTTCTCATCGCGCAAAAACCGAATGAGTAAGTCAGAGGCCTCTCGAACTACCCAGGGAGGCGGGCAAATCCCCTCCTCAGCGCAGTATTCCAAAGCTGCTGCGATAGCTAGCTCTCGATGTTCTGTAACGGCATTAAGCCCGTCCAATTCACGTCTGAAAAGCTTCTCGCGGGGGTCGCCTGACGCGCAGCACTTCATAGGGGTGCTCCTACCGAATCGGTCATTGGACGAAAAGCATAGAGCGAGTTTCCGTTCTTAAGCTATCAAAAGGGTCATCGATAAATGGCAATCGACGATATACCGATAAGCTTCACGTGAAACATTTGCGTAGAGCATCGTCTCCTGCGCCCAACCACCGCGGTAGAATCGATGAATCGTCCGCGTATGGACCGTTGTTCCTGCTTGCGGAACGATAACAACAGTTTCTACTTAGCGACCTCAATGAGATACTTCGATCAATAGTGGATGTTGTGAATGAGCCTTCTCAATGCTTGGCCGCTCGCTTCAGCAGACTGCGAAAAAAAGGGAAGCTCGCGTCGAGCAAATTGCCGACGAGGCTAAGGGGCAGCGAAACCCGCCACATCACAAGCCGCCCCTCGTCGAAACTGTCAATCGTATGAAGCACCGTTGGCTACAGCGTGTTATGTACAAAACTGCTGTCAGTTCCACTGCAAAGTGCCTGGCCTATGCGATCGCCGATCACCTCAATTGTGTGACGTTGGACTGCTGGCCAGGTCAGCTCCGTCTTGCACAACTCCTCAGTAGGAGATCCATCAAGACGTTGACGAGGGCGGCGAAGGAATTGGAAGAACACGGTGTACTAGTTACGACGAGGGATCGTCGCAATCGAATTCGTTACGTACCCGTTTTTCTCCCGGAGGATGAGGACATTTCTGCCGCTGTAGCTGGCAAATTTTGTCCGGAACCGTTGGACAGAAATGGGAGGGAATCCTTCTTATCTAATCCATCTAATGAATCCGTCTCAAAGGAGGGGTTGTCCAAGATTGCGGCTTCTCCGCGTGATGTACCGAGGTACGACCGGCGACAACGCGGGGCGGTAGAAATTCAGCTTGCGGACATGCTTGGTAAGGACGGCATGGCAAAACTGCAACGTCTTGCCTGGTACGACGACGCGATCGTTGATCGGCTCTGTCGAGCATACGTGGAGGGGACCCTGGATGAGCGGAGCCTGAACGCCGCGCGCCTTGCTGCAGCGCAGATGTGATGATGGCCGGCAGCGATAGCGCAGCCCAGCAATTGGACGAAGGGAAACGGGGTTTAGCTCATTGGATTTCTTGCCGCCGACCACCTTCGTCCTCATGCACATAAAAAATTTCTGCGCCAGGACTTTTGAATATTTCAAGATGAATTCAAACGAATTCAAGTTGCTCGGTGGTTCGCACGGAGCCGATCGGTGGATGGGGGTTTCATTATTAGCGATGTCTCCTGCAGTAACCGCACTGCCCATACTGGGAGATTTTTTTTCTCAATTGCTTTCCAAAGACACGTTCTTTCGAGGCAGCGGAGATCAGATTCGCCAAATGGATCAAGGCGGCCGTCGCGCGTCGCGGTGTATTTTTTCCGGTGCACCGATGAGGGTCTAGGGCTCGCTCAACGATGTTCGCGATGCGCAGAACAACGGACACCGGCCGGACGCGAAATGTCCGTCAATGCGATTCGCATAACTGCAGAATATGGAACCTAGGGTGCATTGGCGATCGACTTCCTCGATATCGGAGACTCCATCCCGTATTTTGCTATGACAGAGCTTGCCTCCTTAGAAGCGAGGAAACCAGCAAAGTTACGCGCCAGTTCAGGTTGGTGAGCAATCGAAGCAACACCAACGCCAAATACAGTTGTGTGCTGAATTTTCGCTGGCAGCGGGCCAACGAGATCAACGCCCGCGACGGCAACAATTTCGGCAATTTGTTGAATTCCAAGAGCGACCTCGCCATTGGCGACCGCCTTGCACACCACGATTGGCTTGCCGCCCGTGGTTCCGACAAGGTGGAGCTTCGGTTTGAGTGCCGCTGCGATGCCGAGCTGATCGAACAGGCGCGTCAGATACAGGCCACTTGCTGTGCCAAAGGCCGGATCGGCACAGGCAATCGAATCTGCTGCCAGCAAGGTTCGGATGAAAGCTTCGACACTCGAAATATTCGGCTTGTGGCTGCCGGCTCTCACCGCAACGCCGATGCCTGAGTTAGCGAGCGAGGCGACAGTGTCCGACGCGACTTTACCGGCGGCCGCCAGTTCGTCGATGCGCGATCGCGTCGTGATGAAGACATCGAAGCCATCGCCGGCGTGAATGCGGTCGCGCACAAGCGGCGATCGAGTGAACTCGGCCGACACTTTGACCTGGGTCGTCTTCTCGTAGGTGCCGGCAAGCTCGCGAACAATCTCGGCCACGGCTCCGGCCGATAAGATCTGAAGCTCGCTCGCCGAACCAGCCATCGAATTGCGCTTTCGCTTAAGCCGATAATTTCCACGGCGTCGGCCGCCTGTCGCCTCTGGCCACTGCCTTAAGACACTGGCCAGCGCAATTGCACCATCTGGTCGAACTTCAGGTGTTTGCCGAAACGGGATACGGCGAGCGGAATTTCCTCGTAGAGCTTGCTTTCGTCCACTTTCGTCAGTAGTCCGTCGGCAATGACTTGCTCGCCGGCAACGAACACGTCGCGAACCGAATCGCCGGTCGCGCTGTACACCAGATTTGAGACCGGATTGATGAGCGGCTGCCATTCCGGCCGCCTGGTGTCGAACAGCACGATGTCGGCCTCCTTGCCGACCTCGATGCTGCCGATCCGGTCGCTCATCAGCGCGGCCTTGGCGCCGTTGATGGTGGCCATTTCCAGCCCGGTCTCCGGCGGCATGACCCGGGGATTGATCCTCATCTCCTTGTAGCAGCAGCAGGCGAGCCGCATTTCCTGGGGCATGTCGACGATGCCCGAGCTGGCGTGATCCGACCCGATCGTGACGTTGACACCGAGCGCGAGCAGCTCTGGCAGCTTGCCGACGAGGAAATTGCCATAGCCGTTGTGCAGGCTCGAGCTGGGCGCGCAGACCAGCGACGGTTTCCGCCGCGCCAGAATCGAGACCTCTTGCGGCTCCAGCCAGCCGGAATGCACGATCAGCATACGCTCGTCGACGACTCCGAGTTTTTCCAGGCGCTCGATTTCCGCCATGCCGGTGCGCGCGACGCTGGAGTCGTGGGTCGAATAGCTGAAACAGGCGTGCGTCTGCAGCAGCGTTCCGTATTTGCGGGCGAGCTTGTCCAGACCCAGGATCAGCTCATCCGACGCGTTGTTGAGCCCGCGGAACGACGCGCTGGCACCGAGCCGCGGATTGCCCGACTTCGCGTAGCGTTCGAGCACCGCCTCGGCGCGCTCGAGCGCCACCGCCGTTGATTCGATCATGCGCTCGGGCAGAATGCCAAGCACGGATTTAGTGAGATCGAAGGACGAGCGCGAGACGATGCAGCGAATGCCGGTCGCCATGACGCCCTCGACCGAGGACTCGGGATGATAATTGCCGGGATCGATGAAGCAGGTGACGCCGTGCTTGAGCAGTTCCGCACCGGCGAGCGTCGCGGCGACGCGAACGTCGTCGCCGTCGAGCGCCGCTTCATAAGGGTACATGCGGTCGAACAGGAACGATTGCGCGTTCGCTTCGTCCGCCAGCCCGCGCGACAACTGAAACGACGCATGCAAATGGCAATCGATCAAGCCCGGGGTAGCCACCGAGTTCCTGCCATTGACTCGACGCCGGCCGGAGAAGCCTGCCGTAATCTCGTCGGTTTTGCCAATGGCGAGGATCTTGCCCTGGTCGACTGCGATCGCCGCATCGCGAATGATGCTGCGATCGCGATTTACGGTGATCAGCCAATCTATATCGCTTATCAGCAGGTCGACGGACTTCGCCATTTTGTCAGCTACTTGTTCTCGCCGACATAGCTCAGGTCGTCGGCGATTTTCAGCTCGATAAGCACGTTATCGTCGGTGGAGTCCTCGCACAGCATCGAGCGATGGCCGATGCCCTTGGGAATAAACAGCATGTCGCCGGGATGCATGATCTTGACGCCCATCTCGGTTTCCCACTTCAGGGCACCCTTGACGCAGAAGATGATCTCATGGGCGTCGATGTTGCGATGCCAGAAGCCCATATCATGCTTGCGGCGCTTGGAAACGTCGACCTTGACGCGACCCGAGGTATACAGACGCAGTGGCGTTCCGTCGGCCTTGTCGATATTGGTCGGCGAGAACTTTTCATCGAAAATATTGAACATGCGAAAAATCTCGGAATATTCCAGCACGCCGGCATTGATCACCGGTGGCTCGTTATGCGCGAGCACGATGTTTTTGCCGTTGATGGTGACGAGTTCGCGATAGATCTTCTGCGCCGATTTGTCGGCGCCTTGCCCGGTCTCCTGCTGGTTCATGGGGTTCTCCTTGGTTCGGTTGACGGCTCTCGGCTTCGGACGGCCGCGGGTCGCGCTTGAGGAAATCGGTGAACGACATCAGGATGCCCGGCGCAACAGACGGCGGAAAGTTTTCGCTAATTTTCCAAAACAGCGGTACGCCCCTACGCGGCGATTTCGAACTTGTCGCGTTTGACCTTTGTGAGGTCCGTGCCTTCGATACGGATTAGTCGGGTGTCAGCCTCGCGCTGTGGGGAGTGCAAGGCGCCCTCGCCGTAGAGATAAGCCATGCCCGGCGTCAACATATACGTTCGCATTTTTGCGACCTTGCCGGGTTGGCCGCTAACTGGCTTTTCTATCAACTTCCAGTCGGTCATTTCGGTCTTACCAACGGCTTGGCCGTAGACCGCCCAGCTGGGTCCATGATCGTGCGGTGCGCTAGTCTTGGCGCCTTTGTAAGCGTGGGCCAGGATGCAGAAATGTAGATCGGGATCTTCGTAAAGAATTTTCCGCTCGGCTTGCAGTTTCGGGCCAAGATGCTCGGCAACAAAGTCTGGATCAGCACAAGCTTTAGCGGTGTATTGGCGGACAAGCTCTCGACCGCTAGGCCCAAGATCTCTGAGCAGCGCTGCACGGCAATCTGCGGCGAATTGATCGAGCGTGTAGGACATGGTCAAGTTTCCTTCCAGGCTATCAAACGGCGTTTAGTCGGACTGAGAGATCATAACAAACATAACAAAGTTTTCCATGGGCGTCTTCGAGTTATCGCGATTCAGGAAGGAGGCAAGCATTAGGTGCTCTAATCCTTTATGAGTAGGTACTATGTCAAGCTAAGCCCTGCCGTCATCATGGCGGCATTTGGCAATCGGCAGATCACCGGTTTGGTAGTTATTGGGGTAATAGCCAACATCGGGCCAGAGCGCCCAAGGCGACGCGAATGACCCCACAGCGTCATTTCGCCGGAGTCAACTGACGCGCTGCGAAAGGTTCATTCGCCCTGATTTTGGGCGCCCCTGGCCAGCTTCAATCGCTGGCGGGGCATTAGCGCGGTCGGATCATCCTGGTTCCGCAATTATTCCTGAGCAATTTGAGGTAACTGGGGCCCTTTCCGAAGCCTCTGGTCCCTTTTGAATTTACCGCTGGCCTCTTTTTGATCGAAGTCAAAGGACCGCGCCAGAATCGGCATATTTTTAAATATTTGCAAATGGAGGTTTGCTATGTCCGGCTGTTGCTCAAAGGACGAAAAGCCCGAGGCCAAAAGCGAATGCTGCGCGCCCTCGCAAGACGCGAAGACCGTCGAGGCCAAAGAGACAAACCCGGTCGAGGAAAAATCCGAACGCACTGAGAAGCGCGGCTGCGGCTACCAGTGCTGATTCTGGATAGCGAATGGAGGCAGCCATGTGGTGGCACGGTTATGGATATTGGGGCGGCCCTTGGATGTTCGGGCCGTTCATGATGATCGTCGTTCTGCTGATGCGCAGCGGTCATGTATTTCATGATGCGCGGCATGATGGGGCACAGCTCGTCAAGCGGTCGGTCGCTGGAAATCCTCAAAGAACGCTTTGCGCGCGGTGAGATCACGCAAGCGCAGTACGAGGAACAACGGCGCCTATTGGAAGCCTGACCGGGAGGCCGCCTCAGCTGGCGGCCTCTTGCATTCCTCGGTTCTTGGTCAAAGTGGGCCGCGAAGCGTGGTCTGGCGACGAATGACGTTGCTGACTGTCTCGATGGCACAAAATGGACCAAGAAGTCCTACTTTTCTCTACTCAACCTTAAACATCGTCGTCACCGGTTGCTTGATCTGGTCGAGGATGAATGTGAATGCGGCGGCCGCGACGAAAATCACGAGCACAAGCTGCCACGCCAGCGGCGCCATCAGGGTACCCGACAGCGCGAGCACCGTGACGATGCTGACGTCGGCGACGGACGACGCGAAGACCCATTTGCTCGGCATGGACGACCACATATGGCGCCGCTCGCGCAGCACGTAAATCAGGCCTTGCGACCCGAAGATGAGCGTGACGAAGGCAAACGTTTGCAATTCCGTCGGAGCGAGCCCGAGCTTGAATTTTCCGACCCACAACATTCCTGTCGAGAAGGCGAGCTTGCAGGCGCCGAGGACGATGGCAGCGCCGGTGATGTTACGCATGCGCCATTTGCTCGGCAACGGCGACGGGTTTGCCCGATCCGTGGTGAGCGACATGCCGAGAAAATCGTTCGTCACCAGCATTAGCACCATCAGTACCGGCGTCATGACCGCATAGCCGGTCAAGACCAGGCCGACCGCCAGGAACAGCACGATCTCGATCTTCTTGGTCAGCATATTGAACGCGTAGGTCAGCAGCCGGCGGAACCCGATGCGGCCTTCGCGGACGGCGAACACCATCCCGGCAAGCCCAGGCTCGGTCAGGACCATCGCGGCGGCGGCCTTGGCGACATCGGTAGCAGAGGAGACAGCAATTCCGATCTGCGCCTGCCGCAGCGCCGGCGCGTCGTTGACGCCGTCGCCGCACATACCGACGACGTGGCCCATGCGCTGTAAAGCCTGTACCAGTTTGAATTTCAGTTCGGGCGCCACGCGGGCGAATACGCCGAAATGTTCGGCGCTGGACTCGCTCGACAACAAACCCGGTGAACAAACCTTGCCGTCGATGCCGACTTTCCGCGCGATCGCAGCCGCCGTGGTTGCCGAATCCCCGGTCACCATCACGGTGCGGACGCCCATTTCGCGTAACTCCGTGATCAGCTTCGCCGAGTCTTCGCGTGGCGGATCGCTGATGGCGATAAGGCCGATGAGGCGCAATGCAGCGGCGGAGCCGAAGGCCACGGCGATCACGCGACGACCTTGCCCGGCGAGACTATCCACCAAGCCACGAGCGTTGCTGGGCAACTCTGCCGTTTTGGCGATGACCTCGAACGCGCCCTTGATGACACGCCGTTCGGTTCCGTCTTGATCGACGAAGACGGCTTCCGAACTCTTGGTCGCCGGATCGAAAGGAACAAACCGGACCAATCGTTCCGTCACATCGTGTGATGCAGCCTTGGCGGCTGTCCAAACGGCCGCATCGATCGGGTCCTGGTCCGCCTCGGAACTCGCCAGCGCCGCCAGCGCCAGCACGCGCGCACGGTCGAAGCCGGCCAGCGCGACGACGTCGACGACTTCCAATTCGTTGCGTGTCAGCGTTCCGGTCTTGTCGGCGCACAAGACATCCATGGCGGCGGCCTCATGCACAGCGGAGAGGCGCGTCAGCAGGACTCCGCGGCGCGCGAGCGTCTGGGCGCCGAAGGCCGCCGACAGCGTGAACGTTGCCGGCAGTGCCGCGGGAATCGTGGCAAGCAGCACGGTTAGCGCAAGCGAGATGAGATCGTTCGGCGGCAATGCCGTGGCATAAGCGTAAATGACGATACCGATCGCCACCGTGGCGTTCACGAGCGCCAGATTGCGTGTCGCCGCGAAGATGGCGGCTTGTTCGGTGCTGGCGGAATGGGCGGTGCGTACGAGTTCGGCCGTGCGCCCGAAATAGGTCCGCGATCCCGTCGCGGAGACTTCCCCGATCGCCCGGCCGCGCCGCACCAACGCGCCCGCATAGACTATGTCGCCAGGACCTGCTTCGACTGGAACAGACTCCCCGGTAAGCATGGACTGGTCCACCATCACCGATCCGACCGCGACGCGTGTATCGGCGGGCACCAGTGCGCCGAGTGGAAGCCTGATGGCATCACCCGGCACCAGTTCGGCTGCCGCCAGCTTGACCCATTCGCTGTTGCGGCGGGCGATCGCCGCCGGCGCGAGGCGCTTCTTAAGCGCTGCCAAGGCCGCGCCGGCCCGTCCTTCCTGGATGAAACCCAAGGTGGCATTGAACAGCAGTAAACCGGCGATCACCGCCGCTTCAACGTACTTCCCGAGCCCGATCTCGATGACCATCGCGACTTCGAGCAGCCAGGCAATGGGCGACCAGAACTTCGCCAGATAGCTGCGCCAGCGCGGCGGCACCGCTTCGCTGACCGCGTTGGGACCGAACTTGGCAAGCCGCTGCTTGGCTTCGACGCTGGTCAGGCCGGTCGGGCCACTGACCCTCACGCCGCTTTCGTCGGATTCAAGCAGTTTGGCATCGACCATGTCGCGTATCCGAACGACAGCTATTCGAGCGCGACGATGGCTGCGATCAAGTCCCTTCCGCCTTTCACTTGCGCAGTGTGACCGCGTCCGGAAGTGTCCTCCATCAACACCGCGTCACCGGGACCGAAGGTGCGCGTTTTCCCGTCGCTGGCCTGCACCTCGAGTTGTCCCTCTAGGCAGAACAAGAACTGGTGCTGCGGCGGGCAGATATTCTCGCCCGCCCAGCCCGAGGGCAATCTGACAAATTGCAGTGCACCGCCTTGCAAAGCATGCGAAACGAAGACCATTGGAGCCGGAGGCCGATAGTCCGCCTCGTCGAGCTTGAGTAGGACCCGCTCGAAATGTGTCTCGCCGCTGGAATCGGAATAGAGCCGCTCATATTGCATGGCGCCTTCTCATGTTCACAAGAACGGATCGCGCTGTTGAACGCCGGCACAAGGCTACGGCCGTTCATACATCTCAGGTCCGTTGCTTTTCACATTGACCTGAATCAAGCGTTCGCGCCGCGGGCGTCAAGTCTGAGCGGGGGGCTGATTGCCGCAAAGCTCCTTGATCTGGATCAACATTTCGCGTCAGCCGGGTGATACTGAGAGGGCACCGCCGTGTTTCAATGGATCGCAGGCGGATTATCGTGTCGCAATCGACAGAAGGATTGACCGCTTCCTACGCCCGGTGGCGATCGAGCCGGCTTGGCCAGTTGACCGATACGCTGGAGCAGCGACTCCTCTTCGAACTTCTTCGCTCGGTTGCCGGTAAGACATTGCTGGATGTCGGCTGTGGTGACGGCGCGCTTGCCTCGGAACTTGCTCGGCGTGGAGCAATTGTAACGGGGCTCGATGCAGACCCCGTGATGATTGCCGCCGCACGACGGCGCACCGAAATCGAGGGCACTCAGCTGCGGCTTATTGAGGGGCACGCAGAAACACTGCCATTCGATAGTGCGGCTTTCGACTGTGCCGTTGCGGTAACCGTGCTTTGCTTCGTTCGCGATGCCGAACTGGCGGTCGCCGAAATGGCCCGCGTACTCAAGCCCGGCGGGCGGCTCGTCATCGGCGAACTCGGACGATGGAGCTTGTGGTCCGCACACCGCCGTATTCGCGGTTGGTTTGGTAATTCGACTTGGCAAGCGGCGATGTTTCGCACGACCAAGGACCTTCGCGCTCTCGCAAATGCCGCTGGGCTCGATGTGGTCGAGATACGTGGAGCCGTGCATTATCCACCATGCGGAATCGCGGCTAGGTTCCTTGCCCCCGTTGATCTATGGCTCGGTCGGCAAACGACTTTCGGATCAGCCTTCATTGCCGTCTCAGCAACGAAGTGACGCAGCGCATAAATTCGCTCGGGGCAGATTTACTGCGAGACCCTTGATCTGGATCAACATTTCGCGTCAGCCAGAAGATACTAAGACGGCACCGCCTTGTTCAGGTCATTACAATGAACCGCAAGCGTATTATCGTGTTGCTCGTCGGGCTCGCGCTGATTGGCGGCGCCGCGTTTACTGCCTGATCCTGATGCTGCGTCCAATTAGCGTCCAGGTGGCGCACAGCGAACGCGATGTCGCGGTGCGGGTCTTCGGCCTCGGCACCGTAGAGGCGCGGATCGAGTCAAAAATTGGGTTCAAGGTGGCCGGTGTCCTGGCGGAGATTGATGCCAATGTCGGCGATTGCGTCGCAAAGGGCGCAGTCCTTGCCCGACTCGATAGCCGGGAGCAGATCCAGCAAGCCCTGGTCCCACAGCCCCAGCGCAAGGAACGAGCGTGCGAACATGCGAGCATCGTGCCCGCCGCGCCATCGCGGAGGAACTCTATCCGCTTGCCGAACAGCACCAAAACCATCAACTGTTGTCGTCGTGACTTCTCGATGGCGAGGGAGCAATCAGCAGCGCCAATCCGAGAGCGGCTTGATATCTGCGGCCAATTTGAAAAGTTCAAAAGCCCGCGAGTTCATTATTATGACGACAGGAATGCCGACTAATCTTGATCGATATCAGCGCATCGCGCCATTGTACGACTTTCTCGATCTTCCTTTTGAATACGTGCTCTACCGTCGTATCCGACGACTGCTATTCCAGAATTTATCTGACCGGTTGTTGGATGCAGGCGTTGGTACCGGTCGAAACATCCCATTTTATCCGCCAGGCTCGCATGTCGTGGGCATCGATTTCAGCCCGGCGATGCTATCATGTGCAAGGCGCAAAGCCGACCGATCGTCCGCTTGGATCGAGCTAAAGGAAATGAATATCGCCTCGCTGGATCTGCCCGATTCCACCTTCGATGCGGCTGTTGCCAGCTTTCTTTTTTGCGTACTTCCCGACGCGCTTCAGGTTCCGGCCTTGCGAGAACTCGGTCGCGTGGTCAAGCCCGGCGGCATGATCAGACTAATAAATTATGTGCGCCCGCTCGGCTTTGTGCGCGGGCCATCGCAAAGCTATGGCAACCATGTGTTGCTAGAGCCTTTGGCGCAAGTTTCGATCGCCAAACAGAGAAAGCGATTTCAGAGGCAGACTTGCTGCTTGTGGAATCTCGATATGTCGTGCATGATCTCATCAAACTCATCACCGCTCGTGTTGAGAAGTAGCGGATCGGTTGACCCACAAATGGCCCTCCCCATCGCGCTGGCTCCAAGGAGTAACTGATGCACATCGTTCTGTACTATGCTCCGATTACCTGCGCGCTCGCGCCCTACATCACGCTGACCGAGGCTGGCGCAGCGTTTGAGGTTCGCACTCTGAATCTGCGAAGGAATCAGCAGCATTCTCCCGAATACTTGAAACTCAATCCCAAGCACAAGGTTCCACTCCTCATCGTCGACGGCCGAGCGCTCACGGAAAGTGCGGCGATCCAAACTTGGATTTCACGCACCTTCCCGCAGGCAAAGCTGCTGCCTAGCGACCCGTGGCAGGAGCTGAAGGCTCTGTCGCTAATGTCATGGTGCTCATCTGGTATCCACCCGTTCCTTGCTCGGATCAACTCACCGGCCAAGGTCAGTGACGCGCCAAATGCAGCCGACAGCGTGCGTCGGCTCGCAGAGACACAGTTGCTCGAAAACTTCCAAATTGCGGACGATTTGCTGGCCGGTCGGGAATTCTTTTTCGATCACTTTACCGCGCCGGATGCTCACTTCTTCTGGTGCATGCGTCGCGCAAAGCAGTTCGACATTGATCTATCGTCATTTGTGCACTGCACCGCGCACTTCGCTCGCATGAGTGCACGGCCAAGTGTGCAGAAGCTGCTCACCTTTGAAAAATCGGTGCTGGATGAATTCGCCAAGGCTGCCTAGGCCTCTGGCAAATCGAAGCCCTACGTTGCATCCTGCCAAGTGTTTTTGGCGACACATCTAAATCCTTTCCGCACCCAAAACCTTGCCGCTTCTGGGATTGACCAGATGGAAACGCGTGCATGCTGTGCACCTAATGGTCTCATAGGAATCGTCGTTACGCTCGCCCGGATCGTCGGCGATCCAGGCCTGCACGTTGAAGCCCGTCTTCGGGCAACGGAAGAGAAACGGTGCCATAGCCTCAGTGAGCCGCAGCGGCCGGCCAAGGCATTGATTTAGCGCAAATCGCCGATCCCAGCGGCGCGCCGCCTGGGGAGCGATTGCACCATTTGGCAAACAAAGCTGCGCTGCAATTCAGCGGCGGTGCTTGCCTATCGCCCAGCCGCCGCTCGCAAGGTATTTTTCGCCGATTTCGATCGGCTCATCCTCAAGCGGCGTCGCCATGGTATCGTTCCAGCGATTGAGGAAGCCGAATAGCGCGATCACGCCAACGATTTCGACGATCTGCTCTTCGGTCCAATACTTGCACAACTGCGCGAACATATCGTCGGTCACAGCATTGGGCACTGAGGCCGCAGCGATGGCGAAGTCGAGAGTGGCACGTTCGGCCACGTCGTAGAGCAGACTGGTCTGATACTCCCACACGGCGGCCAACTTCTCGTCATCCACCCCAAAATGAAGCGCGCCGCCGGCTGTGTGCGCCATGCAGTACTGGCACCCGGCGGCGCGGCTCGCAACATGGGCAATGATGCGCTTGAAGCCGCGATCCACTTTTCCTTTCGGGTCCCAGACAGCGGCGGTCATCTGCGCCAGCGCTTTGGCGAGCTTGGGCTTGCGCTGCATAATGAGGATGCTGTTTGGAATGAAGCCGAGATTTTTCTGCATCGCTTCAAATTGCTCTTTGAGCTCCGGCGAATGTTCCGGCGTAAGCGGCTTGATCCGCGGGGACGGTTGTGTACGTTGATCCATCGAGCACTCCGTTGATCAATTAGCTGCTAAGGCTTCGCGGCCGAAGATTCAATCGGTGGCATGAGGCGAGCGGCCGTCCAGGCGAACATGGATTTTCCGAAGACGGCGCTCAGGCTTGCAAGGATCACCGCCGAACCCAGGTTCCAAAGGAGAATCATCAGGGTTGCGTCGAGATTGTGGAACAGCGACAGCGCGAATGAGGTCACGGCGGCGACAGCCAATCCGCCCGCGAGGCTGACCTCCGTCGAGCGCAGCCGTGCCGAGTAGCGCAGCATGACGAGCATGGCGACCGACAATGGCGCGCTTGTCAGCAACAAAGTCGCGAAGCATCGGACCGCTTCGCCCATGTGAACGCCATCAGGGCCAATGCTGACCCAGTCAGTGAGACACCCGTAGCCGATGGCGGACACCCAAAGCGCGAGCGCCGGCAACGGAAGCAGAAGCCACAGCCGTGAGCTGTCCGGAAGGCTGACGCGGAACGCCGCGACCGCGGCGAGGATGCCGGTCGCAAGAGCGCCGAACATAGCGGTGACAAAGCGGGGCTGTTGTATGCACTGCAAAATGTCGGACCGCAGGCCGTGGGCAATACCAATAAGTGCAAGGAGGAATGCCGCGAATAACAGCCAAAGGCCGGCACGAATGAGCGGCGGACGCAGGCGGCGCACCGGTGTCGCGCAAGCGACCAACGTATCGATGATGTCTGGCGTGGCCGTCATGGCAGGTTACCGTGCGACTTGAGCAGGCCACGCAGGTTCTTGATCGCGCGATGCGTCATAATCTTTAGCGCGGGGATCGATCGACCGCTGGCCGCTGCAGCTTCCTTCAATGACATCTCGTTCAGTTTCAGCATCGTAATCGTCTGGCGCTGATCCGCGGACAGCCCTTCGATTGCCTGACCTAAAGCAGCTTCGTCCAGCATTTCTCTATGTAGGTTCGTTGCGGGATCGGCAAAGGTTTCGTGGTCCGCGGAAAGCGCCACCTCGCGCGCCCGCCGGCGCGTATCGCGACGGAGCCGGTCGATGATGCGCCGGTTGGCAATCGCCACCAGCCACGGGCCGAAAGGGCGTGTCGGGTCGTAGGCGTGGCGCACCATGTGAACCGTCAGGAGCACGTCCTGCACGGCGTCTTCCACGTCCGCCGATTCTTTGAAACAGCGTCCCGCCAGGGACCGCAAGTACGGTGTTATCGCTTCGAGAAGCGTTCGGTACGCTTCCTTATCGCCGTCCTGAGCTTGCGCCATGAGCTTTGACCAGTCCAGCCCGTCACCTGCCTTACGTACGTCATCGACGGCTGAACCAGCCACAAGTGTCAGGGACTTATTGGGGTTGGGCCGGCCGACTGACATGGAATTGGGCGCAGGTTCCTAGCGATCCCAGCGGCCGATCCAATTGAACCGCGATCATACCCGATACACCGGAATCCAGCTGCGCGGTAGCGCAGAATTTTTTTCGACCCCGGTAACCTTTGGACGAGGCGCGGCGAACATTCATTAATGACGGATCGATCATGGCGAATCCGACGGCCAGACCATGTTTGTCTGACTGGCTACACAAAAAGGAAAATGCAACATGAAATACGGCAAAGCCAGCCGATGGTTCGGCATCGTGCTTATGGTCGCTTCAGCGGCGGAAATAACGGTTGGCCAAGCCGCCGACCCAATGCGCTTGCCATTTGTCACGCACGCATCGTTCTTTTCGGGAGAAACCCATCAGCCGAAGCCCGTCGATCCTCACGTTTTTGTCCGCGATCCTTCCGCGCCAGCCGCTGTAGGACCCCAAAACATTCAACACGTTGCCGGCATTCGCCCGGCGCTGATTGAACAGGACCCTAAGTCCACAGTGCTTTTCAACGCAAAGGGCGATCCGCTGGGATTTGACCTTGGGGAGTGGCTCGGGGCCGAGGGCATTGTGACTATCAGCCCGGCGGCAAACGGTACCGTCTCGATAGCGGCCCAATTCAGCCACCTGCGACCGGGGCCATTACAGCCTCTTCGAAAATCACTTCGATCAGCAACCTGTGGGATTCACACCGCTTGACGGTGCCGGCAAAGCCAATGATTTCGTGGCGAATGAAATGGGAGCGCCGAGATAACTGTGGTCGCTCAGACGCTCACGCACGCCAATGCGGTCCTGCTTGTCTATCACAGTGACAAGACATCCCACGGCGATCAACGTGGCGAAATTGGGATCAACGCCCATCATCAGCTGATCGCTCGAGTGCCTCAATAGATCGGCAAAGGGACAGCCGGACAACAAGCAAGATATTTGTGCCGTAACCTTTTCAACATTCCGTCGAACCTTCCTATGTCGATCTCGAACCGACGCTCAAAAAGGGAGATTCACTCATGAATCGTCAACTGCTTGCCGCCTCCACCCTGACAACGGCCATCGGGCTCGCGCTTGCCATGCAGGTCCCCGCCGTTCGGGCACAAGGCATGATGGCCAATCCGCCGCAGGTCGTGAAGGACAACATGGCCCGCATGGCGAAGGACAAGCTGCAAAAGTGCTACGGCATCAATGCCGTTGCCAAGAACGACTGCGCTGAGGGCGCGCATTCCTGTGCCGGCCAGGCGACGCAAGCGCGCGATCTGAAGTCCTTCGTCCTCTTACCGGCGGGCGATTGCAGCAAGATTCAGGGCGGCAACTTGAAGGCGTCTTGAGCGCCGATGTTTCCGACCGGAACACAAGCCAGACACTCAATCCCGGCAAAAACCGGGATTGGGTTGCGCTTTCAGCACCATGAGGCGGTGTTGGAGATGCCACCTGCCGTGGCCTTCATGGAAGTCCACACCGAAAACTACATGGGCGGCGGCTCGCCCTCCCGTTATCTCGACGCCGTCCGCTGCGACTTTCCAATATCGTTGCATGGCGTCGGTCTCTCGCTGGGTAGCGCGGAAGGCGTCGATCCCGTCCATCTCGATCGCGTTCGGCAGGTGGCCGAGCGCATCGAGCCTGCATTGGTCTCCGAGCATGTTGCCTGGAGCGTCAGCGGCGGCACCTATCTCGCGGATCTGTTGCCTCTGCCGATGACGGAAGAAGCGCTGGATGTGATTTGCCGCAACGTCGATCACCTGCAGAGCGTCCTCGAGCGTACCGTTCTTGTCGAGAATCCCTCGACCTATGTGCAATTCCGCCATTCAACGATCCCGGAATGGGAGTTCATGGCGGCAGTCGCGGCGCGCACGGGTTGCGGCATCCTCTGCGACATCAACAACATCTTCGTCAGCAGCAAGAATCACGGCTGGGACGCCTACGCCTACGTCGCCAAGCTGCCGCCCGCCGTGATCGGCGAGATTCATCTCGCCGGCCATAGCGTCCGCGAACTCCCGGACGGCGGGACGTTGCGGATCGACGATCATGGCTCACGCGTGATCGACGACGTGTGGTCGCTCTACGCGGAGGCGCTGCGGCGTTTCGGTCCCGTGCCAACCCTGATCGAGTGGGACACCGACGTGCCGCCGCTCGACGTGCTGGTCGGGGAAGCACACCACGCCGATGCGCTGATCTCGGCTGCAAAGGATGAGGCCCGACGTGTCAACGCTGCATGAAGTGCAGACCGCCATGCGGGACGGATTGCTCGGCGTCGGCGACCCTGCGCTCGCGGCTGTTCTCGCCGTCGCGCTTACGCCGAGTAACCGGATCAGCATTTACCGCAACACCTCGCGTAGCACCTTGACCAAGGCGTTGCGGCTAAATTTTCCCGCCGTCGAGCGTCTCGTCGGCGAGGATTTTTTCGCGGTAGCGGCAGATGCTTTCATTGCGCGCGAACCGCCCGCAACGGCCTGGCTCGACCTCTATGGCCAAGGCTTTCCGGAGTTTCTACAAGGGTTCGCGCCCGCCGCGGCGCTGGTCTACCTTCCCGACCTAGCCCGGCTCGAACGCGCTGTGGGCCGCGCGCTTCAAGCTAGCGATCTGGAGCCGTTGGACCTTGGGCGCCTTGTAAGCATCGATGCGTCCGAGCAGGCACGGGTTCGCTTCACACCACATCCATCGGTCAGTCTGCTGTCGTCGCCTTATCCGGTAGACGCGATCTGGCGCGCGGTGCTCACGAGAGACGACGCGGCCATGGCGGCCATCGATCTCGGCGCAGGCGCCCTCCACTTGCTGATCGAGCGCCGTTCCAGCGAAATCGAGGTCAGGCGGCTTGACGAGCCGCAATGGCGCTTGGCCGAAGCGCTGTTCAGCGGGAAGGCGCTCTCGGCTGCGCTTGAGGCGTGCGGCGACTCGGTTGCGACAACTTGGCTCGCCGAGCACCTCTCAGCCGGACATTTTACAAAATTTAGGCTGGAGGCGACGCCCTCTGCCACTGAGCGCGGATCATGAGCGATTCCGGCGTGCCTGGGTGCCCGATCTGCGTTGCTGTCGGCGGGCTTGGCGGGCCGATTGGACGGCTCTATCGCTGGCTCGATCGAGTCCCCTATGCAGCGCTCGCCATCCCGCTGCGCCTCGCGGTCGCAACGGTGTTTTGGAACTCTGGCATGACTAAGCTCGCCGACTGGAACGCGACGCTCGCTCTGTTCACCGACGAGTATCAGCTTCCGTTGCTGCCGCCCGAGCTGGCCGCCAACCTCGCGCTCGCGATCGAGGTGTCGACGCCTGTGTTACTGGTTCTTGGACTGCTGACGAGACCGGCCGCTCTTGTTCTTCTCGGTATGACTACCGTAATCGAGGTGTTCGTCTATCCGCAGGCTTGGCCAACGCACATCCAGTGGGCTGCGATGCTTCTGGTTCTGCTCTGCCGAGGAGCCGGGGCGCTTTCGCTCGATGCCCTGATCGAACATTTTTGGCGTCGCTCGCTGGAGAAGCCGTGATGACCTGAATTTGAACCTCGGCGGCGGTTGTTCATGTTTGTGCCGCCGCCCGGTGCCCTAAGACGCTACCGCTAAGACAAGGAGGACTTCACATGCTCTCACGCCGCTCGGTTTTGTTCGCTACAGTGGCCGCAAGCGCAGCTTTCGCCTTACCGGTTTTCGCCGCCGAAACCAGGACCTTCGACCCCGCATCCTTTGCGGCGGCGCAGAAGGCGGGCAAGCCGATTTTCGTCGCCATACATGCATCCTGGTGCCCCACCTGCAAAGCGCAGAGGCCGATCTTGAGCGAGCTGATGGCCGATCCGAAGTTCGAGAATTTGGTCTACTTCGTCGTTGATTTCGACAACCAGAAGGATGCGGTGAAGTCGTTCGGCGCGCGCGAGCAATCGACTCTGATCGCGTTCAAGGGCTCGACTGAAATCGGCCGCTCTGTCGGCGACACGGACCGTGCATCGATCGCCGCTCTTCTGAACAAGACACTTTGAGCGCCATGGCCGCCGGCTCCATTATGCTTGCCTTTGTCGCCGGCATCCTGTCGATCCTCTCGCCTTGCGTACTACCGATCCTTCCGATCGTGCTGGGCGCGGCGGCTTCGGGACATCGCTGGGGTCCCGCCGCGCTTGCGGCGGGGCTCGCTGTTTCTTTTGTAGTCATCGGGCTATTTGTCGCCACCATCGGCTATTCGATTGGGCTTGACGCCGATCGGCTTCGCTATTTTGCCGCGGCGCTGATGATCGCTCTGGGCGTCGTTCTTCTCGTCCCGCGCTTTCAAACGCAACTTGCGATCGCTGGAGCGCCGCTCGCGAATTGGAGCGACCGGCATTTTGGCGGCTCGCCGAAGGGTGGCATCGCCGGTCAAGTATCGATAGGGCTTGTACTCGGCGCGGTATGGAGCCCTTGCGTCGGCCCTACGCTCGGGGCAGCCTCACTCCTCGCTGCACAGGGCCGCGATCTCGGCGAGGTCGGAGCGACGATGCTCGCGTTTGGTTTGGGCGCGGCGCTGCCACTTGCGGTCCTCGGCTTGCTGTCGCGTGAGGCAGCGCTGCGCTGGCGTACACGGCTTATGGCAGGCGGCGCACGCGCCAAGGCCGCATTCGCGATCATACTCCTGGCGATCGGCTCGCTGGTGCTTACCGGGCTCGACAAACACTTTGAGACTTTTCTCGTTGATCAATCGCCGCAATGGCTCACCGACCTCACGACGCGGTTCTAGACCATGAACTCCTATCGCTTCATCGCCTTCGCGGTATCCGCCCTCAGCGCCGCGGCCATGCTGTATGTGGGCCTCTATCAGAGCCGTTTCGTCGGACGCCTAATTTGCCCCATTTTTGCCGACGGCTGTGAAGGCGTCGCCGACGCACCGTTTGCGCGGCCGTTCGGCATTCCCGACGGTTATATCGGTACCGTTTCTTTACCTTCTCATCGCAATTCTGCTGTTTGCGCCGGCGGGACGATGGGTCTGGTTTATGCTTCTAGCGCTCTCCGGCCTGACGACGCTTACCAATATCATCGGCGTCCGTGACATGATGAATCTCGGCAGCTTTTGTTTCTATTGCCTGACCACGACCGTCCTGTCTCCGGTCCTATTCTGGGCTGTGTGGAAGCTCGGTTAGGACATACGATCCGCGGCGATCATTGCGAGGATTACAATGAGGCCTGCTCTCGATGCGCATAATGGGACGACAGCGATCAGCAATCACGTCCGCGTCGATTCGGATTATGTGTTCCACGAGCTGACGCGTAGCATCTGTCCCGTGTGCCGCCGGATCATCGACGCCAAGATTTTGCTGCGCGACAATCAGGTCTTCATGAGTAAACGCTGCCCGCAGTGCGGGCCATGGCGCTCGTCTACGCGGATGCCAAGGCTTACCTGTCCTACGCGCAATTCAACAAGCCCGGCACAATCCCGCTAGTCTATGCCAGTAAAACCGAATGCGGCTGCCCGCACGATTGCGGCCTGTGCCCGGATCACGAACAGCACGCCTGCCTCGGCCTCATCGAGGTCAACAGCGCCTGCAATATGGATTGCCCGCTGTGCTTTTCTCTCAAGAGATCAGAACGGCACTTGAGGGTCTATGGTCCTCCTCCTCGATCGCGGGATCGGAGAAGTCCCTTCAGCAACTCGCCATCTCCTGCGAGGCTTGCGAGTTTCCCGACAAGCTTGCGATCAACACCATCGCCAAGAACATGATCATGATCATGCTCCAGGATTTCATGGACCCCTGGACCTTCAATCAGAAGAACCTGATGAAGTGCTGCAAGGAATTCTTGCTGCCCGGCGGCAAGCAGATTCCGTTCTGCGCCTACAATACGGTGGGCTATCGCGAGCAAGCGCGCGCGCAGCTAACTGCCAGGGAGCCCGAGCGGCGTCGAGCCCGCCGCGAAGGCCGAGCCTATCAGCCGAAGCCCGTTGTGTTCGATTTCGCCAACAGGAGCTTCGAATGAGCGATGCGACCTCAAGAGATGCGACCTCAAGAGAGGCGACAATTGTCAAAGCGCAAAAACCCGAATCCTCGACCGTCAAGCAATGCTGCGCTGCTGCCTACGACAGCGACGCCGCGCGGTTGCTGCTTGGGAACTCTTTCCATCCGGGCGGTACAAAGCTGACCGAACGCCTCGGTCGGCTATTGCAGTTGTCGCCCCGAACTCGCGTTCTCGACGTTGCTGCCGGCCGGGGCGCGAGCGCCCTCTTCCTCGCCAAGCAGTTCGACTGCCCAGTTGTCGGTATCGACTATAGCCGCAAAAACATCGAAGTCGGCAATGAGGAGGCGAGAGCCAACGGGCTCGACAGCGGGGTCGCTTTTGAATGGGCGGATGCCGAGAAGCTGCCTTTTCCTAATGCTTCCTTTGACGCCGTTATCTGCGAATGCGCCTTCTGCACTTTCCCCGGTAAGCAAGCTGCTGCCAGTGAATTCAACCGCGTCTTACGTCCCGGCGGCCAAGTCGGGCTCAGTGACTTGACGCGGGAGGGTGCCCTGGCGCCCGAACTTCAAGGCCTGATGTCCTGGATTGGCTGCATTGCCGACGCGCTACCCCTTTCTGGATATGAAGCGTTGCTTTCCGGCGCTGGATTCACCGTAAGCTTGACGGAACGGCATGACGGTGCCCTCGTCGAATTGGTTAGGCAGGTTCAGACCCGGCTTCTTGCCGCCGAGGTCATGGTGCGTCTGCAGAAGTTAGTCCTGCCGGGCTTCGACCTTGAAGGTGTCAAGATCCTGGCCAAGCACGCGCTCGCGGCGATCAGAGAGGGCAAATTGGGGTATGCGTTCGTCGTTGCGTCCAAGCAAGTGCAGGTGTTCTCGGGTGAGGCCGCGGCATGAGCCTCATGTGCGCCACGACTCTCGCGTCGTCTGCGAGGGCGCAAACGGCCACGTGGGTCAATGGGCCGCCTTTGCTGCGCACGGCGCGTTCGCAATTCATCGAGCTGCGGCCCTTGATCGAGGTTCCGGCCCTCATGCTGGAGCGCATCGACGGCAAGATGATTCCGTTGAATGCGTTCCGAGGTAAGGCCGTCTTGGTGAATTTCTGGGCGACCTGGTGTGAGCCCTGTCGCAGCGAACTGCCGCTGCTCGGCGACCTCATGCGGACTATGCCCGAACAGTTGTTAGAGATCGTGGCGATTTCGATCGATCAGACAGGACGACCGGCGGTCGAATCGTTTCTGAAGCGCCTTGGGGTCACCGGCTTGCAGCCCTTCCTCGATCCGCAGGGGCGGATCGTCAAGCAGCCCGGAAGCGACGCGCCAACGCCGTTCGTTCTCTGGGGCATGCCAATTTCCTACATCAGCGATCGCGAGGGACGGTTATCAGGCTATATTACGGGCGAGGTCGAATGGACCTCTGAGCAGGGGCGAGCCTTTCTCGAATACTATGCCAATGGCTGATTCGTTGAATTCGACGCAGCGCAAAGCCGGTCCCCCGCTTCGGGGAGTGAGCGCCTGCGTCTTCGATGCTTACGGGACGCTTTTCGATTTCGCGTCGGCGGCAAGACAGTGCCGCGACGTGCTCGGCAACGACATCGATCGACCGACATCTCTCTGGCGCGACAAGCAGCTTCAATACACCTGGCTGCGCGCGGCGCAGGGTCGGCACGCGGATTTCTGGCAAGTGACAGGCGATGCTCTCGACTTTGCCCTGGAGACACTGAACCTCAACGCACCCGGTCTTCGCGACCGCCTCATGGCGCTGTACTTGACGCTCGATGCGTTTCCTGAGGTACAGGACGTGTTGACCAAGTTGAAAGCCGCCGGCTTACGCACTGCGATTTTATCGAATGGCTCCCCCAAAATGCTCGACGCAGCCGTCAAAGCCGCCAAGCTGGAGACGCTGCTTGATGGGGTCCTTTCAGTCGAGGAAGTCGGCGTCTACAAGCCGCACCCGAAAGTCTACCAACTCGGCGTCGATCGGCTGGGCGTCTCGGCATCGGCGATTGCCTTCCAGTCGTCGAACGCCTGGGACGCCTACGCGGCATCAGCATTCGCTATGCAAGTCGTTTGGTGCAATCGTTATAGCCAACGCCGCGAGCATCTGCCGGGATCTCCTGACCGCGAGATCAAGACCTTAGACGAACTCCCGGCTTTGGTCGGGGCTTGAACATGTCGCGCCTAACACGGGTCTTTCGCTATTCTTTCTCCAGCGGAATTCCGCTTCGGTCTGGCTGCGTTGCGCTCGTAGTTGGCACGATCCTCAACCTGATCAATCAGGGTGACGCAATCCTCGGGGGAACGGCGATCAACTGGACCAAGATCATTTTGACATACTTCGTGCCCTACGCCGTTAGTACCTACGGCGCAGTTTCCTATCGGATGTCGAGGCCGTCGTCATGAACGATTGCTGTTCATCCGGTACGGCGCAGGGCCCGCGCGGCGTCGACGTTGTGCTGGATTCCGTCATCCAGTGTCCCCGTTGCGGCACGGCGAAAACAGAGCGGATGCCGGTCGATGCTTGTCAGATCGTATATGAGTGCACCGGATGCGGCGCAATTTTGCGACCCAAAACTGGGGACTGCTGCGTCTTCTGCTCCTACGGATCAGTACCCTGCCCACCAATTCAGTACACTTGAACGACCGCCAGTCTGATAGGGTGGTCAGTAGGTCTTTAGCAGTGCTTCCGTCCAAATTTGGTTCCCAGGGCCCGGGATGCAGCAAAAAATCAAACTGTCGATCGAGGATGCGAGACCGCATCTGATCTAATGGGCGACGAATTCCCAAACTCCTATGTTGTTCATATATGGCGCAGTGTTCGTAGTACTGTGGAGTTTGTAGCGCGGAAGCTTGAGAGTTTGGGCGTCTGCGGGTTCGATGAGCGCCGGGATGGTTCTCTCCTTGTCGCTCCAAGTTTTGATTTCTGGCTCTAATAACTCAAACCATAACTTGTGCAGCCTGAAAGGAATTGGGCTGTCGACCATCATCGACGTTATATCGATGCCTGGAATAGGAGTGGCTTCGACGCGCTTTAATTTATAGTCAAAAATACGATCGAGGATTTGAGTGAGTGGCATATCGTCCAATTTTCCCATCAAGAACGAGAGAACTTCCACAGGATCAAGCGCCCAGAACGGAATGTGGAGTTGCTCCTCTCCATCACTTGGTGTGACTCTAAAAACGGCCGAAACTGAACGCAATGCGCGGCTTAGCAAAAAATGTTGTTCGTCGCATGGGAATCGAAGTTACCGCGTCTCTTCGGCGGCGCTCTTATCGCTGAAAAGCTAAGTGCCAACAGCGGCCAAAAGAAAACATTGCGCTTTACACGCACGTAGATAGATTGCAGTCAACCGGGATGGAGGGCATCACAAGCCGCACCGGGTGAAACCTTTGAAGCGCTCCGCGCTCGGGCCAGGGTTGCGGCCGAAGGGGAGGGACTTGCCCATGTTGTGTTCGGAGGACTTCCGGGGCCGGAACTGATCGCTTCTGGTTATCTGGAACGTCATCACCCCGAGTTATGCGATTTGCGTTCGATGCCCGCCTGCGCTGTCGTCTCCGCCACCGATGAAAACGAGCTAGGGATCGCGCTTACGTCAGCGGCCTTGGGTTGGGTCAGCTCCATCCAACCGTCGTAACCCCTATGCGTGCCGGCGAATCCTTTCGGAATCGCGTTTTAATGACTCGTAACATTCACAGGCTTCTTGTTCGAGGCTTTGCCTGTTAACCACGGTGATCAACGCCCGACGGTTACGGATGAGACCACGGCGTTGCAGCGTCCCGATGGCAAGTGAGACGGCAGGGCGATTGACCCCCATGAGCAATGCCAGGAATTCGTGCGTAAGTGCGAATGTCGGTGCCTGCACGTTATCCTGGGCGATGAGCAGCCAACGGCAACAGCGCTGCCTTAGCGTATGGAGCCGATTGCATGCGGCTGTCTGCGCAAGCTGGTTTACTCTGTATGACATATAGCGGAGCATCAGCGCGTTGAGTTCACGACTTTTCTCTAGTTGCGTTCGCAACGTGGTGATTTTGACGCGCCGCCCATAACCTCCTATCTGGACGACGGTCTCCAAGGTCGACGGCTCTAACCCCAACAATCTATCTATGCCGGTCATGCCGTCGATCCCCACGGCCCCGACCTCGACAGTGCGACCGTCGCGCATGGCCTTCACCAAGGAGACGAGGCCCCGATCAGGAAAATAAACGTATTCTGTAACGCGGCGGGGCTCATGGACGATCATGCCGCGTCGCAGCGTTATTGGCTCTAAGTGGGGCGTCATCCTGCGCAAAATCGCCTCCGGAAACGCTGCGAGTAAATGGTTTGCCGCAGCGCGGCCTTCCGAGCTCTCCATCACGCCCCCCTAATTGTTAGCGCCGACCGACACACTCTGTTCGCAGGCGAACAGAAACGGTTTCCCGAACAATTTAAAATTATTTTCCATCGTCCATGGTCACGCAAGACCATCCGGCGCGTTCATTTGCGAAAGCTGCTCTCTGTAATTTGCAGGGAGATGGGGGGTTCGCTAGCGATTTTCCCCAAAGGCAAAAGCCATGGACAAACTTATCGCCCAACTCAATATCGCGCACTTCCGGAAGCTGCTAGCTGAAGAAGCAGACCAATCAAAACGTTTACAGATTCAGAAGCTATTGGCTGAAGAGGAGGTCAAGTTGCAGGTACTGAGCAATCATCCGTCTCATAAGAAGCGCAGCTCTGTTACAAAGTACTCTAATTGAGCTGTCATCCAGACGCGGAGGCCGCAAAACGGCCCTTCACGGTCGACTTCGCTCGCGCGCTCATGGTGCCGGAGATGGGTCGTGGCTAAGCGCCTGTCATATGAATCCATGAGCGCAAACGTGGCGCATTCGTTCGCAGGCGAACAGATTGACATAGATCAATGCCGCAGCCTGACATAGACGGGTTATGAGCGGTGGGGGTAGGAGAAGGAGTCGCGTCATGGCGCAGAAGGAATCCCGCGCGAGCGAAACATCGTCGCTGTTTAATCCAATCCCGGCAGAGTTTGCTGCGGCGGGGAAGAAGCGGTTTGAGGACTTCGTCAATTCGCAATCGGAGCTTTTCGGGCAAATTCAGGACGCAAACCGGCAATGGCTGGATCGCGTGCGAACCGAAGCCAATCTTACTTCCGAGTTCGCAACCAAACTCACTGCGGCGCGCTCGATTCCGGATGCTATGACCGCGTGCCAGGATTGGACCGCGCGGCGCTTCGAGTTGATGGCGGAAGATGGCAGGCACCTTCTCGCGGATACTCAGAAGTTCATCGAGACCGGCGCGCGCCTTCTGTCTAATGGCTGGCTGACCAAGGGTGGCCTAAGCACCTAGACAAGCTTGGCGTCGACCGTCACTTGACCCGCAAATCTCGCAGTCCGGTTTGCCCAGCGAACGGGGCTAACTAGGGTCGTTTCGGGGCCCGCGTACCTCTGCAACGGAAGGAGCAAACAGGTGAAATTACGCCGCAGCGCCTGCCGAGGTCAGCTCCAAGACCGAGCGAGGCGGCAGCCTTGCGACGGGAATGGAGGCTCCAGTCAATGACGGCTTGAAAATCGGTCCCCTCGTATTTCGCTGTCTAGTGGGGGACACGAGATCAAAAGCAGCATCGATACGGTTTTGCAAAGCTTTCGGTCGATTCCGCCTTGACGTACGTTTGCACTGCTCGCTCTTTGGCTGCTCGCACGAATTTAAATCGCGGACGGCTATATCTCGCTCTATCCAATGCCGCCAAGCGCTGGCGCACTTGCTCAGAATCGGAGCGGCGAAAAGCCCACTTTCGAGCAAAAAGTCCTTGAGGGAGGCAAACCATGGAAACGGCGCCAAACACTCGCGAATGCCCTAAAGTTTCTGCTGAGGAGCGAGCGAAGCACGATCTTATCAAGCAGATTCTCAAACTGCGCTGGATGGGAATGGAAAAGGAAGCGGAACAGCTAATAGGACGATCACTTCGCCGAGCTGAGCCCGGGATCGTCTCGCTATTGGGCCCGCTCGATACGGATTAGTCGGTTCCCGCAATTCCTTCCCGACGTAACA
>Ga0335081_10002680_pt1 | contig 28013 bp, 23 predicted proteins | sample Lox_Sample_35_FD_206713 | JGI IMG/M metagenome (GOLD analysis project Ga0335081, IMG submission 206713) | Soil microbial communities from Loxahatchee National Wildlife Refuge, Florida, United States - Lox_Sample_3.5 | ecosystem: Environmental > Terrestrial > Soil > Wetlands | place: USA...
TAGCTATAGGGATAGACGCTCAGGTGACCGTCAGACCACTGAATGCTCATCGTGTCGTTACCGGCAGCACGCTTAATCGATTTGGGAGCGGACGCCCTTCGTCCTTGGTCACTTGTCACTTGTTTCCGGTCCTTGCTCCTCTGTCCTTTGTCCTTCGTCCTTGGTCCCTTGCCCGTTGCAGGAAAACTTGAGGACGAAGGACAAGGGACAAAGAAACAAGGACAAACGACGTCCTCACTCGAGACTAATTCCTTCCTCAACTCCAACCTTCGCCACTTCGGCTTCAAGTGCTGCTGCAATTTCGGCGAAAGGTTTACCGCATGGCGTCGTCGCGTCGAGCGCTACCGGCTTGCCGGCGTCGCTCTGGGTGCGGATACGGGTATCGAGCGGAATCTCCCCCAGGAACGCGAAACCCATCTTGGCAGCCGCGGCGCGCGCCCCGCCGTGTCCAAAGATGCTCTCTTGATGGCCACACTGCGGGCACACGTAGGTGCTCATGTTCTCCACCACCCCGAGGATCGGCACGTGCAGCTTCTGGAACATGGCGATGGCCTTGGACGCGACGGTCAGGGCCAGATCCTGCGGCGTCGAGACGATCACCGCGCCACTGAGCGGGATAGTCTGCGAGAGGCTCAACTGAATGTCGCCGGTGCCGGGCGGCAGGTCGATTACCAGGTAATCGAGGTCATGCCAGCGCACCTCACCGAGAAACTGCTGGATGGTTTTGTGGAGCATTGGTCCACGCCAGATCACCGCCTCGTCCTTGGGCAGGAAATAGGCCATGGAAATGATTTTGACGCCGTACTCTACCGGCGGCTCGATCTTGCCTTCCACCACGTGGGGCTCGTTGCTTCCGCCCATCAGGATGGGCACGCTGGGACCATAGACGTCGGTATCCATGAGGCCGACTTGATTGCCGGCGCGCTGGAGCGCGATGGCCAGGTTCGCTGCTACGGTGGACTTGCCCACGCCGCCCTTGCCGCTGGCCACTGCGATGGTGTGCTTTACTCCGGGAATGAGACGGGACTGCGCACCCGCTGTCCCCGTTGTCCCCATCGGTGACGACGGCGCCGCGATGCGGATCCGGACATTCTCGATGCCCAGCGCGCGCACAGTATCGTGAGCCGCCTGGATCAGTTGTTCACTCGCCGCGCTCGACGGGTTCGGCAGTTGCAGGGCGAATGAGACTCGACCTTCGCCGGCCACCTCAAGATCCTTCACGTATCCCAGCGAGACAATGTCGCGCTGCGAGCTGAGATCGCGAACGTTGCGCAGAGCGTTGAGAACGTCCTGCGGATGAATGCGCATTTCCATGATGAACCCCTGCTCCCTACTCTCTCCGTCCCCGCTCCACCAGCCGCGAGATAGCCTGAAGCAGATCGTACTTGGTCAGAATCTCGTAATGGCTGTTGCCCAACTCCACGAAAACGGCGGGGCAATCACGCGTAATGCAGCTAGTGATCTGGTCGATGGTGGTGAGCCGTTGCACCACCGGAAAAGCGGGTCCCATAACTTCGCGCACGATCAACTTCTTCAGGTCCTTGCCCTCGAGCGCCAGCCCGAGGATCTCGTCCTCGTAGAGTGATCCCACTGGTGCGCCGTGCTCGAAGACGGGCAGTTGCGAAAAGTCCTGAGCCTGCATGCGCTCGAGTGCCAGTGCCACCGGGTCAGAAGGCTCCGCCGTCACCAGGTCGCGGCGCGGACTGATCCTGGATTTCGCCTCCACGATTTCCGCCGCAGTGAGCGGGACGGCAGCTTCCACGTAGCGATTGTCGCGCATCCACTCATTGTTGTAGACCTTGCTCAGGTAGCGCGAGCCGGAGTCGGGAATGAAAACCACCATGAAGTCGTTCTCAGTGAGGGAAGGTAGCACCTCGAGCGCAGCCGCCATAGCTGTGCCTGCCGAGCCACCCGACCAGATGCCCTCGGTCCGCGCCAAGCGGCGAGCCGCCAGAAAACTGTCGCGGTCGGTCACGCGAATCACGTCATCGATCACGCTGAAATCCAGTGCCGCAGGGAAGAAGTCCTCGCCGATGCCTTCCACTTTGTAGGTTTCCCCCTTCACCACTTTGCCGGTGTGGAAGAAATCGTAAAGGATCGAGCCGGCGGGGTCAGCCCCAATGATCCTGACCTTAGGATTCTTTTCCTTCAGGAAGCGTCCGATGCCAGTGATGGTTCCCCCGGTACCCATGCCGGCCACGAAATGGGTGATGGCGCCGTCGCTGTCGTCCCAGATTTCCGGGCCGGTAGTTCGATAGTGGATCTCCGGGTTCGCGGGGTTCTCGTATTGATTGGGATGCCAGGCGCCGGGAATATCCCGGGTCAGTTTCTCCGCCACCTGATGATAGCTGCGCGGATCCTCGGGGGCGACGGCAGTGGGGCATACGATCACGTCCGCGCCCAGGGCCTTCAAGGCGTCCACTTTTTCCTTGGACTGTTTGTCCGCCATGGTGAAAATAGCCTTGTAGCCCTTAATCACCGCCACCAGCGCCAGACCCATGCCGGTGTTGCCCGAAGTTCCTTCCACGATGGTGCCGCCGGGCTTCAACAAGCCGCGGCGCTCAGCGGCCTCCACCATGGCGATGCCGATGCGATCCTTGACGCTGCCGCCTGGGTTTAACTGGTCGCACTTCGCCCATACCTGTGCCTTGCTGTTGCCAGTCAGGCGATTCAGCCGGACGAGCGGCGTGCGGCCGATCACTTCCAGGATATTGTTGTAACGCATGATTCTCGATTATAGCTGAAAAAGCAGTGACCCGTGGCTGGTGACGACTGGCGGCTGAGGGTAGGCCACGGCGCAAGCCCTGGGTCCGGGGCCGCATTCTTGCTCACCCTTTTCTTTTTCCCTTTGCCCGAAAGGCTGCCATCGTGAGAGGCTCGAGCCCCGGAGCTTGCGTCCTGGCCTATCATCTATCGGCCTCCGGGCGTGCAAATTATTGTATACTCACCGCTATCCAATGCTTTACGAGGGCGTCCGGTCGAAGCCCTCGTGAAAGGACGGTCATATGAAACGAACTCTTTCGCTGGTGCCGGCATTTTTCCTTGCCGCCTTCGCTTCCATCGATTTTGCCCAAACGCCGCAACGGACACAGGCGCCTCCGCCCCCGCCGCTGATCTCTCCCGACGTTCAACCCGACCATCGCGTCACGTTTCGGTTCCGCGATCCCAACGCCAAAGAAGTGACGTTCGCCCGTGAGGGAACGCAGCCGGTCCCCATGCAGAAAGACGATCAGGGCGTCTGGAGCATCACGACCGACCCGTTGGAGCCTGACTATTACGGCTACACCTTCGTGGCCGACGGGGTGGGCCTGATCGACCCTTCCAATCCTCTGATGAAGCCGAACCTGCTCTTTACCCAGAGCATGGTGCACGTGCCGGGACCATCGTCGTTGCCGTGGGAACTGAACGACGTGCCCCACGGCGTCATTCACCACCACTTCTACCACTCGGCCGTGGTGGGCGACGATCGCGACTATTATGTCTACACGCCGCCCGGCTACGATCCCACCGCCAAGCAACTTTACCCGGTGCTCTATCTGCTCCACGGCTTCAGCGACGACGCCAGCGGTTGGACCGCCGTGGGACGCGCCAACATGATTCTGGACAATCTGATTGCGCAGGGCAAAGCGAAGCCGATGATCGTGGTGATGCCGCTCGGCTACGGAGCGCCGGAGATTGTCACCCGCGGCTTCACGGCTTTCCGTGACACGGGCTTGCGCGACCGCAATATGGGACGCTTTCGCGACGCCTTGCTGACAGAGGTCATCCCTCAGGTGGAGAAGACCTACCGCGCGCTGGCCGACCGTAACTCTCGAGCCATCGCCGGGCTCTCGATGGGCGGAGCCGAGTCTCTCTACACCGGTCTCAATGCTCTCGATCACTTCGCGTGGATCGGCTCCTTCAGCGCCGGCGGTCTGGGCGACGACCTCAACGCCCAGTTTCCGGGACTCGATTCCAAGGCTAACTCCCAACTGCATCTGCTCTGGATCGCTTGCGGCACTGAGGACCGCCTGATCGAGCCGAACCGGAAATTCCGCGAGTGGCTCACGTCCAAGGGGATCCAGCACACCGACATTGAAACGCCCGGCATGCACACGTGGATGGTCTGGCGGCGCAACCTTGCCGCTTTCGCGCCATTGTTGTTCTAGCGCTATAGGTGTAGTGACCAGGTATAGGGGGTAGGGGACTGGAACAGGTGGAAGAATTGTCGATTGCCGATTGGAAGACCCAAGTAGATTGCACCTTGGCCTTTCGATCGAGAAAAGCCGGTCGGCAATTCCTCCTTGCGCTCCTTCCCGGGCGCGCTCAGCAGGCATTCCAAGCGGAGAAGCATGACCCAAGAAGAGCAGCGACTGGAAGAGTCCCGCCGGCGCACGGTCTACTGGAAGAGGTGGGGACCCTATCTCAGCGAGCGGCAGTGGGCTACGGTGCGCGAGGACTACAGTGCGGATGGCGACGCGTGGAGCTATTTCCCTTACGAGCATGCCCGCTCGCGGGCTTATCGATGGGGCGAAGACGGCATCGCGGGAATCTGCGACCGGCACCAGATCATCTGCTTCGCGCTGGCGTGCTGGAACGGCCGCGATCCGATCCTGAAGGAGAGGCTGTTCGGTCTGACTGGCCACCAGGGCAATCACGGTGAGGACGTGAAGGAGTGTTACTTCTACCTCGATTCCACTCCCACTCATTCCTACATGAAATATCTTTACAAGTACCCCCAGGAGGAGTTCCCCTACGCGTGGCTGCTGGAAGAGAATGGGCGTCGCAGCAAGAACGACCCCGAGTTTGAGCTCCTCGATACCGGGGTGTTCAACGACGACCGCTACTTCGATATTTTCGTGGAGTACGCCAAGGCGACCGCGGAAGACATCCTCATTCGCATTACGGCCTTCAACCGCGGTCCCGATCCCGCGGACCTGCACCTGCTGCCGACCCTGTGGTTCCGCAATACGTGGCGCTGGGGAGAGCCGGACGCTCAACGGCCGCGCCTCGCCGCTGCGGAAAGCGCGCACTGGACCACGGCGGTGTCGGCACAGTCGGGCCACTACGGTAGTCGCCGACTGGTTTTCGAAAGCCGGGAGGGCCGGCCGGAGTTGCTTTTCACCGAGAACGAGACCAACTCGAAGCGCCTCTATGGAGCCGGGAACCCGACCACCTACGTCAAGGACGGCATCAACGACTACGTGGTCGGTGGCGTGGAAGGGGCTGTGAATCCGGCTCGGGAAGGGACCAAGGTAGCGGGGTACTACCGCGAGCAGGTGGCGCCTCAGGCCAGTGTGACTATCCGCCTGCGCTTTACCGACCAACCGGCCGTCCAGGAACACCACGAAATATTCGGGCCCGCTTTCGATGGGCTTTTCGCGCAGCGGGTTGCGGAAGCCGACGACTTTTACAGCAAAAGGATTCCATGCGGCCTCTCGTCGGAAGGTGGCGCCGTGCAGAGACTGGCTTTTGCCGGCCTGCTCTGGTCGAAGCAGTTCTACTGTTACGACGTGCCCCGATGGTTGGATGGCGATCCTGCCATGCCACCCCCGCCACCGGAACACCGCCAGAAACGAAACTGGGAATGGCGGCACCTCTACAATGCCGATGTCATCTCCATGCCCGACAAGTGGGAGTTTCCTTGGTACGCCTCGTGGGATCTGGCGTTCCACTGCCTGCCGCTGTCCCAGATCGATCCGGACTTTGCTAAAGAGCAGCTCATCCTGTTGCTGCGTGAATGGTACATGCACCCCAACGGGCAGTTGCCCGCCTACGAGTGGAATTTCAACGATGTCAATCCGCCGGTGCACGCGTGGGCGGCTTGGCGTGTTTACCAGATCGAGGGCCGCATCCGGGGTGAGCGCGACCGCGCATTCCTGGAGCGCGTCTTTCACAAATTGCTGCTGAATTTTACCTGGTGGGTGAACCGGCTGGACCCCGACGGCAAGAACGTGTTCCAGGGCGGATTCCTCGGACTCGACAACATCGGCGTGTTCGATCGCACTATGCCCCTGCCGCACGGCGGCCGCCTGGAGCAGTCCGACGGCACGAGTTGGATGGGCATGTACTGCCTCAACATGCTGGAGATCGCCCTGGAGTTGGCGCGCGAGAATCCCGCTTATGAGGACGTGGCCAGCAAGTTCTTTGAGCACTTCGTCCACATCGCTCACGCGATGAATGATATCGGCGGCGAGTCGCTCGCCCTGTGGGACGAGCATGACGGGTTCTATTACAACGTGCTTAGTTTGCCTGAGGGAGAGAACCTCCCGCTCAAGATTCGGTCCATGGTTGGCCTCACGCCACTCTTTGCCGCCATGACTCTCGAACCCGGCAGACTCGAGAAGCTGCCAGGATTCAAGCGCCGCATGCAGTGGTTCATCGACAACACGCCGCACATGGGCGACCACGTCGACACCAGCGAAAAGTCGGAGCGCGGAGAACGAATCTTCCTCTCCCTGGTTAACCGCCATCGGCTGGCACGGGTGCTGCGAGTGATGCTCGACGAAAGCGAGTTCCTTTCGCCGCATGGCATCCGTTCCCTTTCCAAGTTCCACCAGGATTGTCCTTACGTGCTCGACCTGGACGGCGTCCGGCGCGTGGTAGGCTACGAGCCAGCCGAATCGAGGAGTGGGATGTTCGGCGGAAACTCCAACTGGCGCGGGCCAGTTTGGTTTCCAACGAACTATCTGCTCATCGAGGCCTTGCAGAAATTTCACCACTACTACCGTGATGGCTTGCTGGTGGAGTTTCCCACGGGGTCCGGTACCATGCTGAATCTCTGGCAGGTGGCGGCCGAACTCTCGCGCCGGCTGACGCGCATTTTTCTGCGCGACGCGGCGGGCCGGCGCCCGGCGTGCGGAAGGTTTGAAAAACTCCAAACCGATCCAGCGTGGCGCCATCTGGTCCCTTTCCACGAATATTTTCATGCCGATACTGGTGCCGGCCTGGGCGCCAGCCATCAGACGGGCTGGACGGGACTGGTGGCCAAGCTCATTGAGCAAAGCGGCTGCTGACAAATTACCATTGCCGATGACGATTCGCTGCCGGTTGCGCGTTTTCTGCAACGGGCAACTGACCACTGACCACGAACCACTTTCAACCGGCAAGCGTCAGCCATCGATAGGGCCCGCTTCGGCGGAAATCATTCCACGTGTGGCTACATCTCTACGCCTCGGGCTCATCGGCAACGCCGATCCGGGACAGACGATAACGCAAAGCGTTCCGGGAAAGCCCGAGCAATCGCGCTGCCTGGCTTTTGTTGCCACGGGCGCGGCGTAATGCTTCACGAATGATTTCATCCTCGAACTGCTCCAGCGTCACGCCTTCGGGTGGAAAAGCTAAGGGCGGAGTTGCAGTTCCGGGAGCGCCGGGTACAAGGGTCTGCCCCTCGGCCGCTCCCGCATTCATGGAGCCCGGTCGCAGGTCCAGGTAGATGTCGCCCACGTCGAGCACCGAGCGGCTGGTGAGCGCCACCGCACGCTCGATGATGTTCTCGAGCTCACGAACGTTGCCGGGCCAATGGAAATCCGTGAGGACCTTCAAGGCAGCGGGCGTCACGCCGGTGATCGGCTTGCCGAAGTCGCGCGCAAAGCGCTGCACGAAGTGATCGACGAGGTAAGGAATATCCTCCTTGTGCTCGCGCAGCGGTGGGATGGAGATCGGCACCACGTTCAGCCGGTAGTAGAGGTCAGCGCGAAAGGTTCCGTCTTCCAAGGCTGCGCGTAGATCGCGATTGGTGGCGGCAATCAGCCGCACGTCCACCCTCAGCGTCCGTGTGCCTCCGAGGCGCTCGAACTCGCGCTCCTGCAGCACGCGCAGAAGCTTCACTTGGATCGCCGGCGGCACGTCGCCGATTTCGTCGAGGAACATCGACCCCTTGTCGGCCAACTCGAACTTACCCGGCTTGGAAGTTGCGGCACCGGTGAACGCTCCTTTTTCGTAGCCGAAGAGTTCACTTTCGAGCAGGTTCTCGGGGATGGCCGTGCAATTGATCTTGATAAAAGGTCCGGAGGCGCGCCGAGAATGCTGGTGGATGGCGCGGGCGATGAGGTCCTTGCCGGCGCCGCTTTCGCCTCCGAGCAGGACGGTAGCGTTGGTGGTTGCTACGCGCTCGACGGTGGCCAGCACTTCCTGCATTCGCGGGCTATGCGCCACGATGTTCTTGAACTCGTAACGTCGGCCCAGCGCCTCGCGCAGATCGCGGTTCTCCTCGCGCAGTTGACCGACGTCGAGCTCCTTGCGCACCACCAGCTTGATCTCTTCCAGCGAAAACGGCTTGAGGACGAAATCGCTGGCGCCCGCTTTCATGGCTTCAACAGCGGTTTCCACAGTGCCGTAGGCCGTCATCACGACCACGGGCAGGGCCGCATCGGTGCGCTTGGCCGCCTGCAGAAACTCCAGTCCGTTCATGCCAGGCAGCTTCAAGTCGGTCACGATCAAGTCGACCTTTTCCTTGCGCAGAAGCTTCAGCGCTGCCTCGGCGTCCGATGCGGCAAGCGTAGTGTAACCGTCCTCGGCAAGATTCAGCTCCAAAAGGCGAAGCAGCTTGGGTTCGTCTTCGACAATCAGGATAGTGGCCATCGCAGTCAACGATTCACCGTTCATAGTTTACAGTACAAAAAATCACCCTTGCCCTGATACGCCGACGCGGGGCCTACGAGCGGCCATCGATCGGCAGAAAGACGCGAAAGCATGCCCCTTCGCTCGGAGGACTGGCAACGCGTATCCAACCCCGGTGGTCGTCCACGATCTTGGAAACGATCGAAAGGCCCAGACCCACGCCCTCCTTTTTCGTAGTGAAAAAGGGATTGAAAATCTGCTCGGTGAGCTCCGGTGGGACGCCGGGACCGGAGTCGGCAAAGTCGATTTCGACGCCGCGCTTTCCATCGGACTCCGCCGGCTTGATGGACACTCGGAGCCTGCCCGCTGGGAGTTTGCCCGGGACAGCATCCGAAACCGATGATGCCCCTCGCTCGGCTCCGGCTTCCGCCGCGAGGCTACTATGCTGGTTCCGCATGGCTTGGTAAGCATTCAGCGCCAGGTTGGTGAACACCTGCTCGCACAACTCCGCGTCCACCGACACGTCCGGCAACGCGGCAGCGTAATCGCGCTCCACCTCGATCGCCGCCTCCGGCCACCGGTCGTGCACGGACTTGAGGGCGCGGTCAACCAGCGCGGCGATGGATTGCGGGCGCCGGTCGAGGGCCAGGGGACGCGCGAAATCAAGGAAGCGGCTCACCAGGCTGTTGAGCCGATTCACCTCGCTCGAAATGTAGCCGGCCAGCTCCGCGGTCAGCGCGTCGCCTGCCGGCAGCTTCCGGGCGAGCATTTCGGCCGAGCCCTTGATAACGCCCAGGGGGTTGCGCAGTTCGTGCGCCAGCCCGGCGGAAAGCTGGCCGAGGGCCGCCAGACGCTCCGAACGGCGAGCCTCTGCTTGCGCTTCCGCGAGCTGACGATTGGTCTCGGCCAGCGTCTCCGCCAGCGTCCGGTAGCGCGCCGTCTGATATCGGAAGCGATTCACCACAATGGCCGCCAAAAAGAAGAAGAGGGTGCGAATACCAAGCTGGGTGGCGGTCTCGCTGGTGAACTCGTACTCCCGCAGCGCCGGGATCAGGAGCGACCAGTAAGCAGCGGTGACCAACGCCGTAGAGGCGAGCGTTCCCCAAACGCCGAAAAGGGTGGCGGCCGAAACGACGGGATAGAAGTACACCAGCCAATAAAGGCTGAAAATGCTCCCGGTGTGCACCACCAGCAAGGTAGCTAGCCCAATCTTGACCAGTACGCTATAGACGCTGGCGCGCGAAGGCTTGACGGATTTGAAGAGGTAGGGCTCCAGCAGTTGGAAGGCGCCGATGCCCAGCAGGATAACCCGTTTGTGCCAATCCGGCTCCGGCCCCTCCCCCGGCTCCAGTTGAGAATGCGGCAGCGCGGCGAGGCCGGCCAGAAAGACCACCCACAGCAAATCGATCCAGCCGAAGGGGAAGCGGCTTCCCGATGGACGTTCCACGGCCGGCGATGGACGAATGGCGGTCCCCAATCAGCGATCTCCAGACTAAAAAAGTGGGAGTGGAAAGTCGGGAGTTGGGAACAATCGACTTTCGACTCGGGTCTCCCGACTTCCGACTCCTTATCCCCACTCCGGCTCCGGGTCGATCCCCAAGGCGTCCGCGACGCGGTTGATGTAATTGAAGTACGAAATCACCTCGACCGCGTCGAGAATGTCGCGGTCGGTGAGACCGTGCAACCGAAGTGTCTCCAGGTCCTGCGCGCGCCCCGCTGAAGGCGTGCGAGTGACCTGTTCGGCGAACTTCGCCAGCGCCTTCTGCCGGGGCGATAACTTCGCGAACTCGTAGTTGTGCTTCACGTGTTCGGCCAATTCAGCGTCGTTGGTTTCTTGACGGAGATCCTCCCCGTGAGCCTGGATTCAATAGAAACAATGGTTGGCCCAGGAGACCACCGTCGCCATCAGTTCGCGCTCGGCCCGCGAGAGGCCCGAGGGACCATGCATCGTGGTCAGGTACAGCTCCATCGACGCCGCCAGGGCGGCGGGGTTCAGGCTTTGAACCTTGAGGATGTTGAACACCTTGCCGGCGCGACGAGTTGCCTTCTTGTACTCTTCGTGGAGTTCTCCGCTCGCTTCTGCAGGCTCAATTACCTTAATCCAAGCCATTCGCATGCCCTCGAGGTTCGGGTTTTGGAGCACCGGAGCCGGGCCAGTAAATCAAACCTTACAATACCCTACAACACGAAATCGCAAGAACTTCCTCAGTCGGCACCGGCAACGGAATACCAACGACTAATCTTCAGCGCAAGAGCGAGAAGACCCCCGCGCAGTTGTAAAGGCGAATGAGTGTATTGATGTCCCGATGGGTGAGTTTTGCGCTCACCGATGATCTCTCCGGAACTTTCATCGAGGGTCCCGGCGTAACGGGCTGGGTCGGATATAGAAAGTTCTTCAACTCAACAAGAACCGTTCCTTCCTGCGGGTACATCACGTCTCGGGCGCTATCGCTATGGCCTCCGATGCCCAAGGCATGTCCCAGCTCGTGCACCACGGCAGCGCGCATCAGGTCGTGGGACCAACGGCGAGAAAGATCGAGCGTAATATAAGAAGTCCTCCTGCGCTTTATCACGGTCCCATCTTCCTTCTCGATGTGAGCGAAATCCTCCTCGGTGCCCAGCCGGTCAGGGCCACCCGGACTCTTCCTCAATCCCGCCCAGTTTATGATGATATCCGCATCGTCGCGTTTGGTAACCAATTGAAGTGGAAACACGCCAATCCAGATATCAAGTGCTTCCCGAGTCGCTCCCTGCCAGTCCCGGGATGACACTCCGACGAACACTCTCACTGGAAAATGCGTCCATTGCAGGCCCGCGGATTCCTCGGCGACCTGGTGATAGTAGTCTCCATACTTCGAAATGTATCGACCGGGCCGAAGGGTCTCGGGCAGCGTTGGCAGAGCCTCAAGGGCTTGGAGTCTTTGCCGGGCCGAAGCCGCCGCCGTCTTCCAAGACGGGTCGCTGCCGGTGAAGTCGAGAAACCTCTGCCAATCCCGCATTGCGGCCTGTCGATCCGCCATCTCGTTGGCCAGCGCCCGATCGTAGAGAACCTTGAGGTTCCTCGGGTTCAATTCAAGTGCGCGAGTGTATGCTGTAGCGGCAGCGGCGAAACGGCCGCGGTCAAAAGCTTGATTACCTTGCCGAAAGAACACGTCTTCCCGATTTCCGTGAGCGCCGGCCGCCGTCAACGTTAAGAACCCGACGATGATGGGCACTGCCAGTGCCTGATTGATGTGGGCCATTGAGAGCCTCAGCCCGCTCGTCTTGACGTGTTGAGGCGAGGCCGGCCGCAGTGAAAGATCCACCAGCGGAGCGGGCGATACTTGGCCCACTTGCCGCCCGACGGCACGTGGTTTTGCTTCGCACATTACAGTGGCCCTGTCATCAAAGGGTCCTCGAATCTTCATTTGTCATTTTTGAGTGTCTTAGCGACACTTTCGACCCGGAACTTCTGGTAGTCGCTGTAACGAGCCACGAAATCTCCCTGCATGCCTTTGAGCAGCAGCACGCGCGCTGCGAAATGCGCCTCAGTGTACGAGGGCAGCCAGACCTCGTTGTTGATCTTGCTCTGCTCGAAGACAAAGGCGGATCCTTTCTGGACCGAAGCCACCAGGCCGCCGCCGATCTTCATTGAATCGGTGAACCTTGCCTCCAGCCTCACCACCTGGCGCGCCTGCTCGTCCACCCACACCACGCCCACCAGCTTCTGCAGCACGCTCTCGGTGAGGTTCTTAGGCTTGTAGCCGGGGTTCGGCTCGAAATCGAAAACAATCACGTCATGACCGCGGAAGCGCTCGCGCCGCGCATTCACAAACCGGGACACGCGCAGGATAGACGAGATGCCGGCCTCTTCCTCTTTTTGTCTCTTTGCCTCAGCGGATCCTCCACCATCCTTTTCCTGTTGTTTCTCGTACTCGCGCACGCGCTTCTCCACCCGCGCGTTTTCCTTCTGCTGCTCATCGGCGGAGAGATCCTTGCCGTTCTTGCGCACCGCGCGGCGAACTTCCTCGCCACGGAGATAAAAGACGTCGTATTCGGTCACGGTGGTCTTGGTATGCCCCTTGCCGTCGGCTTCGTGATTTTCTTCCGTTTCCCGGCACGCGTACTGATCGACGAGCGCGTCCACCTGTTTCTGGTTCTGGTTGACGTCCTTCAAGAGCTGCGCGATATCGGGGAGGGGCTGGGCGGAGCGGGCAGGGAAGTTGAAGATCACGTCCTCCACCGGCTGGTTAACCGTCACCTGCGCCACCGACACGGTCAGGACATGGTTGCCGCGACGAATTTCCATCCGGTAAGGTTCCATTGCGCCTTCCACAGGACGATAGTCGCCGTAGGTGATGCGCTCGCCGTCGCCCCTCGAAACCGGCGTTGCCTCCTCCGCCAGAAGGTGGCTCTGCTTGTCGAAAAAAACGTCCTGTCGAAGACCGGCGGCGGTGGTGATCTGGAGATGATCGACGGGGCGCCCGAGCACCGCGGCTTCGCCTAGCAGCGTGGCACGGATCTTGGCCTTCTTGTAGTTCGCTAGCCCCAACACGCTGTAGCGAGCGCGGGCTTCGAGGCTCGCCGCGTCCGCCCCGGTGAGGGTGGCGAGGCCCGCTGAATCCTGTTTCCAGGCGGATTTGCCGTTGTAGGCTTCGATGGTGTGGGCATTGCCCACGACCTCCTCGGAATAGAGCCGGCTAGGCGACTTGATGATGAGCGTGTAGGAACCAGATTCGCCGGTGGCTGCGTCGCTGATCGTCCCTTCGGTTTTCACCGTAGTGATCCCGCGAAGTACTTTGACGCCGCCCGCCGCGTGCAGGTACTGGTCGATGATCTTGTCCGCTGATTGACCTCGAGCCACACTGCAGACCCCGAAAAAAGCGAGGGCCAGGGCGACGCACAGGTTCATCGTTCCTCGCACGGAAGGGAAGCAGACGGGCAAGGAAATTTGTGTTGGGAGTGATACACCAAGAGTCAGATGTCGAAGTTCCGGGCTGGCGTTGCTTCCAGGGAAGCCATCGAGGGAGCGCCTGGCGACGGGCGACTGATAACTGACTGCTGACACCGCCTACCACTCCTAGCCTTCACTGAAATCGATCATGACCGGCTTCGAGCGGAAGCCCCGCGTTTTGACGATCAGGAGCACCAACCCCAGGATGAACCACACCAGTCCTACTTTCTTGGCGATGGGGTTGAGATTCCACCAGATCAAGCCGCAGAAGACGAACCCGAACAACGGCAGAAGGGCGTCGGTGAGGATTCTCCATTTCCTGCCCGGCTGGCCCAGGATCACGAATTGCCAGAAGGTGGCGAAGTTGACCCCCATAAAGGCGAGAAAGGCGCCGAAATTCAAGGTCTCACCGGCGTGCTCGTAGGCGTTGCCAATGTAGTTCAGCGCGATAGCCCCGCCAAAAGACGCGGCGCCGATGAGCAGGATGCTGTAACTGGGCGTGCTGGTTTTGGCGTTGACGTGGCCGAAGATCTTTCGTGGCAGGACATTATCCCGGCCCATCCCGAACAGCAGCCGCGCCGCTCCCATTCCTCCGGTCAGGGCGCTGCCGAAGGCCGCCACGATGAGAATCGCTCCCATGCCGTGGAAGAGCAAAATGCCGCCGACCTGCCGGCAAACGTCCATGAAAGCCGTCTCCAGGTTAGGGAACGTGTGCCAGTTCGGCCAGACCCGAGCGCCCAGATAAACCTCCAAGGCGCTGAAAACCCCAGCAAAGATGCAGGTGAGCACAGTGGCCAGGAGCACGTTGCGTTTGGGGTTTTGCACCTCCTCCGAAAGCGTGGTAACGCCGTCGAAACCGATGTAGGTGAGCGCGGCGAAAGAAGTGGCGGTCATCACGGTTGGCCAGCGGAACGTCCTGGGATCGTAGAAAGGCTGGGTGGAGAAGACGCCGGGCCAGCCGTCCATATGGAACAGGTAGCGCACCGCAAGGTAAATGAACAGCGCCACGACGATGAACATGAAAAAGAGCAGCACCTTGTTGGCCACGGCGCTGGTTTTGACGCCGCGCAGATTGAGAAAGGTGATGATGCCGACAATTACCGCAGCCCACATCACGAAGGGGATTTGCGGGATGTGGTAATCGCGGTAGCGTTCGTGGAGGGCGGTGGAGATCCAGACCGTGTTGATGACCGGCTGGAGAATGTAATCGAGGATCATTGCCCAGCCGGCCAGGAAGCCGAGGTGGGGATTCAATCCGCGCCCGACATAGGTATAGGCGGAGCCGGCCGAAGGGTAGAGCGCAGCCATACGCCCGTAGCTTACGGCGGTTATCATCATCGCCAGCATGGCGATGAAGATCGTGGTGACAAAGTGACCGTCGGAAAGCTTCTGCGCCACTCCGAAGAGCGGCACCGGCGCGATCGGCTGGATCAGGACGATGCCGTAAAAGATGAGGTCCCACAGCGTCAGGATGCGACGCAGATGCGGCGCCTCGGTGGCCGGGGAGATGGATGTGGTCGATTCAGACATTCAAGTTTTGTGGCGCAACTGGAGGAGAATTGCCGATTAGGTGATTGCCGATTGACGATGGAAAAAAGCGGCCCGCTTGGTCTTTAGTTTCAGTCGTCAATCGTCAATCCGCAATCGGCAATCCCCCCGTTCGCCCTCCCTTCAGGACAGATTATTGGCCCGCCAGCACTCTCGCGTCGAACGCCCCCAGCTTGACCTCCGCCGGTTCGTCGGATCCCGTCAGGGCATTTCGATACGCCCGGCCGAGATCGACCGATTGCTCCTGGTCCGTGTAGTTGAGCAGGAAAATAATCTTTCCCCCCGGACCCTGCCGCGTCGCCACCTCCACGCCGTCGGGCGCGCGCGGTCCCGCCTCGGCACCGGCGGCCTGCAAGGCGTAGCCTAGTAGGCGTTCATAAAACTCCGGCGCCGAAGATTCGGTCCCCACGTAAAACACGCTCCCTTTCCCGAAATGATTCAGCGTGACGGCGGCAGCGCCAGCATAGTATTCCTTGCCATACGTGGCAAGGGTCTGGGCGTTCGAGGGCGTCAGGATATCGAACCACACGCTCGCCGGGTAGTGCGATCCGTCGTGGCCCACCACTTCCTGCTTCGATTCCTCGCCCACCTGCGGATCGTAATCGTGAATGGCAACGCCGGCGAGGTCGGCGAGCGGCCCGGGCAGCGTCTGGTCGGTGACCACGTTGTTCTCGTCCTTCACCCCCGAGCGATAGGTGAGCACCAGCGTTCCGCCGTTCTTCACAAAATCGGTGAGCTTCTCCACCAGCGGCTTGGTCACCACGAACAGGGACGGCGCCACGATCACTTTGTAGGCGGAGAAATCGCCCTGGGGAAACACCACGTCGACGTTGATCCCTTGTTTCCTCAGCGCGGTGTAGTAAAGGCCGAGCTGCCGATTGTAATCGAAATCCTTCACCAGGGTCTGAATGCGAAAGGCCCAGCGCGTATCGGGAGAGACCAGCAACGCCGCCGGCGCTACCGGCGTCGAGCCCTGCAGGAGGCTGCCGAGTTGCTGCAACTCCCTCCCCATCACGGAGACCATCCGGTAACGCGCGTTGGGGTAGCCGTCCTGGTCGAGCACCCCTTGCCAGTACTGCTCGGTGCCGTAACGGGAGGTTTTCCAGCGGAAGAAGCAGACCCCGTCAGCCCCGTGGGCGATAGACTGGTAGGCCCACACGCGATAGAGGCCGGGCGCCGCCTGCCGGCCCCAGAACTCCATCCAGCCGGGAAGTCCGCCTTCCTGCTCCATCACCATGAAGTTCTGCCCGTTTTTCGAGCCTCGCATCAGGTCATGGGCAAGGTCCGTACCGAAGTAGTCGGAATGATGCCTGTCGATCATCGGGTAATTGTCCCAGGCCACGAAATCGAGCTGGGTGTTGAAGGCGGAATAGTCGATATCGTCGAACATCCCCATTTCGTTGTGAGTGATGGCTTTCCTGGGCGCCGTCCGGCGCAGGATATCCGCCTGCAGCTTGAGAAAATCGCGCGACGAATCGCTGAAGAAACGCCGGTAGTCAAGCGCCAGGCTCACATTGTAGACACCGTAGAGAGTGTTCCAGGGCAGGGGTACCTGGCTCCAAGCGCTATAAGTGTGACCCCAGAAGATCGTTCCCCAGGAGCGATTGAGCTCGTCCAGGCTGCCGTACTTCGCCTGGCACCATTTCTGGAAAGCCGTAAGGCAGTAAGAATCGTAGCAGAAAGGGCCGCCGAGCTCATTATCGATCTGCCAGCCCAGCACCTCGGGATGATCCTTGTAGTGCTCGGCCATGGCTGTGACCATGGCGCGCACCGCCGCCAGGAACTGCGGATTGTGGAGGCAATAATTGCGCCGCGATCCGTAGCGATAGCGGATTCCCTGTTCGTTCATGGCGGCGATGTCGGGATATTTCGCCATCAGCCAGGCGGGCGGCGACGCGGTAGGGGTTCCCAAAACGGCCTTGATGCCATGGGCGTTCAGCACCTTCAGCGCGCCATCGAGCCAGGAGAAATCGTAGTGGCCCTCCGATGGTTCCATTTTGGCCCACGCGAATTCGGCCATGCGCACGAAGTTAATCCCGGCCGCCTCCATCATGGCGGCGTCCTTTTGCAACTGGTCAGCGGTCTCGGCCTCGGCCTCCGGGTAATAATCGACGCCGTAAATCATCTTCCCGCCGTTCCAGTCGATCAGGTCAAAGCGCTTCGACGCCTCGGGCGCAGGGCCCGGGTTTGACGGTAATCCGTTGAGGCGGGGCTGGAGGAGGGGGCTCGATGCCCGCGCTCCCGCGATTTTTTCCCCGATCCTGACGCGGTGAGGCGAACTCGAGTCCGCCTGGGCGGCTGGAACGGCCGGCGCAAGGCCGAGCACTACTGCAAGAGCGATTAACAAAGGTCCGGAGCATTTCTTCATAGTGTTCCCTGGCTGTGATTCATGAGCAACGTGCCGAAAGAGAGTGCAGCGGCATCTTGATGCCGCCATGACTTCAATGCTTCCAAGAGCGAGTGGCGGCATAAAACCGCTGCTACACCTTTCTTCAGCATTTTTGTCAGGGGGCGATCCGGGGCGATTGCAGGCGACCCGGCAGATGCTCCCCCTGTGTCAATTACTGATGGACAGTTGGGGAGCCGATCGATTCCGCAAAACCTCCCCGCAGTCTTTATATCACCAATTGGCCAGTCCACGATGCTCTCCAGCACGAAATCACTCTTTTGTCCTTGGTCCGTTGTCCTTTGTCTGTTGCCCATCACGGCCTTCGGGATTTGTGGTCTGCCATGCTGAGCCAAGGCACGCCCCTCTTCTGCGCGACCGAAGGTGCGCGCCTTGGAGTGCGGCGGCTTGACGCCGCCTTAGTGCGCGTTTTTTTAATTACGGTGACGTATCATTCCTCCTGTAGGGCCGGGGCTTGTCCCGGCCTCCTCCGTTTTCGCGCCGCAATCGAACTAGGAGGCCGAGGCAAGCCTTGGCCCTACAAAAGCGCAGAATACGTTACCGGAATCACGAATACCTATACTTAGCATGCGAGCAATCCGGAAGGCGGCGTCAAGCCGCCGCACTCCAAGGCGGGCTGCGCCCGCAGATGGCCAAACTCGCGAGGTCACTCGTCACTTCCCAAAACAGTCATATCTTTCAAAAAGCGCTTCCTGGTTTTGGTATCGCTCCACACTCCGCTTGGCCAGATCCCTTCATAGTCGTTCGGGCGCCCCGGATTCTCCCGCGTCCGCGGGTGGCGTGCCTCCAGCAGCGCGCACACCCTCTGCCTCAGCTTGGTCGTCCACTCGCACATCGAGTTGAACATCTCTTTGACGTCGGCAAACAACCGGATGGCCCGGTGGAGCTTCTCCTTGATGCTCGATCCCGCCCAACTCAGGATTTCCGCCAGCTTCGCCCGCTCGATGCGCGACCGGTTCTCGCACACCTTGACGCGCTTCCACGCTGCTTCGGCGGCGGCTTTGATCCGCTCGACGTCGGCAGGATCGGGATTCGGGGTTTGGGTTTCGGGATTCGCGGAGGAAGACGGACCGCCATCGCCTTCTTCTCTGCGAACCCCGAACCCCAAATCCCGAACCCCGTCTCTAGCAAAGGCCTCCAGGAACGATTGCACCAAGTCGTTCTTGGTCACCCCGCCGATTTGATTCTTCCCCCGCAGCGCCACGCTGGTCTCCAGGTATTTCTTGCGCAGCGCCGCCGCCACTTCCGCTTCCCGCCACTCGGGCCACTCGCTGGGCCCGATCCCGGCCGCCAACTGCGCAGTTCCGCCCATGTAGAGCACGGTGCGGGGCGGGGAAGCGGGAGCCGGGGAAGAAGGAGCGGGAGTTGGGGGTTGGGAGTCGGGAGTTGCAGAAGAGGACGGGGGTTCAGGGTTTGGGGTTCGGGGTTCCGAGACCGACCCGGGCCCGTGCCCCGACTCCCGACTTTCGTCTTCTCCGCGAGCCCTGTCTGCCGGAAAATCCTCCGCCTTGGGGCGAAGTTGCACTTCCGTCCGGCCGCCATCCATTACCACCACCACATTCAGGCCACGGTCCACCAACGCCGCCACCGACTCCGCCTGGTGGTGGTACGGGTAGTCCGCCAACTCCGGCGCGTCGCTGTAGAGCGCCTCTTGCCGGATCTTTTCCCGCCGCTCCTCCACCCGCTTCTCCTTGCCCTTCCACTCGAACTGATCCGCCGGCTTCATCTCTCCCGATTTCGCCGCCGTCACTCGCTCCACTTGCCGCACCGTCGCAAACGGATTCCCCTGCGCCTCGGCGCTCCACTCCAGCATTTCTCGGTTGCTCGCGTTCCAGCCGAGCTTCACCGGGAAGTCCTGGTGCTCCCCGCGTCCCTCCAGATAGAGATAAGCCAGGTGCGCGAACCGGCTGTTGAGCTTGTTCAGCCGCTCGTCCAGATCGAGCCCGCGGTTGAACATATGCAGCGCCAGCTTGGCCACCTCGAAGTCAGTAAGGTTCGCTTGCCCCGGCTCCGCCGCCACAATCAAGCGCGACTGCATGGTGATGACCTCCTCCACGGCTTGCACGTGACCCACCTGCAGGCGCCGGAAGGCGCAGTCGGCCATGCCGCGCGCGAGCTTGGTCTCCGTCGGGGTCTGGGGATTCAACTGGTCGCGAAACATCTGGCGGTGCGCCTTCAGGTCGTCGGGAGTGGAGCCGGAGGCGGCGAGACTGGCGCGCAGGTCGGCGCAACTGAGACCGTGGGTGATGCCGGTGGTCCGGCCCTCCTCGCGCTTGCGGCGTTTGGCTTCGCGAGCCACCACCAGCTTGGTGCGGCAGGATTCGAGGCGCTTGGGAGTGCTGCGGTAGAGGACCTCCTTGGGCACGGCGCGTGCCTTCTTGATGCTGATGCGCCGCGCGTCCAGCGCTGCCTGCGACATGGTGTACTTGCGCTTGGGTTTGCGGGAGGCGGGAATCGGCCCGGAGCCGGGAGTCGGGCCGGCACCGGGAGTTGGGCCGGCACCGGGAGTTGGGGAAGAACCGGGAGTCGGCAGTGGGGAGTCGGGAGTCGGCGACGAACTCGAAGAGCCGGGCCCCGGGGTTGTACCCGAGTCATGATCTTTACCCCCTTGGCCTACGCCTTCTTCCCGATCCCCGATTCCCGAGTCCCGAGTCCCTTCGTCCTCCCGACTCCCGATTCCCGACTCTCGACTCCCGTCTTTGAGGGGCTGGGCTCCGTCCTGGACCTCCGAATTGCACACTGCTTCTGCTTGTGAAGACACGGTTGTTTATGGCACCTGACACGTATGGTTTCGGATTGGAAAGCAGGCCCTTGGGGATAAGGGAGCTCGCGATTATTAGTCTAGCTGATTATGATCGGGATGTCAAGAAGCTTGCTTGGGTTTTATTTTCGGGATGTACCTGCACTTATCGCAGGAACCGGTTGCTTCGGTCTGGTTCCACGCGCCACAATCGAGATTCCGGGAGGCCAAATGGCTGAGAGCTCGCCCTTCGAAGGGGCAATCCCAAAACCGGCGATTGAAGAGCGGGCAGGATGCCCGCGCTCCCAGGGTTTCCGAGAGGCTCGCTGAGGGTTTCTCGGCCCCCATATTGACATTGTGTAAATACACCGCATGCGCTATAGTTGGGACGAAGAAAAGAACCGCCACAATATCGCACTGCATGGAATCGCGTTCGAGGATGCGACGTGGATCTTCGAAGGACCGACGGTTGAAAGGGTGGACGATCGTTTCGACTATGGCGAAATGCGCGTGTACGCCATTGGCCTCGTGAATGGTCTGGAAATCACCGTGGTCTATTCCGATCGAGAGGACAAAGATGGGAGACGCATCATCTCGGCATGGCGCGCGGAACCGCATGAAAGGCGCACTTACTGGCACAACGTCGAAGGCCAGGCCCGGGACAGGCACGGACTGGAATAAACTGCATCGGGTGAGCGTCGCCGAAATACGCAAGGGCATCGAATCTGACCCCGACGCGCGCGCCACCGATGAGAAATTCTGGAAGGACGCCAAGGTGGTCTGGCCCGCCCGGAAGGCAGTGGTGACCATGCGGCTGGATCGGGATCTACTGGACTGGTTCCGCCAGCAGCGTGGCTACCAGACGCGGATCAACGCCATTCTGCGCGCCTACATGAACGCCCACGCGCCCGAGGCCCGGAAGTGAACGTGATGAGAGCGAAAGGTGGCGCGGTGTTCTGGTTTTTGAACGGACCTCGGACCTGCCACTTATACACGGCGACATAAGTCAGTTCGCATGTAGGGGTACGGCTTGCCGTACCCTTTTGCTCCATTTGCCCGCAACTCAGGAAAAGGGTACGGCAAGCCGTACTCCTACATGCGAACCGACTTCTGGCGCTCGGTTATAATGGCTGAAAGCTGAGAGCTTGCCCTGCCAAAAGCAGTCTGCAGCCGCCAATTGAAGAGCGGGCAGGATGCGCGCGTCCGTGGTAGACTCCACTTCGCATTCAGGAGCTCATGCCCAACATGGAGGTGTAACCGATGCTCAAATCCATCGCCGTCGTAGGTGGCAGCTACCTGCTGTCGGTTGTTCTGGTCGTGGCCTCGGACCCGTTGCTCTCGCGTCTATTCCCGGGCGATTTTGTCAGAGGCCGTGTGCCTTCCAACACCGCTCTCCTCGCGAGCACGGCGGTCTTCATTGTCGTCTCGATCGTTTGTGCCTGGCTCTGCGCGCGCTTGGCGCCGGGCCGCGCCGCGCGGCATGTGCTCTGGTTCTTTATCATCGGGGAAGCAATGGGCATCGCCGCGACTGTTCCCAACTGGAGTAAGGGTTGGCCGCACTGGTACTGGGTGTCGTGGCTGCTGAGCTGGCCGGTGAGTTGCTGGATCGGCCTGCTGCTTGGCGGGCGCCGGGCTGATTCGCTCGTGGGTTCTCAACCAGCTTAGGCATCCCAACTGAATCCCGGCCGATGATCTTGACTGTGACCGGCCTAGCCACCATGAGATTCGGACTCGGCCTCTGGGCGCCCACATGAACGCTCACGCTCGTGCGGCCAGGAATGAACGTCATCGGAGGTCGAGGGCTGGCGCTGTACTTTGGTACGTGGACGAACGGCGGGTCAGGGGCGGGCTACGTCGCTCGGCATAAGTCGTGCTACCCTAAGCCTGTCGGCATCCCATGAAACTTCGCGTCTATCTCGACACCTCGGTTTTCAGCGCTCTTTACGACGATCGTGTTGCAGACCGCCAAGGTGAGACCGAGGAGTTCTGGGAGAGACGGGACCAATTTGAGATCGCGACATCCGAGTTGGCTCGAGAAGAATTGGAGCATACGCCCGACGTGGCGCGCAGGGCGAAACTCCGGCAGTTGCTCGATTGCGTTACGGTTCACGCCATCTCCACCGAGATGAGGACGCTGGCCACCAACTATGTTGAGGCGGGCACATTCACGGCCCTAGCGTACAACGATGCCCTGCACGTAGCGGCCGCGGTCTTGACCCGGCAGGATGTTCTGCTGTCCCGGAACTTCAAACATCTGGTTAACCGGCGGCGTCGCGCCCAGATCAACGAAGGGAATATCTCGCTCGGGCTGCCGACCATTGAGATCGTAGCGCCGCCGGAGGTATAAAGGAGTGTTGACCGTGCACTACTTCGATTATGAAAAGGCGGCTTGTGAAGCTCAGATTTCCTCGGAGAAGTTAGCGGAGCTCAGCCACGTAATCCGGCAAGACTTTCCCAAGGACGATCTGATGTACGAATTGCATCTCTTGCGTGCCTGCATGGCGATCCGGGACGGCGTTTTGACTTTGGACGAAGCGTTGCGGGAACCCAAATCAACCGATCCGGTCTCTTCTTCATCGCGCTCTCACCCGGTCCGACCTTGATGGCGCGTGGGAGAGGGCTAAAGAATCAGCGGAAGCAGCCCTCTCCCTTTGGGGAGAGGGCTGAGGAGGGGAGCGAAGATGTTCTACATCACTTTTCACCAGACGGAGTCGAACATCTGGGCCTACGGTCATAAGGGGAATTTGAAGACGACCAGGCTTCTGGCTGCGCCGGCGTCGCCGTTGAAACTCGACGAGCTTCGCGGCATCACCTTGGGCCCTCACGGTTACCTGTACGTCGTCAACGGAGACAAATCGTGCAACCAGGTCCTGGTTTATAACGGGAGCGGCGCGAGCGATAACTCCTATGCCTTGGTTGGGATTTACGCCGATCCGACGGTGTCGGCAGGGATTACCCATCCGTTCGCGGTGGCTTTCGACGGCAGCGGCCATGGCTATATCTCTAGCCAAGACACCAACGTCGTCACCGGCCTCACTGCGCCCGGCGCCAATCCGGCCAAGCCGCCTTACCCCAAGGCCACTCCGCTTGCCGTGGCGAGCTTTCTCAAGAAGTACGGAACCACGTTCTATGCCGGGACCCTGGTTGCGTCCAGTTATGGGCCGCTGCCCCCACCCGGACCCGCGAGCCCGCCTCCCAACGTGCCGACGCCGCAGGGGCTGGGTATTGATCCGCCCCAGGGACCGGCGTCCCACTCGGTCCGCGACGTGGCGGTGATTGAAGACGTGCTCTACGTCGCCGACGAACCCGGCAACGCCGTCAAGACCTATTCTCTGACCTCAGGCGCAACCCAAGGCCAGCTTCAGGGCCAGATTACCAACAGCAACGTGAAAGGTCCGGTACACCTGCTGGTGAATAACGGCACGCTTTACATCACCAGCACAGGCTGCATCCTGGCCTACAACCTGGCGAGCGGTGCGATCACTACCTTTCTTTCCGGCCTGAAGTCGCCCACCGGAATGGCCTTTGATTCCGACGGCAACTTTTTCTTCGCCGATCGCAAGGATAAAGCGATCTATCAATCGGCTTACGATTCGAAAAAGGGCACCTACGGGAAGCCCGCCATTTTCATTCCGGCGTACGACAAGAAGCATGCACCGGACGGATTGCGGGACGAACCGGAGTTCCTGCTGTATGTGAAGAAGTCCTAACAAGCCCTAACAAGGCCAGCCTCGCCATGCATGCGTGCTCGGTGAAAGGGTCAGCGGCAGCAAGCAGCGGCACTCCTGGAGTTTCACGACAAAAGCAGCCACCGGCAGAGGAGCAGGAGATCGCGCCCCGCGCTGGTTTTGCACAGGGAGTCCGCCTGGAGCGCCAAGTCGCCCGCCTGGTAGAAGTCGCCGTCGAGGATCGCTTGCCGCGCTTCGCCCCGCAGCCTGGTAGCCTTGGCGGCCAGAAACATCAGCGGGCGCAGGTCGGCCCCGCAACGGGAGCAGGTGACCTCGGCGCGGAATCGGGCCTGGCACACGGGGCAGCGCATTTCTCGGGACATTGCCTGGCCTACGCAGGAAATCGTCAATTCCTAGCTTCCCTCGACAAAAAACAGTAGCTCGCGCAGCGCCTTGATTCCCTGAGCCAGCGATGGCTGGTCGCCGGAAGCGAGCGCGCCGTCGATCTTGGCGTGCAGCTCGATAGCCTCCTCCGCGTCTTCCGGATGCATCCGGTCGAGCAGTTGGCGCGATTGATCGATCAGAGTTCTAGCCTCGCGTTCTTCGGTGGCGGAGATGGCGGGGCCAGAAGCAGCCGGAGCCTCCGGGAGGGCGCCGGCCTCGCCGGCTTCCTCCTCCTGCTCGACTTCGGCGCCCGCGATGTCAACCGCGTTCTCCAGCTCTTTTTCCATGTCCTCATCGAGAATGGGTTCCATGCGCGAAGCGTAGAGCGCTTTCAGGCGCTCGCGCGCGGCGGTGATCTCCGCCGCACTCTTGGCCTGAAGCGCGTTGGTGATGGTGATGTGCTTGGATTTCCCGGTCTCCTTTTCCACCGCAGTGACGTGCAGAATGCCGTCCACATCCAGGCTCATGCGGCACAGCACTTCGTTGGCCTCGCGAATGGGCCGCAGCCCCTCGATGCGGAAGTCTCCCACCAGGATGTTCTTCATGGCGTCGTCTTCATCGCCCTGGTAGATCTCCACCTGCACGATGGTCTGGAATGGTGCCGCCGTGCAATAACTCTCGGTGCGCGTCACCGGCAGGGGCGTGTTGCGATAGATGATGGGGTGATAGCAGTGCGGGTAAGGCATGCCGTCGCGCTCTCCCAGGTAAGAAGGTCCGAAGGAAAACGGTGAGACGTCCACCAGCACCCGCTCTACGTCATGCCCGGCCAGGCGCGACGCCATAACGCCCGCGCCAAGCGCGACGCACAAATCGGGATGGACGTCCTGGCGCGGAGCGATACCGGAGCGCTCCCGCAGCAGCCGCGACACCAGGGGCGTGCGCGTGGACCCGCCAACCAGCAGGATGGCGTCGATATCGCCGGCGGACTTGCCCGCGTCGGCGAGAGCTTTGGAAACGCTGTCGAGGGTTGACTCGACGAGCGTAGAGATCATCGCCTCATATTCTTCGCGGGTAAGTTCGAGCTCGAGGTGCAAGGGCTTGCCGTGATCGATCACCAGCGCTTCCTCGCGCACCCGGGCGTAGGGCTCAAAACTCAGCTTCTTCTTGGCTTCCTCAGCCGCCCACCATAGGCGGGCGTGGGCCGCCGGGTGACCGTGGCGAAGGTCGATGGCGTACTGCTTCTGGAATTCCTGCTCCAGGCGCTCCAGCAGAAGATCGTCGAAGTCGTCGCCGCCCAGGTGATTGTTGCCGTGGCTGGCGAGCACTTCGGTGACCTCGCCCTCCACGACGACCACTGAAACATCGAAGGTGCCGCCGCCCAGGTCGTAGACCATCGCCGTGTGGCGCGCAGCATCGCCAAATCCGTAGGCCAGGCTGGCGGCGGTGGGCTCGTTGAGGATGCGGATCACTTCCAGGCCGGCCAGCGCTCCCGCCTCGCGAGTGGCGGTCCGCTGGGCGTCGGAGAAGTACGCCGGCACGGTGATGACGGCCTTCTCCACCGGCTGCTTGAGCTCGCGCCGCGCCCACTCCGCCAGCTCGCGCAGGATGAGGGCGGAAATCTCCTGGGGCGAAAACGTCTTGTCGCCCAGGGTTACCGACTCCATCGATCCCATCTTGCGCTTGACGCTGCGCACGGTGCGCTCGGGATAGAGAAGCTGCTGATTGCGCGCCGCCTGCCCTACCAGAAGCTCACCGGCAGGCGAAAAGCCCACGCAGGATGCCAGCATCTTGTTCCCCGGCCCCAACACCTGCACGCGGTCGCCGACGAACGCCGCGATCTCCGAGTTCGTGGTTCCTAGATCAATTCCTACGACCAGATCATTCATGCCCATCTCCTGGTGGGGGTGGTGCCTCGGCTGCTGACGTGGAGACGGCCGCCACCGCTGATGGCCGCCGCGCCACTTTCACCTGCGCCGGACGGTAGACTTCCCCTTTCCACTCGTAGCCGGGGCGATAGACTTCCAGCACCGTGCCCTCTGGCGCGCCCGTGGTTTCCTCCAGGTCCACCGCGTGCATCGAGGCGGGATCGAACGGCTGCCCCTCGCATTCGATTTCGCGCACGTCGGATTGGCCCAGGACCTCGTTGAGACGATCGAGGCTCAGTGAATAGCCTTTGGCAAGCGCCGCCACCGCGTCTAGGGCCGCCTGGAGCGGCTTATCGAGGTGGAAGAGCCTGCTCCTCCATCCCAGGTCGAACGATTTTCGCAGGGCCAGCTCGCCGGCGCGCGCCGAATCAAGGCCGCGGCGAAGCCGGTCGCGAAGATCCAGGAGCACATCGAGAACTTCCGCCCGGGCTCGTTCTTCCGTTTCGCGTTGCATCTGCGGCAGGAGGGGCGCAAGCTCTGCCACCGGGGCCACGGTCTCGCTGAGCTGCTTGAAGCTCCGGCCCTGAAGTTTCACTTCCTGGGTCAGCGCCGTCATGGCCGACCACATGGAATAGAGGTCCCACTGGCCGTCAGTCCCGCCCGATCCTGATCGGACCGCCGGCTCAAGCGATTGCGGCGGCGCGGCGTCGAGAGCAGCGAGAATCTCGGCGGCGATTCCGGGCGGCGGCAGTTCTTCGGCGAGAACAGTGTCGAGCCAAGCGGTAAAGCGGCTGAGGATTTGTTCGCGATCCATGCCTGTTTTTCTTTTGGCCCGATTCGATCCGGGCCTGTCGGAGCAGTGAAAAGAGGTAGCGGCGGCTTTATGCCGCCATAACTTCAATGCTTGCGCTCGCGCTTGGCGGAAATGAAGCCGCCGCCACACCCTTTCATTTTTCTTTCAAAGCCGCGAGCCACGGGGCCGGCCCCACGAATCGCCTTTCCAGCGCGCGATCGGCCAGCAACGAGACCAGTGGCGCGTAAGGGTCCACCGCGAGCAGCAGGCGAAGAGCGCGACGGCGTGGATCGCGCAGCACTTCGTAGGCATCGCGGATTCGCTCGAAGGCGGCGGGGGAGCGCTCCGGCGGATGCTCCTTCACTTTCTTCAGATACGCGGCGCGAATGTCCTCGTTGGTGGCGTTCATCGCCACTCCCAGGATCTCTCGCGGGTCGTCATTGGGACCGAGTGTGCTTTGACGTTCCATGCTTCAGAATAAGCTCCCCTGCCCGGGCTCTGGGGGAGGTTCGCGGCGCCGGGGGAACTTGTGACGCGGCCCCCGCCGCTTCCCCATTCCCAGAAGGTCGGTCAATTCGTTTATGATCTCATCCAACTCCTCCGGCGGGGCCGGGCCCAGATCGTCATCCGCAAATTCTTCTTCTTCGTCATCATCGAAGAAAGGTTCGTCGTCAAAAGGAGTCGAAAAGTCGGGCTGCTTGAACTTCGGGAACTCGCTCTCTTGTTTCTCCCGGGTCAACACCTCGTTCAACTGGTCGACGGTCATGGAGGCGGAAGCTTTGGCCAGGGGATCGAAGGGGCCCGTGAAAAAGAAGTCGCGCCGACACTCCACGGCCTCGTCCACCAGGCCCGTGTCACGCTGGCGACGCGCCAATTCCGCCGCCGCGGCGAAGCACTGGTCGCGGCGCTTCATCTCATAACCTGGGAGTGCCCGTCCCCGCAGCAACAAAAACCGGGCTTCCGTCGCGCCGCCTTTGGCCAGCCCAGCCCCGGAGGCAGCGAAGGCTAAAGGCAGGTCATCCAGCCGCAGGGCCGCTTCCGCCAACAGTCTGAGCTGCCGCGCGTCCATGGTACCCGGGGATTTCCGCAGTTCATCCAGAAGCTGCTTTTCAAAATTAGGGGGGATGTTGAGCG
>Ga0335081_10002681_pt1 | contig 28007 bp, 22 predicted proteins | sample Lox_Sample_35_FD_206713 | JGI IMG/M metagenome (GOLD analysis project Ga0335081, IMG submission 206713) | Soil microbial communities from Loxahatchee National Wildlife Refuge, Florida, United States - Lox_Sample_3.5 | ecosystem: Environmental > Terrestrial > Soil > Wetlands | place: USA...
GGCCCAGCGGCGGATCGATGTACAAGGCATACGCCTGAATGCGGTCGCTCACCCGCCGCGGGTCTCCGTCCAGCAGGTTGGCAGCGACAATCTCATAGTCGTTATAGGAGGTATGAGTAAAGGCACCGCGTCCGTTGCAGTCGCCGAGCGCCCAAACGCCGGGCACGCTGGTTCGCAATTCGTCGTCCACCACGATGTAGCCGCGCTTGTCCACCGCGATGCCCGCCTTTTCGAGACCCAGGTCGTCGGTATTAGGACGCCGTCCCACTGCCAGCAGCAAATGCGATCCCACGACCTCGGGCGCCCCGGTAGTGCAGTCCACGCGTGTAGCGATGCCATCGCCGTGCTTGGAAAGGGAGATGCACTTGGCGTTCAGACGCACATGGACGCCTTCAGCTTCCAGAATCTCCCGCGCCGCCGTCGACACATCCTCGTCCTCGCGCGAAATCAGCCGCGACGCCATCTCGATGATGGTCACCTCGCTGCCGAAGCGCCGGAACATCTGACCGAACTCCAGCCCGATGTAACTGCCTCCAACGATCACCAGGTGGCGGGGCAGGAAATCCACGCTCATCATCGTCGAATTGTTGAGAAACGGAACCTGTTCGATGCCGGGCATCGCCGGCACCAACGCGCGCCCGCCCACGTTGATGAAGATCTGCGGAGCGCTGAGCCGCTCTTGCCCGACCGTGACTTCCTGCGGCGATTCGAAGCGCGCCTGACCCTCGTACACCGTCAGGTTCTTCGTGCCCCTGAGCCAGCCTTCGACCCCGGTCCGCGACCGTCCCGAGATCGCGTCCTTGCGCGCCTTCACCCGCTTCATGTCCACCGTGACCGGCCCGCCGGCGTTCACCCCGTACTCGGCGGCGCGGCGCGCCATGTGCGCCGCGTAGGCGCTTGCGACCATGGCCTTGGTTGGGATGCAACCGGTGTTGACGCACGTCCCGCCGAACAGATTGCGCTCGATGACAGCGACCTTCTTTCCAGCCCCTGCCAGCCGCACTGCCAGCGACGGTCCAGCCTGCCCGGTACCGATGATGATTGCATCGTAGGTGTTAGCCATACACGCCTCCAGAGCATTGTGATTTCGCAGGCCACTGGGAGGTTTCAGGGAAGATGAAAAGAAACGCGAGGCTCATCCGGCCGAAGCTCTCGGAAGGTGATGCTCCTCACCGCCATTAGACCGGCGCTGCGTGCGCGGAAGAGTGACTTTGAAAGACGTACCGCTGCGGCCGGGCCGTGTTGAACTGGAGACGTCAATACGGCCGCCAACGTCCTCCACGATATTCCGCGTCACCCAGAGTCCCACTCCGGTTCCCTTCTCGCCCTTGGTGCTGAAGAAGGGCTCGAATATTTTCTCCAGGTTTTCAGGGGGGATGCCGTGGCCGTCGTCGGCTATGCAGACGCAGAACGAGCCGTCCACCGGCGTAATGGCAATCGTCAAATTTCCGCCGTCCGCCAGAGCATCCAGGGCATTCGCAATAAGGTTGGTGAACACCTGCCGCAGCTCGCCAGGAAAACCAATCATCTGTCCACTGGTCTCGTATCGACGTTCGAGGCGAATGCGCTTTTGGGCCACCGCGCATTCGAACATGCGGCACACACCATCGAGGATCTCGGAGAGGCTCATGGAAACCGGAAAAGCGGTTTCGCGCTGCAGCGCCAGCGTGTTGCGCGTTATGTGACCGATGCGCGTTACCTCTTCCCGTGCCTGCAGGATCAGTTCCTTCATCTCAGGGTCGAGAGCGGGTCGCACTTCCAGCAGATACAGCAGGTTGACCAGCGTGTCGAGAGCGTTCTTGATCTCGTGCGCAATGGTCGCCGCAAGCCTTCCCGTAGCCGCCAGCTTCTGGGAGCGGCGCACTGCATCGGCTAACTCGGCATTCAGTTTGCCGATCTGTTCCTCCGACTTTTTCCGCTCCGTAATGTCTCGCACCGCGGCGGTGACAAACACCCCTTGCCGGGTGCGCAGCGGGCTCAAGCTGATCTCCACGGGAAACTCGCCGCCGTCTTTTCGCTTGCCAAACAGATTCAGCCCGGCCCCCATGGGCCGGACCCTCGGGTCGGTGAAGAAGCCCGCGCGATGGTGCGCATGGGAAGCGAAGCGAGTGGGGATCAGGATTTCTACCGGCTGTCCTAAAAGCTCGTGCCTCCCGTAGCCAAACAGGATTTCAGTCTGACTGTTGACGACCACAATCTTGCCCGAGGCGTTGACGATCACCATGGCATCCGGTGCGGAGTCCAGCAGATCGCGAAAGTCCGGTGGGACCCACTCGGGATGCTGGCTGGTAATGTACTTGGCAATTCGCCGGAACGGCTTCACGAAACCCATCCTCCTGCTCGGCCCAAGGCTAGCGATTCCCAACCGAAGCGTGCAGCAAAGGGTGGAAAGTATAGCGCAACTGAGAGGTCCGCATCAGCGCGCCAGGCCCGGGCCCAGTAACCAGACAGCACCACTATTGACCTTTCCCGTTTCTACGCTTACCGTAGCTAAAGCGGGGTGAGCGCATCTTTATCATAACGCGCGCCTTCCTTGACCTGCGGAAGTGGATGGTACTATTGAGCACTGCATGCCGTTAAGAACACTGTTCCTGAATCCGCCCTCCTTTGAGAATTTTGATGGTGGGGCCAGCTCCCGCTGGCCGGCGACGCGTGAGATCGAATCGTATTGGTACCCGGTCTGGCTGGCTTATCCCGCCGGGATGCTGGAAGGTTCGCGTCTGCTCGATGCCAGCCCGCACCACGTCTCCTGGCAGGAGACGGTCGAGATCTCGAAGAACTACGAGTTCGTGGTCCTTTTCACCAGCACTCCGGGCTTCCCGGGCGATTGCAAGCTGGCCGAGGCCATGAAAGCTGCCCAGCCGGGGGTGAAGATCGCTTTCGTCGGACCGCACGTCACCGTGCTGCCCGAGCCGGTGCTGCGCGATTGCCCGGCGATTGATTTCATTGTCCGCCGGGAGTTCGACTATGCAGCGGTGGAGTTCGCCCAGGGGAAGCCGCTCAGTGAGATTCTAGGCATTTCTTATCGCCAGAACGGCCGCATTGTGCACAATCCGGACCGCCCGCCGGTTGACGACCTCGACGCGCTGCCCGACGTCACCGATGTCTATCACCGCGACCTCGACGTCCGCCGCTACAACGTGCCGTTTCTTCTGTATCCCTTTGTCGCGCTCTACTCGACGCGCGGCTGTCCGGCGCAGTGCACCTTCTGCCTGTGGCCGCAGACGCTGAGCGGACATCCCTGGCGCAAGCGCTCCAGCGATGCCATCGCCCGTGAAATGGCCAAGGCCAAGGAATACTGGCCCTGGGTCAAGGAGTACTTTTTCGACGACGACACCTTCAACATCCAGAAGGCGCGCACCATCGAGCTGTGCGAGAAGCTGAAGCCCCTGAAGCTTACCTGGTCGTGCACGTCGCGCGTCACCACCGATTACGAAACGCTGAAGGCCATGCGCGAAGCCGGTTGCCGGCTGCTCATCGTGGGCTACGAATCCGGCGACCCGCAGATTCTGAAGAACATCAAGAAGGGAGCGACGGTCGAGCGCGCGCGCGAATTCACCCGTGATTGCCACCGGCTGGGCCTGATCATCCACGGCGACTTCATTCTCGGGTTGCCGGGCGAGACCCGCGAGAGCATCCGCCAGACGATAAATTTCGCCAAGCAGCTCGATGTTGAAACCATCCAGGTTTCACTCGCGCACGCCTATCCCGGCACCGAATTCTACGATTTCGCAAAGAAAAACGGCTTCATCGTTAACGAACAGCAGATGGTGGATGAAGGTGGCCACCAGCTCGCTCACATCGAATACCCGGGCCTGCCGCGCGAGGAAGTGATGGAGGCTGTCCATCGCTTCTACGACGAATACTATTTCCGCCCCAAGGCCGTGTATCGCATCGTGCGCAAAGCCATCTTCGACTCCGGCGAACGCAAGCGTCTGTACAAGGAAGCGCGGGCTTTCCTGAAGCTGCGTGCCGCCCGCAAGCGCTACGTAGCCGGCCGGCGCGCTGCCCCTGCCGCGCCGCCACCCGCTGCTGCCGCCGCGAGCGATCGCGAGACTGCGGCTGAGACCGTCGAGGCCTAGGTTGCCTCAGGTGATCCGGATGTATTGAAGCAGAGCCCTGCCGCAAACCTCACGCAAACCTGTGACCCTCCGCAAGTACCTCGTCATCGCCGCCATCGTGGTCTTCGCTTCCTTTGGCGATGTCTGTCTCTCCTATGGAATGCGGAGAGTCGGCGCGATATCGGCGGCGCGCTGGAGCGAACTCTTCGCCGCCGTTCTGAACCCCTGGGTCGCGCTCGGCATCGTGCTGCTGCTGGGCTTCTTTGCCAGCTACCTGAGCGCGCTTTCCTGGTCCGACCTCACTTATGTTCTACCCGCGACCTCGCTCGGCTACGTGCTGCTGGCGCTGCTTTCGGTGTGGCTGCTCGGAGAAAAGGTGAGCCTCAGCCGCTGGATTGGGATCCTGCTGGTCAGCTCCGGCGTGGCCATCGTGACCAGAGGCCCCTCGGCCACGGGAGACCGGCAATGAGCGCGCTGCGAACATGGTGCGCTATCGGCGGCATCGTGGTCAGTTCGACCGCTGGCGACGTGCTGCTTTCCCGCGCCATGCGCCAGATCGGGCACGTGGGAGAACTGTGGCGCCGCCAGGGCTTGCGCGCCGTTCTCAAGGCAATTGTGACGCACCCCAGTTTCCTGTTTGCCTTGTTTTTTATGGCCACGTCGTTCTTCGGATTGCTGGTGGCGCTTTCCTGGGCCGACGTCTCGCTAGTCGTCCCGGCGACCGCTTCCCTCACCTATGTGACGAACGCACTGGCTGCCAGCTTGTTTCTCCGCGAACGCGTGGATCGCCGGCGGTGGATTTCGGCCCTGCTGGTGTGCGCGGGAGTGGCGGTGCTGGCCACCTAGAGAGATCTGATGCATGCGCCTGGTGGGCAGGAGATCCCTCTAAGACTTCACCAGTCTCATCAGCCCTTTTGGTGGAAGGCCGGCCTTTAGGAACTTGCCGCTTCTCCCTGCCGCTCGCGCCGCCCCCTCCGCAGCCAAATGTCCGCTGCGCACAGCGCCTTCCATGGTGGCCGGCCAGCCGGTGCGGGTCCAGTCGCCGGCCAGGAAGACGCGCGGCCAGCCCGTCGCTGCCCCAGGTCGGTAAGCATCCGAGCCCGGCAGCGCCGAATACGTCGCATGAACTTCCTTAATGACCGTCGCCTTCACCAGCTTGGCCTCGCGCACGGCAGGAAAGAATTCCCCCAGCTCGCCGACCGCCATCTCAATGATCTCGGCGCGCCGCCTCTCGACCAGCCCTTTTGACGAGCTCACCACCAATTCCACGTAGCTCGGTCCGCCGCGGTCAAGCAGCCGCGATTTGTGGAACATCCACTGGATGGTGCGGTCGAGCAGCACGGCGTGATCGAGATCGGTAATCTCGCGGTCGAACCACAAGTGTATGCCGGTGATGGGTGAGGTCTCGAAGCGCGCTATCATCTCGGCAATCGGCGCGGCTGCTGCCTCTTGCGGCAGCATGCGCCCCAGCGCGTCGAAAGGTACAGCCAGTACGGCGAAGTCAGCGGCCATCTCCGCGCCGCTAACGCACAGTCGCACTCCGCTCGAGTCCGGGCGAAACGACTCCACCGACGCTCGCAGGCGAACCTCTCCGCCGCGTGCGCGAATGTACTCCGCCGCCGCGCCATAGAGTTCCGTGAGCGGCACTCGCGGAACGCCCATGCGTCCACCCTCGCGAGACATCAGGAACGCCTCGCGAAATACCTGCGCCGCGTAGTAGACGGACATGCGCTCGAGATCTTCATTGAGCGCGCTTACCAGCACCACCTTCCAGAAGCGATCAATGGCCCGATCGGTCTGCCTGCTTTGCTTCAACCATTGCATGAAGGATTTGCCACTATCAGGCGGCAAATGCTGGGCAAGCGACATCATGGCACGCGCAATCGCCAGCTTGTCGCTGAGCCCAAGCGAGCTGGCTTTAAGGAAGGATGGCGCGGCATGGAACGGCGGCGGCAGCCATGATGACGAGATCTGGGATCTTCTGCCGCCCGGCTCGATGAAGCACAGGCGGTCGTACCAGTGGATCCTGTCTTCAACCCCGATTCGCCGATAGAAATCGACCAGATTGGTGCAACAGCCGAGCAGCACGTGCTGGCAGTTATCCACTACCTCGCCGGTGCCGGGGTGCTCGTAGGAAGATGCGCGTCCGCCGACAAACGGGCGCTTTTCGATGAGCGTTACACGGAACCCGGAGTCGGCAAGAGCGCAACCGGCGGCGAGTCCAGCCAGACCTCCGCCTACGATCGCGACCTGCGGCGCGCTCACGCCAGCCGCCGCCAGAATCCGCGGGCCAGCACGCTGAGCTTTTCCCGCCGGCTCAGGCGAATCTTTTCCTGGAAGACGTCGTAGTCGCGGGCCGCAATTTTTTCCAGCAGGCGCCGGTAAATCTCTACCAGCACCCAGAGTGCCGGACGGCTGTCCTCGTCAATCAGCGGCAGCAGCTGATCGGCGGCGCGATAGAATTCGAGGGCCCGCCTGGCCTCAAACTCCAGCACCGGACGCAGGCTGCCGGCATCGAAGCCATTCGTCAGCCGCGCCGGGTCGAGATCGGACGCCGTGCGTCCGAAGCGCTCCAGGTCTTCCTGCGGCAGATACACGCGCCCCATGCCCGCATCTTCCTTCACATCGCGGATGATATTGGTCAACTGGAAGGCCAGGCCGCACTGCTCGGCCAGGGTTTCTGCGGCTGGATCGCGATAGCCGAATATCTTTATGCAGATCAGCCCCACCACCGAAGCCACGTGATAGCAGTAACGGCGCAGGTCATCGAAGGTCTGATAGCGAACCGGGGCGCCGGCGTGCGTCGTAACATCCATCGCTGTGCCTTCGACTAACTGGTCGAAAAGCTCCAGGGGAATCTTGAAACGCTGCTGGGCGTCGGCTACCGCCAGCAGCATGGGATCGTCGGTGTGCTCGCCTTCAATGACGCGATGCAGCGCGTCGCGCCATTCGATCAGCTTGTCCTCGCGTTCGTGGCGGTTCAGCCCCGGGTCGTCCGAAAGATCGTCGGAGTGGCGCATGAAGGCGTACACGGCGCTAAGCGCGTCGCGACGGTCCTTGGGCAGCACCAGGAACCCGTAATAGAAATTACGCGCCGCCGAGCGCGTGATCTGCCGGCAAACGCCGTATGCGGCTGCAACCTCGGTCTTCATTGGCCCAGCCGTCCGGCCCGCTGAAGCGCCGCCCGCGCCACCAGCCAAAGCTTTCTCGCTTTCGAGATCACCGGCCGCTGGCGTAACACGTCGAAGCCCTGGCGCTCGATGGCGCTGAGAATCTCTTGGCCGCCGCGGCTGAACAGCTCGATGTCGATGCCCAGCTCCCGGTCTACGCGCCCGGCGAGCGGCAGCCCGCGCTCGAACCACTCGCGCCCGCGCTCGACTTCAAATTTCATCAGCTTCAGAAACTCTGGAGTCGGACGCCGCTCGGCGATCTCGCGCTCGTTCACGCCGAAGCGCCGCATGTCTTCGAGCGGAAGATAGATGCGCCCCTTCAGCCAGTCAACGCTCACGTCCTGCCAAAAATTCGCCAGTTGCAAGGCCGTGCAGGTGGAATCGGAGAGCTGCTGCAGCTCGGCATCGCGATATCCGCAACCGTAGAGCACCAGGTGTCCCACCGGATTTGCCGAATAGCGGCAATAGCCAAGCAGATCGTCGAAGGTTTCGTAGCGCTGGACGGTCTGGTCCTGGCGGAAAGCCTTCAGCAGGTCGGAGAACTCATGCTGCGGGATACCGCAGGCGCGGATGGTCTCGCGCAAGGCGACGAAGACGGGATGGCGCGGATTCCCCGCGTAGCATGCCTCCAGCTCGCGCTCCCACTCATCAAGCAGCGCCAAGGCCTGCTGCGGATCGCCGACTTCATCGCCCAGATCGTCCGAAATCCGGCAGTAGGCATAGATCGAGTAGAAATGGGACCGCAGGCGTTTGGGCAGAAACCAGGTTGCGACGGAGAAATTCTCGTAGTGCGTGCGCGCCAGGCGCTCACAATATGCCTGCGCTTCCGCTGGCGAGGGAGCTTTGTCCGGGATAGCGTATTCGGCGGGCAGTTTGCTCCAGCCGGCCGCGCGGGCATCCGCCGTGCTGTTCAGATGGGAACCATGGCTCGCGAGGGTCGACATAAGACTCGGCTCGATTCCCGCGCCGCCTAGTGCCCGGGGATGATCGCCGTCTTGATGTCCCCGTTGCGGTTGAGCATATGGCGGAGCACCTGCTGCAAGCGCGAGAGCGGCGCTTCGCCGGTGATGTAGTCGGTGCCGCGAATCTTGCGCTCGGCGATCAGCGCGAAGGCCTTGCGCACTGCTTCCGGCGTGTGATGGAACGTCGCCTTCAGCGTAATCTCGGAATAATGCAGCCGGCTGGTGTCGAGTCCGACCTTGGTGCCGCTGGCGCAGCCGCCGAAAAAGTTCACCGTGCCGCCCTTGCGCACCATGTCCACGGCCCATTCCCAGGCCTGCGGACGCCCCACAGCCTCGACCACGACGTCAGCGCCGCGCCGGTCTGGGGTGATAGCGCGGACGGCTTCCACTACGTCCGCGGTTCCAGTGGTCAGCACAATGTCGTCGGCGCCGAAGCGCTTGGCGGCCGAGCCCTGCGAATCGTGCTTGACCACGCTGATCACGTTACAGCCGCTAAGCTTGGCCGCCTGCACAAACATCAGCCCGACCGGCCCGCCGCCGATGATGGCGATGGTGTCGCCGATCTCCACTCCGGTCTCGTGCAATCCGCGCAGCACGCAGGCCAGCGGCTCGACCATGGCCGCTTCTTCAAAACTAACCTGCTGCGGAATCGCGAGCATGTTGGTCTCGACGATCCGCCGCGGGATGCGAATGTACTCGGCATAGGCGCCGTTGTTGAACAGCAGGTCCTCGCAGAGATTCTCCTGGTGCTTGGAGCAGTAAAAGCACATCTGGCAAGGCGCGGAGTTCAGCGCCACCGCGCGCATGCCCTTGCGGAACCAGTTCACGTTCGGGCCTACTTCTTCCACCACTCCCGCCAGTTCGTGACCGAAGAGCGCCGGAGGCACGATCATGCGCGCGTGATACCCGCGCTGGTACACCTTCAGATCGGTACCGCAGGTGAGCGCCACCTGCACTTTGATCAATACTTCTCCCTCGCCCAGGCGCGGGATCGGTACCTTTTCAATCTTCACGTCCTCTTTGCCGTAGAGGACAGCAGCTGTCATGTTCCCGTTCACGTAGTTCCTTCCCAACCCGCTGAGCCGGGTTGCACTACCACTTTCAGCGAGTCGGCGCGCGGCTGAGCCGCCAGTTCGAAGGCCTCGACGGCCCGCGAAAGCGGAAAACGATGCGTGATCAGCCGCGTCAGATCCAGCTCGCGGCCAAACACAAACCGCACCGACTCTTCCTGCAGATCGACCGATGCACTGTAAGAGCCCACTAACGACTTCTCATCCACGCAAACCGCAGCCGGGTCGATCTCTACTGTGCTGCGCACGGTTTGCGCGAACAACATCGTTCTGCCGCCGGGCCGCGTTGCCTCCAGGGCGGGACGGACGAGCTGGTTGGCGGCCACCGCCAGAATGACGGCATCAGCCCCGCGTCCCTCGGTCAGCTCGCGCACCCGCGTAACCGTCTCGGTGCGCTCGGCGTCGATCGTTTCGGCAATCCCGAGTGACTTAGCTATTGTAAGCCGCTGGGCGTACAAATCGGAAGTTATGACGCGTGCACCCGCGCGCCCCGCCAGGTACGCCAGGATCAGCCCGATCGGCCCCTGCCCCATCACCAGCACAGTCTCGCCAGGCCCCAGGCGCAGCGTCTCAATGCCCTTCATGCAGGTGTTCACCGGCTCGATGAATGACGCCTGTTCGTACGACACATCGTCCGGAATCTTCACCAAGCCGCCACGCACGATCCAATCCATCACGCGGACGTACTCGGCAAAGCCGCCGCCCGCAGGCTCGAAACCCGCCGTGCAGCCCACGCGCTTGTAGACCTCGCACTGCGCGAACACTTTGTGGCGGCAGTAATAGCACTCGCGGCAGGGAATGTGATGGAAAGCCATCACGCGGTCGCCGACTTCAAAACCGCGCACGCCCGCGCCGAGGGCGGCAATCACTCCCGCCGTCTCGTGACCGAAGATGCGCGGCGCCGAGTGCGAGCCGGTGGCGATCTTCTTCAAATCGGTGCCGCAGATGCCGCAGGTGTGCACGCGAACCAGCACCTCGCCCGGCCCGATCTCCGGCACCGGCACACTCTCGATGCGCACGTCGTTCTGCCCGCGATAGACGGCGGCGGACATGGTCGCGGGGATCGTCGCCTGTGTCTCCTTCAATCCGGATTGTGTCGCCGTCACCATTTACCAGGGAAAAATTACGTTGTCATCCTGAGCGACCGAGGGTCCCGCGCGCTTTTTCAAGCGCGGGAGACGGTCGCGAAGGACCTGGGTTTGTTCCCCATTCCGCGATCACTCCCCTCAGCTTCACCGCCAGCGCCGCAGCGGCGCGATCGCTGTTCCTCTTCAACTGCGCAATCGCCGGCCACCACCGCGGATGCCAAGCCGCCCAAAAACCAAAGCGCGCGCCCTGAAATCGACCATCGTCGCCGACGAAACCCTGCAGTGGAGGCAGTTCGAAATCCATCTCGTCCGAAACCGCCTTCACCGCCAGGAACGGCAGCCCGTGCGCTTCGGCGACTTCGGCCACCGCCGCGCCTTCCATATCCACCACGTCAGCGCCAAAATGCGAGGCCAGCTCGCGTTTCTTGTCCGCGCGCGCGATCTCACGCGAGCTAACCACCGTTCCTTCGCCGTAGGCGGTCTTGAATCGCCGCCCGGTGGCTTCGTCAACGACCTCGGCTGCGACCATCGTCCGCCCCAGCGTCCACTCCGGCTTCAAACCGCCGGCCAAGCCCGTCGCGATCAGCAACGACGGCTTCGCATGTTCGATCACCGCCTCGGCGGCGCGCTTCCCTGCTTCGTGACCAATTCCCCCGCACAACAACACGGCGTTTTCGTTCTCAAAAAAAACTTGAGGGTGCCCCACCCTTGGCTGCCGTTGCCAAGGGTGGGGGTTTTTTTTCCATCCCTTAATCAGCGGCCAAACCTCCGTCGCCATGGCAGTGACAATCCCGACCACGCTTTCCTTTTCTGTCGTCCCTGAAGGGACTCGGATTTGTCGCCGCCCGTCCCCGGCACTCACGTGCCGGGCTTGATTCTGGCGGCCCTTCAGGCCTCATCGCCCCAATCCATGTATCAGGCCAGAACACGGTCGAGGGTTGGAGCACCGCAGGTGCGTCAGAATCCAGACCGGGACGTAAGTCCCGGTTAGCCTTGCCTCCATCCGAGTCCCTTCAGGGACGACAGAAAAAGGCATCTGTCCTTCACCCATAGCCGTGACCCCTAAACCACTCCACCGCGCGCCGTAGCGCAGCGTCCACCGGAACCGTCTTCCATCCCAGTTCGCGCTCCGCCTTGGCCGAGGATGCGAACATCTTCTTGCGACCCATGCGGACCGAATCGAGCGTTACGCGCGGTTCGCGCCCACGCAGCACGCCGTTGAACAGCGTATCTACGGCGCCCGCGGCGAACGCCACCGCGTAAGGCAGCTTCACCGTGGGCGCAGGCAGCCCGGTAATCGCGGCCAGGCGGTCGAGAATCTGCTTCAGCGTCAGGTCCTCACCGCCCAGAATGTAGCGCTCGCCGCTACGGCCCTTTTCCGCCGCCATCACGTGCCCGCGAGCGCACTCACGAGCGTCGACCAGATTCAAGCCCGTATCCACGTACGCCGGAAACTTCCGCTTGAGGAAGTCCACGATCACGCGCCCTGTGGGCGTGGGCTTGATGTCCTGTTCGCCAACCGGCGTGGTCGGATTCACGATCACGACATCCTGACCGCCTCGCGCCGCTTCCATCGCCGCCTGCTCGGCCATGAACTTCGAGCGCTTGTAGGCGCCGATCATATCGGCGAGCGAAACCGGCGAATCTTCGTCGGCGGGACGGCCATTGCTGCGGAAGCCGATGGTTCCGACGCTCGAGGTGTGGACCACGCGCCGCACGCTGGCCGTGCGCGCCGCTTCCAGCACCGCGCGCGTGCCCTCGACGTTGGCGCGGTAAATCTCGCCCGGGTCCGGCGCCCACAGCCGATAATCAGCGGCTACGTGGAACACCAGTTCGCAGCCCGACATCCCCTGGCGCAACGCCTGCGCGTCGCATAGGTCCCCGGTCACGCGTTCGGCCCTGAGGCCTTCGAGGTTTTCCGTGCGGCTGGCCGCCCTTACCAGCAACCGCAGCTCCGCGCCCTGTTGTGAAAGAACTCGCGCCACGTGGCTTCCTACGAAGCCGGTGGCGCCGGTGACGAAAACCTTCATGCTCACGCAGGACAGGCACCTTTACCCGCTATCAGATCCTTCGCGACCGTTTCCCGCGCTCTGCAGAGTAGCTCCTTCGCTTCGCTCAGGATTTCGGCAGCGGGCTCCCGCTCCGCTCACGCCCGCCAGACGCCTCAACCTCGGTTGCTCAGGATGACAGTTCCTCTACTCGAGCCTCTCCGGCTGGAGTGAAATGTTCTTCTCGCCCGCCGCGCGCCGCTCCCAGTACTGGCGCACCCAGTTTTCCCAGCTCTTGCCGGCGGCCATGTCGCGGCCGGTGAAGGCAAGCCCGGCGATATCGGAGTAGGCGACGGAGAGCTTCGCGCCGCCATCTTTGGGCAGCACGCGCACCACGGAATCCGAGAGCGCGCGCCCGGTGCGCCGATCGAAAACGTAGCCTTCGACTTTCGAGCCATCTTTACGCGTAATCAGAACATCGCCGCGATAGCCGAAAGCTTGCTCGAGCGCCTGCCGCAGCTCATCTTCCGCGGCCAGTTCCGGCACCCAGCCTTCAAGTTCGGTACGCTCGGCCGCAGGAATGACTTCAAGCGCGTCGGGATTGTGTGGCGTATCGCGCCCGGCTTCGCGTCCGCTCATCGGTGTGCCGCCTCTTCCGGAGTTTCGGTCTCAAGCTGCACCAGCGGATTGATGGCGTGCACCGGCTGCACCGGCTCATCGAGCAGGCGCAGCGCGTCGGGATCACGATAGCGGCTGAAGGTTGCGCGCGCCGTCTCCCAGATGCCGCGCAGCGAGCTGAACGTATCGTTTACCGACGAAGCTTCATAGCCGCTGTGCACCATGCAGTTGGCGCACTTGGGATTGCCCGACTCCGTGCCGTATCTCTCCCATTCGGTCGAAGTGAGCAGTTCATCAAACGAATCCGCGTATCCATCCTGCAGCAGGTAACACGGTTTCTGCCATCCGAAGACGTTGTAGGTGGGCATGCCCCACGCGGTGCAGGGATAATCGCGCTTGCCCATCAGGAATTCCAGGAACAGCGGGGACATGTTGAAGCGCCACGCCTCTTTGCGGTTCGAAAGGATGGCGCGGAACAGCCGCCGGGTGCGGGCGCGGCCCAGGAAATGGTGCTGGTCGGGCGCTTTTTCGTAGGAGTAACCGGGCGAAAGCATCATGCCCTCGATGCCCAGATCCATCATCTCATCGAAAAAGGCGCGCACACTCCGCGGATCGGCGCCGTCGAAGAGCGTGGTGTTCGTTGTGACGCGAAAGCCGCGCTGGAGCGCTTCCTTGATTCCTTCGACCGCCTTCTCGTATCCGCCCTCGAGGCAGACGGAAAAATCGTGGTGCTCGCGCTGGCCGTCGAGGTGTACTGAGAACGTCAGGAACTTACTGGGCGTGAACAGGTCCATCTTCTGCTTGAGCAGCAGCGCGTTGGTGCAGAGATAGATGTATTTCTTGCGCGCGACCAGACCGGCAACAATTTCGCCGATCTCGGGATGCAGCAGCGGCTCGCCGCCGGGAATCGCGACCGTGGGTGCGCCGCACTCTTCGGCGGCACGAAAGCACTCTTCCGGCGTGAGCTGCATCTTCAGCACGTGGCCGGGATACTGGATCTTGCCGCAGCCGGCGCAGGCCAGGTTGCAGCGGAATAGAGGCTCCAGCATCAGGACGAGCGGGTAGCGCTTGCGTCCTTTCAGCTTTTGCCGGACGACGTAGCTGCCCACCGTCCACATCTGTGAAAGCGGTACGGCCATGAACCTCCCCTAATGTCATCCTGAGCGAGCGCGCCGGTCTTTGGCGCGCGAGTCGAAGGACCCCTATTCGTAACGATAACGCGAGGGTAGGGGTGCTTCGACTCGTGCGGGCAAAAGCGGCCCGCACTCGCTCAGCATGACAGCCTGTGTGAAGCTGCTAATCACCTTGCCGCCATCTCCCGCTCCACCTCGGCCATGGCCTTGGCGTAGCTGGTCAGCGCCAGCAGCGGGAAGTACGTCCGGTAAAGGTGATATTTCAAATAGAACACCTGCGGGAAGCCGGTGCCGGTGCAATACGGTTCTTCCCAGTTTCCGTTCTTCTGCTGGGTGCGGAGCAGGTAGGCGACGCCGCGCGCCAGCGAATCGCTGCGCGTGTCGCCGGCGGCAAGCAGTCCCAGCACCGCCCACGCGGTCTGCGACGCCGTGCTCGGGCCCACGCCCTTGGCGTTCGAATCGTCGTAAGATCCGCAGGTTTCGCCCCAGCCGCCGTCGGAGTTCTGCACCATGCGCAGCCACTCCGCCGCCTGCTGGATGTAGGCTTCGTGCGTGTCTTCCCCGATCGCCCGCAGCCCGCGCAGCACCTGCATGGTGCCGTAGATGTAATTGACGCCCCAGCGGCCGAACCAGGAGCCGTCGGGCTCCTGCTCCTGCTTGAGGAACTTGATGGCACGCTTCACCGCCGTGCGATGGCGCATGCTGTCCGAGGCCGCCAGCATCTCGAGCACGCGGCCGGTGATGTCGGCGGTCGCCGGATCGAGCATGGCGTTGTGGTCGGCGAAGGGCACATACTGGAAGACCATGCGGTTATTGTTCTTGTCGAACGACGCCCAGCCGCCGTTCTTGCACTGCATGGAGAGCACCCATTCGCGGGCGCGCTCCACCGACTTGTGCATGTAGCCTTCATCGGGATGATCCACCTGGCCGAGCGAGAGCAGCACCATCGCGGTGTCATCTACATCGGGATAAAACTCGTTGTTGAATTCGAAGTACCAGCCTGCGGGGTTGGCGCGGCCGTTCTTCGCTGCCCAATCGCCGCGCCGCGTGACTTGCTTACGCAGCATCCAGTCGGCGGCCGCCACCAGGCGCGGCTCACTGCGCCGCACCCCGCTTTCGCCCATGGCGAACAGCGCATAGGCGGTGTCCCACACCGGGGATTTGCAGGGCTGCATGCGGAAGGTGTCTTCGTCCTCGATGCCGAGAGCTTCGAACTCGTCCATGGCGCGAATCATCTGCGGATCATCGAGCGAGTAGCCCAGGCAGCGCAGGGCGATGATCGAGTTCATCATCGCGGGATAGATCGCCGCCAGGCCGTCCGAGCCTTCAAAGCGCTTGAGGATCCACACTTCGGCGGAGCGGATGGCGATCGAGCGCAGCGGCCGTATGTGCACCGTCTCCAGCCAGTGCGTCAGCCGATCCACAACCAGGAAGAAGTTCCGCCAGCTCACCAGCTTCTTCGCCCACGGCAGCCGCATGTGCTTCTTGCTCTTGCCGGGCAGAAAAAGCTCCTCCACCCCCATCTCGGGTGGAATCTTCTTGAACGGTTTCTTGGCGTACGCAATGGAGAGCGGAACCAGAATCCCGCGCGACCACGAGGAGATTTCGTAGATGTTGAACCAGAACCAGTTGGGAAAAAGGATGATCTCCGGCGGCACAGCCGGGACCGCCATGTAGTCGTACTGCCCGAAGAAGCACAGATAGATCTTGGTGAAGGTGTTGACCTGCGTGACCCCGCCCAGTTCCAGAATCTTCTTGCGCGCCTTCACCAGCGCCGGATGGTCAGCCGTGTAGCCGGCCAGCTTGAGTCCGAAGTATGCCTTCACCGAAGCGCTGATGTTGGAAGGTCCGCCCAGGTAGATGCCCCAGCCGCCATCCTCGTTCTGGTGACGCAAAATATAGTTTGCTGCTTTGCGGATGCGGTCGGGATTACCCGTACCCAAAAGAGTGTGCAGCAGGATGTAATCGGATTCGAGCGTGGTGTCGGCTTCGAGCTCACCGCACCAATAACCTTCCTCATGCTGCTGCGAGAACAGGAACCGGCGGGCGGCATCGACGGCAGCGGCCACGCGGCTCACCATGTCATCGAGCTTGCCGAAGAGCAGCGACGGGCTACCGCTGGGTGCTCCACCGAGTTCAACGTGGTGCACCACTGGGGGCGTCGGGATCAGGCGACTACTGTCGCCGGTTTTATCCATCGTTTACTCCGCAGCCGTAGTAACGGGGGAGATGGCTTCCACAATCTCCGGAGGCAGGCCGAAACGCACGTTTTCCGGCATCACTTCCACTTCCTGGAGGTTGGTGAAACCTGACTGCGTGAGGAACGACACCGCCTCTTGCACTAAACATTCCGGCGCCGAAGCGCCGGCTGTCAACGCCACCGTGCGAATGCCTTCCAGCCATTGCGTCCGTATGGAACGGTAATTCTCGATCAGATAAGCAGAGGTTCCCTGCTTGCGCGCCACTTCCACCAGCCGGTTGGAATTCGAACTATTATCTGAACCAACCACCAGCAGCAGATCCGCGCCGCCCGCCACCTGCTTGACTGCCACCTGGCGATTTTCCGTGGCATAGCAGATATCCTGCGCCGCCGGCCCGTGGATGTTGGGAAACTTCTTGCGCAGGGCCGCGATCACGTCCTTGGTTTCTTCCAGGCTGAGCGTGGTTTGAGTCGTATACGCCACCCGTTCCGGATCAGGCACGGTCAACTGCTCGACCTCCTCCGGACTGCTGATCACCTGGGTGACATTGGGCGCTTCGCCCAGCGTGCCGATCACTTCGTCGTGGTCGCGATGGCCGATCAGAATGATGCTGTAGTCGTCCTTAGCGAAGCGCACTGCCTCCACGTGGACCTTGGTAACCAGCGGACAGGTGGCGTCGATTACCCGCAGCCGGCGCCGCTCGCTGGATTCGCGCACCTCGGGCGACACCCCATGCGCGCTGTAGATCACCCGTTCGCCTTCCGGGACCTCTTCCACGCTATCCACGAACACTGCGCCCTTGGCCTGCAGCTCTTCGACTACATAGCGGTTATGGACGATTTCCTTGCGGACGTAAATGGGTGGTCCAAAGGCCTCGAGGGCGATGCGGACAATATCGATGGCGCGTACCACCCCGGCACAAAATCCCCGGGGCTTCAGCAGGAGGAGGGTCTTACCAGTCTCATTAGATTTCATCAGGCTTTTGTCCAGTATACCCAAGGATCCACTAAAGAATAAAGTTGCAAAGTTAGCTCATTTGGATGCCTCCGTAAAGCTAAGTTCATGAATCGCAATGCTCTAGCATTAACTGGTAGGGAAAACCCTGTAAATGGTGTGCGCTTCGGAGGTAGAAAGCTGATCTCCTAACCACAGGCAAGAAAAAACCCGGAGAATGCGTCGTTCTCCGGGCTCAACTTGTCGCAGAGTGAAGACCGCAGCCCTAGGGTATGGAGACTCCAGTCCCCCCTGAGGTCGTCTGCATCCCTGGGGCAAACAGATCTCCGGCGTTCGGGATGCAGTTCCCAGAGTTGTGTTTAAATCCGCTCGCGCCGACGGCGGGCAACTTGTAGGTTGTGTCATCGGCGAGTCCGTCACCGTTGCTGTCTGTGGCGGTTTGGCCGGTAATGACCGTCATTGAGGGATGGTCAAAGGGCGCCGTGCTGCACTGCAAGCGCGGGTCAGACAGCGAAATCATGAAGCGCACCATCGCGGCCAGATCGTCATTGGCGGTTGTCTGCTTATTCTGCTTGCATAGGTTGTAAGGCACCGTGCCTTTCGGGGCACTGCAGTCGCTCAGCCCGAGCGGCACGATCAATCCAGTCACATTGGTGTCGCAGTAGGACGTGACCCCGTTGACCAGGTCCTGATAGCCGGTGTTGCCAACGGGACCGCTGCCGGAATCATCGCCGCTGGTGCACGCTGTGCCATGCTGGTCAAAATTTGCCACGCCAGCATTGGTGTCGGTTATGTAGCGACTGCTGAGTCCGCGGTTGTAGACCTCCATCACCTGCCGCAGGCTCGAGTAGTAGCCCCAACTGAAATAAGGGGGCGTCAAACCCACATTGCGAAGACTGGGGATCTTGCTTGCGCCGTCGACTTCCAGCTTGGCCCAGTTAACGGCTTCCCCGAAGCCAGGGGGAATCACAGGCGGCCCTTGTCCGGGGGTAAAACTCAGTGGACTTCCTTGCGCCAAGGCACCTTGACCCCCCGGAAAAGCGGTTGCAGCCACGGCGTTGGCTAAGAAAGGATCCAGCAGGAACTGCTGCGCGGCGGCAGCTGTACCGCCAGCCTGCAGGTAGTTCATGTATTGGCGACCGTAGGACAGCGGGTTACCGTAGGAGTCGACACGGCCAAGCATCTGGTCGGTGAACACCGGCCGTATGCCAATGTTGGCGAAACCGAGGTCTCGCAGGTCATTAAACGGTCCGCGTACCCCGGGAACCCCGACATCGGTCACCGGGGACAGGAAAGGAGTGAAGGCCGTAAATGGGCTGGAATTCGCCTGCACTGTCTGCTGGGCTTCGCTGAACGTGGGATCGCCATGGCAGAAGATGCAGGCTACACCCTGGTTTTGCGGCGGCGAAATAGGAACCCCAGGCCCAAAAAAGCCGGGGGGTAGCCCATGGAAGAGCTGGCATCCGCGCACCAGCAACGGATCGGCGGCAGGACCGGAGGTCGGTGTTCCGGCCGAGCAGCCGATCGGCAGACCTGGAATGGGCGACGATTGGCCGATCTGCAGAGCTCCGGAGGCGACCAGGTTGTCGTATTCGCTCTCATTCGAAATGAGAGTCGATTCGTACATCATGATCGCGATTCCCCAGAACATTGAAAAGTTGATTTCCTCCTGGCTGTAGCCAGTGAGGTCCTTGGTCACGCTGCCGTCGGCATTGACCCGCCAAAGGCCAGTTCCTCCCCACCACTTGGGGTCAAAAGCCTGCCGGATCAACCAGTCGTAGGTATAGGTCGGATCCAAACCTTTTCCTTTGGTTGCATCAAGCGTGCCGAGAACACTGTCGGTGGGACTGACTTGCTGCTGGGCCAAGGGAGACGTGGCCAGCAATTTAACCGCTACATCGGGGAAAGTGCGGCCATTGCAGGACATTTCCACTGCATTGACGACTGGAGCTACGGCCTGGCTGGCCAGGCTACCGTTCTCCAGTTGCAGGAACCAGGTGTAGGGATTTCCCCCACTGTCAAACAAGAGCAACCGCTTGGTGGGATCGCCTTTAATATCGCGCATTCCAAACGGTCCGACACCATTAAACATGTTGTTCGCGCGGCCATCAAAGAACTGGCGATGGTTAAGCGCGGAATTGACCACAGTCGGCGTATTCCGCGGCTCTACCTGGCGCGCAGGATACTGACCCGGATACTTGCCAGCATAGAAGATGGCGCCACTGAAATCGTCGCAGACGTCAGTTTTGCCGTTCTTCCGCACCGACTCAAAAACTCCGCTGAATGCTCCCTGCGAGGAAACACGGTCGTTGGTCGTAATCAGGAGCGCGGAATTGCGATCGGTGTGGTCTGCCAGCTGGTGCCCCGGGAAGTCCGAGGCTTTCAAGGTATGTTCCGGACGTCCCGGTCCCCCACTGGCGAAAGTTCCCAGCTTCGCGCTGCCGGCGGTGGAACCAAACTTGCTGTCGCCCCCGGTGTTGATATCGCCTCCGGGCGTGACGCCCACGGTGAGATCATTGAAGCCGGGATTTATCTGGTTGGTCAGGCGGGTATCAGCGCCAGCGTGGAAATGACAGCCAGCACAGGCAATTCCCTGACTGCCGGCCTGCTGATCCCAGAAGAGTGCCTTGCCCAAGGCGATCGCATATTTCGTACCCCCAGGCACAATAATCCCCTGCCCCTCAGCAATGCCGAGAGGCAGGATAGGAGTCATCGGGGTTTGAGCGGGGGGCGGTGGTGGAGTTTTGGAGCCTCCCAAAGCCGCTATCGTGAGCGCAAGGGCAGACAAGGTCACAAGCAGCGGTCTTAGTACGGTAGAGCGCAGGGCTTTCATACTTCCTCCCAAACTGATGTCGCAGTGCATGCGTACACGCACGCCTGACGTCGATTTTTGGGGGAGTTAGGGCCTCGGGGTCGTTGCGTTAACTGGAAGAGCCGGAAAATCTGGGCCGATCAAAAAAGGGGAGGACCAACCTGGGGCAAGACTTGTAACGAAATTGTAACGGTTTGTCAAGCTGGAATTACAGAGAAGGGGGAGACGCGCGGATGCTCCCCCGTATCGCCATTTTCACTTGCCGGCCACGTAGCTTAGGTCTGGCCGGTAATGCAAGGCCTCGGTGTAGATGGATTGAATCGCTTTGCGGGCCGCGGCCAGAATCGTCGCTCCTTCGGCGCCGTAGGCTTCCGTCATAATCGCGTCCAGAGTTTTGTCGGTCGCGGGCGCGAAGTTTGCCCAGCCGGCGCGCTCGCCCACACTCACGAAATGGGGAGACTCGCCTCCATTGGAGAGTTGATACCAATGGCTGGGTCCAGGCTGGGGGGTATTGGTTTTCTTCAGAGCCTCGTTGATCTTCTTCACCGCTTCGACGAAGTCGTTGGTTCCGGCCGGCGCCAGCATGTAGTGCGTCACCGAAAGCAGGGGCGCAGCCGGCGGGAACATCTCCGGTGCCATGCTCATATCATCCCGGAACGTGTAGTAGCTCATCTCCTCACCTGCCAGAGATGCTCCCATACTGGACATGGCATCGGCGCTATCGGCCTGGTTGAACTTCTCCCGCCCATCGAAATCCTTCCATTGATGCTGGAACGTCCCCACCACGTATGCCCCGGTAAATTTGCCGGTGACAACCTCCCACGTGTACCACGACCAGGCATCTTTCTGTGCTTTGTGCCACGCCATGTGCTTCTTGCGCCCGGATTCGTACTGCTGGATCATGCCGGGTTTCACGCGGTTATTGTGGATCTCCACCACCTTGCCGCTCTGCGCCATCACCGGCAGGACTGCCGCCACGGCGAATATCATGCTTAACAACAGACTATTAGCGCGCATCGTTCTCTCCTCAGAGCAAGTCTCATAGAGTTGGTGCCAAGGCAAACGTCATGAACCGGAGGCGGAGGCTACTGCTTTCGACTCGGGGCTGTCAACTGCGGCGGGAATAGGAGAATATGGGGAGATCATGAATTGGAAGCGAATTACCGGACTCTTTCGCCGCGCCCAACCCCGGCCAACCCGGCCCCGAGGTACGGGACAAGGCCAGTGGGAAACGGACAGCATTCACACCGCTTCCGGTTCACGCAAATACAAATTGTGGGTTCCGGCCACGTACGATCCGCGATGCGCCTCGCCGCTGGTAATGATGTTGCACGGTTGCCGCCAGAAGCCCCAGGATCTGGCGGAAATCTCCGGCATGAACGCGATTGCGGACAGGAACAACTTTCTCGTGGTCTATCCGGAACAGCCCTTGCGCGCCAACCTGCTGCGGTGCTGGAACTGGTTCGATCCCAAACACCAGGCTCGCGGGGCGGGCGAACCAGCGTTGCTGGCCGCGGTAATCGAGAAGGTCAGTTCGCACAAGCGAATTGATCGCGCTCGTGTATATATCGCGGGCATTTCGGCAGGAGGCGCCATGGCGGCTGTGGTGGGCGCGACCTATCCGGATCTCATTGCCGCCGTGGGTGCGGTTGCAGGCCTGGAGTACAAGGCCGCGTCGAGTCTGACCGAGGGATTGGCCGCCATGAAGCACGGCGGTCCGGACCCTGAGCAGATGGGCCTCCTCGCGTATCAAACAATGACCCCAGGATTGAGCGGGAGGCCGAAGCGCATGCCTGTGATCGTGTTCCAGGGTGATGAAGATCGTTACGTCAACCGTATTAATGCGGACCAGGTTATCTCGCAGTGGGCCACGACAAACCAATGCCTCCATGGAGATAGCGGTCGCAGCGGCATCTTCACTGACGTGCAGGTCACCCAAGGCATGGTGCCGGGCGGGCGCAGCTTTGAGAAACACGCCTACCATGATCGCGTCGGACATCTGATCATGGAAAAGTGGATGGTTGCGGGCATGGATCATGCCTGGCCGGGCTCTCCTGTCGCCGCTGATTATGCGGACCCCGAAGGCCCCAACGCGAGCGAGGAAATGTGGAGATTCTTTGAGGAGACAACCAGGGAGTCATCGGATCAGCCAGCTAGTCGTAAGAACCTGTTCGACCGTCTTGCAGGGCTATTTCGCTGAGCGCCTCCCCAGGCGCATTGCAATCGGCCTTTAGTCCCGTTTTCCTGCGCCCAGCATCGCCTCCGCGTGCTTCCTCGAAATCTCCGTCAGCCGCGCGCCACTCAGCATGCGGGCAATTTCCTCGCGACGCTCCCGGTCGTCGAGGCGCCGCACCAGGGTGCGCGAGCGCCCGCCCGCTTCTCGCTTCTCGATCAGGTAATGATGGTCGGCAAAGGCGGCGATCTGTGGCAGGTGGGTAATGCAAACCACCTGATGGGCCCGCGCCAGTGCCAGCAGTTTCCTGCCTACCGCCTCCGCGGCGCGTCCTCCAATGCCGGTATCGATTTCATCGAATACCAGAGTCCGCTCGCGCCTTCTTTTCGCGCTGGCTCCGCTCTCCACGCTCACCTTGAGTGCCAGCATCACCCGCGAGAGCTCCCCGCCGGAGGCAACCTGCTCCGCTGGGCGCAGCGGCTCGCCCGGATTGGTGGCAATCAGGTAGGCGACGCGGTCGAAGCCTGCCGCGGACCAGTTTTCGGACTCGTCCGAGCCGCTGACTTCAACCTTGAAGCGGCCATTCATTGCCAAATCCTGCAGTTCGGTTTCGACGAGCTTTTCCAGTTTTCGGGCAGCCTGGTAGCGCTTGCGCGAGATTGTCCGTGCTGCTTCCAGGTATTCCTCACCGGCCGCCGCCAGTTCTCCCCGCAATTTCCTGAGGATCTCATCTCGATTCTCGATTTGGTCAAGCTTGCGTGCGACTTCCTCACCGTAGGCTATGACATCGCTCAGGGTCGCGCCGTACTTTCGCTTGATGCGGTCGAGCAGCGCCAGCCGCTCTTCAACTTTCTCCAAGCGCTCGGGAGAAGCTTCGACGCGCTCGCCGTAGTCACGCACCGTCAAGCCGACGTCCTCGATTGCCAGCCGCGCCGACTCAACCGATGCCAGAGCATCCTGCAGCCTTGTGTCGAATCGCGACAATTCTTCCAGATGTCTCGCCGCCACGCGCAGCGATGTTGCTGCTGCCGCATTGCCTTCGTACAAGGCCTCATACGCTGCCATGGCCGCAGCGTGTATTTTCCCGGAGTTTGCCAGCACCCGCTTTTCAGCCTCGAGCTGCTCGTCCTCTCCCGGCACGAGCTTCGCCTGCTCGATTTCCTTGTTCTGAAATGTCCACAGATCCACCAGGCGCAGCCGGTCCTGTTCGTCGCGCTCGAGTTCGCTGATACGTTCGCGCAGCCCCCGCCACTTCAAGAACGCCTGCTCGGCACCCTCCATATCCACGGCAGCAAAGGCGTCCAGCAGTTCCAACCGCGCGGCTCCGTCGAACGCCAGCAGCGACTCCATCTGCGCGTGCACCGCCGCCAGCAACGGCGCAAGCTGCTTCAGCACCGCCACGGTGGCCGGCTGGTTGTTGACGAAGACCCGGTTCTTGCCGCCCACGGCGATCTCGCGCCGCAGAATGATCTCGCCCTCGGCGCAATCGATTCCATGGGCGTCGAGGATTTGGGTGGCCGCGGCCGCGGCCTCGAACACCGCGGAGACAACCGCTTTCTCGGCCCCATGCCGGACCATTTCTGAAAAGGATTTTTCGCCCAGCAGCAGCGCAAGGGCGTCAATCAGGATGGACTTTCCCGCTCCGGTCTCGCCCGTGAGCAAATTCAGGCCCGGCGCGAATTCGATAGCTACATTGTCAATGACGGCGTAGTTTTCTACCCGCAGCTCCCGCAGCACTGTTTCCCCTCAGGCGTTTTGAACGCAGCATAGCACGGGAAAGTACCGGGTACCGAGTTGCGAGTACCGAGTGGAGGAGAAAGGTTGGGTTCCCGCTCGGTACTTGGTACTCGGTACTCAGTACTCGGTACTTCTAGTACCATTCCCGCGCTGGCAGGAGCGCCCGATGAAAAAACTGGCTTCCATGTACAAAAAGGTAGGCTCAAAGCGTTATCGCGAAACCTACGGCCTCTACTACGAAGAGCTGGAGATCGGCGACGTCTTCGAGCATCGTCCGGGGCGGACCCTAACCGAGACCGACAACATCTGGACCTGCCTCCTAACCATGAACCCGCAGCAGCTCCATTTCGACGCAGCTTATGCCGCTCACACCGAGTGGAAGAAGTGTCTCGTCGACAGCACTCTCACTTTTTCCATCCTCACCGGGATGAGCGTGCACAGCGTCAGCGCGAAAGTAGTGGCGAACCTCGGCTGGGACAAGGTGAGATGTACGCACCCTGTTTTTGCCGGTGACACGCTATACGCAGAATCCAAGGTGCTCGCCAAACGGGAGTCCAAGAGCCGGCCGGGAGAAGGAATCGTTACCGTGCTCACCCGGGGATTCAATCAGGACGGCGAGCTGGTGATGGAGTTCGAGCGCACGATGCTGGTTTACAAGCGCGGCCACTCTCCGGAAGAGGCGGCCAATTACTGAGCCGACACGGTCAAAGGAGCAGCCACCGAGCCCACATTGCCGTTCAGATTGTCGCGCACGACGAACCGTACGGTGTACTGGCCGGGAGGTAGATCGAGCGCGCCCTTATAGGTGATCCCGCTGGAGCGGATCTGCTGCAGCGACTCTGGTTTCAGGTGGGCCTCCAGGGTGCGTCCGTTGGTGGCGGCAATCTTGCCGGTGGGCTCGCGCGCGGCGGCATCGAAATCGATGTTCATGTGGTTCCGGTCGGATTCATCCACGCGGACGGAATTGGAGGGAAGAAAAATTTCGAAGGCGACACGCTGCTTGCTGCCGTTCGGTGTGGTTCCCGTCCAGCGCGCCAGCACCGGCACCGATGTGAAATCCAGCGGCGAGACGAACGCCAGCTCGACATCGCTCTGCCGAGACCTACTCTTGTCCTTTTCTTCGGGCATGACATAGAAACCGCTGCGTGCGCGCACTTCCGCATGCTTTTCCTTAACTCTGACCTGCAACTTGCGCCATCCGGGCTTGCGGTCGTCCGGCGGCAGATAAAAACCCAGCAAATAGTACGATCCCGAGTCCTCAACGGCATCGTGGAAGGCGTGGGCCAGATCGTTGGTGTTGAAGTAGGCCTTGCCGCCGGTCATATCGGCGAATCCGCGAAAGGTATCGAGGGTTTGCTGGTGCATCGAATTCCGTTGCCGGGCCGCCGCTTGCATGTTGGAGATTCTCCCGCTGGTCGCCGCGCCCGGCGCCAGCACCACCAATCCGCGCACGTCAACCGGATAAAGCGCGATGTTGGCATTGTTCAGCGCCCGCCATGTCTTTTCGTAAAAGGGCAGGATATCGAAAAGGCTCGGCGCAGTTGCGGCCGCGCCGCCCGACAAGGCGCGCGTTAAGTCATCAATGGAAAACGGAAATCCGCCGGACGCCCAGATCACCGACTTACGCCCGGGAATCGCGGCGTAGGCTCGCGCGATGCTTTGCATGCAATCAAGCGTCAGTTGTGCCGCCAGCAGCTGCTGGGCCGCCTGCAGGTTCTGCTCCATGTCCTGCATCATGCCGGAAAGCTGCTGCGATTCGATCATCACCGCGGTGTCCTCTGCGCTATCCGCCACGGGCGTTTCGGCGGTCGGCTTCAGGTGGCGCAAAGCCTTGGCTAAGACGGAAGGATCGGTGGTGAAGTCATGGATCACGCGCACCCCGTTGCGCGTTAATTGCAGCAGCGCGATAGGTTCATCGCTTCCCGCCAACTCGCCCAGGAACTTCACAATCTGATCCTGCGCGTACGATCGATCGGAGAACTGTGTATTGATTGCATCCATCACGATGATGGTCACCCGCCCCGGGGCACGCTCCCTTACCAGATAATTGCTGAACTCGCCCGCAGGCAGCGTTTGCCGCTGTTGGCGCACAGATGTTGTCTTGACTTCTTCGAAAACGCCGATTTTTCGCTCCACTCCGTTTTCGAGCAAAGTGAAGTCGGATTGAGACAGGCCAGTCATAGGGGCGCCTGACTTCTGCCGAACCAGGGTGGGGACCATCACCAGCTCAGCGCGCGCTGTCATGGTGGGAGCCGCTTCGGGAGGTTTAGTTTCCTGCGCCTCAGCCGCGGCGAAGAGAAGCAGCGCGATCGTTATGGCCGGCCCGCTGGTTTTCATCCGCGTCCTCCTCAGCGGCCGCTCAAACTGTCCTTGAACTCGAGCACGACAAGTCTCATCGGCTGGGCGGATAAATTGGCCACGCTCCAGTTCTTTCCGGCGGGCACCCACGCCAGCATGCCGGCCGGAAACGGCGAGTTGTGTTCTCTGGGTCCGGAGGTATTGTGGATTTTGTCGATCATCACCACCAGCCGGTCGCGCTCATCCCGGGCCGGCGACCACTGCGAACTGGGTCCCACCGCAGTTGCGCTAAGCCGCATCTCCTCGCTTTCGAGTACGCCAACCATGCCCGCGCTATCCGGATCGCCCGACGCCAGCGCTTCATTAACCGAGGAATAGAACCGGCTGATCTCTCCCTGCGCGTGTTGCAGCTCGATCGTGATGTTTCGCAAGGGCGTCTCGGCGGTATTGATAGCGATGTGGGAAAACATTCCGCGGTTCAGATTCACCGCCGTATCCGGCAGAGTCAGCCTGGTCTCGGTCTTGCCGGCCACGGCGTTAATAAATTCGCTGTCGCCAAAAACAATAAAAGCGTAATCGTGCACATGCTGATGCAACAGGGTGGCGTGATGCGGGCTTACCTGTACCTCATACACTCGGACAAAGGGATTCGCCAGCACCAGGTGATAGTGCTTTTCCTGCGCCATGGGCATTCCGGGCAGGTTGGAGGCCCGCTCGCCGGCGGAAACCTGCCTTGCTCCCGCGAAAATCAGCAGAACGCCGGCAGCAAACAGAACAGCTCGAAACCCGCGCATAAGATCAATCCTTGATGTATCGTGCAGGATGAAAGTATAACGCGCCGAATTAGCTTGCGATCTGCACCGTCCTGCCCGGAAAAGCCCATTTTTTGAGCATCGCTCCCGCTGGCGCGACATCCAAATCCAAGCTGGTCCGTCTAATCTCTGTCATCAAGGAAGGCACGGTGCCGTCTCACTGTCTCTCATTCGACCACATACCTCATAGCACCCGCCTGTTCCTCGACTATCTGTATCGGTTCGATAAAGTAAGCCGCTTCTTTCCGCGGCAGCCCTTCGCCCGGGATTGGCTCAAGGATGAAAGCGCGCGCCTGCGCTATGACCAGGCGCGGCGCGAGCGCGTGGCCGCAGTCCTGGAACGACAGAACCGTGCCTGGGGGGCATCGCCGGAAGCGCTGGACAATATTGCGCGATTCCGCAACGGCGCGGCGGCGGTGGTCACAGGACAGCAGGTAGCACTCTTCGGCGGACCGCTCTTCTCCGTCTACAAGGCGCTTTCCGCCGTCAAGCTGGCGACGGAGTTCACCCACGCCGGCCAGGAGTGTGTCCCGATTTTCTGGCTGGCGACGGAAGACCACGACCTCGCCGAGGTCAACCATGTAACCCTGCTTGCCGCCGACGGTTCGCTGACGCCATTCGCCACCGAAGCTCGCGGTCCCGAGGACGCGCCCATGAGTGCGATTCACTTCGGTCCCGAGATTGAGGTCCGGGCTGAGGAAGCGGCGCGCCTGGTCAGTGACCCTGAAGTAGCCGGGTTTCTGCGGCAGAGCTATCGCGCGGGCGAGACCCTGGGCAGCGCCTTTGCCAAGTTGTTTTCACGAGTTTTCCAGCACTCGGGCGTAATCCTCATCGACGCTTCCGACCCTGAACTGCACTCCGTGGCCGAATCGGTCTACCGCGCGGCAATCGTCGCGGCTGGCGACCTGGACGATGCCCTGCTCGAGCGCG
>Ga0335081_10002682_pt1 | contig 28005 bp, 23 predicted proteins | sample Lox_Sample_35_FD_206713 | JGI IMG/M metagenome (GOLD analysis project Ga0335081, IMG submission 206713) | Soil microbial communities from Loxahatchee National Wildlife Refuge, Florida, United States - Lox_Sample_3.5 | ecosystem: Environmental > Terrestrial > Soil > Wetlands | place: USA...
GCAAAGTTTTCCCCCCGGTCGCCCATTCAAGGCGCTACAGAAGCCTGCGAGTAATCTCTCAGTACCGCAGGAGACGGGTCCAGGATCTGGACGTTGCTTAGCAGCGTGCGGCAGTTCGCAATGGCAGGTTGAAGGACCTCGGGGCAGTGCGGATCTTCAACCGACTTGCCGCAATGCGGGGCGGGATCGGTCAAACCTCAGGCTTGCGTTGCCTCGTCCTGCTGGAATCCGAATCGTCCCTGATTCACTTGACGCGGTGGGATCCCACCGGTCCGTGTCGAAGATCCTCTCATCGCCCCAGAAGAGGCTCTCTGATCGAACCATTCCACGCCGCGGAGAGATAGTGATCGCATATACCAGGGGATTGTCAAGCGCGGGATCACAGAGTCTCAGGCGAAGTTGCACCATGCGCCTTTCTGGCTTCTTGGCTCCGGGCTTCCAAAAAAGAGGTTCGTCAGAAAAAATCGTGGGTGGACTCGGGCTCTTGCAGCTTGCCAAGTGAGTGATAGAGGGCGAGTTCGAGGACGCGATAGGTGCGAAACCCGTAGGATTTTCTCATGGTCACTTTGGCCTTGTTGTTCAGACCTTCGACGACGCCGCTGGAGAGCAGCTTTTGGGCGCGGAAGTAGTTGAGGATCAGTTCTCGATGCCGGCGGAGAGAGAGCGCGATCTTTTTCATAGGCTCTATGCGGGACCGCATGGTTTGGCGGCACCACTCGTCCAGGAACTTGCCAGCCCAAGCCGGTGAGTTGTAGTCCCAGAGCTGCTGGAAGGCTTCCTTGAGAAGATAGGCGCGGACGGTCTTCAGGTTGTAGCGGAGGAGATCGCGGAGCCGGAACTGCTGTTCGTCTTTGAGATTCTCGCTGCGTTTGAGTAGCAACCAGCGGGATTTCTTGAGGATCGGGTCGCGGCCCTCGCGCTTCATACGGCTCGTTTCCTCAGCGCGAACCTTGTCGACCGCTTTGTTCATATTGGAGACGATGTGAAAGCGGTCGAGAATATGCAGTGCCTCAGAGCATCTTTCGCGGATGAGCTTCAGATACGGTTCCCACATGTCGGAACAAACGAAGCAGATCTTGGAAATGACCTCCTGGCCCATGGCGGTAAAGAATCCCTGAAAGGACTCAATTGTCCGTTCCTTTCCCACCCAGAGCAGACGGGTGACGCCGATATCGATCTGGTAGACCAGCGTCAGATACTTGTGGCCTTTGGCGTATTGGATTTCGTCAACACCGATGGCGTCGATCTGCCCCAGGGTCCGGTGCTCCAGGCCCCAGGTGACGACGTGCTCGACCGCATCGAAAACCTTTTCCCACGAAGTGCGAAATGCTTCGGCGGTTTCTTTCCACGAAAGGCGACGGGCCCAACGGGCCAGGAAGAGCATATAAGCTTTGGTAAGCGTGCGCTTGCCATCGCCCCATGGAACTTCTTCAACAACGACGGAACCGCAGCGACGGCAATCGACACGGCGCATGGCGTACAGCAGGAACACGAAGAATCCCCAGAAAGGAATAAACTCAAAGCGCCGTTCGGCGAGCTGGTCGTAACCGGGTGCCGGCAAATGGCATCGCGAGCAGACTGCGACCGCGCCCTTTCGCGGTCGTACGGCTACTTCGATGCTCTTGCTGTCGGCACTGAAGTGGGCGTGCTGGTAGACAAAACCCCGGAAACGATGGCAGCGGTTAAGAATCGTGATCAGTTCCATGGCGCAGGAAGCGAGTGGCGGCGAACCTTAGAACCGGCCGCGGACGATGGCTCGCCTCCCGTCTCGATAAGGTGTGGCCCCAATCGGGGAGATCGTTCAGGATTTCAACGAGAAGTTCCGAGAGGAAGCAGGTTGACCAGGCCGGGCGTCGCGGAATCGTAAGCGCCGGGCGACCAGGAGGGAACAATCTTTGCAGCGCCGCTCTCGCCAGTCTCAGCATTGGCGACTCCATAGCCCTGAGTGCACTCGTAAGCGCTGCGGCCTATCTCAGAAGTTCTGCTCCTGGGACGGACGGCCCAACGTCAGTTTTCCGAAGGCCGTTCAATATGATCTATCACAAGAGTCTGAACAGGGGCCTTCGTCGATTGCAGTTTCAGGCCCAGCTGCTCGCGCACCGCCTCCATGAACGTCACGGGATGCGGATCGGGCTGAATTTCCTCACCGTGGGTCCCGGGACCATTCGACTCACGTGTCCATTCCAGCCGATAATCGATCATGTCGGTAATCCCGGATCGATCGACCACGGGCCGTCCAGCCGTCGTCGATGTGCCTGAAAAGGACAGCTCGAAAGCGAGGAGAGCCATGGTCGCGTTTCGATATCCAATCACCGTGCGTCCATTCCTCTTCGTCCACCCCATCTGCGTATCGCACATAGGCGGAAATACTTCGGCGTCGGGATCGGGATCGCCCGCGGGCTCGCGTGCGGACCCATCGCAGGGAGGTCCGTCGGCGTGCCGAATGAGCTTCGGCCCCCACTTGCCGGGCTTGATCAGAGTCAAAGCATATATGGGCATCTCCTGCGTTTCATAATGAACCGCAAGATGGAGCCGTTCCGCCAGCAGAGACTGCACCATCAGCCGCATTTGGTCCTTGGTGGGGTTGCCCGCCGCTTTGGCAACGATCTCGATCCAGTCCGTCTCGATCCATTTCGGCAGATGAGTTCTCATGGCCTGTGCCTGATCCGGAGTCAGCGAAAGCTTGTACGCGAAACTGATTAAATCCGGCAAGGGAGCTGTAGCGGAAAATCGCCCGTGCGGACTTTCCCCGGTGCGCCGATCCTTAAAGGCGGGTCCGGGGTCGAGGGGAAAGTTCGGCGTCAGCAACGCGCGTGAACCGGGTTTCATCAGCTTGACCGAGGCCACCTCGAAAGCCATGTGGCCTCCCGCGGCGGCTTGCCACTGAGGCGCTCCGGAAGGCGATTGAGCCAGAATTGGCGGCGCGTTTGCGATACCAACCAGGACAGGTGCCATCAGAACCGCCGCTCCCGCGATCGTCAGAGCAGCCTTCTTTGCGAAGCTCAGTCCGGGGACATCCCGGGCAGTCATAATCTGCTCGATTCTTCGGTTGAGGTTCCCGCCCGTTACTCCGGCCACGCAGGCCAGCGGCGATTCCGTAGACCACTTGCAAACCTTAACGATGGCTTCGGCATAAAGGTCGGGCGCGTTGCCCAGGCTGACAACGTCTTCGTCGCACGCGCATTCTCGTTCCTCAATCAAGCGGGCGCCGATCCACCACACCAGAGGATGGAACCAGAAAATCGCTTCGACAATCATGTGGATCGATACCAGTAGATTGTCGCGGCGCCGCACATGGCATAGTTCGTGCGCAAGAATTGCATTCATCTCGGAAGGCGAGAGGCGTTCGGCGATTCCCTGCGGCAGAAGAAGTAACGGTCGTCTCCATCCGACGACTCCCGGCTCCGTGAGGCCTGGAGAAGCGCGAATTGCAACCGGAGCAGCGATGTCTGTGGAAACGCTGGAGCGGATCAGGAAGCGGATGCGCCGCCATCCGCGGAGTCGAATCAGCGCAACACATACCACGCCCGATAGCCACACGCCCGCTATCACTTTGTCAATCGTTGTTCGATCGATCCAGCGCACGTCCGCGGCGGAAGCGGGTCCCCACCGCGTGTCTTGCGAAGAGTGACGGAAGCTTTCCGCGGCGTAGACGGTAGGAGTTGTGACGCCGATCTCCTCGAGAGAGGACGCTGGCGCCCATGTGCGGATATGACTCCCGACGATCGACAGCAACGCAAAAGGGATCAGGAATTTGAGCGAGGCGCTCAGCCACAGCCAAAAGCGCACCTGAGCTCTGTTCGCACGAAATGCCAGCGTCAGCAGCGCCGCCGCTCCCACAAACAGCGTGGACTGCACGAGATGGGAAGAAGAGGTGTAGATAAGGGTGTCGATCATTTAGACTCCTCCTTTCGCCGGGCCTTCAGCTTTCGGAGCGTCCTCTCCAACTCCTGAACGTCGTCCGGGGTCAGTTTTCCGGCGTCGGCAAGCTGCGCCATCAGAGGCGCGGCCTTCCCGCCGAAGAAGCTCAATATCTCGTCGAGCAGGCGATTTCGGGTCACGTCCCGGGCGACTAGCGCTTCGAATATATCAGCATTGCCGTGCCTCTCGACGCGACGCACTGCGCCTTTCGCTTCCATCCGATAGACAATCGTCTGGACAGTGGTGTAGGCGGGGCGCGGTTCAGGGAAGAGTCCGTGAATGTCGCGAATCGAAGCCTTTCCGCAAGTCCATAGGGCTTCCAGAATGCGGAGCTCAAGCTTACTGAGTTTCGCCCGGGGCACGCTGTTCTCCTACTCCGTAGTTGCATGCTACTACTTTGTAGGCTGCGAACGCAAGCGATATTTTCGAGGCTGAACGAGGGCGAGGCGCAAACGACACGAGGGCAGAATCATTCTTCAGGAGTCGGTAGTTTGCCGAGCGCGGCGTTCGGAGAGATGACTCGCGCCTCGTGGCTTTGCCTTTTTGCGAGACGGGTTTCGCTGGGTCGCTTGGCCGCAAGACACCCGACGATGGGGAGTGGTCGCAACGACCGGTTAGATCTTCCCCGACGGCGTAGCGTTTGCCGGGTAGGTCAAACTGGTTCGAAAGGCAACTGGCTGCGAAAGAAACCGACGCCCAACCATCCGGCAGTGGGTTCGCCGGCTACGCGAGCCGGACTTCCCGGCACGATTCGACCGTATCAGCGACCCACAGATTTCTCTGACGAGGCAAAAAAGAAAGCCCGCGTTTGCGCTAGTGCCCCGAATCTGTTCCCAGCGACTGCTGTTTGCACTCTGAGGTCTGCCATTGAAGATCTCATCGACCGAGTAGCCGTATCCGATCCCCTGCAGGAGCCGAATAGCGTCAAAGAAGTTAGTCTTGCCACTAGCGTTTGTCCCGACAAAGATATTCAGCGCTCCAAGATCGAGCGACACCTTTCGCAGACTCTTGAACCCGCTGATCTCGATGTGCTCGATCACTGCTCCCTCCGCCACACCAGCTCGCCGCTTACGACCGTGGCCACCGGCCCGCCGCGGAAGGTTCTTCCGTCGAATGGCGAATTGCGGCTCCGCGACGGCGACTGGTTCACGTCATAGGTCCACGTCAGATTCGTGCTGAATATCGTCACATCTCCCGGCGCGCCGGTAGCGAGCGTTCCCCTACCCAGGCGCACCACGGATTCCGGCCCGGTCGTGAATAACTCCACCATTCGCGCGAGGGTGATCTTCGCCGAATGCACCAGCTCTAGCGCCAGCGCGACCGCCGTCTCCAGACCGATGATCCCGAACGGACACCGCTCGAATTCCTGCATCTTCTCGCTGCCCGGATGCGGCGCGTGGTCGGTGGCGATAGCGCTCACCGTACCCGACGCGATCGCTTCCACGATTGCATCCCGGTGGCACGCGGACCGCAGCGGCGGTTTCATTTTGTAGTTGCTGTCGTAGGCCGCCATGTCGGCGTCCGTGAGAGCAAAGTGGTGCGGAGTGGCTTCGCAAGAAACCGGCAAGCCGTGCCGCCGTGCGTATTCCACCATGGCTGCCGCGTTGCGCGTGGAGATATGGGCGACGTGGTATCGTGCACCGCTGACCTGCGCCAGCACCAGGTCTCGCGCCACCATCACGTCTTCCGAGGCAGCCGGTATCCCACGCAACCCCCAACGCACTGACGCCGCGCCCTCGTTCATGTCGCCGCCGGCGCTCAGGGTGAGATCCTCGCAGTGCTGGATGATGGGCAGGTCGTAAGACCGCGCGAATTCCATCGCCCGGCGCATCACCCGCGCATTCATCACCGGCAGGCCATCGTCGGAGATGGCCACCGCGCCGGCTTCCTTCATCGCGCCGATGGCGGACAATTCCTCGCCGGCGGCGCCCTTAGTGATGGCGCCGATGGGAAACACGTTCACCACAGCCTTGTTGCGAGCGCGCTCGACGATATAGCTGGTAACCGTCGCGCTGTCATTCACCGGCTTGGTGTTGGGCATGCAGCAGACGGATGTGAACCCGCCCGCCGCAGCGGCGCGCGATCCGCTCTCGATCGACTCCGCGTGTTCGAAACCCGGCTCGCGCAGGTGCACGTGCATGTCGATGAAGCCGGGCGCCACGATCATCCCCGTGGCGTCGAAGACCTGGGCCTTGGGCGACGATAAGTTGGGCGCCACGCCCGCGATCCGTCCGTCCACGATGAGCACGTCCGCCACCCGGTCCGTCTGCGACGCAGGGTCGATGACGCGCCCGTTCTTGATGACGATCGACATGGCTTACCCGATAACTCTTTCGAGCACCGCCATGCGCACGGCGATCCCGTTCTCCACCTGGTTCAGGATCACCGAGCGCTGGAAATCAGCCACTTCCGAAGAGAGCTCGCGGCCGCGATTGATGGGCCCGGGGTGCATGACGATGGCGTCCGCCTTCGCGGCGTCCATGTGCTCCAGGCGCAACCCGTAGAACTTGAAGTACTCGCTGGCCGGAAACGCCGCTTCGTGCTGACGCTCGAGTTGCACGCGCAGCATCATGATCACGTCGGCGTCGCGGATGGCCTCGCGAATGTCCGTGGTGAGGCTCACTCCGGGCGCCAACTGTGACAGTTCGACGGGCAGCAGCGACGCCGGACCGCACAACACGATCTCGGCGCCGAACTTGGAAAGCAGGTGCACGTTCGACCGCGCCACGCGGCTGTGCGCGATGTCGCCGATGATGGCCACCCGCAGCCCCTCCAGCCGGCCGCGGTGATCCAGAATCGTGCGCGCGTCCAGCAGGGCCTGGGTGGGGTGCTCGTGCGTGCCGTCCCCGGCGTTGATGATCGGCGTGGGCAGGTGCCGCGCCAGAAAATGCGGCGCGCCGGACGCCGCATGGCGCATCACGATCGCGTCCGGCCGCATGGCCGCCAACGTATTTAGCGTATCGACCAGCGATTCCCCCTTGGACACGCTCGAGCCCGCGGCGGTGATCGAAACCGCGTCGGCGCTCAGACGCTTGGCCGCTATCTCGAAACTGGTCCGAGTGCGCGTGGAAGCTTCGTAGAACAGGTTCACGATCATCTTTCCGCGCAGCGTATCCAGCTTCTTCACAGTCTGACTTTGCACCGGCTGAAAATCCTTGGCGCGCGCCAGAATGGCTTCGATCTCGGCGCGGTCCAGCTCTTCGATCCCCAGCAGTCCGGCAGGCATGTTGTCGATTACGCGGCCCCTGTCGCGGCCCGCTCCACCAGCAGCACTTTTTCGGTGCCGTCGATTTCCTGGAACTTCACTTCGATGATTTCCAGGTCGGTGGTCTGCACGTTGCGTCCCACGAATTTCGCCTCGATGGGCAGTTCTCGGTGGCCGCGGTCGATCAGCGCCAGCAGTTGCACCCGCGCGGGACGGCCGTGGTCGAAGAGCGCATCCAGCGCGGCGCGAATGGTGCGGCCCGTGTACAGCACGTCGTCCATCAGGATGATGTCCTTGCCTTCGACGTTGAACGGGATTTCGGTGGAGCTGACCACCGGCTTGATGTCCACGGTGCTGAGGTCGTCCCGGTACAGATTGATGTCCAGAATGCCGACGGGAATCTTGCGATTTTCAAGCGTCTCGATTTTGGCCGCCAGCCGCTGCGCCAGAGGAACGCCGCGGCGGCGAATGCCGATAAACGCTAGCAAGTCGAGGTCCTTGGTCTTCTCCAGGATCTCGTGAGCCAGCCGCACCAGCGTGCGATCGATCTCGGAGGCGCTCATCAGTTGAGCCTTTTCGCGCGTCAGGGACATAGTGCTCCGAAACACAGAGTAGCATGCTCGGGTTTGAGTTGTAGCGCGCGAGGCCGATCGGCAATCGGCCGCAGCCGCAGGCAGCCAGCCCTACTACAAATTGGGCCCTTCGGCGCCGGCCACGTGATCGATAATAGAACCGATGGCCAGCGACGCCGTTTGCCCCAAGTGCGGGGGCACGGGTTTCATCATTGTTGAACGCGCCAACGTGTCCGGCGCCGAGCCCTGCGACTGCCGGGCCCAGGGCCGCGCCGAACGGCTGGCTGAACGCGCGCTGATTCCCATCCTCTACCGCGACGCTTCTTTCGATAATTTCGTGGTTCCGGGGATCGAGCATCCCACCGCGCGGCGCGAACTCACTACCGTGCTGCTGGCCGTCAAGAATTTCGTGCGCGATTTTCCCAACGAGAAGCGGCCTGGCCTGCTGCTCATCGGCGAGACCGGAACCGGCAAGACCCACCTGGCCGTAGCGGCACTCCACCAGATCATCGACAAGGGATTCGAGGGGCTCTTCTGCAACTATCAGACCCTGCTCAACACGATCAAGGCGGGCTACGATCCGGCGTCCAATTCCGCCAATCGCGAAGCCTACCAGAACGCACTGGATGCCGAAGTGCTGCTTCTCGACGATCTCGGCGCGCACCGCACCACCGACTGGGTGGAAGACACGGTCAACTCGATCATCACTTACCGGTGCGACCACCGGAAGCCGCTTCTCGCCACCACCAACATGCCGGACCCGGATGCGGGCAGCGTGGTGATTCAGAGATCCGGCCTGGAGAGGCCCGAGTACCGGCGGACCCTGGCGGAGCAGATCGGCGCCCGCGCGCGCTCGCGTCTTTTTGAAATGTGCACCGTGATCCGCATGCCACTCGTGGAAGACTATCGCGTGCGAAAGGGCAAGCAGTTTTGAAACGCCTGGCCGCGATCCTGGCGCTCTTTGCCTCCGCCGTCGCGGCGCCGCCTGCGAGCGGGCCTGCGCGCGAGTACGTGCAAGCCGTCGAGTTCCCGTATTATCTGTACCCCCGGATGCTGTGGGAACGAGAGTTGGTCTGGCTCAAGAACATCGGTATCGGCACCGTGGAATTTTCCATCCCCTGGAACTGGCACCAGCTCGAGCCCGGAGATTTCGATTTCACCGGCCGCACCAGCCCCCGCCGCGACCTGGTCGGTTTTCTCCGGATCCTGCGCAAGCTGGGTCTGCGGGCCTGGATACGTCCGCTGCCCCCCGTTCCGGGTTGGTTGAACAACGGCGTGCCCGCGGGAGGAGACGCGCGCGCGCAGCGCGCCTGGCTGCGCCAGCTCGAAACACTGCTCGAGACGCGGACCGCCAGCCATGGCGGCGCCGTCGCCTATGTGGAAGGAAAGGTGTTGGCGATCGATGCCGCTGCCCCTCCAGCGCCGGCCATTGTGATTTCAGCCGGGAGCCCGGATGCCTTGGCGCGCAGCCGCGCAGCCATCGCCGCGGCAGCGCCCGGCGCCTTGCTGTGGACCGGCGTCGAGGATGCCTTGTTCCCCGCCGGCTGGGCAGCCGATTCTTCGTCCTTGTTACGCAAGGGGACCGTCGGGCTGAGCGGCGATGAGCATCCCAGCGCTGTCGCGTTGCGCCGGAACGCGGCCCTGTTGCGGAATTGGGCGGCGCTTCACGGCGGCTTGCAGCAGGTCGCGATGCCCAAGCCGGCGGCCGGCAAGCTGCCCGACGGCGTCACAGCCGTGGAAGTGGTCTCGCCCGTCGCCTCCGCGGTCAGCATCACCAACCGGAGCAAGGCGGCTTTTCACGACGATCTGCGCGTGCTGGCCCCGGTTTCGAAGCATGCGTTGGTGATTCCGGGAGTCGCCGTGCCTCCGGGCGAATCGTTATGGCTGCCTCTCGACGTCTCGATAGGCCCCGATGGCCTGTGCCGCGAATGTTCCAACTTCGCGGGCGCGGAGCACATTGTGTATGCCACCGCGGAATTGCTTTCCATCGAGTTCGAAAACGGAATCCTGGCCATGGAATTCGCGGCGCCCGAGAAGAGCGAAGCGGTCCTGCAACTGGCGCGCAAGCCGGTCGGACCATACCTGGCCGCGGGCTTGCCCACCGAATTCGACTGGGATGAGAAAACGCTTCGCGTGCGGCTTACCATTCCTGCCAACCCGGCTCCCGGCAACCGGGTGCGCGTCGGCATCGCCATCGAGGAACCGGAAACCTCGGCCTTTTTCAACGATCTCAAGCGACTCATCATCGGTCAGAAGAACACCATCTCGACCACTTACTCGTCAGAGGAAGTGGCCGCGCGATCGCGCCTGCGCATGCCGGAAGGGTACACCGCCGCATCGAAGATCAAATCGCCAAACGAAATTGACTACGACGTCAGCGTCCCATCAGACGCGCTGCACGGCGATTTCGCCAACCTCGCCATCGAAGCCGACGGCATACTGCTGGGCCGCGCGCGGCCGCAACTGTTCCGCCCGGCAACCATTCGGTTGACGGAGGCGATGCAGATTCACTTCGGCAACGAAACGGAGCTGACGCCGGACCCGCCCATCGCGCCGATCGATCCCAGAGCGGGCAGCAACCTGGAGATATCGATCCGGAACAACTGGCCGGGCATTCAGACGTATGTGTTGGAGGCGACGGGCGATGGGCTCGACATCCTACCGCCCAAGACGGAAATCAGCGTGGCCGCGATGGACGAACGCCGATTTCCGCTCCGTATCTTCGGCAAGGCAGGAGCCGATGGCGTGCGCGAATGGCATCTGAAGGTGACGGGCGGCGCGACTCAGGATTTGCCGATGCGCGCATTGCTGCTGCCACGCGACCGGACTGTGGCTTGGTCGGCGGACTTGGATGACGATGGCTCGCCTGAATGGGTGCTGGAAACGCAGAAGGTGCGCGCGGTATTTTCGTCGCAGGATGGCGGGCGGTGGATGGAGTTTAACTGGAAGGACACCAACCTCAACTTTCTGCCCGAGTCAGGGGCCTTCGCGGCGCAGGGAGCGGTAGAAGTTCGCGCGGCGGGCGATCAGTTGGAGTTCACGGGCAAAGGCTGGAAGCGCACCGTGCGTCTGAGCGGCACGACGCTGACGTTCGAACAGACGACGCCTTTGCCGGCGGAGACGCTCACTCCCGACCGGCGCGGCAACATCAATTTTAAGATCGAGCGGCCGGCGCCGAACCGGGCGGTGTATTCCCTGCAGTAGCACGAGCTGAAGCATGTGCCTACTGGCCCGACAATTGTTGGAACATCCGGAGGTTCTCTCTGGCTTCGTCCGGCTTGCCCTGCTTCTGGGCGGTTACCGACCGGAGATAGAAGATCCGAGGGAAATACAGCGCGGTGAGCGGGCCGAGCCCGGTCGTGGGCAGCAGCGGGTTGAAGCGCAAGAGCGGCGCGGCGTCTTGCACTCGGCCCGTCTCCAGATATGCCCATGCCAGCATTACCGGAACGCCTTCGTCCGCGGCGGGATTGCCATTGTCGATCAACTCTTGCAGCACGGGAATGGCGGCTTGATATTCCTTGCCCAGCAGTAGAGCGGCAGCAAGCCCCAGGTTCCGTATCGGGGCCAGGACCGGGTTGGGCGCCACGCGTTCGGCCCGAGCCGTCCACTCGGCGGGCGCCGCGGGAGGCTGCGCAAGGAAAATCGCCAACAGCACCCACGGGGCGGAGGCGGGAGTGAGCATCGCGGCCGCCTTGCGGGACATCTCCACCGCGGCGTCGCGCTTGTCGAGCAGCATGCTCCAGATGGCCAGTTGGGCGTAGGCTAGGGAGGCCCCTTCCCTTAGTTGCCCGCTTTCCGATTCGTGGGCCAACGTCGCCATATCCTGGTAGCCCGCCTTCCGCCGGCCGCTGATCCAGGACCATTGCGCTTTGCGGTATTCCAGCAGCGGGTCGTGAGCGGCAGCGCGCGCCTGGAAATACTGGCCCGCGAGGCCATCGGTGCCCGCGGTGTCGCCGGTCATGAGGCGCGCCATCGCGGCTTTCAGAAAGTCCAGGCCGCCGTAGAAATCGGGGCTTTTCGTGGCGCTCTCCAGATAGAACGCTTCGGCTTCGCGCAGCCGCCCGGCCAACAGGTTTACGTCGCCCAGAGAATCGAGCGGGTTCGGACCGGGCGCGAGCGCCTGGTAGCGGCGGAGCGCGTTGGTCGCGGCGGTCAGATCGCCGTTATACGCTGCCGCGTAGCCTAGCTGGTTCCAAGTCTCTGAGTCGTCCGGTTCGATGGACAGCGATCTGCGGTATGCGTCGACCGATTGCGCGGAGTCACGCCGCATCATGGCGAGGGCTCCCAGTTCCCGCCATGTGACCGGGTCGCTCGGGACGGCGTTGGCCAAATCGGCCAGAGCCTTTTGGCGGCCGGCGGAATCGCTGCGAAAACCAGCCGCTTCGAATTCGATGCGCGCGCGTTCCGCAGGGCCGACGGCCGAGCCGCGTGCGAGGGCTTGGTCGAGCAAGGCAATGGCGCCGGCGCGGTCCTGTTGCAGGGCTTTGATCTGGGCGAGTTCGCGGTAAGCGGGTCCGAAATCGGGGTCGGATGCGAGGGCCTGCTGGAGCGCTTCGACGCCGCTGCCGGACCGCGACTCGAGCAGATCCACGTACGCCTTTACTGCCTGCGGATTGCGGGTCGCATAGGGCCTCGCACGGCTGGAAATCTGCCGGGCTAATTCCGAGGCCGCCGCGACCACGTCGCCTGCGGGCGCAGAAGCAGCCAGAGTAGACATTCTGCCGTCGCGCACGTTCTCCAGGACAAGCCGCGCCTGGAGCCGGCCCTGGCGCACCCAATACTCACCGTATCCGACGCGAGTGGCGCCAACGGCCAGGGCCCGGCTGCGCTCCGCGGAAACGCCCGGCGCGGTGAGTGGACGCCTGCCGAGCGTGATGTCCAGGCCGTGCAACCGGCCGGATGGGATGGCGTAGATTCCCGGCGCGCTTTCCAGTTCGGCAGTGATTACCTCCGAGCAGGCGCGCCCGATCCAATCCACGGAGACGTCACTGGAGAGGTTCTCGAAGCGCAAAATAGCGATGCGCTCAACGGACCGTGCAGGCTGCCGGGTGCAAGCGGCGAACAGGAAGAATGTGAATGCAGCCAGTGAAGCTCTACAAACCACGCGGCTCCAGGGTCAACAGGTCTTTGAACTCCTGGAGGTCCCGCAAGCCGGCGAACTCGGGGTCCTTTTCCAGTTGCTTCTTGTCTTTGAAGCCCTCTTCCAACGCTTTCCTCAGGTACTGCAGAGCTAGTTCGTTGCGCCCGGACTTGGCGTAGAGCTTGGCCACGTAGTAGTGGTACTTGGCGCGTTCCTCGACGTTGCGCTCTTCCAACATGACGCCGTAATTGCCGCGATGCTCGAACACATCCGGATCGAGCGCGAGGGCGTTCTGGAATGCGTCGGTGGCCTCCTGATATTGCTTACGGGCGAAGTAAGCCGTGCCGAGGTTGCTGTAGATCGAAGCGGAGCGCGCCTCCTTGGGGAAGAAGGTGATCGCCCTTCGATACTGCGTGATGGCGCGGCGATAGCTTTTCCGCGCGTAGTAGATCGTTCCGATGTTGTTGATTGCCTCGATGTAGTCTTTCCTGAGGCGCACGGCCTGCTGGTAGCACTTCAACGCGTTGTCCAGGTCCGCACTCGTGCGCGCCATCTGGTGGTAGGCGATCCCCATCTTATTCCAGAGAATGGGGTCTTTTGGCGACCCTTCACGGAACGCGTCGATCGCTTCGCGGTACTGTTTCTTGGCCATGAAGATATCGCCGCGAAGCTCGGGCGTGACCTGGGGTTTGTCAGCTGGGGGTTTGTCCGCCTGAACAGGGGCGGGCTGAGCGATAGCGGAACCTGCAACAAGGCCTGCCGCAATCGCAATCGCGAGAGGACGGAAAACCATTGATGGCCCCCTTCGCTTTATTTAAACACATTGAGCAACCGGCGGAGAATGCCGGGTTTCTTTGTGCTGGTGTCTTTCTTCGCCGGCTCCGGCGGCTGCTGCGGGGCGCGCTGTGGTGGATCGGGCGGACTCTGGCGCGCGGCCCGGCGGGCGACGGCAGCCGGCGTGACCTGGCCATCGCCGTCCGATCCCGTGATGCGCGGCGCGCTCTCCGCGGGAGTCAGAGCCGGTTGCGGCTGAGCCGGCGGTGGTGTCTCCCAACCCGCAACTGCCGTGGCGCCGACGCGCCCGCCGTGCAGGGGGCACGAGCCTATGGGCTGGGTGCCGGCGATGTAGACTTCCGCGTGACGCTCGGGGCAGAAAGGTCCGGCGGGCATTCCCGAGGCCGGATCGACATCGATGGTCACGATGCCGTTAGGCGCTTCAAAGGGTTTGGTGTCGCGGTATTCGCGGAACTTGAGCGCGCCCTTCATGAATCGCGCCCAGATGGGAGCGGCCGAATCGGCCCCCTGGATGTCAAGGTCGCGGCTGTCATCGAACCCTACCCACACGATGCACAGCAGCTCGGAGGTGTAACCGGCGAACCAGCCGTCGCGGTCGGAGGTGCCGGTCTTCCCGGCGGCGGGAGCGGTGAAGGTGGCTCGCACACCCGCGGCGGTGCCGCTGCGCAGAACCTCTTCCATCAGGTTGGTCATGATGTAGGCTACGCGCGGGTCGAGCACCTCCTTCTGTTCGGCGTGGTGCCTGTAGAGCACCTTGTTGTCCTGATCCCGCACGATGCTGAGGAAATCCGGCTTCACATACGTGCCCTGGTTGGCGAACATCGTGTACGCGCCTGCGGCCTCGAAGGGTGTAATGTCGTAGGCTCCCAACGCCACCGCCGGTGTGGGCTTGATGTCGTGGTTCAGGCCGGCGCGGTTGGCCATCTCGACCACGGCGTCGTATCCCACCATCTCGGCGACCTTCACGGTGGGCACATTGCGGGAATGAGCCAGGGCCCACCGAAGGGTCACGTTCTTGTGTTCGAACTCGTCCTTGAAATTCCTGGGCGTGTAAGGATTGCCGTCGAACCAGAAGGTGGTCGGCTCGTCCATGACCATGGTGGACGGCGTCAGGATACGCGACCCTCCTTCGACCGCGGTGTCCATGGCCGCGGCATAGACAAATGGCTTGAAGATGGAGCCGGGTTGCCGTTTGGCGAGCACGTGGCTTAGCTGGCTCATGCCGTAGTTGCGGCCGCCGACCATCGCCCGCACCTCGGCCGTGTGCGGATCGATGGCCACCAACGCGACCTGCGGTTCAGGAGGCGTTTGACCTCGGAAGCGCCGCTGCCGCTTGACCTGCTCATCCACCAGCTTCATGCCGGCGGTGACGGCGTCGACGGCCACGCGCTGCAGGCGGAGATCGAGCGTGGTGTAAACCTTGAAGGCGTGCGACTGAAAGTCGGTGTCCTGGAACTTGGTCTGCAAGGTGTCGTTTACCAGGTCGACAAAATAGGGCGCCTCGTCCGACTGCGCCGTACTCCTGGCGACGGTGAGAGGCGCGTCCTTGGCCAGCGCGTAGTCATGCTCGCTGATGAAACCGTTCTGCTGCATCAGCCCGAGCACCAGGTTGCGCCGCTCCTTCAAGTGATCGGGATGGCGGAACGGATCGAAGTATGCGGGCCAGCGCGGCAGGCTGGCGAGCTCGGCGGCTTCCGGAAGATTGATCTGGCTGAGATCCTTGCCCAGAAACGCGTCGGCCGCTTCGCCGAAGCCGTGGATGCGGAACGTGCCCCGGGAGCCGAGATAGATCTGATTGGCGTAGTCTTCGAAGATTTCTTCTTTGGAGAGCTTCTGCTCGAGCTGCAGGGTGATGATCATCTCGGCCAGCTTGCGCGTCCAGCGCTTTTGCTGGTCGAGGAAAAACATGCGCGCGAGCTGCTGGCTGAGCGTGGAAGCACCTTGGTCCTTGCGCCCTTGCTTCAAGTCCACATACGCGGCTTTAATGATGCGGACGGGGTCGAAACCCGCGTGCTGAAAGAAATGCTTGTCTTCGGCTGAAGTGACGGCCTGAATCAGCACCGGCGGGATGTCGGCGAACCTGACGATGCGGCGCTTTTCGCGGCTGGGTCCCGAGAGGTTGGTGATGAGCTGTGGTTCGAGCTGATACTCGGGGCGCGATGTGTTGTCCTGCAGCGAGACGATCTGCGAGATCCGTCCGCCGGAGAACTTGATGACGCCCGGTTCCTGGTCGAAGTAGGAGTCTCTCTGCGGGAAGATCTCGATTTCGTTGGGATGGAGCACGTAGTAGCCGATAGGGTTGCTGCGCGACTCGTTATAGCCGCTGCGGCGGAGTTCCGCGGCGATGTCGTTGGGCGAGAGGGCGTCGCCCATGCCGACCGATTCCGGCGCGGCGAAGATCTTGGCGGTGTTGGTGAACGGGCCGGTATTCAACTTTTCATCGATCACGCGGGAATAGCGTGCGTAGAAGATCGTGAAGAGAGAAAGGAACAGAATGAGCACAAGGGCGCTTCCCATGATCAGGACGCGGCCCACAGGGCCCAGGAGGAACTTGGCCAAGCCCGAGCTCGTCGGGATGCGGAGGTTCATTCCGCGTTTTGACCTGGTCTTAGGCACCTGCATCAATTCTCTCATGAAGGCGACGCGACCATCCGTTATCGACGTGTTCTAGGGGACTGCTAACGGTTGATAGCGCGGTGACCCTAGCGGCTGCCTGCGCCGGGGTAGAAGTGGAGGTCGACGGTGTATAACGGCAAGGTAACGCGAACCACGTAGCGAACATCGATCCGCAGCTCCTCCCCGGAATGAACCACATGCACGTTGTCTTCCGTCACCGGAAGCTTCATCTGGTGAGCCCTCTCGAGGACTTGCGAGCGCAGCACGGCCTCCGATTTGGCCTGATTTTCTACCCGGTGTGTAATTCCACCCACGAAATTCTGCAATTCCAGGTTGCGAATATAGATCGGTGTGAAGAGAACCAGGAAGAAAACGAGTCCCGCCAGCACCAGGCAGCCGGCGGCGATGCGCCAGCGGGGAAGCGGGTTCACGGCTCCTGACCGGAGTCCTTGCTGGCGGCGCTCAGCTCGTCCCAGATATCGTCGGAATGGGGCGTCCACTCGGAGCTTTGCCCGCCGGAGATCTGCAGTTCTTCCTGGCTTAACGTTCCGTGGCCGTAAGGGCAGATGGATTCGATGCGGGGCCGGCCCAACTGCAGCATGTAGCTCCAGGAACCCGTTTCAACGGGCATGCGCAGACGACGCAGGCAGACGCGGCAGCGGCGCCGCTGGTCCCACACAATCAGGTAGAGGACCCCAACCGTCAGCAGGAACAACACCATCAAGGCGATCTCGTACTTGAGGGATTGCTCGAACATCAAGCCGACCAGCCCCAAATCCTTACGCGTCATCCCCTTGTACCGTGGGGCGGGGAAGACTCTCTGCACCCAGAAAAGCAGGCCATACAGCGGCGCCGCAGCAACCACCAGTTTGCCGGCAAGATAGGCCCAGTAGCGCATACCTCTTAGACGCTCTTTCCACGCCTTATGTTTCCAAAGTAGCGCGCCCGGGGTGTGTGAGCAAGAGCCGGATTGAAGACGGGAATTGTACCGCCGAGGCGCCGAGACGCCGAGAAGCAGCCGGGCAATGACTTTGCACGTATGTCGGTTAAGAATGTGACGCCACCACTCCAGAAGCACCAGGCAGTTGTGTTCTCCGCGTCTCTGCGCCTCGGCGGTGGATTTTGCCTTTTCTCACCGGAACAGGTTGCGCAGGATAAAGAACACGTTGGCCGGGCGCTCGGCGAGACGTCGCATGTAGTATGGGTACCAGGCTTTCCCGAACGGGACGTAGACACGCATGCGGTAGCCATCCGCCGCCAACTGGCGCTGCAGGTCGCGGCGGATGCCGTAAAGCATCTGGAATTCGAAGGCATCGCGCGAGATGTTGCGGGAAGCGGCATAGGCCTTGGTGGCCTCGATCATCTTCTCGTCGTGCGTGGCGATGGCTGGATAAGTTCCCTTGTCGAGCAGGAGCTTCATCAGCTCCACGTAGTTCTGGTCCACCTGGTATTTGTGAGGGAAGGCCACGCTGTGGGGTTCCAGATAGGCGCCCTTGCAGAGCCGCACGCGGATGCTGCGCTCACAGAGCTTTTCGACATCCTGCTTGCTGCGATAAAGGTAGGACTGAATCACGACGCCGACGCAGCCGTATTGGGCGTGGAGGTCGGTGACCAGGTCGAGGGTGCGGTCGACGTACTCGCTGGACTCCATGTCCACCCGCACAAAGCCTTGTAGGTCGGCGGCGCGTCTCACCAGGAGCTCGACGTTGGCGCGGCATTGTTCGCCGGAAAGATCGAGCCCGAACTGGGTGAGTTTCAGAGAGACGTTGCCCTGGATGCCGGAATCATGGACGGCGGAGAGCGTGCGGAGATAAACATCCCGCGCGGCGGCCGCCTCATCGAGGGAGGTGACGCTCTCGCCCAAGTGATCCAGTGTGACGGTGTCGCCTTCGGAGTTCAGATTGCGGCTGACGGCAAGCGCCTCGTCCAGGTCATGGCCGGCCACAAAACGCCTGGAGAAACGCTGGGCCAGCGAAGAGGTTTCGAACCATCTGCGCAAGAGTTTGCGCTTGGAAAGGAAGATAAAGAACCTGCGCACGACCAACAGACTAACATTCGGCAGCGCGAGAATCGATGGTCCGAAAGGAGGATTGCCAACCAGGAAATCGTCCCCTCAATTCGGAGGGGCGTAATAGCCGTGCCGCCAGTATGCCCGCAGTGGCGGGAGGCCGTGCGGCGGAATCACCTTCACGGTCAGGGGGTGGTAACGGCCGTCGCGCTGTGGATCGGTGGGGGAGAATCCCAGAACGTACCGGTTGCGCAGTTCCACGCCGATCTTGGCGGCGATGTCGGGCAGTTCGCTGGTTTCCGCGGGGAAATGGCGGCCGCCGGTCTGTTCTGAAATCTCACTCAGCAGGTCCGGTCCGCCCAACTCCTCGGGGGTGCGGCCGCGTGAGCCATACGGTTCGTAGATCCCGACGGCATAGATCAGCACGTCGCTCTCCCGCACCAGGTTCCGGACTTCCGCTTCGCTGTAGCGGCTGCTGTTATCGCCGCCGTCGGAAATGATCAGCAGCGCCTTTCGCCCCTTCTGAGACTTTTTGATTTCATGCAAGCCGAGCATCACCGCGTCCAGCAGCGCCGTGCGGCCCTTGGACTGCGAAAATGTGAGCTGGTTCTGAATTTCCTCGATGCCGCCGCCAAGCGGAATCACCAGCTTCGGCTGGTCGTTGAATTCCACCAGGAAGAACTCGTCCTCGGGATTGGCGGTCTTGAAGAATTCCGTGGCGGCATCCCGCGAGACGCGCAGCTTGGGCCCCATGCTCCCGCTGACGTCGAATACCAGGCCTACGGCCACGGGCTCATCGTCCATGGCGAAGTGTGTGACAGTCTGCTCCACCTTGTCGTCGAAAATCTTGAAGTGCTCTTTCTCGAGGCCGGTCACCGGGCGGTTGTAAGGATCGCAAACGCTCACTGGAACCAGCACCAGGTTGGTATCGGAACGAAGGGTGGCTTTCGGCTGGGCCGGTTCGGAGGCGGGCGGTTTGGGACGCGGCTGAACGGACACCTGCCCGTACAGAGCGAGTGCTGCCATCAGCAGGAGGCCCGACCCCATCCCCCGAAATCGCGGTGAGCCCATAGCTTCGCCTCTTTTACACTGAATTGTACTGCGACTCGCCGGCAGTTGGAAGGGATATCCTTCGGATAACACGGCAGCGGCTCTCGCTCCCCCCGCAAAGACCACACTACCCCTCTTTTCCTACGCCGCTCGCTCTCCAGTTTATAATTGACATGTGCGATTTGCTTCTGTGTTGCTCCTGATTCTGTGTATCGCCGCGTGTCAACACGGCGTCCAAAGCAACGAAGCCGTGCGTCAGGGCATCATCGACCACCTCTCCAAGGCCGGCATCAACGTGGCGGCCATGGACTTGACGCTGTCATCGGTTCAATTCAACGGCGCCAAGGCCGATGCTACTATCTCGATGACCGCCAAGGGCATACAAGGCGCGACACCGATGAGCCTCACCTACCACCTGGAGCAGCAGAACAACAAATGGGTCGTGGTGGGCCGCGCTGGCTCCGCCGGCCACCCGGGCAGCACGGCCGCGCCGGGGGACAATCCTCACGGCGGCGGTGCGATGCCCACGGCTGTCCCAGGAGCGGAGAATCCTCCCGCAGGGGGCTCCAAGATGCCTTCGCCGCAGGATCTGCCTCCGGCTACCAAGAAGTGAAGTAAGGATGCAGCGTGTTGCCATTCTAGGAGGCGGTCCAGCCGGAGCATTTGCTGCGGAACAACTGGCTTCCGCCGGTTTAACCATTCAGCTCTTCGACGAGAAACTGGCTTGGGAGAAGCCCTGCGGCGGCGGGTTGACGTACAAAGCCTACTGCCAGTACCCGTTCCTTCTGGAAAGCCAAACGCCGAAGCGCCTGATCAGGGAGATGGTCCTGGCCGCCCCGCGAGCCGGGGAAGTCGCTTTGAAGCTCGACGATCCCCTGCTGATCTACTCGCGGATCGATCTCAACCGCATGCTCCTCGAACGAGCCGCACAGGCCGGCGCTCAAATCGAAAAGGCCCGGGTGCTGGAAATCGCGCGCGCCGGCTCCGGCTGGCGGATTCGCACCAACTGCGGAACCGCCGAGGCGGACTTCTGTATTGTGGCCACGGGAGCGCGCAACCCGTTGCGCAGCGTCGGCACCGAACTCCACCAGGAAGACACCATGTCCGCCCTCGGTTACTACGTGCCCGGCGACCAGGCCCGCATCGACATCCGGTTCCTGCCGCGCCTGCAAGGTTACATCTGGGTCTTCCCGCGCTGCGGCCACCTCTCCGTGGGCATCTGCGGCAAGAGCGAGGCCGCCGGCTCTCTACGCCGGCGCCTGGAACAGTACATGAGCGAGCACGGCATCTCGTGGAAAGGCGCTTCGTTCTACAGCCACCTGCTGCCGTCCCTGGCGCCAGGTTCGTGGCGCAAGAACCGCGTCGCCGGCGAAGGATGGATGGCCGTCGGTGACTCCGCCGGACTCGTGGACCCCATCACGGGCGAAGGTCTTTATTACGCCATTCGATCCGCCGACCTGGCCGCGCGCACGCTTCTATCGAGAGTGACTGGCCAGGCGGAGAAAGCCCCAGCATACGCCGACCTGCTGCGGCAAGACTTCATGGCCGACCTCGAGTTCGGCTCGCGGCTGGCGCAGCGGGTCTTCCTCGGCCGGTTCCTGCTCCGTTCCGTGCCCGCGCGCATGGTGCAGTTCACGCGCCACAGCCCGCGGTTCGGCTCTATCATCCAGGACCTCTTCGCCGGGCGCCAGCCCTATCTTGGTCTGAAGCGCCGCCTGCTGCGCAACCTGAACGGCAGCCTGTACGACATTGGCATGAGCCTGGGCTTCAGCCGCATGGTCCCGCGAAAAGAACAGGCATGAACCGCTCCAGATCCGAGCAACTCTTCCGCCGCGCGCAGGTGATCATTCCCGGCGGCGTCAATTCACCCGTGCGCGCGTTTCGAAGCGTAGGCGGGAATCCAGCGTTCATTGCCCGCGGCCAGGGCTCCCACATTTTCGACGCCGATGGCAATGAGTACATCGACTACGTCGGCTCATGGGGGCCGCTGCTGCTCGGCCACCGGCATCCCGAAATCCTCGCCGCGCTCGAGCGCGCCCTTTCCATCGGCACCAGCTTCGGCGCGCCCACCGAGCAGGAAGTCGAGCTCGCGGAAGCCATCTGCCACGCCATGCCTTCCATCGAAATGGTGCGCCTGGTCAATTCGGGCACCGAGGCCACCATGTCCGCCATCCGCGTGGCGCGCGGCTTCACGGGCAGGGACCTGATAGTCAAGTTCGAGGGTTGCTATCACGGCCACGTCGATTCGCTGCTGGTGAAAGCCGGCTCGGGCCTGGCCACTCTCGGCATCGCTGACACGCAGGGCGTGCCCCGGTCCTTCTGCGACACCACTATCGCGCTGCCGTTCAATTCTCCCGAAGCCGTGGAACAGGCGTTTCGCGCGCATGGCGGCCGCATCGCGGCGGTGATCGTAGAACCCGTCGTGGGCAATATGGGTTGCGTGCCTCCCGCGCCGGGCTTCCTGCAACTGCTGCGCGGCGTCACCTCGCGGCACGGCGCGCTGCTCATCCTGGACGAAGTGATGACCGGTTTCCGGCTGGCGTTCGGCGGCGCCCAGCAGCTCTTCAACATCCGCCCGGACCTCACAACGCTCGGCAAGGTGATCGGCGGCGGTTTGCCTGTGGGCGCCTACGGCGGCCGCAAAGACATCATGAGCAGGGTGGCGCCGGCCGGTCCCATTTATCAAGCCGGGACCCTGTCGGGAAATCCGCTGGCGGTCGCCGCCGGGCTGGCCATGCTGTGCCACCTGAAGGCTCACCCGGAGATCTACACCCAGTTGGAAGCGCGCGGCGCTGCGCTCTGCGGCGCTGTGCCGCCCGGGATCACGGTGAACCGCGTCGGCTCGATGTTTACGTTCTTCTTCACGGAAGGTCCGGTTACCGATTGGGATTCCGCCAGGCGCTGCGACACCGCGCGCTTCGGCCGCTTCTTCCGCGCCATGCTGGATCGCGGCGTTTATCTCGCGCCCTCGCAGTTCGAAGCGGCGTTCTTGTCGGCTGCGCATTCCGAGGAAGATATCGCGAGAACGATTGGGGCTGCGCGGGAAGCGTTTGCCGCGTAGCCCGCACTACTGACCCCGGCCGCGCCCGGTGGGCGCCCCAATCGGCCGCGGGCTGCCAGCCCGCCCTACCGCTTCACCGCGCGCCATAAGCGCCGCGCGGAATATGTCACGATCCCGAAGAACACGGCGAAGCTGATCGAGACGATCGTCAACTGCCGCTGCGGGGACAACTCGGTCACGTCGGGACCCGGCCCCGCGCCGAAACTCAGCCACACTCGCAACCGTACTCTCGCCGGCCGCGACTCATCGCGGTTATCCAATACCAGCACGAAGTCGCCGCGCCGCCGCGCCCAGTCGGAAAGATGGCCGCTCCGTCCGGGCCGGGTCAATGCGATGTGGCCGGGCAGGTCTTCGCGCATCCGCTCCAGGTCCTCGCGGAGCATCAACGCCAGCCGTACATTCCCCGAGCCGGCCAGCACGTCGTAGCTGGCCGAGATGCGAGCCGGTTCCTGATGGAGTTCCACGGGCACGAACTTCCAATCGTTGGCCGGAACTTGATAGATGCCATCGACCAGTTCGCCGCCGGTTGTCGCGGCCAGTAGAATCCAGGCAAACGCCAGCATGGGAACCGAGGGCCCTGGTAGCTGCTTCAGGGACTACAATAGGGCCATATGACCCCAGTATGGCACAGCCGCGGGAGGGGCTTGCTCCCCTTGCGCGCGCTGGAGTTGCCCGGCTGGAAAACGGCGCTGAGCTGGGTTGCCGCACTTCTCGTCTCTTTTCTGTTCCTGCTTCCCGGTCTGTGGATGATCACGGACGCTCAGGACGCCGCGATGCACATGGCGCAGGCCAGAGTGCCGGAATCGCTCAGCCTCCTCACCGCGATGGCGCTCGGCGCTACCGAGACCATCGGCGGCGTGCTCGTGCTGGTGCCGCGATTCCGGCGATGGGGAGCCATCCTCACCTCCGCGCTCCTCCTCGTCTTCCTGATTTACTTCGCGCTCAATTACCACGCCCTGCGCGGCGCCGAATGCAATTGCTTCCCCTGGGTGAAGCGCGCCGTGACCCCGGCGTTCTTTGCCGAGGATGGCCTCATGCTGGGGCTGGCCGTCCTCGCAGGCCTTTGGTCACGGAAGCCCGAAAGCCCCCGCTCGGCGGTGATGGTGGTTGGCGCCGTGCTGGTGTTCGCGCTGGTCTCTTACGGCGTGGACGCGACGCGGCTGACCGGCATCCGCGCTCCCGATACCATCTCAGTGGATGCCCGGCCTTATTCGTTGCAGCGCGGCAAGATCTTCATCTTCTTTTTTGATCCGATGTGCGCCCACTGCTTCGACGCTGCCAGGCGCATGGCGCAATATCGCTGGGGCGATACCAAGGTTGTGGCCGTCCCCGTAGAGCAGCCACAGTATGCTTCGCAGTTCCTGGCGGAGACCGGCCTTGCCGCCGCGATTTCCAACGACTTCGGGGAGCTGAAGCTGGCGTTTGGGTACACCGGCTATCCGTTTGGCGTCGCGCTGCAGAACGGCCGCGAAAAGGCCGCCCTGATCAAGTTCGAGGACCAGGAACCGGGCGCCACGTTGAAGCAACTCGGGTTCATTCATTAGGCGCGGTCCGCGCTGCTCGCCGCTGCCCGAAACAGGCGGGCAAGCCCCGGCGCCAAACACACTCACCCGTCCACCATGACGACCAACCGCTGGATGAGGGCTTTCAGGGTTTCCGACTCGCCGCGGAGTCCACGCCCAGCCGCGGCGTTCTGTTCGGCTCCGGCGGCGTTCCGTTGAGTGATCTGCTTGATCCCGGTGATCGCATTGGCCACCTGCTCGACGCCGCGTGTCTGCTCCTGGCTGCCCTCGTTCACTTCATCAACCAGTTTCTTGATAGTCCCGGATTGTTCCGTGATGTTCCGGATCACCTCGGCCACGCGCTCCACTTTCACCTTGCCCTGCTGGGAATTGCCGATGGATTCCGCAATCAGCGAAGCGGTGTCCTTGGCGGCCTGGGCGCATCGCTGGGCCAGGCCGCGCACCTCGTCGGCCACCACCGCGAAGCCCAAACCGGCATCTCCAGCGCGCGCCGCTTCCACTGCCGCGTTGAGCGCCAGAATGTTGGTCTGGAACGCGATCTCATCAATGGTCTTGATGATGTGGGAGATCCTGCCGCTCGATGAATCGATTTCGGCCATTACTTTCTCCAGTTCGCTCAGCGCCCCGTTGGCCTCCGAGAACCGCACCTGGCAGTTCGTCACCAGATCCGCCGCCTGGCTGGAGTTCTTCGTGTTGCGGTGGGTCATGGCGTTGATCTGCTCACCGGTAGCTGACGTCTCCGCCAGCGAGGACGCCTGTTCGGAGGCGCCGCGCGCCAAAGACTGGCCGGAAGTCGACACTTCAGCCGCCGTAGCGGCGACCCGCTCGGCGCCGCGGCTCATCTCGGCAGCCACTTGGCGGAGCGTGGCCGTGATCCGCAGAACCACCCAGAGTACAGAAACGCCCACCAGCAAGTTGAAACCAATGACGATGAATACCGTCCAGCGGCCACGGGAGATAATCGCCCGGGCCTGCTGGTTGGACGCATTTAGGGCGTCCCCTTCCTGCTTTGCCAGAATCTTGGCGGCTTTTTCGGCCTCCTCGACGATGGGAAAGATCTTGTCCATCAGGATGGCATGCGCATCGTCGAAGCGGTTGCCGTGGGCGAGCTGCAGGTATTGTCCGGTGTACTCTATCCATCGGGAAGCGCCCTGGTCGAAAGTGTCGAGGGCCTGCCGCCCCGTCGCATCGGAGACCAGGGGCCGCAGTTGTCTGCTACGCTGCTTGACCACTGCTCCGGCTGAGTCTATCTGTTGTGCGCTTTCCTCGAGCGATGCCGGCGTGTGGCACTGCGAACAGGTTTCCTGCCCTGACGCCGTGGAATGACGCTCGAGCTCCACAATCGCGTACGCAATTTGCGTGCGCCGCGACGCGCTCTGCAGATCCTGAAACGCCTCCCGTGTCTGGCCAATCAGGTCCAGCTTTTTCCCCGTGGAATTCACTGCCGCATCCAGCGAGCCGCCAAGCGTGGAAACTACGCGCAACGAGATCAGGCTCAGCACCGCCAAAGAGGCCATGAAAGCAGCCACCCCGATGAGCAGTTTTTTCCCAATTGTCAGGCGGATACTCATAGCTGTTCTATCGACGCCAAGGAGCCGAGCCTTTAGGCCATCAAGATTTTCTGACCATCGCGGCGCACTCGATGCCGCCGGCGCGCGCCCGGCGTTGTAACTTTTCTCGACAGGCTCTTGTGACTCCAGCCTTCTGTTGCCGCGCTCACCGGGTTGTTCCCTTTCGCTCGCCGAGTCCCGTAAACGCGCAGTCCTGTGCCGCAAGGCAAGCGCACACCAATGATCGCGGTGGCTCGACAATTGCTACTTTAGGACTGGAATGTCCGGTTTACTGCCGGCGCGGCGCGCGACCCGCATCGATCCGAACCAGGCGCTCCGGGCGGAGTAACGTCCCACGACTGTGTCCTTCCTCTGCCAAAGCCGAAAGATCCATAATTAATCATGCGCTGCGGCCTGGCACTCCTTCTCCTCGTTGGCGTCATCGCCGCGCAAACACCCAAGCGAGAGCCGACCGGCACGCTCCGCGGAGTGGTGAAGGACACGTCCGGAGATCCTGTCTCGGGAGTTTCTGTTTCCACGGTGCGCTCCGCGGTCGGCGCTGGAGTCGCCGTAAATGGCGTCTACATTAGCAGGCCGCCGTGGTCGTCGGTCACCGACGAAGCTGGAGTCTACGCTTTGGACCTGCCCGCCGGGACTTATTTGCTGTTGCTCTCTCGCGACCGGGCCGTGCTTGCAACCAGGCAGATCAAGCTCGATGCGGGTCAGGACCTCACGCTGGACTTGGTCGTCCCCGCGAGTCCGGCCATCATCGGGCGCGTGCTCCATTCCAATCGGGAGCCGGCAGTCGATGCGTTCGTCTGGCTGTTGAGTGCGGAGTACCAGCGCGGTGGATTGAAGCAAGTCGTCATCGGGCCGCAAGTGACGAACGCGGACGGTTCCTACGCGTTTGACACCGGCATCGAAACCAATCGCAGGTACCTGGTCCTCGTCGACCGCCCTCCACCCGAAGGGATCGTACCTGCCGCGGCCGCGGCGCTCAAGAATCGCGAGCCCATCGAAATCCCGACCTATTTCCCTTCGGTGTCCAGAATGGAATCGGCAACCCCGGTGATTCTGCAACCCGGCGAGCGGCGCGAACGGGTGGATATCAAGATCGCCACGGCTCCTTTCTATTGCGTCGACGGCAAGATCCAGGTTTCCGGAAAGCCATCCTCTTCCGATTTCGCCATCCAGACCACTCCCCTCGTGGGATCCAAGCTCGCTCGGGTTCGCGGCAGCGCCTCTGACGATGGGGCGTTCCACGCCTGCGGTCTCGCGCCGGAGTCATATCGGCTTTCCACCGACGACGGCTTTACCGATTTCACGGTGTTCGATGCCGACGTCCATCGTCTCGATCTATCCACCTATCCCGCTCACCTGCGCCTGCAGGTTGACTGGGAGGAGCCCCCCGCGCCACCGGACATTTCCAAGCTCGACCCCTCCGTCACGGCCAGCCTGCGCCAGTTCGCGGCCCTTATGGGGAGCGACGCCCCCAGCAACGACGATTTGCAGAAACTGATCGTCCGCATGAGCCAGCCCGACCCCGCCGACACAGACCTGCTGAGGGCTCTCATGCAAACGGACCGCAACGACAAGTTCAAGGAACTCCTACCCGTCATCGGCCTGATGCGCGGCAGGAGCGAGATGGTGAACGTAGCGCTGATCAATACCACCACTGGTGCGGAGCCATCCCTCATGGGAAACATTCCATTCGAAGGCCCGTTCCGCGACATCCCCCCCGGCGAATATGTCGTCAGTGTGCGATCCATGGTTCCCAACGACTCATACGTCAAGGAAGTGAGCTATTACGATGTGCTCACCGACCGGATCTTGCACGTCGCTCCGGCCGTCACCGGCACGGTGCGCATCCTGATGGCGCGCGGCGCCGCCTCGCTCGCCGTGCGCGTGACCGGTTCGGATGGCCAACCCGTCCCGGACGCCACCGTCCTGCTCGTCCCCGCTTCCGTGACGTCGGTGCCGTCGCTTGCGCGCGATCTGATCCACGGCCAGAGCGATCAGAATGGAAGCTGCACCTTTCAGCCTCTCCCGCCGGGAAAGTACCGCGTCCTGGCGACTACGCAATGGATCCGCTGGGGTGCCCCGGAGGATCTGGAAAAGCTGCTGCCCGTTTTGTTCCAGGCCAAAGAAGTCGAGCTTAGCCCGAAGGATAACCTGCAAATCCCGGTCGAGCCAGTGCCGATCTAGTATTACTGTGTTATAAACATAAGTTTGTCTATAGGTTACAGCCAACGATGCGCTATTGTGAGGGGAATGAGTGTTGTCCGGGCAAGAATCCAGACTGTTGAGGATATTTATCGGCTGGTCTGGGCGGCCGTGGCGGGCAAGAAGCCGATAGAAGCCATCTATGACAAGCGGCTTCGGCTGTTTTGTCCGCACCGACTGGGCCGGAATCGCGCCGGAGAACTTCGGGTGCTGTGCTACCAGTATGGCGGAGAGAGCAAGAGCGGACTGGAAGCGGTGGGTTCCCCGGCCAACTGGCGTTGCACCGCGCTGGAGAAGTTCAGTCGGGTGAGGCTCCTGGAGGACGCATGGCACACCGCGCCCAACCATTCACGTCCAGCCTCTTGTGTGATCGACGCCGACATCGACGCCGATGATCATCC
>Ga0335081_10002683_pt1 | contig 27992 bp, 30 predicted proteins | sample Lox_Sample_35_FD_206713 | JGI IMG/M metagenome (GOLD analysis project Ga0335081, IMG submission 206713) | Soil microbial communities from Loxahatchee National Wildlife Refuge, Florida, United States - Lox_Sample_3.5 | ecosystem: Environmental > Terrestrial > Soil > Wetlands | place: USA...
CGCCCTGAGACGGGAATAAGCCAAACTCTGTGACTAATTACTGACGCGTGGTGGCAATCAGTGACCCCGCGCCAGATGCCTACGCGTCGTCCTGCTCGTCGTCGGCGGGCAGGCGGTGACGCCAGCCGAAGGTGACCGTGAGTCGGTCGATGCGCTGGCCCTCGACCGAGTCGACGCGGAAGACGATCCCGTCGTGGGCGACCTCGTCGCCGGGCTCGGCGGTGCGCCCGAGCTGTCCGAAGACGAAGCCGGCCACCGTGTGGTAGTCCTCGATCGGCAGGTCGGCCTTGAACTCCTCGTTGAAGTCGTCGATCGAGAACGTGCCGTCGATGCGGACCGTGTCCTCATCGACGCGCTCGATCGTCTCGTCGGGCAGGTCGAACTCGTCCTCGATCTCCCCCACGATCTCCTCGAGCAGATCCTCGAGGGTCACGATCCCCTCGACGTCCCCGTATTCGTCGAGCACGATCGCCATGTGCTGGTTCGTACGCCGGAACTCGGTCAGGAGCGCCGCCAGATCCTTCGTCTCCGGGACCATCGTCGCCGGTCGCAGCAGCTCCTCGAGGTTGACCCGCATCCCGTCGGGGTCGTGCATCGCAGCGACGAGATCGCGAACGTGGAGGATGCCGACGATCTCGTCGAGGCTCTCCCGGTACACGGGGTAGCGCGTGTAGGGGGAGTCGAGCACCGCCTCGAGCGCCTCGGCCGGCGGCAGGTCGACCGAGAGAGCGACGACCTCGGGGCGCGGGACCATCACCGCCGCCACCTCCTTGTCGGCGAAGTCGAAGACCTTGTAGAGCATCTCCTGCTCGCCGCGTGCGATCTCCCCCTGCTCGGCCGAGCTGGACAAGAGCATGCGCAGCTCGGCCTCCGAATGAGCCTCGTGGTCGGCGCCCGGCGGCTCCTGCCCGAGGAAGCCCAGTACAAGCTCGGTCGCGCGCTGGAGAAGCCAGATCAGCGGTCTGAAGACGGCGAAGAACGCGCGGACCGGGCTCGAGAACGTCAGCGCCGTCCGCTCTGGATGGCCGAGCGCGATCCCCTTGGGGACGAGCTCCCCGATCACCACGTGCAGGAAGGTGATGATGAACAGCGAGAGGAGCACAGCCAGCACAGTCGCGACCCACGGCTCGAAGAGATGAGCGAAGAGCGGCTCGCCCAGGGCGCCGATTGCCAGCGAAGTGATCGTCACTCCGAGCTGCATCGCTGCGATGAAGCGCGGCGGATCCTTCGTGATGCGCAAGACGGCGCGCGCACGCCGATTCCCCTCGTCCGCCAGTTCGCGGATCCTCGTTCGTCGCGAGGTCACGAGCCCGTACTCGGCTGCCACGAAACAGCCGTTCAGCAGGATGAGGCCCGCCAGGGCGAGCACCTCGAAAGGAATGGTCACTGGCCTGCCGTCGTGCGGGCCGGTCGGTCGTCGTCCAAGCTCGCAGAACTCTATCCGAGCCGCCGGGCCTCGAAATCGACGAACATATGTTCTATCCTGTCGACGTGAGGCCCGAGTACCGGATCGAGCCGTGCCGCTCGGCACTCAATCGGGTCGCTGGGATGCCCTTCACGTGGTCGCTCAACCCCTACATGGGGTGCGTGCACCGCTGCACCTTCTGTTACGTCCGGGCGTTCGAGCGGCGGGCCGACCGGCCGTTCGATGCTCGCTACGGGACGTCGATCAGGGTCAAGACGAACGTTGCCGAGGTGCTGCGGGCCGAGCTCTCACGGCCCTCCTGGCAGGGCGAAAGCATCGCGATCGGCGCTGCCACCGACCCCTACCAGCCGGCGGAGGGCCGCTTTCGACTCACACGCGCCTGCCTCGAGGTGCTCGCCGGCGCCGCCAACCCCTTCGGCCTGATCACGCGCGGGCCGCTGATCGTGCGAGACCTCGACGTGCTCGCCCAGGCAGCAGCGCGGGCCGACGTCTCGGTCACCTTCTCGGTGCCGACCCTCGACGAAGAGGTCTGGCGCCAGACCGAGCCCGGCACGGCGCCGCCGCGCCAACGGTTGCGCGCGCTCGAGCGGCTCGTCGCGGCGGGGATCCGCGCTTCGGTCGGGATGGCTCCCATCCTGCCGGGCATCTCCGATCGGCCCGAGCAGCTCGCCGAGGTCGTCCGCGCCGCGCGAGAGGCAGGCGCCTGCGGGATCTGGGCGAACGTCCTCCACCTGAAGCCGGGCACGCGCGAGCACTTCCTCGACTGCCTCGAGCATTCCTGGCCCGAGCTCCTGCCCGAGTACGAGCGGTTGTACGGGACGCGCTCCTACCTCCGCTCGGCGGATGCCTCGACCGTGCGAACCGCCGTGCGCGGCCTCGCCCGCATCCACGGCGTGCGCGACCGCCGCGCCGTGCGACCGCGGCCTGCTCAGCAGCCGCTCCAGCTCAGTCTGGAGCTCTGAGTGCCCGTCTGCCGGAGGTCACCCCACGGGCTCAACCGACCCCGTGCCTACAATTGAGCGCCAGGTGGCCGAGGAGATCACGACCCTGATCGTCGATGACCACGAGGTCGTGCGAGAAGGGCTGCGGCTATCGCTCTCGAGGGCGCCGCACATACGCGTCATCGGCGAGGCCTCGGACGGGGCGGCAGCGGTCGAGATCGCGCTGCGCCGCAAGCCGGACGTCGTGATCATGGATGTGCGGATGCCGGGCATGGACGGGCTCGAGGCCACGCGGCAGCTCTCAGAGCAGCTTCCCGACACCAAGGTGCTGATCTTCACCGCCTACTCCGAGCGATCGCTCCTCGGGCGCGGGTTCGAGTCCGGGGCGCGGGGCTACGTGCTGAAGGAGGCCCCGCACAGCACGCTTGTCCGGGCGATCGAGAAGGTCGCCGCCGGTGACGGCTACGTCGACCCCGCCCTGATGCCGCAGTTCCTGGCCGGGCGCGACCAGAGCGAGATGCTGACGCCACGCGAGCGCGAAATCCTCCAACTCCTCGCCGACGGGCTCTCGAACGGCGACGTCGCGGAGCGGCTCTTCATCTCGCAGGAGACCGTCAAGAGCCATGTTCGTCACATCCTCACCAAGCTCGAGGCCGACACCCGCACCCAGGCGGTCGCCATCGCCTTGCGCGAGGCGATGATCGATTAGCCGTCACACGCGGCCCGACACCTGAGGAGTCACAAGCGACCCGGAGGACAGCAGGCTGGCAACGGCCTGACGGTGACCCTTGCCGCGCGAAGTCGCTTCGCTTCGGGTTTCTGTCGTTAGACCCGGGTACGGGGGAGGGAGTCGAGCTGCGCGCCGACGCGAGCCGCGCAGGGTAGGCACTCCTTCCGTTCCCAGATCGCGAGGGCGCCCTCGAGCGCTTCGCGCGCCTCGTCGGTTCGTCCTGCGCGGTCGAGCACGGTGGCGAGGTCCTCGTGCGTGTACGCCTGCCACCAGACGTTGTCCGTTCTTGTTTCGGCAGTGGTGACTGCCGTGCGCGCCAGCGTCTCCGCCTGCTCGTGCTCGCCTAGGTGGGCGAGCAGGAGGGCCTCGGCGGCTGCGGCCATCACCCGGACGCCGGAACCGGGTGGCGGGACGGCTCGAGCCTCCTCGAGGAGCCGCTCGGCCTCGTCGAAGCGTCCGAGGTAGCAGAGCTCACGGGCGAGGCGGGACTTGGCCGTCGCCGCCGGGATCGCGACGTGGGCGATGAGCTCGAGCTCTTCGGCGCCGTACCGGACTGCGCGCTCCCGGTCGCCTTCGATCGTCGCGATCATCGCGAGGTACATGTCGGCTCTCCGGGAGGTGTTGCCGGTCACCTCGCGCAGGTGGCTCGAGCGCGCCTGGGCGAGGGGCCACGCCTCGTCGAAGCGGCCGAGCATCGCGAGCAGCGTCGCCCGTGGGTGATCCTGGGAACCCGGAGGCCGCCAGACGGCGAGCTCATCGAGCGTCCGCATCGCCTCGCCGACCGGCCGCGGGCCCATGATCAGCGCGAACTCCAGCTCCGTGTCGGAGCGTGAGTAGCCGGCCATGCGCTGGTAGCGAAGCGCCTGGAGCGATGCTTCGACAGTGTCGTCGTGCTGCTGGTGGAAGTTCGCGGCAGCGGCGAGCAGGTCCCAGAGCAGTGCGAGCCGGCGTGGATCACCGCGCTCTTCCTCGAGCGGGAGCGCAGCGCGGCAGAGTGCGATCAGCTCGTCGGTGGCATCCGCCCCGCCTGCGGCCCCGCGCAGATAGAGGGCGATCGCACGCGCGAGCGTCGCGCCAGAGGGGTCACCGGCGGCCTCGACTCGTCCGGTGACCGCTTCCGCCCTCTCCACTGCGGCACGCAGATCGAGGTCATGAGCGCACGCGGCCGACTCGAGCTCGAGCGCGACGTCGATCAGGTGCGGACGGATGAGCTCGACTGCGCGACCGAGCAGCATGCCTCCGGTCCGGTAGTCCTGGCGATCGACGGCGCGGTGTCCGGCGGCCGCGAGCCGGGCGGCGGCGCGGTCGGCCAAGGCAGCGTCGGGCTGTCCGAGCTCAGCGCGGTAGCTGCTGGCCTGTGCGAGGTGGTAGCCGACGATCTCGTCGCGCTCGACCAGAGCGTCGCCGTGCTCGTCGAGCCAGTCGGCGAAGCGGGCGTGCAGGTCGGCGCGGACTGCCTTGGGGAGCGCGTCGTAGGCTGCGTCTCGGATCAGCAGGTGCCGGAAGCGGTAGCCGTCGTCGCCGGAGATCTGAGCACGGTCGGGGCGGACCAGTTGGCGCCGCACGAGCGCGGCGAGCCGGGTCGTGACCTGCGTCTCCCCGGGAGCGAGCGCCTGCACGCCGCCACGGTGGAAGATCTCGCCCTCGACCGAGCCGCACTCGAGCACTCTGCGCTCAGGCTCATCGAGCTGGTCGAGCCGGGCCGCGAGCAGCGCCCTCAGCGTCGGTGGCACATCGACGTCAGCGTCATCGGCCGCCATCGCCAGCATCTCGGAGATGAAGAGCGGGTTGCCGCCCGCCGCGTCGGCGATCCGCTGGCGCAGGTCTCCCGAGACGGCATCGCCGATCAGCACGTCCGCGTGCTCCGGCGGCAGGGGCTCCAACCGCAGCGTCGCCGGCCAGGCCGGCCGCCGCTCCACCAGCTCCGGTCGTGCCATGCACAAGAGCAGAAGCGGCACGCCTGCCGACAGCAGCGCCGTCGACTCGACCAGGTCGAGGAACGTCTCATCGCCCCACTGGATGTCGTCGAAGACCACAACCAGCGGCGCCTGCTCCTCGAGTAGCTTCCGGACCGCCCAGGCAATCTCGTCCCCGCTCGTCCCGACCTCCGACTCGCCCAGCAGCGAACGGATCGCCGCAGCAGCGACCGGATCCGAGGGCAGCACCGCCAGCTGTTTCACCACCTCGACCACCGGCCAGTAGGTGATCCCCTCCCCGTAGGGCAGGCAGCGGCCGCGTACGGCGCGAGCCTCGACCCCGGCCAGTGCCTCCGCGACCAGTCGCGACTTGCCCACACCGGCGTCGCCGACCACGGTGACGAGCTCGCAGCGCGGCCCGCTCAGCGCACGGTCCAAGGCGCCCACGAGCTGCTCCAGCTCCCACACGCGCCCGACGAAGCGTGAGGCGTGCGAACGCTCTGCAACTTCGCGCACTGCAGCGAGCGGGTGAGCGGCTACCGGCTCGCTCTTGCCCCTCAGCTCGAGCAGACGCTCCTCGCCGACCTCGGCCGCAGCAGCGACGAGCGCGAGCGTGTGCGAACCGATCAGCACCTCACCAGGCTTCGCCGCCTGCTCCAGCCGCGCCGCGACGTTCACCGCGTCCCCGGTCGCGAGACGCTCCTCGGTGCCGGTCAGCACCTCGTCCGTGTTCACGCCGATCCGGCCCTCGATCCCGAGCTCCGAGAACGCATCCCGCATCTCCGCCGCCGCTCGGCACGCACGCAGCGCGTCGTCCTCGTGCGCAACCGGCACCCCGAACACCGCCATCACCGCATCGCCGATGAACTTCTCCACCGAACCGCCGTGCGACTCGACGATACCCTTCATCCGCTCGAAATAGCGCGCCAACACGCCTTGCAGCGCCTCGGGATCCACCGACTCCCCCAGCGAAGTCGACCCGACGACGTCGCAGAACAACACCGTCACCACCTTCCGATGCGCACCGCTCGCCACCAGGCGAGGCTAGACCATCGAAGGCACCTCGCCTAACGCCCAGACGTACAGGCTCGCCTGCGCCAGCATCCTTAGGCCTTCTTACCAGGGGTACCCCTCGGCACCCGAGTTGTGCATTGCTCCGAGGACGAGCCTTGCCGGCGTCTTGGGCTCGTGGCGAAGTCCGCAGCTGCGGCTATCACTTGACGCATGGAAGGTCACGACGCGCTGGAACGGTTGATCGCTGCCGAGCAGGACGAGCGTCGGCGGCTCGCGCTCTTCCTGCACGACGGGCCCGTGCAGCAGCTCTCCGGGATCGCGCTGATGCTCGACGGTGCCCTCCACTCGCTCTCCGGCGAGCGGCCGGATGAGGCACGGGAGATCATCGACGCAGCTCTCGCCCAGCAGCGGGCGACGATCCGTGACCTCCGCGATCTCTCCTTCGCTCTCGAACCTGTCGTGCTGCGCGACCACGGGCTCGGACCCGCCCTGCGCGCACTGGCGGACCTGGCGGCAAGCTCGCATGGGCTCGTCTTCGACGTCGAGGTCGCCGACGAGGCGGAGATCGGCGCCACCGGTGGGATCGCGCTCTACACGATCCTCCGAGAACTGGTCGAGCAGGCTGTCCGGCGTGGCCCTCCCGCCCACATCCGGGTCGACGTCTCCCCCACCCCGGACGGCGGCCTCGTGGCCTCGGTCGCCGACGATGCGGATCCCGAGCGGCGCAAGCGGTCCTTCGAGGCAATCGAGGAGCGCGTCCACGAGCTGCACGGAACGCTCGAGGTCGACGGCGGCCGCGGTGGCACCGAGATCCGGGTCACGCTCCCCGCGCACACCGCCCGGCGCTGACACGGTTGGCCGGACTACCATCGATGCAGGTGGACGGAAACGGCAACCCGGCACGCGGGTATCTCCTCTTCGCCTGGTCACCGGACGGCTACAAGCTGCGCGAGCGAGACGGAGAGCCTCCGCAGATCGGCGCGGAGCTCGTTGACGACGGCCTCGAGCTGCTGGTGACGAAGGTCGGCCCGTCTCCGCTTCCGGGCGACTCGCGCCGCTGTGCCTACACCACCGGCGCCCGCTGAACCGGTCGTCCGGCGTCCTGCTGCACGTGACCTCGCTTCCGGGCGGCAAGCTCGGTGCAGAGGCCGAGCTCTTCGTCGACTGGCTCGCCGCAGCCGGCCAGAGCTGGTGGCAGATCCTCCCGCTGAACCCGCCCGACCGCCACGGCTCGCCGTACACGTGCGGCTCGGCCTTCGCTGCGTGGCCGGGGCTGCTCGGCAACCCAAGGGCCGCCGTCCCGCAGTCCGAGATCGCCGAGCTCCGCGAGCGCGACGCCTACTGGGCTCCGGCCTGGGAGCGGCACGCCGGTCGCGGAGCGCTCGCAGACCAGGTGCGGTTCGAGCGCGAGTGGGCGGCGCTAAGGGCGTTCGCCGCAACGCGTGGCGTCCGCATCCTCGGCGACCTGCCGATCTACGTCGCGGCACATAGCGCAGACACCCGCGACCACCCGGAGCTCTTCGACGAGTCGGAGGAGAGCGGCGCACCACCCGACTACTTCAACCCGAGAGGCCAGACCTGGCGCAACCCACTGTATTGCTGGCCGGCCCACCGGGCCGAAGGCTTTCGGTGGTGGGTCGAGCGCTTCCGCCGCGCTTTCGCGCTGGCCGACCTGACGCGAGTCGACCACTTCAGAGGCTTCGTCTCCGCCTGGGCCGTGCCCCGTGGTTCCGACTCGGGTGAGCATGGGCGCTGGCGGCGGGGCCCGGGCGCCGAGCTCTTCGGAACGGTCGAGCATGAGCTCGGGTCACTCCCGATCGTCGTCGAGGACCTCGGCCGGATCACGCCGCCCGTTGTCGAGCTGCGCGATTCGCTGGGCCTGCCCGGGATGCGCGTCCTGCAATTTGGCTTCACGGGCGGCCGGGCGAATCCCAACGCCCCCTCGAACTACCCCGAGCACTGCGTCGCCTACACCGGCACGCACGACCACGACCCGCTCGCGGCCTGGTGGCAATCGGCACCCGAAGCGCTCCGACGCCGGGCCTCCGCTGCGCTGAAGGCCGCTGGAATCGACGAGCCGGAACCGGCCTGGTCGTTCATCAGGCTCGCGTTCTCGACGCGGGCGGATCTGGCGATCGTGCAAATGCAGGACGTTCTCGGGCTCGGACGGGAGGCGAGGCTGAACACACCCGGCACCACAAGGGGCAACTGGCGCTGGCGACTCGAGCCGGGTCAGCTCACCGACCGTCTGGCCGAGCGCCTGCGTGAGGCGACCGTCAGTTCCGGACGTTGAATTCGACGGCGTAGGCTTCGACGAGCGGGTTGATCGCTTCCATGCCAGCGGGAAAGGCGTAGTTGATCTTCACAAAGGGCTCCCACTTCTCCGGAAGCGCGTCCTCCGGGAAGATCGCCTCGACCGGGCATTCGGGCTCGCAGGCGCCGCAGTCGATGCACTCCTCGGGGTCGATCACGAGCATGCGGGCCGCCTCGTGGATGCAGTCGACCGGGCATACGTCGACGCACGAGCGGTCCTTGATGTCGATGCAGGGCTCCGCGATCACGTACGTCATTCGCGATTCACTCTACCGGGGTGAGTAGCCCGCCAATCACCTCATCCGACCGCTCGAAGAGCGCAGACTTGACGATTACGCGGTCGAATCCGGCGGCGTTCGCACGCTGCAATCCGACCGTGTCGGTGTGGTTCGTGAATCCGAGCAGCGGCACGTCGGGGAAGCTGTCGGCGACGTCGTCCGCGTCCACCCGCGAGACGTCGGCGATCACGAGATCCGGCGGGTCGATCCCGTCCGCAGTCGAGAACCGGTGCTCAGGGAGCAGCGCTTCGAGCTTCCCGCGAAGAAAGAGATCGACGCCGACGAGCAAGATCCTCGCCATGCCCACCCGATGCTAACAGCCGCCCAGATGGGTAGTTCCGCGGGATCGTCTCTCTCGGAGCGCGAGATCGTGCGCTACCCATCCGGCGCGTCACGACGTATTCAGGCCGACCCTGGCGAAGAGCTGGTCGAGGGCGATTCTGAGCCACCAGTCCTTGTTGAAGAAGAGCAGCAGACCGAGGGCGATCAGGGTCGCGCCCGAGGCGATTCGCAGCACCTGGTAGTGCGAGCGGACCCACCGGAACCACCGCATCGCGTGGGCGAAGGCGACCCCGGCGAGCACGAAGGCCGCGCCAAGGCCGAGCGAGTAGGCAAGCAAGAGCACGACGCCCCGTGCGACGCCGCCTGTCGAGCTCGCCAGAACGAGGATCGAGGCGAGCACGGTACCGATACACGGAGCGGCGACGACCGCAAATGCGCCCCCCAGCAGCACAGCCGATCCGGTTCGCCTCGCCCTGAGAGCGAGCCCCGGCGCCATCGCCCGCTCCGGCAAGGGGAGAAGGCCGACGAAGGCGAGACCGAGAACGACGAGCACGAAGCCGGCGATCTCGGTCTGCGTCGTCTTGTCGACGGTACTCGCGATCGCGGCGGCGGCTGCTCCGAGAAGCACGAACACGGCCGTGAAGCCGCCGATGAAGGGGATGCTGGCCGTGACGACGCGTCGCCCCGACCCGCGCTCACCGAGGTGCTCGACCTCGACCGCCGACACGGCCGAGAGATAACCCGGAACAAGGGGCAGCACGCACGGCGTCACCACCGACACCAGACCGGCGAGAAAGGCGACCGGAAGCTTCTCGACCATCGGCTTCGTCAGGTGTCGAAGCGCGCGAGCTCCTGGTCGACCCGCTGTTCGAGGGCCGGCGGGAGCGGCGGTGACTCGGCCGTCCCGTCCGCACCGCCGGAGTCGTCGCGATTCGACAGCCAGGCACGGGCACCGATGCCGACCGCCGCGGCGCCGAGGACGATCGCAGCGAACGGAAGCAGCCAGGCGAACAGGTCGAAGCCACTCGATTTCGGCACCGCGAGCACCTGCGGCCCGAGCTCTGCGACGAAGTAGCTCTCGATCCTGTCCTTGCTCCAGCCGGCGGCAATGAACTTGCGGATGTAGGCCTTCATCTGCGTCGCGAGAGGCGAGCTCGACTCATCGAGCGGTTCGTGGCAGGTCGTGCAGACCAGATCCGCCTCCATCTGGGCCTGGGTCGGATGGGCGTTGCTGCCACCCGACCCGAACACGAACGCCAGGCCGAACACGAGCGCCAGGATCGCCAGCACTGCCACGAAGGGCTTCACAGCACCTGTCTCACTGCCGGAGCGCTGTCCGGATCCCGAGATCGAGCAGCGCCGGCGTCGCGGCGCCGATGATATGGCCGACCTGCCCCGTCTTGTTCACAGGCAGAGGGATCACGCGCCCCCTACCGTCGATGAAGAAGGTCTCGGGATAGCCGGTGACCCCGTAGTGGCCGATCAGCGGCCCGTCGTCGGCGATCACCGGGTACGTGATGTCGAAGCGCTTCATGAACTTGGTGGCCGGTCCGCTCAGGTCCTGCTCGTCGACCCCGACGAAGACCACGTTCTTGCCCGCCCACCGCTTCGAGACGGCCGAGACGACGGGCGCCTCGTGGGTGCACGGCGGGCAGTAGGACTGCCAGAAGTTGAGGACCACGACCTTGCCCCGCAGTCCTGCAAGGCTGATCCTCCCCGGCGCACCCACGCGCGGCCGGTTGAACGGATAGGCCTTGACGATGTGGGAGCTGTCGACCTCGCGTGCGATCTTTCCGGCCTGGTTGTGCGTCGTCTTCCAGATCAGCAGCCCGAGCAGCACGACGACCACGGCCGCCGAGAAGATCTGGGCGGCACGGTGCCACATCAGACGATGAACACCGTCGTGCCGATCCTGACGTGGCTGAACAGCCACTCCGAGTCGACGACCTGCATGCGGATGCAGCCGTGGGAGGCGTTCCAGCCGATCGAGCTCGGCTCGTCGGTGCCGTGGATCCCGATCCCGGGCGCCGAGAGACCCATCCAGCGCGTGCCGAGCGGGTTATCGGGCCCCGGCGGCACCGGACTCAGCCCCGCAGCCCACGCATCCTGCGTCGGCGGATACCACCACGGGTCGACCCACTTGACGACGATGTGGAACCTACCGGCCGGGGTCGGGTAGATCGACTGCCCCGTCGCGACAGGGAAGACCCGCCACACCTGATTGTCGGCCTTGAAGAGCGTCAGGTGGTTGGTCTCGCGGTTGATCAGGACCGTCGGGCCGAGGCTCTGGGCCGTCACCCTGGCCGGAACGGTGCGCGCGTGCACGGGAAGCGGCAGCCGGACGTTCGCGCTCAGCGCCCTCACGACCCGCTCGACGAGCCCGGATCGGTCGAGAGTTGTGCCGTCGACCTCGGGCAAGATCCTCGGCTTGCCGGCGACCAGCCGGAGCTGCGCGTCATGGGCTGCTCGGTCGACCCGACGCGACAGCGCCGCGACCGCCGCACGCACCGCTGCCCCGCGAACCGCCACGACCAGACGGATGTTCGTTCCTGCGCTCGCGGCGCTTGCGCGACCGACGGCGGGCTCGATGTATGCCCGAGCGAGTCGCGCCGGATGGAGGTCGACCTGCTTGCCGTCGAGCAGCACGGGGAGCGGCCGATCGAACGCGGCCCTGACAGCCGAGGCGGCAGCCGTAGGCGCGAGTCCGCCGACGCGAACGCCGGCGATACGGACTCCCGACGGCACCGCGTGACGCTTCGCGCTCGCGGCGGACGGGCCGGCGGCTAGAAGCGCTCCAGTCGTTCCGATCGCGACCAGGAGCACGGCTTTCAGACCCCGGTTCAAGGCAAATTCAGTGTAGCCACGACCTGGAGAGCAGCCTCGGGGACGTCGGAGACACTCGCGTCGACGCCGAGCCGGGCCAGCCGCTCGATCTCGGAGGCATCGTTCACGGTCCAGACGTCGCAAATTCACCTGCGCAGACTAAACTTCCATGGATGGCACAACCCGCGAGCCACCTGCGCCCGGTCGACGATGGCACTCCGTCGCTCGATCCGACTGCGATCGAGCAGGCATACCGCCGGGAGCGCGCCCGCCGCCGGGCGCGCGGCGAGCATCGGCAGTACGCGCGCAACTCGAACGCCCGCTTCTGGGTCATGCTCGCGATCCTGGCCCTGATCACCGTGTTGATCGGCCTCACGGCCTTCAACGAGATCCAGTCGAGCTTCGGCCCGATCTTCCAGTAACTCGTAGCGCCGGCAGGCCGGTGGTTACAGGTCTTCGGCCGCGCGGAGCAGACCGCCGGCGATCACACCGATCGCCGCTACGAGGCTGATCCAGAGGCCGATGCCGCGGGAGTCGGCAGGGAGGACGGCGTCGGGGATCGAGATCACGCGGATCAGCACAAAGACCGTCGCGAGGGCGCCGAGACCGAGCACCAGCAGGCTCTCGGGTACCGACGCCGGCAGGTCGAACCCGTAGGCGCGGAGCGCCACCAGCACGACGACTGCGGCCCCGATGAAGAACACAAGCTTGCCGAGAGTGCCGGTATGCCAACCGATCACGGCCAGCTTGACGCCGATGCCGGAGCCCGAGTACCAGCCCATGAAGCTCGAAAGGGCGAGCACGAGCCCGGACACCCACGTGATCCGGTCACCGGCTCCCCAGACCCCCTCGGCGCTCGGTCTGACGTATCCGGGCGGGGGTGCCCCCGGTGGCGACGACCCGTGCGGCGGCGACCCCGAAGGCGGGTCGAGGTAGAGATCCGAGCCCTCCACGGTCAGAAGTATGGGCTAGACCACGGACAGCTCATACAGGCACGAGCTGCTTCGCCCGGGCGAGGAGCTCCTCGGGATCGAAGGGCTTGCCGACGAAGCCGCTCGCGCCCCGCTCGGCGGCCTCGTCGGCCGCGCCGCCGTTGACCTGGCCGCTGAACATGATCACCGGGATCGAGCCGTGGCGTTCCTCGAGCTGCCGCAAGAGCTGCCAGCCGTCGACCCCCGGCATCACGATGTCGAGGAGCACGAGATCGGGAGCCTGATCGTCGATCGCAGTCAGCGCGCTCCGGCCATCCTCGGCCTCCCTGACCAGGTACCCGGCGACCTCGAGGTTGATGCGGAGGTACTCCCGCAGGCGCGGGTCGTCGTCGACGACGAGGACGAGCGGCCCCCCGGGACGGCTTCCTCCGGGACCCGAGTTGTCGACAAACGCCTCGAGATCCCCGCGACGAAAGCGACGGTGGCCGCCGGGGGTGTAGAAAGCGGGGACGCGGCCCTGATCGGACCACTTGCGGATCGTCGACTGGGCCACGCCGAGAAACTTCGCGGCCTGGCCGAGCGTCAGCCAGTCCGGCTCGGCTCCAGGCGCGCGCCGTGCCTCGAGCCTGGTTGCATCTGAAAGGCGGAGGTCGGGAGGCCGGGCTTCGGGACGCGAATTCCCCATCCAGACGACAAATCTACCAAAAGTTGTTCCTTCCTGTCTCAGTTGTCACTTGGAAACGGTGACAGTGACCGTGTTCCGGGCGACCGGTACAAGCGGCAGCGGGTGCAGGGTCCTGACGACCGTCTGCGTCCCTCCGCTCTTCGGTGAGTCGTGAAGCGCCTCCCCGAGACCGACGCCGCAAACGAAGGCGACCGCGAAGCCGAGGAGGACCGCGATGACCCATGGCCAGCGTCGGCGGGGGCGGGCCCTCCTGGGCCGGACGGCGGTCACGGCGCGTAGTCGGACGCGTGACGCGAGTAGAGATCGAAGGCGGCGTCGGCGACGGACGACACCTGCCCGGGGGCATCGTCCGGGAACGCCTCGTGGAGCGCCTCCAACGTCCAGCGATCGGCCGTGCCGTAGACGGCGGCGAGGTCCTCCAGGGTGAAGGTCTGGCCGACCCGGCGGGTGAGCTCGGCGGTCACAACCTCGACCCGACTTACCGCGCGCTCGTACCCGGCCCGATCAGCTCGGGCTCGCTCGAGCGCGCGGCGGCCTTCTGCCCACTGGTGACGAGCGAGCTCGAGCTTCACGACGACGCCGATCATAGAGCGCTGCAGCAGCCGCCCTGGGGCCACAGGGGCGCCGCCTCGTCGAGGATGCAATCACCGAGCAGATACCCGGGGCGGGCGAGCGCGAACGCCGCGTGGGCGTGGAGGCATTTCAGGCTACCGGCGCGGGTGGCTCCGCCGATTCCACCGGGTAGCTCGGGACGAAGGTCTCGTTGCTCGGCGTGGCCTTGCTCGAGGCTCGCGGCCAGCTCGGGATCCGACGAGACCGCGCCGGTCCAGCGCTCGACCCCACCCGCTGCCTCGATCCGGGCGATGCGCGCGGCCAGATGGCGGCACGTCAGCCAGAACTGGGTGGGAAACGGCTCGCCGTCTCGGTCGAACGGCTCCTGCTCGACCACCGCCGGTGCACCGTAGGGACAGCGGACGGCCACGCGCCGGAAAGCTCGCGGGGAGCGCCCGAGCTGCCGCTCCAGCACGGCGAGATCATCCATGCCCCGAAATTACTTCGCAGCGGTGCGCCACGCGGCGATGCCGCGAACGATGAAGAGCTGCTCTCCCGGCTTGACGAAGCCGAGCCGTCGTGCCTCGCGGACGAGCTCCGGCCCCGTTCCGACCGTTGCGATCCGGGCCTTCAACTGCCGCTGCTGCACCTCGAGCCGGGCGACCTGGGCTTGACGGCGCGAGAGCACGGCGCGTGTGTGCTCATAGCTCCTGATCGGCTTCCAGTAGAGGACGCCGACCAACACGAGAGCGCCTATCGCGAGCAGCCTGGTTGGGCGGAGCATGCAGTCGACTTCGCCCCGGACCGGGTCGGTCCTTCAAGGATCAGGCTGTGTCGACCTTGATCACGTTCGTCGAGCCGGAGAGGTTGACGGCCGTGCCGGCGATCAGGACGACGAGATCGCCGTGGTCGATGATGCCGGCGTTGCGGGCAGTCTCGATCGTGCGCGCCCAGAGCTCTTCGACGTCGGCGGACGACGGCATCAGCAGCGGCAGCACTCCCCACTCGAGCGCCATCTGCTGAACGGCGGTCTGATGATGGGAAAGCCCGACAAGCGGGCGGCGTGGCCGCAAGCGGGCGATCTCGGACGCGGTCTGCCCGGTCGCCGTCGCGGCGAGCATCGCCCGCGCCCCCAGGGCTTCGGCGAGGTCGGTGGCGACGTTCGACATCGCGCGCCGCACACCGAGGGTGCGCGAGTCGTCGGGCAGCTGATGGCGGTAGCTCATCGTCGGCTCGACGACGCGAGCGATCCGGTCCATCGTCTGCACGGCCTCGACCGGGTAGGCGCCCATCGCCGTCTCGGCGGACATCATCACCGCCGAGGTACCGTCGAGGATCGCGTTGGCGACGTCGCTCGCCTCGGCTCGGGTCGGCTCGGCGTGCTCGACCATCGACTCGAGCATCTGTGTCGCCGTGATCACCGGCTTCCCCTCCTCGAGGCAGCGGAGAATGATCTTCTTCTGCAACATCGGCACCATCTCGGGGCCGATCTCCACGCCCAGATCGCCCCGGGCAACCATCACGGCATCGGCCTCGCGGACGATCTCGTCGAGCGCGTCGAGCGCCTCGGCCTTCTCGATCTTCGCGATCACACGGGCTTCGGAGCCGTGGCTCTCGATCATCTCCCTGAGCTCGCGGATGTCCGTCGCCGAGCGGACGAACGAGAGTGCGACGTAATCGACCCCGAGCCCGAGCGCGAACTCCAGGTCGTCGACGTCCTTCTCCGACAGCGACGGGATCGGGAGCGACGCGACGCCGGGAAGGTTGACGCCCTTGTTCGCGTTGACCTCCCCACCGACGACGACATGGCAGCGGACGCGCCCCGCCTCGAGCTCCTGGACACGGAGCCTGATCAGCCCGTCGTCGATCAGGAGATCGTGCCCCGGCTCGAGCACCTCGGCGATCACGCTGGGGGCAACCGCGAGATCGCCGTCGCGCGCGGCCTCCGCCGCCGAGACGTACACCGTGCCTCCCGTCTCGAGACGTCGCGGGCCGTCGAGGCCGGTCACGCGGAGCTTGGGCCCTTGGAGGTCGGCGATCAGGGCGAGCGGGCGACCAAGCTCGTTCTGGACCTGTCTCGTCAGCTCTGCGCGAGTCGCGTGCTCGCCGTGCGTCCCGTGCGAGAAGTTCAGCCGGGCGGCATCCATGCCGCCGACCGCGAGCGCGCGAATCATCTCCCGCGTACCCGAGCCGGGACCGATCGTGGCTACGATCTTCGTCCGCCTGAACCCTCCGACCATGCTGCCAGCGTAACGAGGGTCAGCCCGGGTACCGCGGGAAGGCTTGCCAGCCGGCGTACTCCGCCCGCCAGTCGGGTTTCCCAGCAAGTCGAGCACCTGCCGCCCATGGACCTCAGCGATTCGCGTCATTGCCCGGCAGCCTAGGGGGAGCACTTGGCGCGGTCGAAGTACCGGTCCTGCGCGGCGACGTCGAGGTCGGCCCAGCTCTCTCCGGCCGCCGCCGCGAGCCGCTCCGCCTCGAGCACGCGGCGCCGGAAGCGATCGGCGGCGCCGCGGAGCTCGAGCTCCGGGTCGACGTTCAGGCGACGGGCGAGGTTGACGCACGCGAAGAGGAGATCTCCGATCTCCTCGGCGGCCCGGCGCGAAGGCTCACCCTCGCCGACTGGCTCGGTCGGCAGCTCGGCCCGCACCTCGTCCAGTTCGTCCTCGAGATCGGCAAGCGCACCCGCGACGTCGGGATAGTCGAACCCGACGGCGGCCGCCCGGCGCTGCACCTTGCGGGCCAGCAGGAGGGCCGGCAGCACCTCGGGCACGTCGTGGAAGATGCCCTCGCGCGCCTCGTGCTCGACCTTGAGTCGCTCCCAGTGCCGGCGCACCGCGCCGGCACTATCGGCTTCGCCGTCTCCGAAAACATGCGGATGCCGGGCGATGAGCTTCGCCGTGACCCCTCGCGCCACCGCCTCGAGGTCTCCCACACCCTTCTCTGCGAGGAGCAGGGAGAGGAAGTACGACTGGAAGAGCAGGTCGCCGAGCTCGTCCAGGAGCTTCGCGTCGTCTCCCGCAAGCGCGGCGTCGGCGACCTCGTATGCCTCCTCGACCGTGTGCGGCACGATCGTTCGCTCCGTCTGCTCGCGATCCCACGGACACTCGCGGCGAAGGCGCTCCGTGAGCCGCTGCAGCTCTACCAGCGCGTCCGCGAGCGCCAATCCGTCAGGTCGTCGTCTGGTCTGACTGGCTCAGCGTGACGCACGGGTCGGGCGACGGCTCGTACCCGGTCTGGTAGGAGATCTTGCCGCCCGAGCAGTAGCTCTTGACCATCTTGCTCATCCAGTCGCTCGCGAGCTGCTGCTGCTTCGTGCTCTCAAGCTGCTTGCGGATCGCCGCCGTGGCGTCCTTCTCGGAGGTGGTCTTGCCCGGCGAGATCGCTCCGACGGGCTGGATCACGAACCAGCCGTACTGCGCGGTGTCGACCGGCTTCAGCAGCTGACCGGTCTTCGCCGTCGGCGCGAACACCGCCGCGTCGAACTCGGGAACGTCGCTGCCCTTGGTCGCGGTGAACTTGCCGCCCTTGTCCTTCGAGCCCGGATCCTGCGAATACTTCTTGGCGAGCGCCGCGAAGCTGGCGCCGGCCTTCAGCTGTGCGTAGATCTGGTCGGCGAGCTTCTCCTTGTTCTTGCCGAGCAAGATCTCCTGGACGGCTCTTGTCGCGGGCTGCTGATACTGGCTGATGTTCGCCGAGTAGTACGCATCGACGGCCGACTGGGTCGGGGCAGCGCCCTTCGTGATCGCCTTGTAGAGATTCGCCTCGAGCACCTGCTCGGTGATGTACGACTCGAATTGCGGCTCCGTGAAGCCCTGCGCCTTGAGGCCGGCGAGGAACTGCTTCTCGTCCCCCTTGAAGTACTTCTTCTTGATGGCGGCGACCTGCTTGGCGACTTGTGCCGGAGGCGCCGTCACCCCGAGCTTCGCCGCGGCGAGCCGGAGCTCGGCCTGCTGGACGAGGAGCTCGACGATATTCGTCCTGAACGCGGCGTACTGGGTCGATCCCGCCGCCGGGGCCTTCTGCCCCTGAGCAGCGAGCCCCGCCTTGGCGACAGCGAGCTCCTGATCGAACATCGCCTGAGTGATGTGCTCCGACCCGACGACCGCGACATCGTCGGAGGACACCTTGGCGCCGCCCCCTCCACCGCAGGCGGCGAGGAGCAGGACGACGAGCAACAGGGGTATGAGAGCGCGCAGCGACTTCATCGAGAGCAAATACTTCGTAGCACGCGCGCCACTCATGCCGCATTGCGAGCCGCGATCATCGCGTCGACGAGCCGGATCGCGCCCTCGAGCGCGTCGTCACGCAGGCTCACCTCGCGCTGGGCAGTCGAGTACACCGCCGTGTCGACGAGCTCGCGCAGCGTGTGGAGCTCTCCGGAACCGATCACGATCGGGCCGACCGTGACCCGGCCGCCCCGGAAGACGAGGTAGTCGGCTCCGAGCAGCGCGACCTTCAGCTTGGCGAGCTGAATCGCGAACAGGTTCTGGACGGATTCGGGAAGCGGCCCGTAGCGATCCTCGGTCGCGCGCTCGAGCTCGCGGAGCTCGTCCTCATCCTCGACCAGAGCGAGCCGGCGGTGCAGGTCGATCTTGAGGGCCTCGGAGGCGATGTACGTCGCCGGCACGTAGGCGTCGACCCGCGCGTCGACGCGCACGGGCCTCGTCGCGAGTCGCCGCTCGCCGGAGAGCTCCGCGACGACCTCGTGCAGCATCTCGACGTAGAGCTCGAATCCGAGCGCGGCGACGTGTCCCGACTGCTCGGCCCCGAGCAGGTCGCCCGCGCCGCGGATCTCGAGGTCGCGCATCGCGATCGCAAAGCCGGCGCCGAGCTCGGTGTGGTCGGCGAGCGTCGCCAGGCGCGCCCGCGCCTCCGGGGTCAGCTCGGCTGCCGCCGGATAGAAGAGGTAGGCGTGAGCCGGCACCTCGCGCCGGCCAACCCGCCCGCGGATCTGGTAGAGCTGGGCGAGACCGAGAGCGTCGGCGCGCTCGACGATCAGAGTGTTCGCCTGCGGGATGTCGAGGCCCGATTCGATGATCGTGGTCGAGACGAGCACGTCGGCGTCGCCCGAGAGGAACGCCAGCATCCTGTCCTCGAGCTCGCGCTCGGCCATCTGCCCGTGTGCGACCAGCACCCGCGCCTCGGGGCAGAGCTGCCGCAGCTTCTCGGCGGCGTCCTCGATGCTCTCGACCCGGTTGTGGAGGTAGAAGGTCTGGCCCCCTCGCACGAGCTCCCGTTCGAGCGCCTGGACGATCACCGTCTCGTCGTACTCCCCCACATGGGTACGAATAGGTCGACGCCCTTCCGGCGGAGTCTCGATCACCGAGATGTCGCGCAGGCCGGCCAGCGACATGTGGAGCGTCCTCGGAATCGGTGTGGCGCTCATCGCGAGCACGTCCACCTCGAGGCGGAGCTGGCGCAGAAGCTCCTTCTGCGCGACGCCGAACCGCTGCTCCTCGTCGACGATCACGAGGCCGAGATCCTTCGCGATCGCGTCACGAGAGAGGATGCGGTGCGTCCCGATCAGCACCTCGACCTTGCCCTCGCCGAACTCGGCGAGGATGCGCTTCACGTCGGCCGGCTTGCGGAAGCGGGACACCATCTCGACGCGGACGGGGAAGTCCCGGTAGCGCTCGCGAAAGGTGTTCCAGTGCTGCTGGGCGAGAATTGTGGTGGGGACGAGCATCAGCACCTGCTTGCCGCCCACCGCGACCGCGAACGCCGCACGGAGGGCGACCTCCGTCTTTCCGTAGCCGACATCCCCGCAGACGAGCCGGTCCATCGGGCGCGGCGCCTCGAGATCCTCCTTGACCGCTTCGATCGCGCGCGCCTGATCCTCGGTCTCGCGGTAGGGAAACTCGGCCTCGAGCCGCTCGACCCAGTCGGCCTCGACGTCGTAGGCAACCCCTGGCCGCGTCTGGCGCTCGGCGTACAGCTGCAGCAGCTCGCCCGCCATCTCCCGCAGATGCTCGCGGGCGCGGCTCTTGAGATTGTCCCAGGCCTTGCCGCCGAGCTTGGAGAGCGTGGGCGCGTGCGAGTCCGCACCGACGTAGCGGGAGACCTTGCCGATCTGCTCGTGCGGAACGTAGACCCGGTCCTCGCCGCGGAACCCGAGCAGGAGGTAGTCGCGGGTGACGCCCGCGACCTCCTTCGTCTCGAACCCGACCAGCCGCGCGATCCCGTGGTCCTCGTGGACGACGTAGTCGCCCGTGCGGAGATCGGAGAAGCTTGCGAGCGCCCGGCCCGGAGGTGCTGTTGCGCGCGGCGGCCTGCGGCGGAAGACCTGGGTGTCGGGCAAGAGCGCGACCCCGAGATCGCGCCAGACGAACCCGCGGCGGGCGGGCGAGACGGCGAACACGAGGCCGGTAGGCTCGGCCCCGGGCTCGAGCAGTTCGACCTCGGTGCGCCGCAAGAGCGCGCGCCGCCGCTCGGCCTCGCCGCGGTGCGGGAAGGCGACGACGACGTCGAGCCCCTGCCGAACGAGACCTCCGAGCTCGTTCTCTGCCTCGGCAAGGCCCCGTGCGACGAGCGCCGGCCGCTGCGCCTCGAAGGAGAAGGACTGCCCCTGGGGCAACGGATCCAGCTCGGCGGCTCCCTCGATCTCGATCTCGGCCAGGTTCTCGTCCCGCCAGACCGCGAGCACCTCGTCGGGCCGCCAGACGATGTCCGGGACCCGGCCGAGCGGCGGGACGAGGTCAACCGGAACCTCGAACGCGGCATCGTCTCCACCGTCGTCGGGGAGCCTGATCTCGCCGTCCCAACCGAGCCGCTCCGCCGCCGGGTAGATGACCGCCTCGACCACTTCGCGCAGCGCGCGCTGTGTGAACGGCGAGAACGCGCGGATGCTCTCGATCTCGTCGCCGAAGAGCTCGATCCGAAGCGGCTCGCGTCCGGTGGTGGGGAAGACGTCGATGAGCCCGCCCCGCACCGCGAGCTGGCCGCGCTCCTCCACCCGTTCGACCCGCTCGTACCCTGCTGCGACGAGGTTCTCGGCGAGCCAGTCGATTCCCGGGGAGGCGCCGCGCGCGACGACGATCGGCCCGGGTCGGGCCTCCTCCGGAGGCATGAGCTCGGCGACGGCGAGCGCCGAGGCGCAGACGAGGCCGCCGACGGCGAGGACGGACAGCGCCCTCGCCCGCTCGCCGACGAGATGCGGCGGAGGCTCGAGGCCGGACTCGAGGCGCACGCCCCGTGAGGGGAGCAGGGCAACCCGGTCCTCCCCTGCGAACCAGCCAACTGCGTCGGCCACGTCTCGTGCGTCGGCATCCTCCGGCAGCAGCACGCAGAGGCCCCGGCCGAGCTCTTCGTGGAGCGCTGCGAGGAGAAGGGGCAGCGCCGGCTCGGCGACGCGGGCCCGAGCCGGGAACGCCGCCGCGAATGCAGACAGCCGCTCGTCCGCGCGGAGGCGCTCGACGAGCGTGTACAGGATCGGCCGGTCCATGATGAATGCCCGGAACGCCGGTTCCGGGGGAGGTCATCGTACCGCCGCCAGGCGCCGATTCAGAAGAGCCGGAAGCGCGGGAGCCGGGCGCGCACGCGTTGAAACGCAAACCGCGTCCAGAGGCGCCTCGCTCCGTCGTACGAGGCGCGGTACCACGGCTCGTTCAGGCTCGTCACCTGGACGCTCGAGCCGCTGTGCGGGGCATGGATGAACCGTCCGTCGCCGACGTACATGCCGACGTGGCCGACGCCGTCGAAGAAGACGAGATCACCGGGGCGGAGCGACTGCCGCGGCACGCTCACCCCGAGCCCGAAGTCGGCGTAGGAGCTGTGGGGGATGCGCAGCCCGAAGTGGGCGTAGACGAAGCGCACGAAGCCGGAGCAGTCGAACCCGGTTTTCGGCGAGTCCCCTGCCCACCTGTAGGGAACGCCGACAAGCCTCCGCGCGAACTGGACCGCCCTCGCCCCGAACGGCTCCGTCCACGCTGCGGGTGGAACCTGGGTGTGATGCCGATGAAGCCGGAAGCGAGGTGTCTTGTGCCAGGAGACCTTGGCGAGACCGCCGCGTCCGCCGACAGCCTGGCCGGGCCCGAACGCCACCGAGTACGCGAGCGCGAGGAACAGCACGGCGAGACGGATCTGTGAGGTCATCGAGGAGGCCCTTCGCGTCAACCGGCCGGGCACACGCGTTCGGTGCCGGGATTCGCAGGGTTCGAGCATTGAAGCAGAACCGTCCGCCCCGAACGAGTGATTCTGGCGTGTTGGTCAGTTGAAGCGCTGCTGGGCGACCTCGAGCCCTGCGGCGTCGAGCGCCTCGACCGCGTCGGCCGCTCGGGCGACGATCCCCTCGGCGTCGTCGCCCGCCTCGAAGTCCGAGAGGACGTAGTCCGCGAGCGGTCTGCGGTCGCCCCGACCCGGACGCCCCACACCCACCCGCAGGCGCATGAAGTCGGAGGTCCCCAGATGCTGGACGAGCGAGCGGAGTCCGTTGTGCCCGGCGAGGCCGCCTCCGAGCCGTGCCTGCAGCCGGCCCGTCTCGAGATCGCCTTCGTCGTGGACGACGAGGATCGCGTCGGGCTCGACCTTGAAGAATCCCGCCGCAGCGGCGACCGATCGCCCGGAATCGTTCATGTACGTCTGGGGCTCGAGCAGCGCGACCCGGTGGCCGTCGATCCGCACCTCGGCGAGCCGGGAGTTGAACTTGCTTCGCCAGGCGCCGTTGTGGCGCCGAGCGAGCTCCTCGACGACCATGAAGCCGACGTTGTGCCGGTTCCCGGCGTACTCCCGGCCCGGGTTGCCGAGGCCGACCACGAGCAGATCGAGCGACGAGGCGCGTTCGCCCCGTCTCCAGGGCAGGCGCACGGCGATTACTCCTCGGGTTCGGACTCGCCGCCGCCCTCGGCAACAGGCTCTGCGGTCTCGGCGGCTGCCTCCGCCGCAGGTTCCTCGCCTGTCTCCTCGACGCCCTCCTCGGGCTCCTCGACGACCTCTTCGCGTGCGAGCTGCACGCTGGCGATCACGACATCGTCCGGGTCGTCGAGCAGCCGGACTCCGTCGGGCACCAAGACCTGGGCCAGCCTGAGCGTCTCGCCGATGCCGAGCTCCGAGACATCGGCCTCTAGATGCTGCGGGATCTCGAGCGGCAGCGCCTCGACGTTGACCTCGGTCGTGACCTGGTTGAGGATCCCGCCCTCGCGTACCCCGACGGGATCGCCGACGAGTGTGACCACGACGGCCGTCTGGATCGGCTGGTCAAGGCGGACCTCCTGGAGGTCGACATGGGTGATCGTTCCGCGCACCTTGTCGCGCTGGAAATCCTTGAGGATCGCCGAGTGCGTCGAGCCGCCGTCGACGGCGACGTCGAGCACTGCGTGCGAGCCGCCCGGCGTGGTCAGGGCGGCTCGCAGGTCGCGCTCCCCCACGGCGACCGCGACCGGCTCCGACTGCCCGTAGAGGACGCCGGGGATCAGGCCCTGCCTGCGCAGGCGCCGCGACTCCGCCGACCCCAGCAGGGTCCGCTGAGCAACCGCGAGCTTGACGCGCTCTCCAGCCACGGCGAGCCAGTGTACCGGCACCGTGCCGCGAAGCGCCCCCGACCGGGGTGACCAGAACGCGGTGAAGCGGTGTATGGTGTGCCTTACATGACCGCCACGCAGTCCGACAGCTTCGAGGTCACGCTCAGGGGCTTCTCTCCTCGCGAGCTGACGGCGTGCGCGGAGCGCGAGTGCCGAAGGCATTTCGGCGAGTGCGCGTGGCGAATCGACGAGTCCACCTGCGTCCCCTGCATGGGTACGCTCGGTGGGCACGCGCTTCTCTGGGAGACGCGCATCGTCGCAAGCACCGAGCTCGACGAGCCTCCACTCGACGACTGACTGCTGCGCGTTCCTCGTCTACGACGTTCAGGGCTCGGATGAGGACGCCGGGGGCGCCGAGAGGGCTGCGGCAGGAGCTTGCGCCGGCAGCGGGCACGCGTCAGCGTTGCCGCCGATCTTGGCCACCGAGGACCCTGGATCGCCTGTTCAGACTGCTGCGCGGACGTCGATCTTCAGGTCGGCCTTCGCCGACAGCGGTCCGAGCGGCACACCGCCGAAGTCCTCGACGTCGAAGTTCAAGGGAGCGAGGTACGCGCAGACGTGCCCGAGGCTGATTCGGCTGCCAGCGAAGTTCGTGACCTCTATGGAGAACCTCCCCGGCCCGACCCGGTACTGATAGCCCTGGCCGTCGCTCTGAAGTGCCGTCTCGGCGTAGACGTCGCGTGCACAGGGCCTGGCCTGCACGGGGTACACGAAGAGCACCTCCTCGCTCCCCTTGTAGGCACCCTCGCGGGCGGGGACGGCGTAGCCACTGATCCGAACGCGGAAGAAGTAGATCCCCTGCACGTACGACGAAGGCTCGACGAAGATCGAGACGCTGCTCCTCGACGGCCCGGCCGCCGAACCCCCCGGGACCGCCCAGCAGGCGAGCGCGAACCACAGCACGACGAGCGCCGTCCGCGTTCGACATCCCATCGCGAGATCGTAGCCTTCGAGGGATGCGGACCGAACCGAGCGCACGGGCGGGCCGCGCCACAAGTCGGGCTTGCCGTGTGAGCGAGTGCCGCCTGAGCTTCCGATGCAAGGTGCAAAGGTTTGCTCAGATCGTCACGTGAGTTGACAGGCGGTTGTCAGCGCCTCGTGACCCGGGGTGGGTTCGGCACGCAGACGCCATGCGCGAGCCACGACCAGCGCCCTTGGCCGCGACAGAAGAACGGCGTGGTTGGACGAAGACCGCTAAAAGAGCTGGTTCTCGCCGCCGAAGATCGCCGAGACGGAGTCGTCGGCGAAGACGTTCATGATCGTCTCGGCGAGCAGGTTCGAAACCGGGAGCACCGTCAGCTTGTCGGGGCGCGAGAGCGGGTCGATCGGCACCGTGTCCGTGACGACGATCCCCTTGATCCCGTCGTCGGCGGCGAAGTCCTCGAGGATGCCCCCGCAGAAGACGCCGTGGGTCGCGTAGAGCCACGTCTCGGTGACGCCGTGCTCCCGGAGAGCGTGGACGTTCGCAAGCATCGTCTGGCCGGTCATGATCACGTCGTCGCCGATGATCGCCCGCTTGCCGGCGACGCTGCCGGCGATCTCGGTCACGCGGGCTACATCGCGGGCCGGACGCGTCTTGTGCATGATCGCGAATTCGGACTCGACCATCTCGGCGAAGCGCTCGGCCTGCTTGGCCCGGCCGGTATCCGGCGAGACCGAGACCACACCTTCGCCGTGGAGTCCGAGGTCACGGAAATGGCGTGCGAACAGCGGTAGTGCGGTCATGTGGTCGACCGGAATCGTGAAGAACCCCTGGATCTGGCCGGCGTGGAGATCCATGGTGAGGATGCGGTCGGCACCGGCGACCTGGAGGAGGTCGGCGACGAGCCTGGCGGTGATCGGCTCGCGCGGCTTCGCTTTCCGATCCTGGCGCGCGTAGGGGAAGAGTGGGATCACGGCGGTGATCCGCTTCGCCGAGCCGAGCCTGGCCGCCTGGATCATCTGCAGGAGCTCCATCAGGTTCCGGTCGATCGGGTCGCAGCCCGTCTGAACGAGGAAGAGATCGGAGCCCCTGATCGATTCGTCGTAGCGGACGTAGGTCTCGCCGTTTGCGAAGTCGGCGGTCTCGACCGCGCCGAGCTCGACCCCGAGCTGCTCCGCGATGGCGTCGGCCAGCTCCGGGTGGGAGCGGCCGGCGAAAACCATCAACCGCTTCTGCGGGCCGCGCTCGATCCAGTGACCCTGCTGGGGCTGCTGCGTCACCGAGAGCTCCGAGTCGTCGAGACCCGGGAGAACGAGCTCAGTCGTCCCGATGCCGGGCTGCATACCCCTCCTTGTTCTCCTGGCGGGCGCGCGCGACCGCTAGCGAATCCGCGGGCACGTCCTTGGTGATCGTCGATCCGGCGGCCGTCCATGCTCCGTCTCCCACTTCGACAGGGGCGACGAAGCCATTCTGGATCCCGGTCCTGACGTTCTTACCGATCCTGGTCCGGCGCTTGGGGACCCCGGGCTTGTGCGCGAAGTTCGCGGTGATCGTTCCGGCGCCGATGTTCGTGTCCTCCCCGATCTCAGTGTCGCCGATGTACGACTGATGTGCCACCTTCGACCTGCGACCGATCGTCGAGTTCTTGATCTCCACGAAGGTGCCCGCCTTCGAGCCCGCTTCGAGCACGGTACCGGGCCGAAGGTAACAGAATGGACCCACGAGCGCGCCGGAGCCGATCACGGCATCGACGGCCACGGTATTCGGCTGGATCACTGCGAGTGTCTCGACGCGCGTCGAACCCCGCAGCACGACGAACGGGTGGATGGTGACGTCGGGCTCGATAGTCACATCCGGCTCGATCCACGTCGAGGCCGGATCGACGATCGTCACGCCGTCGAGCATGTGACGCCGGTTGATGCGATCGCGCAGCCCGGCCGCAGCAGCGGCGAGCTCCTCCCGTGTGTTGATGCCCTCGACCTCGAACGGATCGCCGGTGAGGTGCGCGACCACGTACTCGCCGTCGCCGACGAGCACCCCGATCGTGTCCGTGATGTAGACCTCCCCCTGCGCGTTGTGCGCTTCGAGGCGCTCGAGCGCCGGCCACAGTCTCGCCGCGTCGAAAACGTAGATGCCCGAGTTGACCTCGGTCAGGGTCAGCTCGGAGGGGCTGGCATCGCCCGCCTCGACGATCTTCACCACCGCTCCGGCAGCGTCGCGAACGATCCTGCCGTAGCTCCTCGGATCCGGAGGTTCGAAGGAGAGGACGGTCGCTGCAGCCGCCTGGGACCGGTGCGTCTCGACGAGATCGGCGAGCAGCTCGCCGGTCAGCCCCGGCACGTCGCCGTTGAGGACGAGCACGTCGCCCGCGAACCCCTCGAGCGCCGAGCGCGCCGAGCTGACCGCATCGCCGGTCCCGCGAGGCGAGCGCTGCACGGCAGTCGTGATCCCCTCGAACTTGCCCTCGCCGTCCGGCGAGCAGACGACGATCAGGGGGTCCGCTCCCGCTCCCTCGGCGGCGAGGATCACCCAGTCGACCAGGCGCCGGCCGAGCAGCTCGTGGAAGTGCTTGGGAAGTGCGGAATGCATCCGCGTCCCGAGCCCTGCGGCCATGACGACGGCTCCGATCGGCTTGTCGCTCACGATGGCGAAATCGATGGCTGGGGCGCCAGGATTCGAACCTGGGATCGCGGGACCAAAACCCGCTGCCTTACCGCTTGGCTACGCCCCACTGGGGCCCGAGTATAGGCGCGAGGACGCCGCGGTCCGGCTAGAGCTTCTCCCGCTCGGCGAAGAGGATGACGAGTCCGACCACGGCTGCGACCACGACGACGCCGATGGCAAGCCACTCCGCGACGTGCAGCACGGTGGGGATCAGCACGGCGATCGCCTGCGAGGCGGCGAAGATCCAGGTGAGGTGCCGCGCCGTCGAGGACTTGTAGTTCCTTCCTGCAAAGACCCAGAACAGGATCGCGGCGCCAGCGAGGACGAAGACCACGAGGTGGGGGATGACACCGATGAGGGTCAGAGCCCCCTCGATCGCGCCGATCCAGATCGTCAGCTTGAGGCGGTGCTCCTTCAGGTATCTCGACGGCTTCGAGCCGGCGGGTTCGAGCGCATTCGCCCCTGTGGACATCGCTCGAGACAAGCTACCACGCAGGGGTGGCGAGCCAGGTCCGGCCGAGGCTCTGCACCTCGGCTGCAGCGCGCTCGGCGACCTCTCGCTCGTGGAACAGGCCGTAAACCGCCGGCCCTGCCCCGCTGACCTCGGCCCGGAAGGCTCCGAGCTCTCGCAGACGCGGGGAGTGCGGTGAGCGGGCGAGGTCGTTCGGCGGCAGGGCGGCGAGGTCGGCTGCCTCCCCGGCGGCCGCGATCTCCACGACCAGCGCGCGGCGCTGGTCGAACCCGGCCTGCCCGTCGAACCGCGAGTAGACCTCTGCGGTCGAGTTCTTCGCCTCGCCATGGGGAAGCAGCAGCAGCACGGTGTAGTCCTGCGGGAGGTCGACCGGCTGCAGGGTCGTCCCGGTCCCCGTCGCGAGCTTCGGAGCCGGGTCGAGGAAGAACGCGACGTCGACTCCGAGGCCGGCGGCAATCTCGTGAACGCGTTCCCGCGCCGGCGGCCGGTCGAGCAGCTCGCAGGCGAGGCGAATCGCGGTCGCT
>Ga0335081_10002684_pt1 | contig 27991 bp, 22 predicted proteins | sample Lox_Sample_35_FD_206713 | JGI IMG/M metagenome (GOLD analysis project Ga0335081, IMG submission 206713) | Soil microbial communities from Loxahatchee National Wildlife Refuge, Florida, United States - Lox_Sample_3.5 | ecosystem: Environmental > Terrestrial > Soil > Wetlands | place: USA...
CGTCGATATCCCACAGTCTCGCACCCTGGGCGCGAGCGATGAAGAGGGGGTTGCGTCCGACGGACCTGAATGCACGGACCGGTGAATTCACTCCGCCGGGTATTTTCTGCTCCGCACGTCTGAATAACTCGTTGGAGTTGTCGGTCTTCATCGTTCTGTTCTGGTTGTGGCGATCAAGAAGTCTGCTTCAGAAGACGCGCAGCATCTTTGGCGAAATACGTAAGAATGAGGTCTGCGCCTGCCCGCTTGATACTCGTCAAAACTTCCATCATTACACGTTGCTCGTCGATCCAACCATTCCGTCCTGCTGCCTTGATCATCGAATATTCCCCGCTCACGTTGTAAGCAGCCGTGGGCATCGAAAAGCGGTCCTTCACTCTCCGTATGACGTCGAGGTACGACAAGGCAGGCTTCACCATGACGATGTCCGCGCCCTCGACGACGTCCTGTTCGACTTCGCGAAGGGCTTCGTCGGAGTTTGCCGGATCCATTTGGTGGGAGCGTCGGTCGCCAAACTTCGGCGCACTTTCGGCGGCATCCCGGAACGGGCCGTAAAATCCCGATGCATACTTCGCTGCATACGACATGATGGGCAATTTCTGGAAATTGCTTTCATCGAGAATCCTGCGGATTGCTGAGACCCTCCCGTCGAACATGTCGGAAGGTGCAACCATGTCCGCCCCTGCTTCAGCGTGCGTCAGCGCTTCCTTTGCGAGAAGCCCGATCGATTCATCATTCAGGATCTCGTCGCCTCTCACGATGCCGCAATGTCCGTGGGAAGTGTATTCACACAGGCAAACGTCGGTGATGATCGTGAGGTCGGGAACGTCTTTCTTGATTGCACGGATCGCCTGTTGAACGATTCCTTGCGGATCATAGGCCTCGCTGCCTACTTCGTCTTTGTGTTCGGGAATCCCGAAGAGAATGATGGCGGGAATTCTGAGCGACCGGACCTCTCGACATTCCTTCACAGTTTCGTCGACCGAGAGCTGGAAGACGCCCGGCATGGATTTCACTTCCTTGCGGACACCTCTTCCCGGAACGACAAACAGCGGATAAATGAAATCATTGGGTGAGAGCTCTGTCTCCCGCACCATGGAACGGAAAGACTCCGTCATCCGCAGTCGTCTCAATCGTTTGAACGTATCCTGCTCGTTCTTCTGGTAATACCCTAACGATGTTTTTGTTTGCTCCATTTCCATAGTTGAACTCCTTTCCATTGTCAATCGGAATGTTGATGGTTCCTGAGAAAATTCCGGACGCGTTCGGCCGTCTTTTCAGAGTTGATGACGCAGTCTCCGACAGAAATTCCCCCCCGGAAATTGCCGGCAATGAAGATCCCGGGATGGCTCTGCTCGAATTGTTCGATCCGACCGACGGTCGAAAGATGTCCCAGATTGTACTGCGGGATTGCACGTCGCCAGCGGGCAATTCGATGGAACGCAGGTCGACCCGTCACCCCCAATAGTGGAGTAAGTTCTTCAAGCACCGTTTGTACGATCTGATCATCGTTTTCCTTCGTCAGGTCGGGCTGACGTGAACCTCCCACGAAAGTTGTAAGGGCAGCGTGTCCTTGCGGGGCTCGCCCTGGAAACAGACTCGACGACCAGATCGTGCCAAGGATCTTTCTCCGTTCCATCGCCGGCACCAGAAAACCGAATCCGTCCAGAGGTCTGCGTATGTCGGAGGCTTTGAACCCGAGAAAGACTTCGACAACAGGAGGATAGTAGATTTGTTTCAGGGACTCCGCAAGTGTCTTGTCCAAAGGGGCGATCAGCGGCGCAACCGAATACGAAGGTATGGCTGAAATGACTGCGTGGGCTTTACGTTTGAACGGTTTTCCTTTTCTCGTGCCGGTGATCTCGTAATTCCGTCGATTGTGCTTGCCGAGTTCTTCCACGCGGCGGATGTTCACTCCCGTTAGAACATTCGATCCCAGTGCGTCGCCGATGGCTTTCGGAAATATCTGCATTCCATTCCTGAAGGCAAACATCCGTGCACGGTCTTTCGATTTTTCAGCCCTTTTCTTTCGCTCTCGACTGCCGAGGATTTGACCTTTGATCAACCCACCGTAGTTCTCTTCCAGGGCATAGAGTTTCGGGAATGCCGCTCGAACACTGAGCTCCTCAGGGTTTCCGGCGTAAACGCCCGCGACGAACGGATTGATGGCATAATCGAGGAATTCCTTTCCCAACCTTCTCTCAACAAATTGAGCGATTGTCTCCTCCGATTCTGCCCGTCCAACGAACGGTTCTCTCATGAGTCTCAGTTTTCCCGGGAACGTCCACAGCCTCGATTTCAAAAAGGAAGATGGAGTCATCGGCAATGCATGCAACGATCCATCACGCAAGATGTAACGGTTGTCGCCGACTTCCCCTGCGTACACAACTTCATCGGTCAAACCGAGGTCGCTGAAGAGGGTTTTGAAGAGGGGCGTTGTCTCCAAGGCGCTGTTCGGGCCGGTTTCAACGAGCCAACCGTGATCGTGAATGGTTCGCATCGTCCCGCCAAGGTCGCGATTGCGTTCGAGAACTGTTACGTCGATGGATGCTTTGTGCAACCACCAGGCAGTGGCAAGACCACTGATTCCACCTCCAATGACGACCACGGACGGGCGCGATTTCATAGGTCAATCAGAAGACTTACTGAGCACGAGTTCGGCGAGACATTCAATAAAGAGTCTGCTTGTTGTCAACGGTGCCGTCATATCAAAATAGGATATCCCGCACTCGTGCGCTTGGTGCCTCGCTTCGATATTGATCTCCGAAAGGGTTTCAATGTGATCTGTCACGAAGGCGATCGGGTTGACAATGATGTGGGAGATTCCCTGAGAACCAAGCGATGATATGGTCTGCGTGAGCGAAGGTTGAAGCCATTGTTGTGGGCCCACTTTGCTCTGGAAACAAAGATGGTACGGCAGCCCAAAATTGCCCTGCTGCACGACAAGTTCATAGGTTCGACGGATCTGTGTTGAATAGGGATCTCCGGCTCGCACTAATTTCATCGGGGTGCCGTGGGCGCTGAAGACCAAATGCACTTTTGACCGTTGCTCGGGCGGAACACGTTGAATCGCCTGGTCCACTCGTTCCACAAGGGAACGAATGTAAAGCGGGTGGTCGAAGTATGGCTCGATTACGTTCGCAGTAACGTTTCCGGGGCCCAGGTTTCGAACGATACGTTCCCATTCACGGACGCTTGATCCCGTCGTGGCTTTCGAATAGTGCGGGTACAGCGGAAGAAGAATGAATTCGTTCACCCGGGCGGCGAGAAGCTTGTTCAACGTTTCCTCCGTAAACGGATGCCAATACCGCATAGCGATTTCGACTGGAATATCGTGGCCCTTCTTCGATAACAGTTCCTTCAGACTGTTCGCCTGCTGTTGCGTTTCTTTGAGGATGGGAGAACGTCCGCCGATGTTTTTGTACAGGTCCTGCACTTTGGGCGCCCGGCGTTTCGATATGATTCGTGCGAGGGGTTTGCGAAACAGGAACGCACCCGGTAAATCAATGATGTCGGGATCGACAAAGAGATTATACAGGAATGGCTGGACGGCGTCCAGAGAGTCGGGCCCACCCAATTGCAACAAGACGACTGCACGCTTTGCTGGGGACGCTGACGGGATACCCATTGCTAGACTGTCTTCGAGAAGATTGGCTTTTCCTTGATCATCTGATCAAGATAGGCGTCAAAGCACATGGCGATGTTTCGAATGACCAGTCTTCCCATACCGTTTACCACAATCCTGTCCGGGAAAAGTGTCACGAGTCCGTCTTCGACGAAGGTATCCAGCTTTGGAAAGCTCTTGCTGAAATACTCGTCGAACTCGATGCCGAACCTCGTTTCGATTTCCTTTTTTCGCAGCTCCATATCGCACATGATACGCATGATGACCTCTTTGCGGATGTGGTCATCCGCCGTCATCCGGTAACCAACGTGTGTTGCAAGCGTGTTCTTCTTGAGAGCTTCGTAATATTCGCGGACATTCTTGACGTTCTGTTGATACGTCTCTTTGAAATGGCCGATCGCGGACATCCCGAATCCGTACAGATCGCATCCTGCTTTCGTTGAATAACCCTGGAAATTCCTGTAGAGCGTCCCGTTGCGCTGCGCGATCGCGAGCTCATCGGTCTGTTTGGCAAAATGATCCATCCCCACGCTCCAATAACCGGCGCCCAGGAGCTTCTCGGTTGTCATCTTGAAGATCTCGAGTTTCAAATCTGTCGCGGGAAGGTCCTCGCCGTGGATCATCTTCTGATGAGGTTTCAGCCACGGCACGTGTGCATAATTGAACACAGCAATCCTGTCCGGCGCAATATCGATGACCGTCTCAACCGTTTTCTCGAATGAGGCGAGGGTTTGATTCGGGAGCCCGTAAATAAGGTCCAGGTTGATGCTATGGAATCCAAGCTCGCGGCTCCAGTTCACCGCGTCGCGCGTGATCGATTCCGGCTGAACACGATTGACCGCTTCCTGAACGCGGATGTCGAAATCCTGGACGCCCATGCTGATCCGGTTAAAGCCAATATCGTGCAGAGCTTTCATGTGCTCAAGCGTCAATCCTCTTGGGTCAATCTCCACACCGGCTTCGATGTCGCTGTCGTAGTTGAAATGATCGCGGACAAACGAGCCAACCTCCTTAATCTCGTCCGGACTCAGGTAGGATGGAGTACCGCCTCCCCAATGGAGCTGAACGACCTTTCGTTTTGCGGACACCAGGGGGGCAACCATACTGATCTCACGCATCAGGTACTCGTTGTATTCGCGGATTTGCTCTCTGCTGTGCGTGATCAACATCGTGCATCCGCAAAAATAGCAGAGGGTATCGCAATAAGGAAAGTGGAAGTAGAGAGAGATCGGCGAATCGTTCCCGGTTCCGTTCGATTCTTCGATCGCTTTCAGGTACTCTCGCACGCCGAACGAAGGGGAGAACGCCGGCGCTGTAGGATAGCTCGTATAGCGTGGTCCGGGTGCGCTGTACTTGCGAAGCAGCCCGATATCGACAGAATCGAATTGTCTCATAGTCCCCATCTCCCTTCATCTCCCTTGGTGGTACGCCGCGCTGAGCTTCTTGACAGAACCGACAAATGCCTTAACGTTTTCGACCGGTGTTTCGGGCAGTATGCCGTGGCCGAGGTTGAAAATGTGGCCGTTCCCCGTGCCGAATTTTTTGAGAACGGTCTTTACCGCCTCTTCGATTCGTTCCGGCGTCGAAAAGAGGATGGCCGGATCGAGGTTTCCCTGGAGAGCGACGAAACTTCCCACCATTTCTCTTGCTTTCCCGATGTCGGTCGTCCAGTCAAGCCCGACAACATCGGCACCCGCATTTGCGATCTTCTCAAGGGAGTGTCCGCAGTTCTTGCAGAATACAATGACCGGGGCTCCATTCCGTTTCACCGACGACACAATACGTTGAATATAACGTAACGAAAATTCTTCAAACTCGTCCTGTCCAAGAACGCCGCCCCACGTGTCGAATATTTGAAGGGCTTGTGCGCCGGCTTCGATCTGCGCATTCAAATACGATGTCACGACCGTCGACAGTTTCTCGAGCAATGTGTGAGCATCGTGTGGGCTGGAATAGAGGAGTTCTTTGATATGCTTGAAATCTCTTGGATTGCGGCCTTCCACCATGTAGGAAGCGATCGTCCACGGGGCGCCGGCAAATCCGATGAGGGGTACCTTGTTGTTCAATCGCTTGCGGGCGAGTCGAATCGCATCGAAGACATAGCCCAGAGATGAACACGCGTGTTGCACCGACAACTTGTCCACATCCGATTTTGACCGAAGAGGAGACGGAAATCGTGGTCCACCCTTTCCCTCTTCCACGATGAGTTGCATTCCCATTGCTTCCGGAACGACCAGAATATCCGAAAAAATAATCGCCGCATCGACACCGATGAGATCAACCGGCTGAATCGTCACTTCTGCGGCAAGCTCCGGCGTTTTACACAGCGTGAGGAAATCGGTCTTCGCGCGAATTGCACGGTACTCGGGGAGGTATCTGCCTGCCTGGCGCATAAGCCAGACCGGCGTCCGGTCCACCTCTTGACGTCTGCACGCCTCGAGAAACAAATTGTTCGATGGTTCCTGCTTGTTCACAAATCTCTGGTTTTCATTCTTTGAAGTACTGTGCAATGGCATCGGCCATGGTTGCTGAGGCGGGATTGGGCGCCACGATGTGAACGGTCAATCCTGCTCCTCTGGCTGCCGTCTCCGTGCTGACTCCTATGACAGCAATGATTTTCGATGAAATCAATGATAGAGGAACCAGAGACAGGAGGTTCGTCACACTTGAAGGGCTGAAGAACGTGACGATGTCGATGCCCTCTCTTTCCAGTTCTTCCCGGATCAAGTCCGCATCTTCAGCTGAAGGCCCAACGGTGTCGTACACCGTTACTCCGTCCACAGCAACTCCATTCAACCGCAAGATTGCCGGGAGTTCATCGCTTGCGAGATTTCCGTGGGGAAACAAAAAACGTTTTCCCCGGAGTGGTAATTGAGAGATCGCCTCTGCCAGTTGTTTTCCACCGTTCACGTTTGGAAAGAAGGTGGGGCGCATTCCTTCCGCCGTCAATGCTTCTCCCGTCTTCTCCCCGACCGCATAGAACGGTTTCCCTTTGAATTCTTTTTTGTCCGGGTCCTTGGCACGAGCATTAAGGCGGGAGAAAAATGCCTGGACCGCGTTCGCACTTGTGAAGACAAATCCGTCATAAGCCTGGAGTTCCTCAATCGCGCGATCGCATTCCTGCCAGGACTTGGGCGCTCTAATTTGGATTGTAGGAATGAAAACAACGTTCGCTCCTCGCTGCCGCAAGAGTTGAGCAAATTCCTCGGCCTGATCGGGTGGACGCGTTATGAGCACGGTCTTTCCCTGCAACGGCAATGCCATCGCGACCGGGCTGCTGTCCCTGTCTGCGGGTTTTGTCATGTGTTCAGCTCGCGAATTTCGTCGAGGATGGCTTCTCCGCCGTCCGCAAGCAATCTTTCCGCAAGTGAAACTCCCAGGCGTTCCGTATGATCTGGGGAGCCTTCGATCGAAGACCGGACAGATCGCGATCCGTCAAGGCTCCCAATAATTGCATCCAAACGGAACGTTCCGTGGTCGATCCTGCCGTAAGCGCCGATTGGAATTTGGCACCCTCCTTCGAGCCGCCGAAGCAAAGCACGCTCGCCCTGGGTTGCCTGGCGCGTGGCAATGTGATCCAGCGGACGCACGAAGGACAAGATACGTTCGTCGTTCGAGCGGGCTTCGACCGCGAGCGCACCCTGACCGACAGCCGGCAGGAAGGTTGTGGGTGAAAGGACTTCGGAGATCAACTCTGAACGTCCGAGGCGAGTGATCCCTGCTTTGGCCAGGAGCATGCCATCCCATTGGGAGGACTTCAACTTTTCCACGCGGGTTCCCAAATTGCCTCGCAGCTCAACAATTGACAGATCCGGGCGAAGACGCAGGAGCTGGCACCTTCGCCTGAGACTCCCGGTAGCTATTGTTCCTTTCATAGGGACACTGGAGAGACTTGGGCATTTCTTTTCCGGGTGGGCAATGAAAACGTCGCTCACATCCTCACGCTCACACACGGCGCCTATCGTCAATCCCTGCTCCAACTGTGTCGGCACATCCTTCAGACTGTGGACGGCCAAATCAACGCGTCCGTCGAGAAGAGCGTTTTCAAGTTCTTTTGTAAAGAGACCCTTGTCGCCGATTCTGGAAAGCGGAGCATCCAGGATCTTATCACCCTGCGTCTTAACGACGTGGACTTCAATGTGCAACCCCGGCTGCAGCTTCAGAAGCTGTTGATGCACCCAGTGAGTTTGCCACATCGCAAGCTCACTCCCGCGAGTACCAAGGACGATGGTGGATCGGTTGCTCACGGTATCGTATCCTCATCCAGCCGATTCTCGATCGGCTCATTCTTGTGCAAGCCAAAGAGGCCACGGATAATATGGATCTTCTTGTGCCGTTCCTCGGCGCTTTCGCCGTTTCCATTTTTGAGGTTCGTTGTTGGCAAATGCAGCAGCTTGTTGACGATGCGTTTCGTTACAAGATCCACCAATTCCCTGTCCTGTTCCGAGAACCGGTTGATATGCTTTCTCACTTCGTCGGAACGGACGGACTCGAAGAATTCGCGAAGATCGCTGATCGTGGGGCTTACCTGGAGCGACTCGAACCATTGACGCATCCCGATGAGCTCTTCCAGGATTATTGCATTGACGGAGGTGATCGCGGATTTGCGACGCTCAAGATTCTGGTCGACAATCCTCGAAAGAGAATCCACATCGTGGAGGAACACATTTTCGAGCTTATTCACATCCGGATGCACGTTGCGTGGCACGCCGATGTCGATGACGAGCAGGGGCGCGTTTGACCTTGCCTTCATCACGCGTCGAAGTTGATCGGGCGACAATATGTATTGCGGACTGCTGACCGAAGTGATTAGCACATCGATGTCGCGGAGGGCGGTCTCTACTTGGTCGAAATCAATGACGGTTCCGCCGAGGTCTTTTACCAACTCCTCAGCTCTCGCGCGGGTCCGGTTGGCAATGGAGAACGAAGCGATGCCGCGTCCCACAAGATTTTTCGACGCCAGCTCTCCAGTCTCTCCTGCGCCGACCAGCAGTGCGCGTTTCTCGGACAGGTTCGAGAATATCTTGCTGGCGAGTTCGACCGCTGCGTAGCTTACTGAGACAGCGCCTTCGCTTATCGAAGTTTCCGTCCGCGCACGTTTGCCCACGCGCAAGGCCGTCTGGACAAGGCGGTTGAGAAAGACGCCGACAGTGTGTTCTGCGGTTGCCAGGTTGTAATGGCTCTTGATCTGATTGAGGATCTGGATATCACCGATCACCATCGAATCGATGCCGCTGGCGACTTTGAACAGGTGCCCGGCAGCCTTACAGCCGAAAAGCCTGTAGAGATGGTGCGGCAGCACGGTGTGTGAAGCGGATTTCAGGTTGACAAGGGATTCGCCGGCGCTCTTGACCATAGTGTCTGCACTGCCGGGATTTTTCTGGACATCTGCGATTCCGTACAACTCCGTACGATTGCACGTGGATACAATGAAACACTCCGTAAAGAACTGATTCTTGAGCTGCGCGAGTGCCCCCGGGAGCTCTGTGTCCGAGAACCAGAGTTTCTCACGCACGTCAAGTACTGCAGTACGGTGATTGATTCCAATGAGTGCAAGGTTCATAACGGTCCGTGCTGAATCCGCTGTCCGTGTCGTTTAATAGAAATTGTGGAAACCGCTCAAGAAAACGTTCACAACAGTCAACGACAACATCGTCACGACGAAACCAACGATCGAAAGGACCATGATTTTTCTCCCCTGCCATCCAATGGACCGCTTTGCAAGCAACCCGACACCGTACATGAGCCAGATGACGATCGTGCCCACCAGTTTCGGATCGAAATAGGAATAATGTTCGAACGCCCGGGGAAGCCATACCACGCCAACAATGATAGCCACGGTCAGAAGCAGGAAACCAGTAATCACGGACACCGTCGCCATCTGTTCCAGCTTTTCGAGGTTGGGAAGGTTATCATAAATCACTCCAAATCGATTTGACTTGATGTGATGGTAGAGCATAATATAGAGAAAGCCATATACGGCCGAAATTGCAAAGGCGGAATAGCCCAGGAGTGCGCTGGTGACGTGGAAGCCAAGCAAATTGCTGCGAAGGATAGGATTCACGTTGGCGAGTTCCTTGATAAGTACGGTGGAAAGCAACTGGAAGAAAAAAGAAATAATGAGCACAAAATAACCCGTGCTTTTCACTTTTGTTATGTATTCGATCGCAAGATAGGCCAATGCTGTCGTGAAAGCGAGAACTGAGAGGATCTCATAGATATTGGTGATGGGGGGGTGTCCAAATTCAAGAGTTCTCAGCGTAAGATACAGGAAATGACACGCTATGGTGACAGAAAGAAAGGGTGTCTTCACTTTCTTGGCCAGAGCAGAGTTCCTGAAAAATGCTTTGGCATAACTCCACACGGTGACCCAGTAGAGAACAGGAAGCAGGTCATTGAAGAGAAGTATGGTCGTCTTCATCTAAATACTCTTGGTCTCGTTCGTCAGAAAGGTCTGGCTCATCGCAGCGCGGACCCGGTTGTGCTGTCGTGCCACAAAAAGACAAAACCAGGTGGTCGTGGCACCTGGTTCTCTTTGCATGCAAACACGTTTGGCGACAGCAATCTAAACCTCCCTCCTCATGAAAACAAGCAAACCCGAGGTGAGTTCCTCGGGTTCTCGCGCTCCAACACTCCCGTCGCACGATGAAATCTGCCGGGATAACCCTCTCACGTCCAATAAGGGAACATTGCGGATCTGCATACTTCCGAACATTCTCTCGCTCCGCGAGTAGGACTCGAACCTACAACCCTGCGGTTAACAGCCGCATGCTCTACCATTGAGCTATCGCGGAATCAATTCACATTGAGTGAAGAACAATCATCTGAGCCCTCGCGGGATGAATTTCCCGATGAACTCAGCTTTGCTACTACACAGTACAAAAGCTCGCGAGCAATTTCCTCACGAGCTTCTGTCAACAATATATCGGCAAATTGTCCGAAAGTCAAGGAAGGCGTTACGTTGACTTTCCCTCCAATTCCGAATATATTCAGACAACAAGAGAAGACATTGAGGAGTGTGACATGTTCAAAGGAGGTGTTCCAAACATGCAGTCGATGATGAAGCAGGTTCAGAAAATGCAGGAGCGGGTCGCCCAGGTCCAGGCGGAATTGGAGACCAAGACGGTGACCGCAGAATCCGGCGGGGGAATGGTAAAAGTCACTGCAAATGGAAAGCAGCAAATACTCAAGATTGAAGTCGAAAAAGAGGTCGTGAATCCCGAAGAGAAAGACATGCTCGAAGATCTGGTTGTCGCCGCCGTGAACCAGGCGTTAGAACGTGCAGCCGCCATGGCTCAGGAGGAAATGCAGAAAGCTACGAGCGGCATGCTTCCCAATATCCCCGGTCTCAACCTGCCTGGCATGTAGGTGGAAGTGAAACTCCTCCGTTCTTGACGGGAGTAATCTTCAGGATACCTCGAAAAGCATACCACATCATGTTCTACACCGCAGAATCCATCGAACATCTCGCTGAGCAGTTTTCCCAACTACCCGGTATCGGCAGAAAAACTGCGCATCGGCTGGCCCTCTACGTGCTCAAACTGAGCAGGGACGAGGTTGTCGCACTGGCAAAAGCGTTGGTCGATGTCAAGGACAAGGTCCGCTATTGTTCCATCTGTTCCAACATTACTGAGACAGATCCGTGTGGAATCTGCTCGAATCCAAAGCGTGAGCGAACCTCCATCTGCGTCGTCGAAGAGCCGAATGATGTCCTCGCCATCGAGAAGACTCACGAATTCAAAGGACTGTACCACGTCCTGGGAGGTGCGCTTTCGCCGCTCGACGGAGTCGGCCCGGAAGATTTGCGTGTGAAGGAATTACTGCAGCGGATGGGCAATTCGATCGAGGAAGTCATCCTGGCTATGAATCCGAATGTCGAAGGCGAGGCGACAACATTGTACCTCTCGAAACTGTTGAAACCCGTTGGTGTCAAGGTGACCCGCATTGCCAGGGGGCTGCCCGTCGGCTCGGATCTCGAATTTGCAGATGAAGCGACGTTGACCCGGGCGCTTGAAGGAAGGATTACACTCTGACGCGTGGTGTCAAGAAACTCCACATGGGCCGTGGTTCTGGCGGCCGTTGTCCTGGCCTCGTGCAATATCTTTGAGACCCGGACCCCTGAAGCACCCGCGCAAACCAGTTCGAACTACAGTCCCCCCATCAACGCGTCGGACGTTTTCGACAACATGCAAAATGCATTTTCAGATTTGAACACGGTGAACTATCTGAAGTCGTTTTCGGATTCGACAACATCCGGAAGGACGTACGTGTTTGAGCCGTCTCCGCAAGCACGCTCACAATATATCGGAGTCTTTCTCAACTGGACGAAGCAATCCGAGCAGCAGTACTTTGACAATATGAAATCAAAGATCGTCACAGGCTCCGCAGCGTCGCTGACCTTTAACCTCAGCCCGACCAGCATCCAGCCTGATTCTGCACAGTACGACGTGGACTACCAGTTGACGATTCCCCACACACAGGCGAACACTCCGATGGTTTTCCAGGGACGTGCACAGTTCTATCTGATAAGGGACCCGGTGAGCAGCACGTGGAGTATCTGGCGCTGGATAGATTTTCGGGACGCACAAAACGATGCGGGCTGGAGCGATTTAAAGGGAGCGTTTGCTCAATAGGACTGCGGGGGTCCGTCCGTTGGAGGATCCAACGATGAAGCCTCTATTTCTCATTCTGACCTTCTGCACGGCGCTGATTTCCTGCAATCCGTTTGCGCCCGGGCTCGATACGGAATTGGCGACGAATTCCCTTCTTGGCGACCAGACCACGATCGATGGAGTGTTTCAAAATATCAAGTACGCGTACACGTTTCGGGATACAAGTATCTACGGACAGCTCGTGAATTCGGATTTCACCTTCATTTATCGCGACTACGACCGTGGCGTCGATGTTACGTGGGGGAGGGACGAAGAGATGCGGACGACCAACGGGATGTTTCAAAACGTGGAACGACTGGACCTGGTGTGGAACAATATTGCCACGCTCTCGAGTGATTCGTCGGGAACTCAGGCGAACGTTACGCGGAACTTCAATTTGACGGTTACCTTCAACGCGAGTGATATTGTGCGGGTCGACGGATATGCAAATTTTTCCCTGGAGCGTCCAAAGCAACAAAGTCCGTGGAAGATCCTGCGCTGGCAGGACGAGTCCAACTATTGAATTATGCCGCCGGCCCGGATTGACGAAGGCGTGCGGAGCGGATCGGGCCTCTGATCCTGACGAGGGCTTTCGGTGTGGACTCGCTTTTCGACGACAGCTCGGATTTTGACTCGTCTCCAAGAAGTTTGTATCTTACCACCGCTACAGGGTTCACCACTTTCTTGAGGCTTCCGGAACAATTCCATGCAGGTCCGTTATCTGGTTAAGGAGGGCTTTTCGGGGTTTCGACGTGCGAAGCTGTCGATGGCGTCAGCCATTATTACAGTCTGTATTTCCCTCCTCCTTCTCAGTTGCTTCACGATTCTTCTGATCAATGCGAATAACGTCGTCGAATCACTGCGTGAAAAGGTGGAAATGGAGGCGTTCTTGCAGGACGATCTTTCACCGGAAGCGACTTCGACCGTGAGAGCCAGGATTACTTCCATCCAGGGTGTACGGGACATCAAATACGTCTCCAAGGAAGAAGCTGCGGCGATCTTCAAAGAACAATTCGGCGAAGATATATACAGCGTCCTCAATTTCAACCCTCTTCCTCCTTCAGTCAAGATTTCCCTGAAAAATGGGTTCAGGACACTCAAGGCAGCGACCGCGGTCTATGATTCAGTCCGGGCGATCAACGGCGTTGAGGACGTGATCTATAGAAAAGATCTTCTCGAAATGCTCGACCGACGTGCCGTCGCACTCTTGTGGCTCATGTTCGGCATCGGGGTCTTTGTCACGATCTCATCGATCTTCCTTGTCGCCAATACGATTCGGCTTGCGATCTACTCGAAGAGGACGATCATTCGCACGATGAAGCTCATCGGAGCAACGCGGGGATTCATTCGGACACCATTCATCGTTGAGGGACTCGTGCAAGGATTTATCGGAGGGTGTGCATCTGCGGGAGTGGTCCTTGTCATATTTGGGTATCTTGGCCAATGGGTTTCCATTCAATTGTCAGATTTTGTACACATCGAACCGTATTACTACGGTATCATCGTAGGCGTTGGGTGCCTGCTCGGGGTCGTTGGAAGCATTATTTCGATACGACGGTTCATTGGAGAAAGCGTCGCGAATTAGTGTTTCGCGGCCGATTGATTTTTCGCCAAATTCTTTATAAAATTTCTGTGTGACGTTACGGAGCTTACCCCAAGGAGTCATCGCGCGCAGACCCATCAGCTGCATTCCCACGATACAAGAAATCCCATTGGTGCGAGCGTATTCACTGATCATTAGCCGGAATTTCTATGAGTAACCTTATCGCGTTCTATCGATCTTCCATCGGCAAGAAAATCCTTATGAGCATCACGGGGTTGTTCCTGTGCACATTCCTCGTCGAGCATCTCGTTGGAAACCTCCTGCTGTTCAAGGAGGACGGAGGCAGGGCCTACGAAGCCTATACGGAACTGCTGGTACACAACCCGGTGATCCGGTTCATTGAGATATTTTTGTTCGCAGGCCTGATCATCCACGCGTTCCTGGGAGTCGTCGTATGGTGGAAGAATAGAACATCCCGCTCGCACGACTATGTGGAATTCCGTTTGAAGGACAACACTCCGCTGTCTTCCCGGATTACAATCTGGTCGGGGAGTGTGGTGTTCATCTTTCTTGTCATTCACCTGAATTCCTTCTTCGTTCCCTCACGCCTGACGGATTCGAATGTCCCGTTATATGATCTCGTGGCTCAGGCATTTCAGAGCCCGTTGTACGATGGCTTTTACATCATCGCACTCATTCTTCTGGGCTATCACTTGAAACACGGTTTCCAGTCAGGTTTCCAGACCCTCGGCCTCCTCAATAAGAAGTATTCGACGTTGGTTGAGGTCTTTGGAATAATCTTTTGGTTGGTCATTCCATTCTTGTTTGCCTGCATGCCGCTTTACTTTCTTTTGATACACAAACTAGGACCTTCAGCGATGACTTTGGGAGTCAACTGACAATGAAACTGAATGCAAAAATCCCCCCCGGGCCAATTGAACAGAAGTGGGCCAAACAAAAATTCAATTACAAGCTTGTCAACCCGTCGAACCGGCGCAAATACAACATCATTATCGTGGGGAGCGGGCTTGCAGGTGCGTCTGCCGCAGCCTCCCTTGGGGAGCTCGGTTACAACGTTCACGTATTCACCTACCACGAGTCTCCTCGACGCGCCCACAGCATTGCTGCCCAGGGAGGCATCAATGCGCCGAAGAACTATTCTAATGACGGTGACAGTGTCTATCGTCTCTTCTACGACACGATCAAGGGAGGGGATTATCGATCCAGAGAAGCCAATGTGTATCGTCTTGCAGAGGTGAGCGGTTCCATCATCGACCAGTGCGTGGCTCAGGGGGTCCCGTTTGCGCGTGACTACGCCGGCTATCTCGACAACCGCTCGTTCGGCGGTGCGCAACTGGCACGCACATTCTACGCGCGCGGCCAGACGGGCCAACAACTCCTCCTCGGTGCTTATTCAGCGATGAGCCGTCAAATCAAAGCGGGCACTGTAAAACTGTATGCGCGCCGGGAAATGCTCGACCTTGTCGTGATCGACGGACAGGCGCGCGGGATTGTCGCGCGCAACCTTGCCAACGGCCGCATCGAATCGTATGCTGCTGACGCGGTCGTGCTGGCGACGGGTGGCTACGGAAATGTGTTCTACCTTTCGACGAATGCGAAAGCGAGCAATGCGACTGCGATCTGGCGCGCTCATAAAAAAGGCGCGTTGTTCGGAAATCCGTGCTTCACGCAGATCCATCCAACGTGTATTCCCTTGACAGGAAGCTATCAGTCCAAACTCACGCTCATGAGCGAGAGTCTCCGCAACGACGGACGCATATGGGTCCCGAAGAAGGCAGGAGATACCCGGAAGCCGAACGATATTCCGGAGAATGAACGCGACTATTATCTTGAGCGCATGTATCCGTCCTTCGGTAACCTCGTTCCTCGGGACGTTGCTTCGCGTCGTGCCAAGGAGATGTGCGACAAGGGCATGGGAGTTGGAGAGACCAAACTCGCTGTCTATCTTGATCTTGCAGATGCCATTAAGCGCCTGGGAAAGAACGTGATAGCAGAACGCTACGGGAATTTATGCGATATGTACAAGCTGATCACGGCAGAAGATCCCTACGAGGTTCCGATGAGGATCTATCCGGCGGTCCACTACACGATGGGCGGCTTGTGGGTTGACTACGACCTCATGGCCACCGTGCCGGGGTTGTTCGTGATCGGTGAAGCCAATTTTTCGGATCACGGTGCAAACAGGCTCGGCGCGAGCGCGTTAATGCAGGGACTGGCGGACGGATATTTTGTGCTGCCGTACACCATGGGCAACTACCTAGGAGCGACGAAATTCAAACCCGTCGATACCAAAAACGCGGCGTTCCAGGAATCGGAGAAAAACATCACGAACGTCGTCAAGAAATTCCTTTCGATCAAGGGGAAAAGAACGGTTGATGAATTTCATATTGCGCTGGGCAAGATCTTGTGGGACTATGTCGGCATGGCACGGAACAAGGCCGGCCTCAAGAAAGCGCTTGCGTTGATTCCGAAACTCCGTGAGGAATTCTGGAACGATGTGAATATCGTCGGCAGCGGGAATGAGCTGAATGCCGAGCTGGAAAAAGCAGGCCGTGTTGCAGATTACTTCGAACTGAGCGAGCTTATGGCTCTCGATGCACTCCACCGGCAGGAATCGTGCGGAGGCCATTTCCGGGAAGAATATCAAACCGAAGAAGGAGAAGCCAAACGCAACGACAAGGTCTTTTCGTACGTCGCGGCGTGGGAATACTCCGGACCGAACAGGAAACCGATTCTCAACAAAGAACCGTTGAAATTTGAGTATGTCATCCCATCCCAGAGGAGTTACAAGTAATGAATATTACTCTCAAAGTATGGCGCCAACGCAATCCGAACGACACGGGACGACTCGTTACCTATGAGGCAAAGAACGTTTCGACGCACATGTCGTTCCTCGAAATGCTTGATGTCGTAAACTCCGACCTCGTCAAAAAGGGGGAGGATCCGATAGCATTCGACCACGATTGCCGCGAGGGAATCTGCGGCAGCTGCGGCTTAATGATCAACGGGCGGGCACACGGACCGGGGCGCGGCGTTGCGACGTGCCAGTTACATATGCGCAGCTTCAAGGACGGCGATGTGATTACGGTCGAACCGTGGAGAGCGAATGCCTTCCCGATCATCAAGGACCTTGTTGTGGATCGAACGGCGTTCGACAGGATTATGCAGGCAGGCGGATACACGTCTGCCAAAACCGGCGGTGTTCCGGATGGGAACGCGGTTCTTGTCCCGAAACTGGTCGCCGAAGAGGCAATGGATGCGGCGGCGTGCATCGGTTGCGGTGCGTGTGTCGCAGCGTGTCCCAATTCATCCGCTATGCTCTTCGTGGCTGCCAAAGTATCCCAACTCGCGCTCCTGCCGCAAGGCAAGGCCGAGCGTACGGGACGCGTTCTTGCAATGGTGGAACAAATGGACAAAGAAGGATTCGGCAATTGCTCAAACAACTACGCGTGCGAAGCCGAGTGCCCCAAGGAAATCAAAGTCACGCACATCGCTCGGATGAACAGAGAGTATCTTCGGGCCAACCTGGTCGAAAAGTAAAACCCTTCCTTAATCTAGCTCATCCACGATTTTTGAAAAGGCGATTCTTGACGGAGGAATCGCCTTTTTCATTTACCTCAAATCTTCTCTAGTTCGGTTTTCCGTTGCTTGCAGATAAACGGTCGCTTGAGCACGTACGTTGAGTTTGGCTTCAATACATCGCGATCCGAGTCCGCACTGCAACGTAATAGCGAGAAAGAGGCGAAGTCTTCACGAGTGGTGCTTCCTTGATAATCGGAGCTTAATGTGGTACATTTCACTTATGAGAAAGGGATTTTTGGCACTTCTTGCGGTCCTCGCATTGCTCCCGTGCACTCTCCAGGCACAAGATTCCAAAGAAAACTCAGATTTTAAGCTTGCCGTCAGTCTTTATAATGACAAGATGTACGACCTGGCACTCGAACAATTCAAGCAATTCATCAACCTCTATCCCAATTCTCCCCAAAGTGTTGAAGCGCGCTATTATACAGGCCTCACGCAGTTCAAACTGAAAAAATATGATGACGCGCGGTACTCCTTCCAGAATTTTGCACTGAGCTACCCGGACAATATGAAAGCGCCCGATGCGTGGATGAATGTCGCTGAAGTTTATCTCGCATTGAACAATCTCCACGAGGCTGCCCTGGCATTTGAACGTGTCAAGACGTTTAATCCGAAGAGCAAGCAAGCGCCCACCGCGTTAATGAAGGCTGCCGAGTATTACCAAAAGGCGGGCGAACGGGAAGACGCAAAAAGGGTGCTGCGTGTGCTCACCCAGGAATACTCCGATCCCGATGTCATTCTTCCTGCCCATTTGCAGTACGCCAGGCTTCTCTTGGGGGACAAGGACTTCGAAGGAGCCCGTGCTGAGTGCAAGAAAGTAGTCGAGGCCACAAAGGATCCCGTCCTTCGACCCCAAGCGCTTTTGTTGTCGGCTGAGGCTCTTTACAGGCTCGAACGCTTCAAAGAAGCTGAGACGGCGCTCAATGAAGTCATCACAAAGTACGGATCGTCCCCGAGCTACTTTCAATCGTTGTTGCTGTTGGGATCGCTGAAGAAGGAATCCGGCGACCTCTCGGACGCTGAGACGACATGGCGGATTTTGGCCGATGATTCGGTTCGGACTCCTCGGCAGGTGTACCAGGATGCTTTGATGGAGTTGGGCAACGCTTCCATTCTGAACAGGGATTTTCAAAAGTCCCTCCAGTATTTTGAGCGTGCTGGGCGCGTCAGCGGTACCCGAAGCTCCGAAGCGTGGTTTAGGGCCGGCGAGATGGCTGAACGGACCGGAAACGCGAAAACAATGGCGCAATACTACGATCAGGCTGTCAACGACACAACATCGACCATGGACAGGAGGCTGGTCATCATCGGTGGCATGAAAGGCGCGGTTGTTGAAAAGGACTATCTTGACGCAGTACGCCTTGCGGATGAGTACAACACAAAATATCCCGAAGATGCCAACCTTCCCCGAATCTTGTTCGAATCCGCCGGCCTTTGCGCCAACGAACTAAAGGACTATCGCAGAGCAATTGATCTGTACGATGAGGTCATCGATAAATTCCCTCAGAGTGCCTATGTTGATGATGCAGTCTATGGGCTTGGAGTTGCTCTGCATTCTTCCGGCGAGCAAGATGAATCCATCAGGACGTTCGAAAGTCTGGAAAAGAAATTCCCGTCCAGTGATCTGATCGATAGTGCGACTATGGAAGCCCGGTATATCCAATGGTTCGATCTCAAGAACAAGGAAAGTGGTCTCGAAAAACTCGCGCTGCTTGTGGGCGATGTCATAGCCCAGCAATCAAAGGGGGACCTTGCATTTCGCCTGGCTGAGATATACTTCAACGAGTTGCAGGACTATCAGCAAGCCGCCGCTCAGTACCGATTCGCGCTCGCCTCTGGCCTCGAAAAGGATCGTCGGCCGGATGCCTGGTTCAATCTGGCACGCTCGTACGAATGTCTGAATCTGAAAGACCAGCTCCTCAAGGATCGTGAATCAGCGCAAACGGATGCGGAAAGTGCAATCGCAGCGTACGATTCGTTGCTCACGAAATATCCCGAGCGTGAATACGCGGATGACGCCGCCCTTGCGCAGCTGAATCTCAAGCTCCGGGTGTCGAGGACATCCGCGGAGCTGAGGAAACTCGGGGCAAACCTGTTGTCGAGCGCCCCGTTTGGACGGTACAAGGATCGTGCCCTTCTTGCTCTGGGCAGAGCCTATGAAGCTGCGAACGATCTGGAAGATGCAACCCTCACGTTCAAGCTTATCGTCGATCAGAGCCCTCAAAGCGCAAGCGCGCCGGAAGCGATGTTCCAACTTGGCAAATCGCTCATGGGGCTTGCGGACCAGGATTCTGCGTCTGCCGTTCTGGACACCTTCCTTGAACGGTATCCTGTTCATCGAAGAAGTGCTGAAGCCGCGTCACTCCTGGCACAGTATGAGTCCGGGATAGGGAAGGCAGATCGCGCAAACAGCCTCTATGATCAGCTCGAGAAGAAATACTACTACACCCGCTTTTCGACCGACCTTGACCTCAAGCGTGGCGACGCGTACTTCGTCGCCGGTGATTATGCGAAGGCAGTCGATGCACTCAACAAACAAATCCACGGGATTGAGTCCGACTTCTTCAGCACCGACGACGTGCCCACTGATCTTTTGTACAAGATAGGGTATTCGTACGAAAAGCTCGGCAACAGCGTTGAAGCAAAGCGGTACTACACTCAATATGTCACGAGAGTGACAGAATCGGACAAACTCGGTCAAGTGTACTATTCCCTGGCATCGATCGCGCGGAGCGAGAATAACAGCGACCTTGCCGGCAAGTACCTTCAGGAATCGATTCGGCATATGCCGGCGTCTTCGGACGAAGCGAACAAGCTCGCTCTGGAAGCGGCCGACTTGTTGTTCAATGACGGACACTACGTCGATGCAATTGTGCGCTACGACGAGGTCGCGCACCAGACGAAAAACGACAGTTTGCAGGGATACATTCAAGCCCGAATCATCGTCTGCTATTTCAGAGTCGACAATATCAAAGAAGCCGACAGACGATCGTCTGCGTTTGTCAAAGAACACCCAAAGAACAGCACCTATGCGTCGGAATTTGAGTTCGAGCGTGGCAAGTACTTCCTCCGAAAGGATGACTCAAAGAAAGCGTTGGCCCGGTTCGAAAACGTGATCCGACATTACCCGGAGACCCCGTTCGTTCCCGACGCGCTTTTCTGGACAGGGAGGACGTTGGAAATCGCGGAGAAACCGCAACAGGCGATCGCTTTGTACGACTCGGTTGTTGAGTACTACCCAACGAGCGAAATCAAGCCCCAGGCAGAACTGAGTCTCGGAAATGTGTACTACAACCTCGAACAATGGGATTCAGCTGCTTACTATTACAGAACCGTTGTTGACAGCGCATCGCGATCCCCGGATCTCTTGAAATATGCTTTGAATAATCTCGCTGTGACGTATAAGCAGCTGAAATTGTTCGATGCGGCAATGGAGCTTGATCGGAAGTACATCGAGCGCTACCCGGATGCCGACGATGTTATTGACAAGAAGATCGACATCGCGGTGCTCTATCAGAATCTCGGTTACTACGACCAGTCCGTTCTCCAGCTCCAGAACTTGCTCGAGATGGGAAATCCGTCCATCGAAGCGGAGCTTCGCTACTATATTGGAGAGGCCTATTACTACAAGGGAAGCTACCAACAGGCGATTCTCGAATTCTTGAAAGTGCCGTATCTTGTAACGAAACGGGGCAAGGTAGACTGGATATCCACGTCGTACTACATGGCAGGTCAATCCTATGAAAAGATGTCCAAGTTCGATCTTGCGATGACGATGTACAGGAAGATTATCGAAAGCAAGGATACAGATACCGAGTTCAAGACGGCCGCGCAACGGGAAATCGACCGAGTGCAATCCCTCATCGGCAAATGAGAATTCAGGCATATGGGATACATTTTCGAATCTGAAATAGAGCAGATTAAGAACGTCGTGCGCGCGCGGACGATCGGTGAGGAGGAATCGATCACACTGCACAGGATTCTTGCCTCACGTGTCCATCCTGCGATCAAGGCATACTTTAAGGCTGAGGTGGAAAGGAATTTGCAGGGTGAACGCCAGCTCGAGACACGATCGAAGAAGTTCCCGTATTCGACACCAGAAGTTCTCAGTCTCCAACATCAGGAAGACCTGTTGTTGATGATACAATACCAATTCGATCAGCATGAATTCGAGACACTGCTGGACCAGGCAGTACACTTTACCTTCAACTTTCTTTGCAGACCGCAGTTCACACTCGTGGAATTCCTTTTTGAGAACCAGCGCCATATGTCGGTTTCGAGTATCGAGAAGAAGCTCAACTATTGCGCCGACTACGAGTACTTCTCCATCATTCTCAAGAGGTATTTTGCAGACCACGGATTGACGGAGATATCGTACGAAGGATTCAAGACATTACTGAAGAAAATCGACGCAGAGGTCGTATCCCGTCACTCAAGCCGCGAGCTTGCAATGATGACGAAGGCGATCAGTGGATTTGTCGAAGCGATCCAGGACGAAACCCGTATGAAGGGGTCGTCGAGTACGCTGCCAATCAATGCCGCCATTGTCTTCTTTGAAGACAAAGACATGTCGGAAATCAAGTTCAGGCTCGAGTACGAGCGGGATCACAACAAGCTGGCGGAGGTCGATTTGTCGCAGCTTGCAGAAATTATTGAAGAAGTCCGGTCCATCACTTCGGGACACCCCGTGGAAGGCCCTAAACCCGGGAAAGAGACGAAAGCGCCTCAGATTGTGGCCCAACAACCGCTGAAGGTGCTCATTGAGAGGGTCCCCGAGCAAGCGCCTGAAACCTTCGCAACCGTTGAGACAACCAACCAAGTCATCGAGGAACCTGCCCAGCCCGATACGGAACCTCAGGTTAGAACGGCCCCCCCAAATGTCCCCGAAGTCGTGTCGGCGAACATACCGGACTTAGCATCGATGTTGTCAACTTCTGAACGCAAGAAGATCCTCAAGACGATCTTCCACAAGGACAATGATGAGTTCCAGACGACTCTAAATGCACTTGAGCGGGCTGGGTCGTGGGAGGAGGCCTCGCTGATCCTGGACGATCTGTTCCTCGCAAGAGATGTCAGTCCCCAGTCGAAGGTTGCGATTCTATTGACGGAAAAGACGTACGAACGGTACGGTTCGAAGAAAGAATAGTATTATTCACCCTCCCTCATTTTTATTTCCGGCCTATGCAATTTATCGATGAGGCAACAATCGCCGTGATGGCTGGTGACGGAGGGAATGGAGTCGTCAGTTTTCGCCGGGAAAAATTCATTCCCAAGGGGGGTCCCGATGGCGGAAACGGTGGAAACGGGGGGAGCGTGATTATCAGGGCTGACCGACAGCTCAACACGCTTCTTGATTACAGATACCAACGAATGTATAAGGCGCAACGGGGAGAAAATGGCAGGGGGAAAAATCAGTACGGGAAATTTGGCGATGATATTGTGCTTGCAGTACCGTGCGGCACGCTCATCAAGGATGCGGCGACGAAAGAAGTCCTTTCGGATCTCGTTCATCACGGTGAAGATGTCATCATTGCCCGCGGTGGGAAAGGAGGAAAGGGAAACGCCGAGTTTGCCACTTCGACCAATCAGGCCCCACGTGTAGCTGAACACGGAACCAAAGGAGAAGAACGGGAGCTATTGTTGGAGTTGAAATTGCTTGCGGACGTGGGGTTGGTGGGTTTCCCGAACGCTGGGAAGTCGACACTCATTTCTGTCGTCTCAGCGGCGAGGCCAAAGATTGCTGACTACCCGTTCACAACCCTCACGCCGAATCTGGGCATCGTTCGAGTCGCGGAAGGAAAGAACTTCACGGTCGCCGATGTTCCAGGCCTCATTGAAGGTGCGCACGCGGGCAAAGGACTTGGAATTCAGTTCCTTCGCCACATCGAGCGCACAAAAGTACTTGTGTTCCTGATCGAGTCGACAAGCCAGGATTTCAAGAAAGACTATAACGTGCTCCTTGGCGAGCTCCGGGGGTACAGCGGTTCGTTGCTGGACAAGCCGCGCATTGTCGCGGTCAGCAAAATGGACCTGGCAGATGCAGAAATCAGGAGGCGGGTGAAGGCGCTCAACGTGGGCAAGAAGATCCGCGTCCTTCCGATCTCGGCAGTGACGAACAGCGGGATCACGACTCTCGTTGCACAGCTGTGGAAACTCGTGAAGCAAAAGGACGAGATTTCAGAAGAGCCCGCGCAGTGAGCGTGGTAATGGACAGGCGAAACGCTTTGGTGTTTGAGTAACACGTTCAATAAGATTCAACCGCAATTTCCTCGACTTCTCCAGTGGAAGAATGAATCTCGGTCGGACAGCGGGGTAGCGATTGCAGGAATGTCCGCCCATATTGTTTTGTCAGAAGCCGCGAGTCAAGGATTGTTATGATTCCCCGGTCGGTGTTGTTGCGTATCAACCTCCCAACCCCTTGCCTGAGTTTCAACACGGCCTCCGGTAGTGTGTAATCCATAAACGGATTACCGCCGTTTTCTTTGATCAATTCCATTTTTGCTTCGATCAACGGTTGGTCCGGGACCGTAAAGGGAAGCCGTGTGATGATGACGTGTTCGAGCGCCTCGCCCGGGACATCAATCCCCATCCAAAAACTATCGAGTCCGAAGAGCACCGAATGGACATCGCGCCTGAATTCCTCCAGCAGCGCGTGGCGCTGGCTGCCTTGATCCTGGACCAGCAGCGTGTATCCTTCGCCGGAAATGTCATTGGAGCACGCATCTCTCATTTTCTTGAGAAGGCTTGAGCTTGTGAAAAGAACCAAGGCCCTCCCCTTGCTGCGTTTGATGGACTCGAAGATCCAGCGCGGCAATTCGTTTTCGTAGCCGGAAGTGTCCGGAGAATGGATGTCGCGAGCAATGACGATTCGCATCTGGCGCTGGAAGTCGAACGGGGAATCAAGAATAGATGTTCTGGCAGCGTGCGCACCGATGCGATTTTGATAGTAGCGGAGCGAGCCGCCGACAGAAAGAGTCGCGCTGGTAAGTATGATCGGTGTCGTATCCCTGAAAAGCTTCGGTCCAACGCTGTCTGCGACACTGGTTGGCGCTGCGTTCAGAATCAGGTTGGGGGAACGTCCCTGGGTCTGCTCGATCCAATATGTAAACGACGTTTCGGTCTGGTTGATGAACTCGTCGATCAGCACTTCTGCCTCCCAGAGAAGTCTCCGGGCGGCCGCAAGTTCTTCCTTTTGAATCAGCAACTTCTCGTTTGACTCAAGGTCCTTGACGGCAGACTGGAGCTGTCTCAAAGGATTTTCCAGTGAGTTGGAAACAAAATGTGGGGTGCGAACCCTGAGAGACGAATTGCCGTTCGCAGCATCCAAATATCTCTTGATTTCGTTGAAGAAGGAGACAGCGGATTCCTCTGCTTGAATGCAGCGATCAAGGACATCCCCCTTTCGGTGTTTGGCAAGCAGTCCTTTTTTGGTCTTCCGATTGTAAAGACGATGGACGGCGTAAAGAACCTGGGCCCGGGAAAGGCTTTTTCCCATTCCAAGGCCGGCCACCTGCTCAAGGGTATGCGCTTCGTCGAAAATTACGAAATCGTCTGCGTAAAGGTAGTAATCGTCCGATCCCTGGAGTGCAAAGAGACTGAAGAAAAGGGCGTGATTGACGACGACAACATCTGCGCTCCGGGCCCGCTCCTTCGCTTTCTGGTAGAAGCAGCTTGTTCCGCATTGTCGCGGACTACAGATTCCCTGTTCGGAACAAACCTGTTGCCACACGTGCCGATCCGGCGAGAAGGGGAGGTTTTCCAGGTCTCCATCCGTTGTCTCGCCGGCCCATGCCCGGATACGCTCAAGATCCTCCGAAGCTCTTTTGTCGAACAGAGTTTTCTGATGTGCCAGTGCGTTTCGCAGACGCGTGGTGCACAGGTAGTTCTTTCTCCCTTTGAGGAGCACGAAGGAAAACTCGCGCCGCGTGAGTGTTGCGACAAGCGGAATGTCCTTTCGAACGAGTTGTTCCTGAAGATTCTTTGTGTACGTGGAAATGACCGCCTTCCGCTTGTTGGCAAGAGCATAGAGAATTGCGGGAACAAGATACGCAAGGCTTTTGCCTACCCCGGTTGGCGCCTCGATGATGAGTTGACGGGAAGTCTCAAGTGACTCACAGACTTCCTTAGCCATTTCAAATTGTTGAGGTCGAAATTCGAAACCCGCGCTCGAAGAGATGAGACCGTCAACAGAAAACAGGGAACTTATTTCTTCCTGCAGGTCCATGGTGAACGAAAGATAAGGATAATTGTCCGCCACATGCGGGAAAATCCTTCTTGACTCGTCTTCAATTTGTCGGTATATTGAGTCACACAAAGATCGCGGGGTGGAGCAATTGGTAGCTCGTCGGGCTCATAACCCGAAGGTTGCAGGTTCAAGTCCTGCCCCCGCTACAAAAATGAAAACGCCCGGCTTGTCCGGGCATTTTCATTTCTTATAGTACCGGGTAGATTAAAGATCAAGCTGAATGTTATTCACGAAGTCCCGCCGACCTGTCCGCCGAAACGGAGTGAAGGCGGAAGACGGGCCGTCTTTGTTTTGTTAGGACCAAATAAATGAGCCCTCAAGTTGAACGTTCTCTGTGAAATGCCGCTGCCTTTGAGCGGCATCCTGCCTGCCCCGACGTTTCCTGTCGGAGCCCCCGCTACGCCGGAAGTGCCGGTTGACTAAAGTTGATCGGCATTTTCTTTTTGCACCATTTGGCGGGGGAGAAACTTTTCACGCCCCAAAGGTCTCCACCTATTTCGCCTGAACTCGCCGTTTTATTGCTCCTTGCATCCTTGAATGTGACTTGGCCCCAATACATGATCCAGGCATAAATAGTAATTTTTGTATGGCGTAAGGATCACAATTTGTTGGTACCACTTCAGGGGTCTGGCCACGATCTCTTTAGGCGGGCACTTGCATGGTTGCCAACGATTGTGGATACTGGACATTCCGAAGTCAACATCCATTGGTTAGAAAAATAAATATTCAGACTATTGACTCTGATTTAAGAAATTCCTAAGATTGCAGTGTCGACCGCTCTTGAGAAAGTACGACGTATTTATTCATCCTCTCAATTATCACGTGACGAAAGGAGACAGTTGCGATGAAACGGAATATGATTTGGGTCTTGGGTCTTCTTGTGCTGGCAGGTCTAACGTATTTTGCTGGCAGATGGGAGGCTGCAAAAAAATACCACGTCATAAGCGGATTCGCGTGGAGCGATGACGAATGGGCTCAGCGTACAAAAGGAATTCGCACGAGCTACAATCCAGATCACGATCTCAGTACGACCGAATTGACGATCGTGCCTGGAGACCCGCGATGGCTTGATTTCGTGTTCTGGTGTTTCGATAACAAGGTCGCTGAACATCAAGTCGAAGCATACGGCGGAACGGAATGGGAAGGTCCAACAGGCGGGGTTATCTTTCACTGGGCTCCCGGATCGCGCTGGGAAACTCACACGTTGGCAAGTTTCGGATTCACGCTCGGTCACGTCATTGGCGAGCACCGATGGAGGGATACCGACTTCCCCGACTTCTTCGAACAATATGGTGGCGTGTACGGAATGAACCTGAAGGATCGTCTTTACGAGTTGGATTCGACTTCTGCAAAACCGTGGGTTGACTTCCTCGATTACATCGGTGGTCCGGAAAGTCCCTACTATCGCTATCTGTTCCATCAAGAAGCTGTCATCGATCCTGTCCATGACAGAATTTACCTCACCGCCGGCCAAGGACTCGGGTTCGAATACTCGTTTGAGCGATACTATCATGAGGTACGGGAGGTCTTGACTGATGCAAGGGCGTATCAATTCTTCCAACTCTACGACATGTACGGACCCGGATTTGCCTCGATCGGAGGATGGGCAAAAAACAAAATCTCGGCGTCCCTGAGAGGGATTTATCTTGTCGATGATACCAGCAAATGGATGACAAAACCGGGCGTCGCAAAGGCAGAGAAATATAACCCGAACTTGCCCCTTCCAGAAATTCCTTCAGGAGTTCCGGATGAAGATGCTATGAAGGCAGGGCAAACAGTCTATAAAAAGCAATGCACACCCTGCCACGGCGTGCTCGGCGATGGGAAAGGATTTCTCGCGGCTGGTTTCGATGTGAAACCAAGAGATTTCAGACAAGGTTTGTATAAATTCCGTTCGACGAAAACCGGCGAATTACCAACGATTAATGATGTTGAGGACGTGATAAGTCACGGAGTGCCCAACACCACGATGCCAGGGTGGAGACAGTTCCTCACACCCCAGCAGATACACGATGTCGCGCGCTATCTTATCATTTTCTCCGACCGGTTCCTTGAGAGTTGGAAAAATGGCACAACACCTGCCATGCTGGATATTCCACCCACACCCTCAAACCTCGGCTCGCTCGTACAACGAGGAAAGGAGCTCTACACTGTTGGAGGATGCTGGAATTGTCACGGAAACACTGCGATAGGCAACGGGCCATCGGCATCGGGAATGGTGGATGTGTGGAACAACCCGATTGCGCCGACCGATCTCACGTACAAGTGGGAATTCAAGAATGGCCACAGTCCTCAAGATATTTATCGAACACTGTCAGGTGGAT
>Ga0335081_10002685_pt1 | contig 27975 bp, 28 predicted proteins | sample Lox_Sample_35_FD_206713 | JGI IMG/M metagenome (GOLD analysis project Ga0335081, IMG submission 206713) | Soil microbial communities from Loxahatchee National Wildlife Refuge, Florida, United States - Lox_Sample_3.5 | ecosystem: Environmental > Terrestrial > Soil > Wetlands | place: USA...
GCGCGTGGAAGCTTGGCCCTCGCTTCCCATGATCACCTCTCCACCCAGACCGACGCGGCTTGTTGTCGACGGCAATAAAAATTCGCCTGTCCGCGAGGCAGACGGCCAAAACCTGATCGGCCCGGGTCCCGACGACAAGGTCCATTCCGCCGGAACACTCTCCGTCGTCGTGGCGGCGCTCCAAGCCGATGGCGTCTTGCCGAGCAAAGCCCTCGAGCGCGTCGGATTGGACGACGCGGACCTGCACAATCCGGCGACGCGGGTTTCGCTCAATCAGGTGCTGCAATGTTACGCAAATGCAAGCCGCTTCGCGCCCGGCCCGTTCTTTGCTTATCGTACGGGCCTTCGCATTCACCTTTCGAGTTATGGCATGTTCGGGTTCGCCATGCTCAGCAGCATGAACTTTCGGCAGACGATGCAGTTTGCACTCCGCTACCAACAACTTGCGCCGCCCGTCATCGCGCCGGCAACCCGCGAGACGAACGGCACCGCTGCATGGCTGTTCGAGCCGGCCGCGCTTCCGATCGTCGATGCAAAGCTTTACCGATTCATCGTCGAGATTTACCTCGGGATTTTCACCTCGCTTCACCGCGACGTCATGGGCCCCGCGTTCTCGCCGCGAGAGATGCGCGTGAGATATGCGGCACCCGATGACGCGCCGGCCTATTCGACGGTCGTCGCCTGTCCCGTCCTTTTCAAGCAGACGGAGAACGCCTTCTTGTACGACCGGGAGTGGCTCGATCGGGTCCCCGAACTGGGCAATGAACTCACATACCGCGAGGTTCTCGCCCTCTGCGATCGTCTTTTGAGCGAGCTGCGGCTCAAGGCCGGCGCAGCAGGAGAGGTCCGGGCCGCGATACTGACCACTCTCCTGCGACCACTCACGCTCGAAGCGGTCGCCGACCGGTTGAAGATCTCCCCGCGCACGCTGCGCAGAAAGCTTCAAGAGGAGGGCACGTCGTTCCGATCGCTGGTCGACGAGCTGAAGATGGAGATGGCGCTCAAATATCTGCGCGAGACCGAGCTCACGGTCGAGGAGATCGCCGCCTCGCTTGGTTTCAGCGAGGCAGCCAATTTCCGCCACGCGTTCCGCCGCTGGACGAAGCGCGCGCCTGCGGACTACAGGCGGGACCTCGCGCGGTGACGGCGCGATCGTCTTAAGGAATGCTTAAAGCCGCGGCGAGGTGGGAATATCGGATCAGGCCATTCTTACTCTTCGATTTGGCCTGTCCAAACCTTTTTCATCCGGCGTCGAAGCCTCATCATCTGATTCGGTGGAATCGATTCTTGCGGCGTTAGGAGCGGTTCGTGGAGCGGAGCGTCGATCAGGTTTACCGCGCTCAAGGACAAAATGCGGATGTTGTCAGTGCCGTCAAAGAAAGCTTCGCGCGCTTCCATGGATTGACACGGCGCGAAAGCCACGTGCTCGGCGAGATCATTGCCGGCGCCTCGAACAAGGAGGCGGGCCGCCGACTCGGCATCAGCTTTCGAACCATCGAGGTTCATCGGGCGAACCTGATGAGAAAAGTAGGCGCTCGCAATACGGCCGACCTGCTGATCATTCTGTTCAATTGGCCGCCGCTGCGTTCCGCCGGTGATCGGAAGAGGGATGGCGTGATGGGGATGCATGATCCGAGCAATTCCCGTTCAGCGATACTTGACGCTGACCGTAGAGGCGCGCGGTGAGATCCATCGCGCCGATCGTTCGATTGCTCGCCGACGAGAGCAGCCGGCTTAAGTCGAAGATGAACAGGTTTCTCGCAACGGTCCGCGCCGCCTAACGGGAGCAATGGCACGGGCTGTCCACGGCCGCGCGACGCGACCCCCACTCGCGGTCGCGCGGCCGACCTTCAGAGCTTGCGGAGATAGAGGCATGGGTAGCATCGTCAGGTTTCCAGCTGCAGCCGAGCGAACCGTCCAGCATGCCACGCAGACCATCAACGAGAGCTTCGAGAGTTTTGCGCGTGAGTGCATCGCCGAATTGGACGCGCGCTTGGCGGCGCTGGCGATCGTCATAAGAGCGGTTCCGGAGGAGGCCTTGGGACTCCATCTTGAGGAGGACCACATGCGCGTCTTGCGCCAGGTTCACGAAATTCGCCAAAGGCTTGCGGATGAGAATCGCCGAAGGCACTCGGCTGAGTGAGCGAACAAAGACCGCATCGGCCCCTACGAACGATGCTTCGCGAACGCACCTCGGCGGTTCAATCGTCCTGCGGTATCTCGCGCATGAAGCTAAGGGTGTCGAGATGACAGGTGCTCAAACAACATCCGGTCGAAGCATGTGGCACGACAGAGCCGACGAGCTGCGCCGCATGGCCGAGAGGGTCATCAATCCCGAGGCGCGGAAAATCATATTGTCAATCGCCGAGCAGTACGAGCGCATTGCCAAGCGGGTCGACGCGCAGAGGGTCCCATAGCGGATCTCCGGGCGCTCCCGCGAGTGGCCACGGAGCGCACCCGATCGAAGGGCGCCATCAGGATGAGGCGACCGACCATTGATCCTCGGGCACGAGCACGCGGAGCGCACGGGGGCGAATCCTGTAGTGCAGCGGCGGGTCCATGGTTCTGACCTCGCCGTCGGCGGACACGCTCACCCGCGCAGTTCCCGGGTCCACCCATATTTCCCCTGTCTCGAAAGTCCTCAGCTCTTCATTCGCACGTCCGGCAAGCACCCGGCGAACGAGACGCCCCATGCTGCGGCGGACGTCGCGCGGGGCCGTGCAGACCCAGAGCCGACCCGCTTGCAGGGTCGTTCGCGTGCCGATCGACGGCCCCGACACTTCGTAGCGGTTGTTGCCGACGAACAGAAAGGGGGTGACGTGCTCGAGCGCGTCCGCCTCATCGAGACGCGCACGGATGCGCAGCCGCAGATAGCGCCTGACGAGCGCCGCCAGGGCGAGCAGGAACGCGACCGCTTTCGGATATCCGTGCCGCTCCTGGGTTTCCCGTTGCCGCACGAAATGCGGGTAGAGGCCGATCCCCGAGTTGTTCACGAACACCCGGCCGTTGACCTCGCCGACATCGACACGGGCGACATGTCCGGTGAAGAGATTGCGAACCGCAGCCTCGAGTTCCAGCGGAATGCCGGCATCCTTGGCGAAATGATTCAGTGTTCCCATCGGAAGAACGCCGAGCACGGCATCGCCGCCTGCGAGCTTGCCGGCGACGGCGTTGACGGTCCCGTCGCCGCCTCCGGCAACGATCGGGTGACGGCCCTCGCTCATGGCCCGCGCAGCCAGGGATGCGATATCGTCGCCGCGCTTCGTCACCACGACCTCTGCCTGCGCGCCGTATTCGCCCGCAATGCGCGCGATCAGCGCCCTCGCCTCCTCGGCATGGACGGAATGGCCGTTGAGGATGCAGAACGGTGCCGCGGTCGTCTGTTCTGGGTCCATCGCAGCCTCTTTCCCAGTGCAAGAAGCCCGGCCGCATTGTAAGACATGATCGGAGAGAATATGAGCAGGACCAAAAGAGAGGCCCGAGCATTGTTCTCCCGGCGTATTCTCATGACTGGAGTGTTGATGAAACCGCCGAAGATCGTCGCGCTCACCAGGAGCACCGCGGCCGAAAGACTTAAATGAAGCTTTTCGAGGCTCGCAAGCATCACCTCGCTGAACACGAGGGGCGCAAGAACTGCCAAAATCAGGAACAGAAGCACTACGGGGGCGGCCAAGCCAGCCTCCGGTGTCCAGCGGCATCTAGGCCTCTGCTCGGCTTCTTCCTACGCTTACCGGCACTCGCGCCGCCGAGCTTGCCGAATGCCTCCGCTGGCCGTCGTCTGACGTTTGCAGACGTACCGTCTCGTTTGTCCACGGGTCGGGTGTCCACCCAGCCCGTGGATCAGGCCGACTGTCTTATGCCGCAAGCGCTTCCTTCGTCAGTGCCCACGCCTGCTTCAACTTGGCGGAACGGAAATCGTATTCGGCTCGCGCTGCCTCGCTACGCCGCCTGATTTCCTCCTTCGCATCTGCTTGCGCCTTGGCGGCTTGCTGCTCGAGCGCGGCTATCTTGGCGACCCTTTCCTTCTCCAGATCGTCGAGCCTGGTCTTGAGTCGGGTTTCCGCGCGCTCGAGATCCGCCTTCGCCTGGTCCAGTCGTACCTTGAGCTTCGCTTTGGCCTCTGCGCTCGCCTGCGCATATTCACGTTGCAGCTGCCGGAAATCGGCCTTGTGCGCGGCGACTTCCTGGGCGATCCGCTCGTCCTCGAAGTCGGAACGGCAGGTCCGCAGGACGGTGCCGCCCAAGGATTCCGTGCGCCTGTTCAACGGGGTCGTCCAGTTCTCGTCGATCTCGGCAATGACCGCGGTCTTGCCCCGATCGAGCTCCTCAGAAACCTTCGAGACGAAGTCTTCGCCAACCCCAAGATCGAAGATGTCGGACAACATTCCAGGGGAACCGCCGCCCACAATCGCGCCGACCGGACCCCCGATCAAACCGACCGGGCCGCCGACCAAAGCGCCAACCGCCGTGCCAAGCGGGCCCGCATCGGTGGATTCCTGATCGACAATTTGCCTTGGGAGCCCGGCGTTGATCTAAATCAATCCACCGCGCCCCCCTCCTCCGCAAGACAGGTGCGCTGATGCCATCTGAAAGAATTGGCGCATTATGCTTGATGTAGATCAATGATTTCTCGGCGCGTTTGTTACGCAGTCATGCCGCAAAGCATCGCTCTGAGCCCAAAACGGTGCGCGGCCCATTGGGCAACAGGCGCGGCAGAACATCGCAGGACCCTTCAAGGCGAGGTATCCTCAATGAGTCCCCTTCAATTCTGGTATCTCCCGCTCGCACCGGCGTTCTTTCTGATCCTGGTTGCTTTGCTGTTCTTCGTCTTCATCCTGCTGCCGCTCGGCCTCATGCGCTACGCGTACGAGCAGCTCGGAGTGAGTCCGGCCACAGCCGTGTTCCTGCTGCTCGGCTCTTTGATCGGGAGCTATATCAACATCCCGATTGTGGTCATTTCGCACGCGGGAGTCGTGGGAAGCCAAATCATTGAATTCTACGGTATGCACTATCAAGTACCGCCAGCAACAGACTGGGGCGGAACCGTGCTCGCCATAAATGTCGGGGGAGCGGTCATTCCCGTGATCATGTCAGTGTACCTCGTCATTCGGTGGCGGCTCTGGTTGGAAGCGCTGTTGGCAACAGTCGCGGTCGCTGCAATCTGCTACTGGTTCTCCACTCCAATTCCTGGCGTCGGGATAGCCGTGCCCCTATTCGTCCCGGCAATTGCAACGACAATCGCTGCGCTGGCACTCTCACGCAGGCGCGCAGCACCCCTTGCCTATATCGCCGGATCGCTTGGCACCCTGATCGGGGCAGACCTCATGAACCTCGACAAATTGACCGAGCTCAAGGCGCCCATTCTATCGATCGGCGGCGCAGGAACTTTCGACGGCATTTTCCTCACCGGAATCGTTGCAGTGCTCGTCGCCAGCATCCCCGCTCATCGTCGCCACACGACGCCGATGGTATCGTGAGCCGATGTGCGCCGACGCATCGGCCGCGGGCGCGACGGCGATTGAGCCAAATCAAGATCGCCCTCATCGACCTGTAGTACCGTATTCCAAAAATGGAGGGTGCCTCATGGTCGGAGGCGCGGCGTGAGACGGCTCACATGATCCGACTAGACCTGCTCGCTTTCGCCACCGCCTGCGCCTTCGTCGGCGCCGCGCTTTACGTGAATATCGTGGAGCAGCCTGCCAGGCTGAAACTCGATGCAGGTGCGATGGTGCGTGAATGGATCCCGAGCAATCGGCGCGGCTCCATGATGCTCGGCGCACTGGCGGTGATCTCGGCGCTGTGCGGATACGCGAATTATTCGCAAACCGGCGACGTCCGCTGGCTGATCGGCGGGATCGTCATTCTGGTGAGCGGACCTTACGCCTATTTTGCGATGACTCCCGTCAACATCCTGCTGTACGTCGTGCGCCGGAATGCCCCGCCCTCCATCATGCGCAAGCTCGTGCGCGACTGGGGCCTGCTCGAATGGGCCCAAACCGCGATCGGCCTTGCCGCGGCGTGTACCTTCGCTTGGCCTATCCTCTCGCCTCCTTGAGGGCCGCGGCGGCACGAACCGGCGATTTCTCCCGCTCCGTTGCGCCGGCGTGACAGCTCCATTGACCTGCCAATCGGCGTACGCGGCTATCGCAGGAATACGACGGGTGCATCTTCCGACACGCTGAATGGCGCGGCCAATTTCCGATCCGGGCTGAAATTGGAAAAGACGCCAGGGTCGTCGCGGAAGTGGCTTTGCAAGGCACGGATTCTGGCGTCGAACGAGGGATGATCGGCCAAGAGCTGCGGACCCTGGTCCGGATTGGCTTCCTTGAAGTCCTGCATCAGCCAGATCATACCGTAGGGGTTATAGCCCGCGGCGGCGCATGTATCGGAGCCGGTGAGATCGGCTGAGGTTTCGATCTCGCGCGAGTACGCATTCGTGTGCAGGTCTGTGATAATCTTGGCCGCAATCACGTTGGCCAGCGTGGGGCCGAGCAGGATCGTCGCGCCGATCGCGCGGGCATAAGCCTTTTTCATCTCCCGAATCCGGTTCATGGCATCGTGATGAATCGTGTGCGAGACTTCGTGACAAAGCACCGCCGCGAGCTGCTCGGTATTCTTCACGAAATACAGAAGAGAATCCGTGACGTAGACGCCTCCGCCAGGAACCGAGAACGCATTCGGTCTGGGATCGTGAACCAGGTAGAATTTGAATGGATGCTCGTAGCGCGGCTGGGCAACCCGAGCGATCGTCGTCGTGACCGGCGTCAACGAGTCGTACAGGATCGACTTGGCGATGATCATGCCTTTGTCTTTGAGCTCCTTGTACACGGCGTTGCCGAGCTCGGTTTCCTGATCGGTGACCGGCGCGGGCGAAGGCGCCTGCGCGGCGAGGAATAGCGAGGCCGCCAGAGCCAACGGCACCATCCAGGCGCGCTTCGAGAAACACAGCCTTCTCATGCTCGACCTCCAAAGGTTGCGCGGGATACCGGTGCGATCGTGATCAAAGGCGACGCCCGCAAAGGCGCACCGCAGCAAAATTTCCGCGCAGCAGATGTCTTCAGCAATTGGCCACGAAGCGAGATGCGTCGCGCACGACGAGGCTGCCCCATGGGTGCTCCGCCGCCCGCAACTCGCGCCGGTTGGATCAGCCACTACGGATAGAGATACCCTCCAGGATTGTACTCGTAAGGATACATGTATTGATAGTACGGGTAATCGGGGCCGAACAATGCCTCATCTCGAATGGCATCGCGCGAGCGCCGATGCACGGTGCCGCCGAGGCGCCGCATCCGCTCGTCGATCGGCGTCGTCCAATCTTCACTCACGTCCGCGATGATGGCGTGCTGCCCGGGCAGCACATCGAAGCCCGTTTCGAATCGGCCTTCGCTTTCCACCTCGGCGCGATTGATATCCGCGACAAACCCAGCGGTGCCGCCCACAGCGGCGCCGATGGCCGCGCCACCACCGGCGCCGACCGCGGCTCCCGCGGGTCCCGCCAGGGCTCCGAGCAGCGCGCCAACGCCGACTCCGACGGCTGTCGCAAGGGGCGGGTCCGTCTGGTCCGTGTCGACCACGAGCCGGCCAAGGCCGTCGCGATGGACCACCGCCGTGCCGTGCACCGTGACATCCCCCTCCCGGTCGAGGTTCCACAGTTCATGAAGGCCATCATAGGCCTTGGCCGAGGTGTCGAAGACCACAGATACGAAATTGCGCATCGCACTCTCTCCTATGATGCCTGCTTGACTGGGGCGTGCTTGGCGGCCTGTTCGGACCGATGCGCGGCGACGGCTTCGCTGATGTCCTGAACGGAGCTTCGGGCATCCGCGAGCGCCTTGCCGAGGGCTGTGTGGAACGCGTCTCCGGAGCTCTTGAAACTCTCGGCCGCGTGCTTCTCGGCAGCGTCCAGCTTCCCGACGGCAGCCATCAGCTGCTTCTTGACCTCGTCCTGCGCCGTCCCCTGCCGGGCGCCCACGGCCGACCTCGTCGATTCGGCGGCCTCTTTGGCCTTCCGGATCGCGCCCTCGACCTCAGCCTTCGAGGTGCTGGCGCGCTTGGCCAGCGTCCGGCTGATGGTCTGGTGTAGTTCCTGCGTGGCGGTCCGGGCATGGTCGAGCGCATCGCGCACGGCCGCCTCCGATTTCTCCAACACCTTCGCTTTAGCCATGATCAATTCTCCCTTTCACTGCGTCGCGGAGATAGTGATGAGTTTCCGATACAAGATAGTGGCGAATTCCCGATACAGTAGCTGGCTGGCGACCGCGACTCGATGAATCCACGCAAATAATGGCAAATGGGTCCAAAGCCCCGATACTCCGGCGAGACGCGCAGCCGGCGGCGCCACTGATCTTCGAAAGCGCGCCCCTCACGAATGACGTCACCCCCGGCTGCCTCGATGAGCGGGTCGCCGCAGAGTGGCAGGGTCTGTGAATCAGTGCGGAGGTCGCCGCTGCAGGCAACCGTCCTGCATCCCTGGCGCGTGCCGTTGCATGCCTGGGCGCGGCGATCGCGAGGCTCAGCGTGTCAGAGCCCACCAGACCACGGCGACGACGACGATCAAGGCGATCGTGATGAATACGAGGCGGCCCGGCGGGACGGGCCCCTCGCGCAGAGACGCATCAGCCTGGAGATCGGTCTCCAGCCTCGTGTCCGGATCTTGCGACGCATCCGTCGCGGCACGATCGGGTTTATCCATCGCCATTCCCATCAGTAACGGCTCGACGAAAGCCGGTCAGGAGAACTGATCAATGCATCAATATAATGGGCCGCCGCGACGCAACAACCAAAAAGTTCCAACTGCACCGCCGCACCGCGGGCAAAAACCGCATTAGATAGATCGCAATCCCGAAAGCCGGCCACCTCGAAAAAGATCATGCCAAACAATAAGCTAAAAGCATCGATACCAAGAAACGTCATTACGATTCAGGCGTCGGAGCCGATGATAATTGCTCGCCCTTCCCGCGAAATGATTTGCAGAGATTTGCATTGATTAATTCGGCGCGCAGCCTGGACAAGATCGTGCTCGACCACAAGGCAAAGCGTGACGACGATGCGGGCGTCATCGCGCTTCAGGCCGCATGCGAGCGTGGCCTCGGCCGGAGCTCGCCGCTCTCGGCGAGCTTCCGCAGCGCATATTTCCGTGTCGTCTCAAGCATTCGAAATCGAGGTTCAGTCGCGTCGGGCTCGGTGACGAGCAGCGACTTCGCGGCGAGCTCGGCGACCTGTTCGGCGATGCGGCCTGGGCTCCGCTGCGAAGCGAAGGCGGAGGCCGTGTCCAGTGTGAAGGGACCCCCGAGCACTCCCAGTCGGCGGAAGACCTCCGCTTGTTCGGCGGTGAGGAGGGCGTAGCTCGAGTCTAATGCCGCTTCCATGCTCCGGTGGCGGGCATCCGCCGACCGGGGGTTGCCCGACAGCAAAGTCAGGTCATCGCACACGTGCTCCGCAAGCGCGCGCAGGCCGAACACGTCCACCCGTCCGGCGGCCAGCTCGATTGCGAGCGGTATGCCGTCCAGCTTCCGGCAGATTTGCGCGACGACGGGGGCGTCGGCGTCGACCAGATCGTAACTGCCCAACGTCGCCGCTGCGCGCTCTACGAACAATTCGACTGCCGGATACCCGAGCGCCTGGGCGGCCGTGATCGACGGGTCGGCAGGCGGGCATGCGAGCGGCGGGAGCGCGTGCACATGGTCGCCCTCGGTCCGCATCGGCTCGCGGCTGGTGGCGAGAACGTGGACGGCGGGGGCCGCTTCCAGCAATGTCACAGCGAGGGAGGCCGCGCCGGTGAGGACGTTGTCGCAATTTCCGAGCACGAGCAACATCTGCTTGTCTCGCAGCGCCGCAGCCAGGCTGCCGAGCGCGCTGCTCGATCCAGCGCCGGGACCGAGCGCTGCCAATACCGCACCTGCCACCCCATCGGAATCGGCGATCGTGGCCAGATCGACTCGCCACACCCCGTCGCGGCAGGACGGAACCAGCAGCTCCGCCACCGCATGGGCGACCGAGCATTTGCCGACCCCGGCAGGGCCGGTCATGGTCGCAAGCCGCTGTCGCAGGAGCTGCTCTGCAAAGTCGTGAACGATGCGATCGCGTCCGATGAGCCGCGTGAGCCGCGACGGCAGGTTGTGTCGCGGAATCTCGCTCGTGAACCTACCGGAGAGCGCCGCCCTCACCGGCTCGACGAAGCGATAGCCCCGGCCCGGGATGTTCACGATGTATCGTCTCCCGTCGCGGCCATCCTTCAATATTCGCCGCAATGCCGCAATATGAACGGTCAGGTTGCCTCCGACGACATGTGTCTCGGGCCAGACGCGCCGCATCAGCTCCTCTTTGCTCACGAGATCGCCGGCTCGCTCGAGAAGAAAGATCAGCAGATCCAGGGCCCGGCTGCCGATCGGCACGGGCGCTCCTCGCTCGAGGAGCAGTCGCTTTGAAGCAAGCAGACGGAAGTCGCCAAATACGAGTTCGTCAGACCCATGGCGCTGGGAGCCGTCAGGGCTTTGCAACATCCACGCCCCCAAAGTTTTGCGATGTTATTCTCCTTCGGAGAACCGGAGGCATCCTTGATGCATATCAACATGTCGTAACGGTGGTATAGTACCGCCAGAGCCGGCCCGGCTGCAGGGATCGTTCGCGTGCCGATCGGCGGAGCTGCCACCTCGCAGCGGTTGTTGCCGACGAACTTGTGTTCCAGCGAGCGCTTCAGCTGCTGCTGAAAATGATACGGCGGAAACGAAAGAGCGCGAAGCCGAAATAGCCCGCGCCGATGACGGCAGTGGCCGCGATTTCCGGCCAGACGATCGCGAAATCGGCGCCCCGGTAAAGCACATCTTGGGCGAAAATCACGAAATGCGGCGTCGGGCTGCTCGCCTTCATGAGATACTGCAACCATACCGGCATGCTCTCGATCGGCGTCGCGCCTCCGGAAAGTAGCAGCATCACCAACAACACCGGGATTGCGAGCAATCCGAACTGTCCCATGGTCGTCGCGATGGTGCCGAGAACAATGCCAAGCGCCGCGACCGCGAACACATAAACGAACGAGCCGCCCAGAAAGAGCAGGATCGATCCGGAGATCGGCACCTGCAACCACCATTGGACGACGAGCAGCAGCGACATTGACGCTGCAAGCAGAATGACCATGCCATTGGCCAGGATCTTCGACAGCATGATTTCGGCCGGAAACACCGGCATGACAAGCAGATGCTCGACGGTTCCCTGCTCGCGTTCGCGGATGAGCGCCGCACCGGTCAGGAGCATAGTCACCATCGTGAGATTGTTGATAACGGCCATCACCGAAGTGAACCAGCTGGTGTTCAAATTCGGATTGAACTTTGCACGCGTGACGAAATTGACCGGTGCCCCGGTCGATCCTGCGCGTCCCGCGACGAACTCCGTCACATAGCCGACGATGACATTCTCAATGTAGGTCATTCCATTGAAAGCCTGGGCAACCGCGGTGGCATCTACGTTGATCTGAATGGACGTCTGGCGCCCGGCAAGAATGTCCTCCTCGAACTTCGGCGGAATTTCAATGACGAAGAGGAAACGTTGCGAATCCATTGCATCGTCGATATCGGAGGCTGCAATTTGCGTTGCCGGCTTGAACGTCGGAGGTGTAAGGCCGTCCGCGATGCGGCGCGACAGGTCGGAATGATCTTCATCGACGATCCCGACCGAGAGGTTGGTCGCTTCGGTCGAGGCGCCGGTGGCGACGGCGTAGATCGCGATCGAGAAGGTATAGGCAACGAGCGCCAGCATGATCGGGTCGGAGCGGATGCTGCGCAGCTCCTTGATCATCAGCCGGTAGATATTGGCCAGGCGGCGCCGCAGCTTGCCGCGCGGCTTCTCCCCGGGCCGCTTCGGGCTCATCGGCGCTTGGGCCGCCGCGTGGCTTGTTGCGCCTGCCGAGCCGCTCGCGGCCGACATTTCAGGCCTCCTGCTTCCGCAGCAATATATGAGCGGCGATGAAGTAGCCGACCGCGAAGAGCGCAAGGACGAGCGCGTTGACCCAGAGGCCGGAATAGCCCAATCCCTTGGTGAAAGTGCCCACACTGATCGGCTGAAACCAAGCCGCCGGGAACATCAGGCCGAGCAACCTTCCTTGGCCGGTGAGTGACGACACGGGCACGAGCAGACCTGAAAAGTTCAGTGTGGGGATGACGGCCAGGACGACGGCCGTGAAGACGGCCGCTACCTGTGTCCGGCTGAAGGTCGAGACGAGCTGTCCGAAGCCGTACGTCGCGAAAACGTAGACCAGCGTGCCCAGTGAGAGAGCGGCGAAGGACCCCTTCACCGGCACGTGGAAAATCAAGAGCGACATCAGCAGCAGGATGGAGAATGTCACCATTCCGACTACGACATAGGGAAACTGCTTGCCGAGCAGGAACTCGAACTTGCTGATGGGAGTGGAATAAAAATTTGCGATCGAACCGCGCTCCTTCTCGCGCACCACGGCGATGCACCCCATGATCGCCGGGACCAGGATCAACATCATCATGATCACGCTCGGAACCATGGCGAAGATGCTCTTGAATGCCTGATTGTAGCGGAAGCGATTTTCGATGTTGAGGCCGCCACCGTAGACGTTGGATACGGCGTTGGGGCCAAGCCGCTCGACCGCGAGATCCTGCTCATAGCGCAAGCCCAGACCCGTAACGTATCCTTTCGTCGTCTCGCCGCGGAACGGCATGGCCCCGTCGATCCAGAAAGCGACCTCGGGCGAGAGCTGGTTTGCCAGATCGCGGCCGAAGCCGGGTGGGATTTCGACGACGACAGCCAGCTCTCCGCTCCGCATGCGTTGCTCCAGTTCGGCAGATGAGCTGACCGGAGGTCGTTCGGAGAAATAGTGGGAGCCGGAGAAGCTCTCGAGCAGTCGCCGGCTCTCCGGCGTCTGATCCTGGTCGAAGGCGGCGTATTTCAAGTTCTCGACATCGAAGGTGAGTCCATAGCCGAAGGCGATCATAAGCACGGCAGGCCCGACGAACGCGAAGGCCAGCCGGATCGGGTCGCGCAAGAGTTCCAACGTTTCGAGCCGGGCATAGGCCCACAGCCGTCGGGGGTCGAACCGCCTGGAAGCGCGAGCCGCAATCGTCTTGGCCGACGGTGCAACAGGCCGAGGCGGCTTGGCTTTCTCTTCCTTGTCGTCTCCGCTGGCTTCCTCCAGAAAGGAGATGAACGCCTCCTCGAGGGATGCGCAGCCGCGCGCCTTGACGAGTTCCCCGGGCGCGCCGACGGCGAGCACCTGTCCGCGATGCATCAGCGAGATGCGGTCGCAGCGCTCGGCCTCGTTCATGAAATGCGTCGAGAGAAAGATGGTGACGCCGTCATCTCGCGAGAGGTCGATGAGCGTGCGCCAGAAAGCGTCGCGGGCGACCGGATCGACCCCCGAAGTGGGCTCGTCGAGGATCAGTATGGGCGGCCGGTGCAGCACGGCCACGGCAAGCTGCAGCCGCTGCTTGACGCCGAGCGGCAGGCCTTCCGGCTTCGCGTCGGTCACGTTCTGGAGGTCGTAGCGCGCGAGCAGCTCGTGGATCCGCCCTTCAATCTCATTCGGCGGCAGGTGGTACAGCCGCGCGTGCAGATCGAGGTTCTGCCGGACCGTAAGCTCGCCGTACAGGGAAAACGCCTGCGTCATGTAGCCGACGTTTTGACGCACCTCCATGTCGTCGGCGCCCAACGGCTTGCCGAACAGTTTCCCCGACCCTTCGGTTGCCGGCAGGAATCCGGTGATCATCTTCATGGTTGTTGTTTTTCCGCAGCCGTTCGAGCCGAGAAAGCCGAAGATCTCGCCGCGTCCGATGCGAAAGCTCACATGGTCCACCGCGACGAAATTGCCGAACCGGCGTGTAAGCCCGTCCGCCTCGATCGCCGGCGTGGTGTCGTCGGTCTCGGGGCGTGGCCGCACGATGGCCTCCCGATGAAGCGCCCGCTTTTCCGGTGGAAGCAAGGCGATGAATGCATCGTCGAGCGAGCTCTTCTTCGCGCGGACGAGGATGTCCGATGGTGCGCCGTGCGCGATGACCTTGCCCTCGTCCATCGCGGCGAGCCAATCAAACCGGCTCGCCTCATCCATGTAAGCAGTGGCGACAATCACGCTCATCAGCGGTCGACGCGCGCGGATGGAGTCGATGAGCTCCCAGAACTGCCGGCGGGAGAGCGGATCGACGCCCGTCGTGGGTTCGTCGAGAACAAGCAGATCAGGGTCGTGCATCAGCGCGCAGCAAAGGCTTGCTTTCTGCTTCATGCCGCCCGAGAGCTGGCCGCATGCCCGATCCGCAAACGGATCGAGCCCCGTCGCCGTCAGGAGATCGTCGATGCGCGCGCGCCGCTCGGCTTTGCCTTGGCCGAACAGGCGCCCGAATAGATCGATGTTGTCGAGCACACTGAGCGTCGGATAGAGATTTCGGCCAAGCCCCTGCGGCATGTAGGCGATGCGGCCGCAACTCGCCCGACGGTGGCGCTCGTCCGCCATGTTTCCGTCGAGCACCATGACCTTGCCGGCTTGAATCTTGCGCACTCCGGCAACGAGGGCGAGCAAGGTGGACTTGCCGACGCCGTCGGGGCCGATCATCCCCGCCATGCACCGGGAGGGGATATCGAGCGTCAGGTCGTCAAGCGCAAACCTCCTCCCGTAACGGTGGGTTACGCGCTCGACCCTTGCGACAATCATCTCGCTCATTGCGGTAGCTTCACCGCAAGTTCCGGAGGCCAGGGGATTTTGGCATCGACGCGGACAAACCCGAGCCCGCGCACCCCGGTCTTTACCTGGCGGTGGTACCTGTCAAGAACGCGCGGGTCGCCCTGGAGCTTGACGCGGAACATCAATTTCTCCCGCTCCTCGGCGGTCTCGACGCTCTTTGGCGTGAACTGAGCCTCGGTTGCCACGAAGCTGACCGTTGCGGGGAATACATACCCGGGGCCGGGGTCGATGATCACGCGCGCCTCGTCGCCCAGCGAAAGTTTGCCGGCGACGTCGGCGGGCAGGTAGATCGTCATGTACACGTCATTGAGATCGAGGATCGTCAGAACGCGCTGCCCTGCAGCGACCACCTCGCCCGCGCGGGCCAGCCGGTATTGCACGCGTCCACTTCTCGGCGAGATGAGCACCAAATCGACGAGAATTGATTGGAGCCGTTCGACATCGGCTTGCGCGGCCACGATTGCGGCATCAGCCTGATCACGCTGGGCGTTGGCCGCGACGTACGCGGCCTCAGCCGCTTCGAACCTGTTGCGCCGTTGGTCGACGACCTGCTGCGTGATATTCCCGCTCTGCAGCAGAAGCTTTCCACGCTCGTAATCGCTCCTGGTGAAATCCAGATCGCTTTTGCGCTGGGCAATGAGCGCGGCGGCTTCCGCCAGAGCCTGTCGGGCCTTCAGCACTTGGGCCTGCGCGGCGCGCAATTGAGCCTCTGTTTCCGGTGATGAGATGGTAGCGACGACCTGCCCAGCCGTGACCTCATCGCCTTCATTGACGGTCACGCTTGCGAGCCGGCCCGGGTATTTCGCCGCGACGTCGACCTCGGTGGCTTCGATTCGCCCATTCGTTTTGACGATCCCCTCCGGCATATCGCGGCCGCGCAGGCGATTGATGAGACTTTCCACCGCGGTTCGGGCGCGCTCGATACCACTTTGCTGTGCCGGCCGGGCCTGGGCGGGGTCGGTCAGCAGGACGCTGCTCCCGGATGCAATTGCGTATCCGGTAATGGACAAGCCGACGCAGAAGAGAACGCGTCGAAAGATGGATGAGCTCAGGGGGCGAATAGACATCCGGCATTTGTTCTGGACCGACCGTCTCCCGGTCGAAGGAGCGCTCCCGGCAGACATTGGCTACGCCTCCCAGAACAACAGGAGCGCCCAAAGCGTCGCTCGTGCGGCCTTTGGGTGACCGCCCGATCCCCCGGGATCCGTGCGGTCGACGACGCTCACTCCGCGTCTTGACATATTCGTTTGCGTCGATTGCTCGCATTGCGGCATTGATCTGGATCAACAGGTCGCTTGCGAGCCAGAAGAGCAGGGTCACCCGACCGGCACTGTCAACATCCTCATGAGATCGACGCCGTTACCCCTGGCGGTCCCGATAGCTCCACCGGTGTTCACGTGCGCCCAAAATAATCGAACACATGGCGGCGCAGAAATGCCATCACCGAACCGCCAAACGTCCCTCGCGGGGGCGGCGGCGCTGCGGGCAGCACGTGGGGCGGCAAGGGTCCACCGAAGATATTGCGCGTTCGAATGAAATCCCAGGCGAGCGGAGCGAAGCGGGCCATTGCGCTCTCCAGCTCCTCGCGCATGAAGCCCGGCAGGATCTCGGGCGGCCGCGCGAAGACCTCGGGCAGGCGCTCCGACAGCTCGGCGTCGGCAAGAATATTCCAGCGCGACATGCCGCCGGTCAGCGGCGCCGGAATGCCAAACACCACGCGTCCAATGCGGCTCTCGCGCATGGCGTAAGCGCACAGGGCGCACGGCTCGGCATTCGAATAGATCGTGCAATCCTCGAGGCTGGCGCGGTTCAGCCGGCGGAACGCCTCCGATATGGCGACCGCCTCGGCATGATGCGTCACGTCGCGGTCGTATCGCACGGAATTGACCGCCTCGCAGACGACTTGTCCGCCGCGGCAGATGACAGCCGCATATGGGTACTCGCCGCGCGCTGCTGCCTGCATCGCGAGCGCGAGGCAGCGCTGCATCATGGCTTTGTCGACCGGGTCGGATGTGGTTGGCGGTTTCACCGCTATATCGCCTCAGATCGACTTCGGTCCGCGTGGGCTCGTCGCCGCGACATCGATCTCGCGTATGAACCGGTCGAAATCTGCCGCGAGATCGGCCAGGTCCCGCTCCACCTCGTATTTCCTGACCTCGCGTTCCGCGCCGCGCGCGATGGCGGACTGGAGCTTTTCCCTTATGGAATCGGCGCGTTTGCGCAAGCCGTCGCTCGCCGCTTGATGGCGCCCCAGAAGCTCGCCCCGCCGCTTCAGCTGCTCTTCCGCTGCGCCGAGACTGTGCGAAAGGGCATCGAGCCTGCGCCGGAGCTTCTCATCGTCGTTGCTGCTCATCGAAGACCTGCTGGCTCATCGCGCGGGCGAATGCTGCCGACAGAGCGGTCGTTCGCATTGACCTGGATCAATCCTGCACCAGGCCGACCGCGCGGTCGCGGCATCGCGCGAGCGAATGCGGGCACCGCGCGTGGCGTCTGGGTTGACCGAAATCAATGTCGCAAGCGGGCGCGCATGGCACCGACCGAGGCATGAGAGGAGCCTGCCGTGCTGATCCTGGTCGCAACCGACGGGTCCGAGCATTCCGATCGCGCGGTCGACATGGCGGCGCGGCTTGCGAAAGCCGCGGCCGCCAAGCTGCTCGTGATCACGGTCGGGGATCGTTTTGCCGGAGAGGGCCTCGAACGGCTCGCGCGCGCCGAGGGTGGAATCGGCGAGGCGCTGGAGCTCGTGTCCAGCCAGATCCTGCGACACGCCGCGGCGCGAGCGCGCGAGCATAGCGTTTCCTCGATTGAGACGCGGTTCTGCTGGGGCGAGCCGGCCAAGGTCATCGAGGAAACGGCACAGCAAATGAGCGCCGATGCCATCGTGGTCGGAAGGCGTGGCCACGGGCGCTCGCTACTGCACGGCCTTTTCCTCGGCAGCGTGTCACAGGAGCTCGTCAGCCGTTCTGATCGTCCGGTGCTCGTGGTGCCGTGATGCCGTCTATGGCGCCAATGGGAACAGGAGAAGCACGATGGGATTGCGTGCAGAGACTGATCAATTGCAGATCGATCGGGGTACCGTCCTGAGCATCCATGAGGCTCAGTGGCAGCCGGGAACGTTTCCAACCATGTCACCTGGAGAACCAATTACAATCTGTCTCGGTCAACGCAGACCGTTTGACGTCACGATCGTCAGCGCTCACCATGCGGAAATAGTGATTGAGCTTCCCGATCAAACCAAGTGGAGAATGGCCCCATCGTCTACGCTGGAAAAAGCGTTGGCAGCCCGGACTGGCGGAGCACCGGCGCGGTATTGGACCATCAAGGAAAAAGTTCTTTAGCCGTCGGTACCGTGATGCCGTGCGACGCTGCTCGTCCGAGCGGCGGCTCGAGTTGATCTCGATCAAAGCGGGGCGATGGCGGAGTCGCGATATCTTCTGGACTTGCGCAAAGGGGGCAAAGCCATGATCGACTTGGCGTGCACCGGTGCCGATCACACGCGGCCTCAAATGAGGCTACTCCGCAAAGTGCGAGCTGCCGTGCTCGCGATCCTTTTGGCCGTGCCGTTGGGACCCGTCGCGGCACAGGAAGGAACGCTCGCGCAACGGCGCGCTTGCGAACCTGACGTCTTCCGGCTTTGCCGCAGGTACATTCCGGATCACGGGAAAATCACGGCATGCCTCGAGCGCAACAAGCAGAACCTCAACGCCGATTGCCGGGCCGTTTTCGAGGGCCGCTTGAAGTAGTTCGGCGAGAGGCATCGATTGTCAGGGACGGCGGCCATGACCAGCATCGAGCCAAGGGCACCGCGTTCGAGCAGCCCGTCGCGCCCGAGCTCTTGGGTCAGAGAACTGCCTTTCCTCCTGGTGTTGATCCTGACCCTCGCCGGCGTCGCCTATACCACGTTCGCCAAACAGCCGATCGTCGTCTATTGGGACGTCCTCGCCCCGATCATCGGGCTCGTCTGCGTCGGAGCCGGATGGCCCAACGCACATAACGGCGCGGACCGATGGCGCTTGATTGGAACGCAGGCGTTGCACTGGATGGCGTTCATTCTGGTGATGAGCGTGCTTCTGCTGCCGAGCGTGCAACGCGAGTTCAACGCCGGCGCGACTGGACTCGCCATCCTGACCTTGCTGGCGCTCGGCACGTTCACGGGCGGCGTGCATGTCCTGTCATGGCAGGTCTGCCTTGTGGGAATCGTCATGGCGCTTGCAATTCCGGCGGTCGCGTTCATTGAAAACTCCGCATTGATCTTCGGTCTAATCGCCGCAGCCGTGCTCGCCATTGGCGCTGTGGTTTTGTGGTGGATGCATCAAAGACGGGCACAGGCAGCTGCTCCGGAGGAGCGCGCAGCTCAATGACTGGGGACCCGCCGGTTCAGCGGTTCAGCGGTTCAGCAACCAGGCAACCAGACTGACCAGCAGGCTGATCAGCAAACACGTCGTCAGCGGAAAGTAGAATGTGAAATTTTGCCGCTTGATGACGATATCGCCCGGAAGCCGGCCCAACCCCGTCTTGCTCAAATAGGGCCACAGAAGTCCAAGTACGAGAATTGTGACGCCGAGGACGATCAAAAAGCGCGCCATTGGCTGCCGCCCCGCAATGTTGCACCACTCGCTTCAACTACATCATGACAGATAGGCGGCCACGACCCCGGACAGGACGATGCCGTCGAAGGTGCCGGCCCCGCCAATGCTCGCGACGCCGGCATCCGCCGCTTCGATATCCTTGAGATGCAATAGGTCGGCTCCGATCAGAGGGCCCAAAACGCCGATGACAAAAGCGACCGGCGGGGCTGCCTCGGGGGCGAGCAGAAAGGCAAGCAACGCTGCAATCGCGGGCGACACCAGCCCGGGCATGGCGATTCCCACTCCCTTGACGGGCCGCGCGACGAAATAGCAAACCGCAATATTGACGAGACATCCGGCGATGCCGAGCATCAGCGCCCGCGGATGGAAGGCCGCGAGATAGCCGCTTTCGTAAAGTGCCAATCCCGCCGGAACAACGCAGCCGCCGAAGTTCACCGCAATGATCGTTTCATGCCTATTGCGCTCGATGTTCGGCCAGAAGTCGGCAAGGCCATAGACCGCAAGCGCGTTGCTCGAGACATTCTTGTCCCGTCGTATTCTTGTAATTGGAATGTTGATGAGGCCGCCGACGAACATCGCGATCATCAAGGTCAGGGCGGTCGAGGGATCGAGATGAAGCTTCTCAAGGCCTGCGAGCATGATCTCGCCGAATAAGAACGGCGATAGAACCGTCGATATCAGGATTAGAAGCAATACAAGGGCGGTCACGACAGGCTCCGCTGTTCACGCCTCGAGATCTGCGAAGGTTGGCGAACTCCTCAGGTGATTTTGTCCGCAGTTGCCGGAGGAGTTCAGCCAGCGCCAAGGACCCGCCCCGCTCTGGGCATGACCATCTGTTCAAAGCGGGGCGCGTCCTCTCGTTTTCCCCGGCCGGCTTCGCGCCGGCCGGCTAGGACGGCTTACGCCGCAAGCGCTTCCTTCGTGAGCGACCAGGCTTGCTTCAGTTTTGCGGAGCGGACCTGGTAGTCGGCTCGCGCGGCTGCCAGGCGCTGCTTGATTTTCTCCTTCGCGTCCGCCTGCGCCTGCGCGGCCTGCCGGTCGAGCTCGGCGCATTTGGCGTCCGCCTCCTTGTCGAGGGCGTCGAGATAGCTCCCGAGCCGATCTTCCGCTTGCTCGAGATCGGCCTTGGCCTGGTCGAGCTTTGCCTTGAGCTTCGCCTTGGTCGCCGCGCTCGCCTGCGCGAATTCGGCTCGCAATTGCTCGAAGTCGGCCCTGCGGGCGGTGATCTCCGCAGTCATCCGCTCGTCCTCGAAGTCGGCACGCCACGTCCGCAGGACCTTGCCGCCGAGCGATTCCATGCGCGCGTCCAACGGGGTCGTCCAGCCCTCGCCGATTTCGGCAACGACCGCGCTCTTGCCCGGCCCTAGCTCCTGCGAGACCTTCGACACGAAGTCCTCGCCGACGCCATAGTCGAACAGGTCGCTCAGACTGCCGATGAGGCTGCCGCCCGCCACGCCGACGAGCGCGCCGACCGGACCGCCAACCAGGCCGAGGAGGCCGCCGACCAGCGCGCCAACCGCGGTGCCAAGGGGGCCCGCATCGGCGGCCTCCTTGATCGACAATTTGCCCTGTGCATCTTTCGCGATGACGGCCATGCCGTAGAGCGTAAGGCTTCCCTCGGCATGCAATCCCTTCAATTCGCGGGTGCCCTGGTATGCCTGCGTCTCACCAGGAAAGACGATGACGACGAACTTGCTCATGACCACACCTCCGGTTCGAGAAGACTGCGCGCTCGATTGGCCGGGAGCCGCTTCAGGATTCCGACGCAGGGAGCGCAATTTTTCGAGCCGACACTGAGCCAGCTCGTTAAAAGTCTAGCGATCGATCACGAAGCGGCGTTGATCTGGATCAACTGCGCACAAGCCGGGTGCGCGCGGATGCGGTCGGAGAACATTGGCTGCGCCTCACGCGCGCGCCGTACCACCAACGGCTTGCATCAGGGCTGCGAAAGAGCTCACGTCCTCCTCCGCAACTTCCGCCACGATGCCATGCTGGCCGTGCGCCAATTCGTTCGAGCTCTTGTCGGCGAACTGTGCGAAAGCCTGCTTGTTCAGGCGCTCGGCGAATCTTCCGAGGACGGCGCCGCCGGTACCCCCAAGCGCCGCGCCCAACGCGCCGGCCGTCGCCCCGGCCAACGCGCCGATCAGAGCACCGGTCGCCGCAACGCCATGTCCTTCCTCGACGATGGTTTCCACCGAGTTCGTACCGTCCAGGTGCCTCGCAATCGCGGCCGATGCATATATGCGAGGGCGTTTTTCAGCCGAGGTTTTTCTGATCGCGGCAACTCCTTCGTCGACCCTCGTCTCGTCGGGAAAAAGCACGAGGATCAATTTTGTCCTGGGCGGCGCTGCGGATTGCGCCTGGTCTGATTGGCCGGTCGCCCGGTCCGGTTCGTCGCCGCTCATCGTGTGACCCCTGAGTGTTTCGTCGGAACGCCGGCAGCGGCAGCCCTCAAGCAGCCGACCGCGGCGCGCGCCCGGCGCAGCGTGCCGCGGCTGGCGGTCTCAGGTGAGCGGCTTCAGCGCCCGCGCAATGGCGATATAGCCGAAACCCGTGGTGATGAAGTTCACGCCGATGAGGATGCCGAGCATGATCAGCGAAATGCCGGGCCACTCTGCCGCGATCAGCACCGCCAGCGCGATGGTGACGATGGCGGAGATCAGCATCGGCACCCAGCCCGAGATCGGGCGCACCTCGAGCGCGAACATCATTTCAAACGCGCCCTGGAACATGAAGATCGCCACCATCACGAGCGTGAGGGCGGCTTCCCCCGCCACCGGATTGAACAGCAGGAAGACGCCGGCCGCCATCGACAGCAGCGCGAACAGAAGCGCGCCGAAGAACGGTCCGGTCCCGTGGATGGTGAAGGAGCCGAAGAGGGCGACGATGCCGAAGACAAGCAGGATCCAGCCGATGAACAAGGTCGCAACCAGGGTCGAGCTGGCCGGCCAGACAATGGCGGCAACGCCCAGCGCGACAATCGCAACGCCGAGCCAGAAGAGCCACCGCGATGCGGACCGCAGCCGGCCGTGCAGCGAGGTTTCGTCGAACGTACTGTCGCTCATGGCAATTCTCCCCTGGAAAGCTTGTGTCTGCGCCCGCTCATCTTGGAACTTGCTGTTTCGCCACCTGCCGCCGGCGCCTGCGGAATTCGGGGCCGGCTTGCTGCCGCCTCGACGCATTTTGAGCACATCGCAATCTTGCCCGCGGCGCTTTGACCTAGATCAATCGCACTATCGGGCGTGTGTCGGTCGCGGATGATCGATCACTTTGAGGGATTCGATCTCGTCGCGGATCGTCACTAGCCCTTCCATTGGCAGCAGCTCTTCCATAGGCAGCTCGCCGTCGAGCATGGGCTTGTCAGCCGTGCCGGACGACCTCGCGGCTCGCATCCCTGATGCGGTCACTTCCGCCGAAGGCTGGCCACTGGCCGCGGTTTTCCTTGCGAATCAACCGCCACATAGGTGAAAAGCCCATCGGTCACCGCGATTTCCTCTCCGGTACTGCCTCGATCGGCAAAGACTTCAATTTTCACTGTCACCGAGGTTCGCCCGACTTCAACAATCTCCGCGTAGCAGGATACTTCATCGCCAACATAGACCGGGTGATGAAAGCTGATTGTCGTGATACCAACGGTGACAACCCGCCCCTTCGCTCGACGGGTCGCGACCATACCGCCTGCAAGGTCCATTTGAGACAGCAGCCATCCGCCAAAAATATCGCCATGCGGATTGGCTAGTGCAGGCATTGCAAGGGCGCGCAGCGCCAAGGTCCGGGCTTCGGCCGCATCGCCGGAATTCATCGGTGGACTCCGATTCTGAGACAACACGGGGTGTGCTCAATGGTCAAGATCGGTTGCTCTTGTGTCAGTGCTGGCACGTCGCATCGGACGTCTTTATCCCACGCTGCCTTCTCACGCGTCCGACGCGATACGGGGCTCGACGGTCCGCCGGCCCGCCGGAGCCCGCCGAGCCCGTCAGCAGCGTTCCTTTCATCGCAGTCATGCTCCAGCAAGGGCTGGTGTCGCGAGCTTTGGCTCACCGGGAGGGGTCTCGCGCATATCGGATGACCGCAGCGGCGCGAACTCGTCCGCCGTCAACGTCTCTTTCGCGATGAGGAGGTCCGCTCCAGCTTGCAGATCGTTCCGCCGTTTCTCGAGAATCTCCTGGGCTCGCCGATCGGCGGCCTCGACCAGATCGCGGACTGCGATGTCGATTTCCCGTGCAGTGCCTTCCGCCGCGTCGATCGTCCGCCGGCTTCCCGGCTCGAGGAACAGCTGCGGTGGAGGAGCGTAGGTGCGCCCTCCTACGGTGGGATCCATCCCGTATCTGGTGACCATGTCGATGGCGACTTGGGTTGCTTTCTGCAGATCATCGGCCGCCCCGGTCGATACGTCGCCATCGAACATCAGCTGTTCCGCCGCCCGGCCGCCCATGAGCACGGCCAGTCGCTTTTTGAGCTCGCTCGCGGCAAGCACAAACCTGTCCTCGGTCGGCCGCTGCATGGTGTAGCCGAGCGCGCCTACGCCGCGCGGGATGATCGAGATCTTCTCCACCGGATCGACGCCCGGGAGGCTCGCAGCCACAAGCGCGTGGCCCATTTCGTGATAGGCAACGCGCCGGCGCTCTTCCGGCCGCAGGACGCGGCTCTTCTTCTCGATGCCGGCCACGATGCGTTCGATCGCCACGGCGAAGTCGCCCGCCGAGACGGCGTCGGCACGACGGCGTGTGGCGGCAATCGCGGCTTCGTTGACCAGATTGGCGAGGTCTGCGCCCGTGAAGCCGGTCGTCAGGCCTGCAATCTTGTCGAGATCGACGTCCTGTCCGAGGCGAATCTTGCGGACGTGCACCTGGAGAATGGCAAGGCGGCCGCTCCGATCGGGGCGATCGACCACGACCTGGCGATCGAAGCGCCCCGCGCGCAGCAAGGCTGGGTCGAGAATCTCGGGCCGGTTGGTCGCCGCGAGCAGAATGACGCCGACGCTGGGATCAAAGCCATCAAGCTCCGAGAGGAGCTGGTTGAGGGTCTGCTCCTTCTCGTCATAGCCGCCGAACCCGGTTCCGCTCCGACTGCGGCCGAGCGCGTCGAGTTCATCGATGAAGATGATGCAGGGCGCCGCCTTCCGCGCGTGCTCGAACAGGTCGCGCACCCGCGCCGCACCGACCCCGACGAACATCTCGACGAACTCCGAACCGGAGATGGAGAAAAACGGGACCTTGGCCTCGCCGGCGACGGCCCGCGCCAGGAGCGTCTTTCCCGTACCGGGCGGCCCGACCAGGAGAATGCCCTTGGGCACATGCGCGCCGAGCCTCCCGTAGCCTTTCGGGTCCCTGAGGAAGGAGATCACCTCCTGAAGCTCGAACTTCGCCTCATCAGCCCCGGCGACGTCCGCGAAGGTCACCTTCGTATCCTTCTCGACATAGACCTTGGCGCGCGACTTGCCGACCGACATAAGCCCGCCGAAGCCCTGCTGATTGGCGAAATTGCGCACGAAGAACGCCCACACAAGGTAAAAGACGATCACCGGCCCGATCCACGACAGCAGCGTCCGGATGAGATTGTTGGAGGGCACGCCGGTGACCACGATGCCCTTGGCCTCGAGCTGTTGGGCGAGCGCGGGATCGACGCGCGCCGTGACGAATTCGGTTTTTCCGCTCGGGAACTTGTTCTTGACCTTGCCGTGGATCGTGTCGTTGTCGATCGCGACCTCGGTGACCTCGCCGCGCGCGACCAGTTGCTCGAACTGGCTGTAGGGAATGCTCTCAACCTGCATGTAGCTCATCAGCATCCATTGCATGAGCAGGATCGCGAGCACGGCGAAGGCGATATAGGTAAGATTGATGGTTTGCTTTCGCGACGACGGGTCCGTGTCCATGGGAGCCTCCGGTCAGAAGAGCCGAGTGGCCCGGAGCAGACGTGTTTCGGCGAGCTCCGGTCGCATCCGTAGAGGGAGCGACACTCGACCACTTTGGCGATTTCGGCGCACCCGAGACAGCGTGCCTTGATCCAGATCAACGCCGTCATGGCGCGCTCATGGTCGAGTCTTCAGCGAGGAACGGATGGACGGAATGGCATGATGTTCCGCATCACGCTTCAGTTCATTGCTTGAGCGTGATCTTCTTGCGAAAATCGGTACCCGCTTTTCGCGATCATGCTCCAGCTGGACGGCACCGCGCATGACCATCGAGAGAATGGCCGGAGAGGCCTGGGCCGCTCCGTTTCCCATCTACGCGGATCTCACCCAGGCGCTCGCGGCCGCGCACGCGACCGGTGCGCCCCAGCGCGACCCCGTGGTCGCGCACGCGCTTGCCATTTGCGCAGCCTATGCATACGCGGACACCGAGACTGTCGCGACGATGACGGCGCGAGCCGGTATCGAGCGTCCCGCCTGCGTCCGCATCACGCAGATCGTCGACACCATGTCCATCTTCTCGACAGCCTATCTTGTCCAGAGTCGCTGCGGCCGCGTCGTGGTTTTGAGCTACCGGGGCACCGAGCCCGCCACGCTCCTGAACTGGCTCGCCGGTGCGGATATTGGCCCGGAGTCGAGCACGCTGGCGCTCACCTCCGAGAGCGTCAGAGTCCACGCCGGATTTCACCGGAATGTTCGCGCTACATGGTGGCCGGTGCTGAGCGAGTTGACCGCCGCTGTCGACGGGCGGTCATTGCTCGATCACGCTGCCCGGGTCCAGCATCCCATGGAGGCGCTGTTCGTGACTGGCCACAGCCTGGGCGGCGCCCTGGCCGCGCTCTTCGCGCTGATGCTGTGCCACAGCGACAGCCGACGAGCGATCGCCGAGCGGCTGCGGGCCATCTACACGTTCGGCCAGCCGATGGCTGTGGCAGGACCTCTGCCGCGCGCCGTCGAGAGCCTCGCGCCGAGGCTCTTCCGGCACGTGCTCCCGAAGGACCCGGTTCCCGGGCTTCCGGTGAAGTCGTGGGGACCGTTTACCCATTTCGGGCAGGAATACCGGTTTGGGCAGGGTGAGTGGCAGCTGGCTCGGTCTCCGGTCGCACAGCTCGCCGGCATGCGCGAAGCCGTGCGTTCGGGCCTGGCCTTCTTCGGAAGCGAGAAGCGCCGCGCCTCGCTCCGCTACAGTTTCGCGGAGCACGCGCCGCACCACTACATTGCGGCGCTCAGTCCAAGCGACCGGGCAAGCGAGTTCGGCGATTGATCGCGCCGGCGCTCCTCAGCATGAGGGAATAGACAGCCTACCCCGACAGCACGCCCGGCCAGTAGCGCATCCATTTGCGCAGCTCCGCGCGCCGGTGCCACTCGGCGTCATTCGGATCGATGCGCGCGGAGCCGGCGATCAATTCCTCCAACCGGGCTTCGACCGCGGTGGCGATGGCAACGTCCTCGACGACGAGTTGCAGTTCGCTTTCCCAATATCCTCCCGTGACGTCGAAGTTGGCGCTACCGATCGCGCAGATCGCTCCGTCCGTGCTCATCGCCTTGGCATGCACATGCGGCCGCACCGCGATCACGGCGCTGTCCCAGCCGGGCTGCTGCCGCACAGCGAACTCGTAGCACTCCGCTCCGGCGGCGACGAGCGGATCGACCCGCGAGTGCACGAACGAGGTCGCCAATGTGCGAGCCACCGCCCACGGCCCCGTGAACGGCTCGTCGCCGTGCTTCGGCGTGAGATTGCCGACGAGGAGCCGGACCCGGATGCCGCGACGCACCGCGCGCAGCAAGGCGTTCTGGATCTCGAGCAGCAGCGGAAAGCCGTTCACAACGTAGATGTGCGAGCGCGCGCTGTCGATGAGCCCGACATAGGTTTCGACGGTATATGCGTCGCGCATGCCGCGGTGCATGACCACGCGCGCCCTGACTGGGCCTGCCGGCGGATTGCCTCGAATCTCGAACGGCGCACCTCCGGCCTCGGTCCATGCTTCGCGAAAAGCGCGTTCGAGCACCGCGACGGCGGGCCCCTCCACGCGCGCGCCCCCATCCATCCACGGCACCATCCGCCACTGAACCTGGGGGGTCAGCCGCACTTCGCCAAAGCCGGTATAGTACTCGTGCGAGATATTGCGCCCGCCGAGCAGGGCCAGCCTGCCGTCGGCGACCAGCAGCTTGCGATGGTCGCGCTGCTTCACATCCTCGAGCGATGGCGCGCCGGTGATGGGCCTCACCACACGCAACTCGATGTTGTCGCGTGACGCAAGGCGATCGAGCAGCGGATTGCGCAGGCCGAACGAGCCATGGAGCCCGTGCAGCGAATCGGCGAGCACTCGAACGATGACGCCACGCGCGGCGGCGGCGGCCAGCGCCGCCTCGACTTCGGCCCCGACGTCATCATCGGCGGCCATGTAGGTCTGCAGCTGCACGCGCTCACGGCTGCCATTGATCGCGTCGAGCAGCCAGCGGCGCGCAGTTGGATTGTCGAATTCGATCTCGACGCGGTTGCCTTCGATGACCTTGCTGCCCGTTGTGAGATCGAGGCGCTCAGCCGACGACATGGGCGCCGGCAGAGCCGGCGGCGGCGCGGCGAGTGCGGCGAGGTCCTGCGGACGAACGGCGGCGAAACCTTGTGTCGCCGGGGCGTGGGGGCCGCGGTAGACCACGGCGGCCACGGCGAACCCGACTGCACGCATCCGGGCCGCCGTGCGCGCGACCCGGACTGCGTCCGCGAGCGCCGGTACGTCGGGCGCTTCTCCCTCTCCGAGCACGGCGGCCCGGATGCG
>Ga0335081_10002686_pt1 | contig 27975 bp, 28 predicted proteins | sample Lox_Sample_35_FD_206713 | JGI IMG/M metagenome (GOLD analysis project Ga0335081, IMG submission 206713) | Soil microbial communities from Loxahatchee National Wildlife Refuge, Florida, United States - Lox_Sample_3.5 | ecosystem: Environmental > Terrestrial > Soil > Wetlands | place: USA...
GCGGTCGACCCGCACCTCGATGTGGAGATGACCGGCATCGACGACGACTGGGCAGCAACGGTGATCCGGACGGAGACAGCGGCGGCCGAGATGCCGGAGGTGTCGGTCGCCAAGGTCAGTGGAGGCGCCACCTTCGAGTTCAAACCCCGACGGTCGCTGCCGCTTACCGTGGTGTGACGTTGGGCATCGCGCTGTCCAGCTCCCTGAGCGTGTCCGACAGCCCCGCGGCGCGGCGGATTTCGATGAAGTCATCGACCATCGCCGCGTTGACCTCATGCGGGTCTTCGAGCGTGGCCCCGTCGGTGAGCACCGAAATGTTCAACTGGTCGACGTAGCTCCACACCGTGATGTTCATGCCGCTGCCTGCGATCAACGGCCCGACCGAGTAAATCTCCCGGACCACGGCACCGGCCACCTTGCCCCGTTTCCGCGGTCCGGCGACGTTGGACACCGTCAGGTTGAGCACCTTGTTCGGCCTCTTGCTGCGGGCCGTCCGCTGGAAGATGGCCTCGGCCGGCGCAAGGGGGATGTAGGACGACCATCGCGCGACCAACTCGGGCCCCAGGAGCTGATGGCTCTCCTTGGCCGATGCCGCCGCGAGGTGGACCTGCTCCACCCGCTCCAACGGGTAGCAGACCTGCGTTGGCAAGGGCACCAGGATGCCGGTGAACTCGTTGCCGGAGATACGATTCGGGTCCGCATCCAGGCTAACGGGCACGGAAACCAGCAGCGGATGGTCAGCCTTGCCGTCGTACTTCAGCAGCAGCTGCCGCAATGCGCCCGCGGACATCGCGAGCACCAGATCATTGATCGTCACACCCAACTGATTGCGCGCTTCCTTGACGTCGTCCAGCGCCAACGACGCGGTCGCAAACCTGCGCTCGGGAGTGATGACGTGGTTGATGAACGTGCGCGGCGGGGTGAACGGCCGCGTCAGCGACGGCGACAATTTCCGGGAACTTCGACGCACCCACTCGATGCCGTCGGCGGTGTACTTCAGGACGCCGGGCAGCCGACCGATCTGGCGCAAGTGGTCTTTGAACGCCGCACTCAGCAGTTCTGAATTCGACGGAGCCGGGTCGGTTTCGTACGACTCGCGGTCCCCGTCATTGGCGTCCGACACGTCCATCGCGCGGGCCAGCAAGTTGGCCGATGCGACGCCGTCGGCCAGGGCGTGATGCACCTTCGTGATCACCCCGACCCGCCCGCCGGCCAAGCCCTCGACGAAGTACATGACCCATAACGGCTTGGTGCGGTCCAAGGGCATGCTGGCAACCTCACCGATCGCCTCGTCGAATTCGCGGCGATCGCCCGGGCTGGGCAGTTGCAGCGGGCGGACGTGATATTCGAGGTCGACCCGGCAGTGTTCTCGCCACATCGGATGGTGAAACTTCAGCGGGATGTCCACCAATTGGTAGCGGAGCGGGTCCAGCTTGTGCAGCCGGCCGTGCAACGTCCTTCGAAACGCCTTCAGATCCAGCGTGCCCTTGACGGCGTCGACATCGATCACGCCCGCCTTGATCGTGTGCATGTGGACGTTGGGTGTCTCGCTGTACAGCAGCATCGCGTCCCACCCGCTGAGTCTCTTCACGCTCACCTCGCTCGTCGCACCCGCCCGATCGGGTTTCAGGCCTATATAACCGTGAACGCCTCCTCGACGGCTGATTTCGGTAAAGCGGACTATTGCACGGATCCGCCGACGACCGCCCCCCGCAGGGCCGGCGCGACCCAGCGGCGCAGATAGCGGCGCAATTCGGCACCGGTGCGGGTGGGCCGACCCGGATCCGTTACGAACGAATGGATCACCCGCAGCAGATGTTCGGCGAGTTCGTCGAGATCGTCGTCGGTGTACCCGGCATCGGCCCAATCCACGTCGAACCGCCTGAGCATGGTGTGCGCGAAGCCCACGGCGACGTCGGAGGTCACCGACGGGGTGAACGCGTTCCCTCGGTCCGGCGCCAGCAGGAGGCCGACGTGCTTGTCGTTGGGCAGCCACTCCAGCGTGGTCGCGACGCCCTCGACGACCGCATCGGCCGGGTCGGTCATCCCGGCGACGTGGTCGGCGAGGCGGTCCAGGAACCCACCGGCGGCGTTCGTCGCGGTGGCCACCAGCAGCGCATCGGTGCTCGGGAAGTACCGGTACACGGTCTGGCGGGTCACCCCCAGCGTGCGGGCCACGTCGGCGATGCCGATGTCGGCACCCCGCGCGTCGACGGCGCTGCGGGCCGCGGCGAGGATTCGCGCGATCGCCTCCTCATCGGAGGCGGGCGTCGAACCCGCCCATCCATGGGTGCGCATCAGCGGATGCCGCGGCTGAACGGGCCGACCATACGGCGATCATAAGTCCGTATGGCCGGGTGGTTACGCCCGATCATGCTTTCCCGCCGGGCTGGATTCGCTGCCAAGTTGCTGGGGCCGATCGACTACGACCGCTGGGGACGGCTCGCTCGTTACAGATATCAAACAGGGGACGTCAGCTCACGCAACTTCCGGCAGGTAATCGCCATCTGCGTCAATCTTGTTCGAGATTTGCTGGCGCTTCGTTACGCTCCGTATGTACTTACCCGCTTGATGTAGTCCCCGGATCGGGAACCGGTTTTCGGGGCACAGATAGGACTGTTCACGCCTGAGGCGCACCCGGTCAGAACCCACCCAGGAGGGGAGCGCCGTTGCGCGACAACCCGGTCGGCTTGGCAGCGAGGCGTAGCCGACCGTGGTAGGAAACCACCGCCTGCATCGGCACACCGGATCTCGCATGCTGATGCTGGTCGCCGCCGGGATTCTGCTGCTGGTCGCGGATCTTCGGGTAACCACGGCGCAGGCCCACCCGGCGCTGATCGACGGGCCCTACGCGCGGCTGCTCGCAGGGTCAACCGATCTCGGGCCGGCCCGTGCGGATCGCGTGCAACTCACCGCATTGCTCAACGACAGGAGTCGCCCAGAGGCGTTGACCGCGTGGGCGGTAGGGGGCATCTGACCGTGCAGTGGCGGCCGCCGACACATGGGCGCGGTCGTGATGGGAGCGCCTGCGGACGTGGCAAGCGCCTTCGGCGTACCGGTGCACGATTACCGCGATCCCCGGGGCACGGTGTTCTACGCGTCACCTCAGCAGCACCCGATCCCGGCGCCGGCGCGCGGCGAGGTCGGTGGGCTCGGGCGGATCCTCGGGTACAGCCCGCATCACCTGGCGCGGCCGGTACGCCCCCGCTGGATGTGCCGAAGCGCGGCTTGACACCGGAGGCATTATTGCGGACCTACAACGCCGATCAGCTTGCAGCGCGGGGTTTACCGGCAAAGGCAGCAGCTGATCGGTGCAGGCACCTCGCAAGCGGCACCGAACTGGGCCGCCTTGACGGCGCTGATGAACCAGTACCTGCAGGCACATGGTGGGCACCCGGTCGGGGATCTGAACCCGCTGCTGTACCGGGTCGCCGAGGGCGCGCGACTTCCCTGATTCCACAACGTGATTCTGGGCGGCAACGCGGTCGACGTCGCCGTGCCCGGATACGACCTGGTGACCGGGCTCGGCACGCCCAACGCGGACAACCTGGTTCGCGATCTTCTCGACATCCAGAAGGGGGTGGCGCGCTGATGACCACCGAACTTCCATCCGCCGACGAAGTGCCGACGATGCCGTGCCGGGTCTGCCAAACCGATGTCGCCGCAGGCGCATTCTGCGGATTGTGCGGTGCGCGACTGGCCGCGGTCCGTGGGGATGGGCGCAGGCGGCTGCGGCTCGGCGCGTACGGAGCGGCGCCGGGAGAGCATGTGTTGCGGGTATCCGTGGTGAGTTCGCTGCTCCCGCATCTGCCGCAGCGGTCACGGACACCGTTCCGGATGGCGCTGGCTGTCCTTGTCATCGCGCTGATGATTTTCGTCGTGCTTCGGTGGCAGCCGCCGTTGACCGCGGTCAGTGGCCCGGGTCTGCCGTTGTTGTTCCTCGTCTACCTGTACGAAGCAGACGTCCATCACGAGTGGCCTATCCGCACGTTGCTAATGACCGGCGCGCTAGGTGTCGGGCTCGGGGTCGGGTGGGCGCTGCTCACCGGCTCGGTGGTCGCCCGCGCCAACGAGGTAGCGCTCGGCACCGGACTGGTGCCACGTCCGAGCGCCGTGCAGCTGTTCGCGATCCCGCTGGATGGCACGGTCTTGATGCTCCTTCCGCCGGTGCTGGTGCGGGTGTCACGTCCGCCCAGCCGGGAGTCGTTGGTTCGTGATCGGGTCATTGGATGCGATATGCTTCACCACCGCTTCGACTTTGACTCTGTTGGCGCCGCAATTCGCGACTGGGTTGACGGCATCCACCCGACCATGGAGCGACCTTTTCGTCGAGGCCGGCATCCGGGGTGTCGCGGTGCCGTTGACAGGGGCAGCGGCCGGTGGATTGACTGGCGCCGCAATGTGGTTCGCGCGTCCAGCGAATTCCGCACACCGGCATCGCCGACTGGTCATCGCGCTTCCGCTGGGCCTAGCCGTAATGCTGGCCTGCTACGGGGGCCTGGCGTTCATCGACGCCGCGGTGCTGCCGTGAGAGGTGCGGTTGGCACTGCACCTTGCTGCCACCGTGGCGGCCCTCGTTGCGGTGCGGATTTGTCTGCAGGCGGCGCTGGTGCACGAGACGCACGATGAGATGGATGCACGCGAGCCGTTGCTGTGTGCGCAGTGTTGCCATGTCACACTTCGCACCACCGCCTCCTGACGATCCTGGGTGGCGCTTTGACGGTCGTAATCGGTGCGGTACTGGTGGCCTCGTTGTTGGTCACACCGGCCAAAACGCGATACGTATGTCCACCCGATTGCGGCCGGCCTCCGATCGGAACACCGGTCGAATCGAATCCGCGGTTTACGGCCAGCAATGGCGAATTCTCCGTCGAGTACCCCGGCCCCGGGACGGCCTACGTGGCGACCTTCAACCCAAACGGGGTAGTGCTCAAGTTCATCCCTGGCGATACCGGCACGCTTGAGCTCTTCGGAGAGCCGGCCGAAGACCGCACACCACCGCGGATTGCCGACGACTACCCGCAGGACTCTGCGGGAAGCTACATCCGGCTTCGGCTGTTAGTCATGGTGGCCGTGAAGAACGGACTTGCGCTGATCGCCGCCGCGGTCGGGCCGTACCACCAGTTCGGCCCTGATTTCGGCAGCGTGCGTCCGTCCGGAGCCAACCTTCAACTCGCGCTGGACATGGGCAAGTACGTCAACAGCTTCACCCGGGGCGGCGATCCGCCGCGTTAGCTGTTGGGTATCGGGTCGAACCGGAACACTGGCAACGTTCCTGCGAGGGCTTCGAATTCGTCCGGTGTGCCGTTTTGTACCAGCCCAGACCGTTTCGCGAAGCCGACACCGACCGGTACGTTGGTGGGGAACGCCCGCAGGACCGGACGGGCCTCTTCCACGCTGAGTTCGACGATCCTGACGCATCGTGATCTGCGGCCGCGGGTCAGCGTGCCGGCACCCGCGGCCCGAGCATTCCTCGACCAGTCCGAACCCGGATAGCCCGCGACCGTGTAGAGGTTGCCGTGGAGCCGGAAGGGAGTCATCGGCGTGCTGCGCGGCTGGCCGGTCGTGCGGCCCGGCACAGTCAGGACCATCGCCGGGCCTGCCGGAATGCCAAGTTTCTGCAGGGCAATCACAACTTTGTTCATCGGCTTCAGCCAGTTTGGCGGCTGTTGATGAGACATGATCTCTCCATTGCTAATTGGTGAACACACTGCGGTGGTCGGCGGCCCATTGCTCAAACGATCGCGCGGCGCGGCCCAGAATTTTCTCGACGTCATGGGTCACCAGCGCCGGCTGGTCTACCGACGCCGACAGCATTGCAACGTACGCGTCGCCGAATTCGGCAGGAAACCCCAGCCCAACGAACCGCTGACGAACCAGGTCGGCCGAAATTTCTCGATAGCGCAAGGGCCGCTGCAGAACGGACCCGATGATCTGCACGAGCTCGGCATTGGTCAGCGACTTCGGCCCGGTCAATGGCACTTTCTGCCCGACAAGGTCGTCGCCGAGCAGTGCCTTCGCGGCGACGGCGGCAATGTCGCTTTCGACGATCGGCGCGCTCGCTGCGGAGGCGTACGGCCCATGGACGATGTCTCCGGCCCGGATCTGCGCCGACCACATCCCGGCGAAGTTCGACGCGAAAACCGACGGGCGTAGGCTCACCCACTGCAACCCCGACTCGACGGCAAGTTGCTCAACCTCCTTGTTGCGGTCGCCTCGAAACCTCGACGGTTGGCATGAGAAGTCCTCGTCGGCGTTGATGGCCGACAGCGCGACGAGCCGGGCCACCCCCGCGTGGCGGCTGTGATCGATGACCGCCGGGAGTTCGGCGCCCAGCGCGCGGGAATTCAGAAACACCGCCGACGCCCCGGAAACCGCGGCTGCGGCCGCGTCGGTCACCTCGACGTCGGCGGGAAGGCCGGACGAACCTGGGTGGCGGCTGACCGCCCGCACGTTGGCGCCGGCATTGAGGAGTTCATCGACAAGCGGCCGGCCGACGTTGCCGGTCGCTCCGGTAACAACAATGGTCGTGTGATCAAGCGTCATGTGATGGAGGACGGTGCCCGGGGCGAGAAAGTTACGCGCCGATCGGTAACTTTCCGCCGCGCTGATTCGTCTAGTAGTTCATGAGTGATTCGTCGCCGGTCGGCGCCGATGATCGGCTGGCCGAAGCGTGGCGCCGCCATCGGCCCTATCTGATCAACCTCGCCTACCAGATGCTCGGGGACATCGGCGAGGCCGAGGACATCACGCAGGAGGCCTACTTGCGGCTGGCCACTGCCGACCTCGGCGAAATCAACGACGTCCGCGCCTGGCTAACGGTCGTCGCCGGGCGGCTTTGTCTCGACCAGGTCCGTTCGGCGCGCGCCCGTCGTGAGAAGCCCGGGCCAGAGACCACGCTGGAGGCCGGATCACCGCTGCACGCATCGCCCGCGGTCGACCCCGCCGATCGAGTCACACTCGACGACCAGATCAGCGATGCCCTGCTCGAGGTGCTGCGCCGTCTCAGCCCGGGCGAGCGGGTGGCGTTCGTGCTCCACGACGTTTTCCAAATCCCGTTCGATGCGATCGCGGAGACCGTGGGGCGTCCGGTCGGGACATGCCGTCAGCTCGCCCGGCGGGCGCGCGAAAAGATCCAGACCACCCGGCCGCTGCGGTCGGACGTGACGCAAAGTGAACACCAGCTCGTCACCGACAAGTTCATCGCGGCATGCGCAAGCGGCGACCTTCGGGGGCTGACCGCGGTTTTGGACCCCACGGTGTGGGGCGTCGGCACAGTGCTGGCCGAACCGGCCCCGCCGCCCCAGGTCAACTACGGTCCCACGGCGGTCGCCACAAACCTCCTGCGCTACATCGGGCCGGGCGCCACGCTGGTGAGTGGGCCGGTCGGCGAACCGGTGCTGCTCGCGTATGCGCAGCGACGGCTTTTCGCGGTCATCGTACTCACCGTGCGGAACAACCTGGTCGTGAAGATCGAGGCGACAGCGGATCCGGAAGCGCGCGGCGCCGGGTTTGCCGGTTGAAACGTCCGTCAGGCCGCTTCCCATCGGCCGAGCGGCGGCCCCACGTGCGCGAGGACGTGAACCGGGCCACCGCCGGGGTTTCTTAGGCTTTGCCGCGGCGTTTCGGGGCCGTGGATGCCGTCTCATCGTGGGGACCCTCTCGATCGTGCCTGATGCGGCGAGGGTACCCCCCTGGTGAATCGGTAAGTCGCTGCGAACCGTCGACGGCTGCTTACCGTTCGTGAGTCCTTACGGACGTGAGTACTTCGGTGGATGCCGTGCTGGATGCTCTCGTCGACCGCACCCGGCGCGCCATCATGGAAAAGCTAACCGCAGGCCCGATTCCGGTGGGGGTATTGGCCGATCAGCTGCCGGTATCGCGGCCGGCAGCACTTGCGGGTGTTCATCGATGCCGAGCTGGTGGTCGAATCCATCGCGGGCACGCGCCGCCTGTATCGGATCAACCAGGCGGGGATGAGGGCCGTGCGCGACTATTTCGACCGGCTCTGGGAAACGAGGCGCTTGGAAGAGGTTGAGTTCGGTTACGAGAACGGCCGCAATCTACCTCGTGCCTTCGGGGTGAGCCCGGCTCAACGCCACTTGATGCTGCACCCGATCGACGGCCGTTGGTCGGGGTCGACCGGCCGCCCGGCGAGCACGGCGTCTAACGCCGCCCGGACGTCAGCGGCCGTCACCGGTAGGTCGTTCCCGGGGCGGGAGTCGTCGAGCTGGCCGCGGTAGACGAGTCGACGCTCTCCGTCGAAGACGAATGTGTCGGGCGTGCAGGCCGCGGAGAAGGCGCGGGCGACGTCCTGGGTCTCGTCGTAGAGGTACGGAAACGTCCACCCGTGGCGGCGGGCTTCGGCGACCATCTGATCGGGTCCGTCCTGCGGGTAGGTGACGACGTCATTGCTGGAGATGCCGACCATCGCGACGCCTTGGTCGGTGAGGTCCCGACCGAGCGCGGCGAGCCCGGCGGCGACGTGCTGGACGTACGGGCAGTGATTACAGATGAAGGTGACGACAAGCGCGGGACCCGTGAGCTCATCGAGGCTGACCGTTTCGCCGGTGGCAGGCTCGGGCAGCGTGAACGCCGGCGCTGGGGTGCCGAGGGGGAGCATAGTTGACTCGCTGGCCATGCCCCCAGAGTAGGTCCACAACGCAACTATGTCCCGACACCAAGTGATCCCAATTTCGCTGGCTGCCATACCAAATTATTTTTCCAGCTGTGGCGCGTACGCCGGCAACAACCTCGCCCAGAAGTGCGCAGCGCTCACAGATTCGCCAACGCCAGATGATCTCGGAGCGCTTGCAGACGCCATGAACGGCGTGGCCAGCGCCACGGAGTTCATGGGCAACGTTTTGACACAAGATGGAAGCATCCTCACGAATGCTGCGCGATAGCTAGGGTTCGCTTGTAGTTTTCGTGGGCCGGGACGCCTCGAATTCCTTTGTCGGAAGCAGGTCAGGGCAGCACGGCAGGCAGTGCTGGAGTCCATTGGGTGACCAAGTCGTTGGCGGCGGTCTGGTTGTAGCCGGCGAAATACGTGTTCGTGGTGTTGGCCGGCTGAGCAAGCCCAACCACCACCTGGCCGTCGTATTCGTACAGAGCGAAGGTATCCAGCGTGTCGATCGCCTGGGCGAACTTGTCGGCGTCATCGGGGTTGGAGGCTTGAAACACGATCCGCCTGGGCCCGTCGTTGTCGACGATGCGGTAGGTCAGGTTGGCGAACGGTATGTCGACGTCGACTGGCCGCAGCGTGGCCTTGCCGTCGGCGCCGAGCTCGAGCCGCGCGGTGCCGGAAACGTTCGTGAACTGCCCACCTTGCTGTGCTGCCATCTCGAGACTGGTTGCAGCTGTCTTGCAGTCAGGTGTCGGCTTGCCGCAGGCGTAGACAGGCATCACCGTGTCGGTGTGGGTGTTCGCATCCGTGATATGCCGAACGGTGTAGGTCGGGTCGATGGTTGTGGTCGTTCTGACATAGCCACGCGCACCCGGGCTGAACTTGCCGGCCAGCGCCGACCGGGGAAGCTGGCCCCCTGCGGCGAACCCCTTCTCGAGCCCGTCGGGGAGCGCCTTCCCCCCGAGTTCCTGATAACTCACGGTGTCATAGCTCGTCCCGGCGTCGCTCACACTCTTGACCGTCGGCCATCCCCGACTGCCGGCGGGCCCTGGCGACAGGGTCTCCGTGAGATCAGACTTCACCCACTTGGCCTGGCTGGGCGACCACACGATCTCCAGGTCAGCGATCGGTTCCCAGGAGTTGCTGACCGGGTTGAAGACGAACGTCGTGGTCTTCGCGGTTGTACCGTCGGCAGCAATGGTGTGCCGGTACCCGGTGATGGGAACGCTCTGGCACGCGGCTGGAGGTGACCCGGGCGGCCCCCAGCAGGGTCCCCACGGGCCCATCGGTTCGCGAAGGATGTTGTAGATCCCACCTTTGAAGACATTCATCGGGTCCCGCTCGGCGACGAAATCCTTCAACAGATCCGGTTGAGGGACAGCAGTCGACGTCGGCGCTGCGCTCTCGGTCGTCGGATGTCCCGCTACAGTGTCCGACCCGCAACCGGCGGCCGCGACCGCGGCCGCACACGCCGCCATCGCCGACAGCGTCTTGAACCCGACCGTGCGCGTCATCAATTTCGTAATCACGGCTGCCCGCAAGGGCCGGGCGGCTGCGCGGCGAGGCGGCGCAGGTCGCGCATCGCGTTCTCGTTCCGCAGCATGGTGACCCAATTCCAGACCAGCAGCGAGGCAACGCCCCACCAGCCGGCCAGCAGGTTGTGCATCTGCGCGGCGCGGTAGGCGCGCTGGCACTCCTCGAAGGTGCCGGTGAACCGGTAGGCCTGGTTGATCCCCATCACGATCAGCCCGGTGTGTTTGCGCAGCACGACGTGGAATCGCCGCGCACCGTGGGCGATCGCATACTCGTGCGGCGCGGGGTGACCGCCGGTGGGCGCGCTCGGATACCGGGGCGGCACCGGATAACCGGCCGGCGGTGCCGCATACCCCTGCGGCACCGAATAGCCGTGTGGCGCGGGGTAACCGGTCGGCGGTGCCGAATAATCCTGCGGCACATAACCGCTCGGTGGCAGGTGACCACCGGGATAAACCGGGGGTGCCGGATAGCCCGGCGGCGGCGCAGCGGCGGGGACGCCCTGCGGGCGGGGGTGCGACATGGCAGGCCTTTCCGTGATTGGACACTTCGACGTAACGGTCGCAGCGACGACGATCGGGTGCCGACCTGGAGCCCAACTAGCGCTGGGGACCCATTCGTGCCCCATTCTCTCGGTTCCAAAGTCATAGCTGCTACAGCTAACGCTACAGTAAAACCGCAGCGATGTAAAATGACAGGCGGGCGGAACCGCTTCATTATATGCAGCAGCGGCGGGTCACACGTAGCCATACGCTGGTCGCCTAGCATGCACTGTTGGTTATCTGTGAGCAGTTTACGCACGTCAGTGGGTTTATTGGTCGCTTGCGACGGTTCCGACTGGGCGCAGTGGTGTGCAACGGTTAAGACTGTTGTGTAGGTATGTCGCGGCTCGCGTTACGTTGACCGAAGCGGGTCAAGGATACGGCGGCTCATGCATCCCGCCCGGCGTGAGGTCGCGCAACTCAGCGGCGAGGTTGGCCCGGGCGCGTTGTTCCCACCGGTGGCGGCCCAGCGGTGTGCGGTACACGGCCGGTGCGGCCAACAGTGCCCTGATGATCCGGGCGCGGCCGAAGCGGAACGCGTCCTCGGGAACGTGGGCGTACTCGGCCCGCACCGCGGCGGTGTTGCGCCGGTAGCGCTCGGGTTCAACGGCCAGGATCGCCAGGTCGGCGTCGGACAGGGTTTCGCCGTTGCGGTCGCCGGCGGCCGGGTCGTGGGCGGCGGTCAGGCGCACCAGGCGGGCCACCTCGGCGACCAGGGCCGGAGCCACACCAAGGGCGGTGAGCTCGGCTCCGGCGCGGCGTGCGCTGCGCTCCTCGTCGTCGGGGGCGCCGCGGTAGACGGCGTCGTGGTACCACGCGGCGAGCCGCACCGCGTCGGGATCGGTTGCGTAGGAGGCTAGTTCATCGACGCGGGAGAGCACGTCGCGCAGGTGATCGGTGGTGTGGTAGCGGCGGTCCGGTTCGGTCCAGGACGCCAGCAGTGCCCGGCCGGTGTCGCGAGCGTCTACTGACGTGTGGGCTTGGATCAAGGCCTGCCAGGCTTCGAGCAGGTCGGAGTTGGCTGTATCTGTCATCGGGGGTTGTCGAACGGGCCGTCATCGGCGGCGGGCTCGCGATGGCTGTCGCATGGTCGGTCAACTCTTTCACGTCTCCGCATCTGATGGGCCCCATTCGTCAGGCCAAAACCGGCATGAGGACACAAGGGTCCCGCGGCGGAACGGACCCGCCTTGCAGGGACTCGGCGATGACCGACAGGGACACGTCGCTGTCGCGGGCTATCGGAAACCGCCTTATTCCGTTCGACTTTCAGTTCTGCGATGATCACTACTGTTATTCTTCCAATAGTCTTTCACTTTCATTCTCATCATGACTGCCGGCCTGCCAAGCGTGTGAACGATTCGAGTTCATAGAACACGTTTCGCGTTTCGCTCAGTATTCGCGGCGGGGTCGCCGAGATGGGTCGTGAAATGTTCTTCGATAGCTCGGTGTCAGCGCCAGGCGTGATATGTATGTCTCCTCAAACAACAGACAACCAGCATCTCAAACAGGAGCCGTAGCCTTGCTTCGTCCCACATACCGTCTGCCGCAGCGAATTTGACCATCTCGCGGGCCCGTGCACTACACGGGCTGGTGCGTCAAGTGCCGCCGGTTCGTCCCCTACGAAAGAGGACCTCGGACGCGGTATCCGTGAAGCTCGAGGGACATCGTTGCCTGACCGGCAACTAATGATCGCGATAGTCGGGGTCGGCAAGGTAGAGACGCTGGGTGAGGTAGAGGTTATCGGCTTCGAGGTGGGCGATGCGGTGTTCGAGGTCGAGAATGAGGCCGACGCCCTCGCGGTTGATCCCGCGAGCGAGCAGTTCGGCCGCGCGGCGACGCCCCGGCGCGCCGTTACAGCGGGGGCTGACGTCCGTCGCATCGAACGCGGGTGGCGGCGACGCGGTGCGGTCACGCTGGCCGGTGCGCACGCCGGTCAAACCGGGGCGGTCCGCGGTGATCGCCGCCGACGGCTGCGTGTTGGGGTGGACGAACGTGTCGGCGCCGGGGAAGTCGGGGGTGTGGGTGTCGGGCAGGCGTCCGCTGCGCAGCAGCGCGGTCAGGAGCGTGCCGACGAGGAATATCCCGCAGCTGACGCTGAATGCCACCGGGTAGCCGTGGATGGCGGCAGCGGCGCGCGGGTCGGGCGATCGGTGGCCGGTGAGGTAGCGGGTCAACGCCGAGGCGAAGATCGTGGATAGGGCAGCGGTGCCGACAGCGCCGCCGATCTGCTGGCTGGTGTTGACCATCGCCGATGCGACCCCGGCATCGGCGGGTGCGACCCCGGCGGTTGCGGTCGCCACCGCAGGGGAGAAGGCGAGCCCCATCCCGAGCCCGACGAGGACCATCGGCCCGATGACGTCGGCTGGGTACGTCGAATCGACGCTCAGCTGCGCAAACCACAACATGCCCCCAGCCGCGATCAATATTCCGGTGGGAATCAGTGGCCGCGGCCCGAACCGCGGGACGAGCCGGGTGTTAGCAGCGCCGGCGGCCACCGCGATACCGGCCGCTAGCGGCAGAAACGCGACACCGGTCTTCATCGGGCTGGAGCCCAGGTGCTGCTGCAGGTAGTAGGTGAGGAACAAGAACGCGCCGAAAAGGCCGCAGAATGCCAACGCGATCGCCAGATAAGAGCCGGCCCGGTTGCGGTCGCGAATGACGCGCAGCGGCAGCAGCGGCGCGCTGACCCGTGCCTCGACCACCGCAAACACGATGAGCAGCACCGCGCTGGCCGCGAACATGGCGATGGTCGTCGGCGCGCTCCAGCCGTGGGTTTCGGCGTTGGACAACGCGTAGACCAGACAGAACAAACCGCCGGAGGCGCTGGCCACGCCCAGCCAGTCGAGCCGGACCCGGCCCTGGTGGTCATCCCTGGCCGCCACGAACACGAGCGCTCCTGCCGCCGCGGGAATGGCAAAGCCCAGGTTCACAGACAGACACCACCGCCAGGACAGCCATTCGGTGAGGGCGCCGCCGAGCAGCAACCCGACGACAGCCCCGCTCGCCGCGATCGCGGAGTAGACCGCGAACGCCTTGCCTCGTTGCTTGGCGTCGGTGAACGTGACGTTCAGGGTGGACAGGGCGGCCGGTGCGAGCACGGCAGCGAACACGCCTTGCGCGGCCGGGCACCCACCAGCATCGCGAATCCGGTCGCAGCGCCGCCGGCCGCGGACGCGGCGGCGAAGCCCAGCAAACCGATCACGAGGGTGCGACGGCGCCCCGCGATGTCGGACAGCCGGCCACCGAGCAGCAGCAGGCTGCCGAACGCCAGCGAGTAGGCGGTGATGATCCACTGCCTGCTGTCGGTGCCGAAACCCAAATCAGACTGCGCCGAAGGCAGCGCGATGTTGACGATGGTGGTGGTGTCGAGCACCACCATCAGCTGCGCAATCCCGATGACGGCCAGCACCGGCCAGCGGTGCGGCCCGCGTGGCGTCGATGGATACGGATCGCCTGGCGCCACTGCGCGGGAGGCGTCCGGTGCCATGCGGTGGGAGGCGTCCTGTGCCACGCGGCGAGAGGCGTCCTTCTCGACAGGGTCCCGGGCAACCACGCGCGGCGGGGGTGCCGGGTCGCGGTCGGCGCGAGGCACAGCCCGACGGAGGCCGGTGTCCAGCGGGCGGCGCACCGCAGAGCGACCGTCGTTCGGCCACGGGACCGAGTAGCTGACCCGGCTTCGTCCGCCCGGGTCACCGTGGGGCATGGCAACGACCCGTGGGCTCGGGGTGTCGCCGGGCATCCGCTGTGTCATTGAGACCTCTCGGTCGAGTCGCCGGAGCGTAGGGTACAAGACAGCGGCAACCACTCAACCGCTCGGCAGGCCGGTTGCTGCTGAATCGCGTGTATCACCGCCAAGGGTGAGCGATCGCACCGGACGGGGCCGCGGCACGGTCAGTGGGCGCGACGCGCCAACCGTTCCGGCTCGCGGATGAGCACGCTCTTGCCCTCCAGTCGAATCCAGCCGCGATGAGCAAAGTCGCTGAGAGCCTTGTTCACGGTTTCTCGTGACGCCCCGACCAGCTGCGCGATTTCCTCCTGGGTCAGGTCGTGAGTGACCCGCAGTGCCTCGGCCTCCTGAACGCCGAACCGCTGGCCCAGCAAGAGGAGTTGCTTGGCGACACGCCCAGGCACGTCTGTGAAGATCAGGTCGGCGATATCGTCGTTGGTGCGCCGCAGGCGTCGTGCCAGCACCCGCAGCAGCTGCTCAGTTATTTCAGGGCGCTCATCGATCCAGGACCGCAGCGCGTCGCGGTCCATCGATACCGCACGCACCTTGGTGATCGTCGTTACGTCGGCTGTGCGCGGACCGGGATCGAACATGGACAGCGTGCCGAACATGTCCGACGGCCCCATGACCGCGAGCAGCTTCTCCCGTCCGTCGGATGAGCGCCGGCCGACCTTCACCTTGCCGGAAACGATGATGTATAACCGATCGCCCGGCTCTCCTTCGGTGTAAATGGTGTGTGCCCGAGGAAATTCGACCCAGTGCAGCTGTTTGATCAGGGCTGCACGGGCGCGGTCGTCGACGCCCTGAAAGATACCGGCCCGGGCCAGGATTGCCTGAGCATGTTGCAATCCTGGAGCGTTTGACCCCGCGGGAACCTTGCTCAGAGGACCCTCCTGGCGGCGTTGATTGGATGTGGCGACGCTAATGGAATCGTCACGGTTATCGAGTCGGATCTGCCGAATTTTTCGTTCGGCGAACTGGGTTGGTGCGGGAATCTGTGAACCCTTGCGTCGTCACCGGCACCAGCTCCGGTGAGATGTGTCATCGTTAGGTGCCGGGCAAAGGACACACAAACGCTAAAACAGAAGCGTCGAGGGATATTTGGGCGCGACCCTCGCAGTCTCGGCTCTTTGTTATTGGTAGCGTTTGCCTGGCCTTTGTCGGCATTTTTCTTCCGGTCAATCCGTCTTCTGCGGTATCGCGGAGGCGTCTCCGCATTTCAGGCAGTTGGCTTTCCGGATTAATCCGTGTTGCATTCGGCCCATTCGGTCCTCATGCAGACACCAGTTACGCAACTGAAAAAAGTTGCTAAAAGTCGTCATGCCGCCAACCTGGCGCCGAGACATCCGACCGTTCCCGCCCTAGCCCCGCGGCGTTATTCCAGGCGATCGATGCTGCGAAATGACCCGCAGGTCGCCGCACAGGCGAGCGGCATCAAACCCGCAAAGGTGGCAGGAACGCGGAATGCACTGATGCGGCGGCGACCGTTCGCGGAGCCGAGGTTGGGACACCGCGGGTTCGCGCGGCCGGTCTCGCCTTCCACCGCCGTTCGCACGGCGGTTCCAAGCGGATCCAGGGCGAGTCGAACCGAATCCAACCGGACACCCGCGCCCGCGCATGATCGAGGGGCGTGTGGCACTGGCACGATCTCGTCTCGTGGTGCGACTAGTTCGGCTGCCGGACGGTAAATCGTTTATCTTGAAGCTTGTACGGGCTGCGTTACTCTGCCCGCCACTCGGCACTCGAAGGAGCTGGTCGTGGTCCTGCACATCATCTGGATGATCATCCTTGGTCTCATCGTCGGCTGGATCGCCCGATTGATCACGCCCGGTCATTACAAGATGGGCTGGATCGCAACGGCGGTGCTCGGCATCGTCGGAGGCTACGTCGGCGGCACGCTGGGCAGCCTGGTCTTCCCGCCGCACCAGTTCGACATCACCCCGCCGATCAAGCACTCGTTCTGGGGCGCGCTGGTTGGCGCGGTGATTCTCTTGTTGATCTACGGGTTGGTCAGACGCACCGCGAAGAGGTGACCTGGCCGGTGGCGACCTCGCGCGCGGCGAACAGCGTGGTGGTGCCGTTGCGCACGTAGTCGTGGGTGGCCTTCTCCGGCCACCCCGACCAATGCGTAACCCCCAGCCGCGGCGCGGCTCCAGCGTGGCCGTGATTATCGCGGCATCATCAGCGCTGTTGGAGCCGCGGCCGCGCCGGCATCGGCAGCGACCCAGGTCAGAGGGCGACCGGCTGTGCCGAAACCGTGGCCATGCCGCCGCATTGGTTTGGCGGCGTCGCGCAGCGGCGCGTTCAGTGTTGTGGCTCGGCGAAGAACTTCAGGATCGCGGCGTTCACCACGTCCGGTCGTTCTATGAAGCCGAGATGACCGGCGTCGGCTATTTCCAGGTAGCGCCCGCTGGGCAGGGCATCGGCGACCTCACGGCCCAGATGAGGGGGGAACACGATGTCGTCGGCGAACCCGATCACCAGCACCGGGGCGGTGATGGTTCGGTAGGCGGGCAATCGGTTGCCGTCAGGTGCCACGTCGACCTGGCAGCGCAGGCCCGGTGTGGGCCTGACCGGCCACATCCGAAACATCTCGATCCAATCCGCGACCGACCGGTCATCGTTCAACGTCTTCGGCGAAAAGCTCTCCAATAGACGGATTTTCGCTTCGTATTCCGCTGGTAGCTGGACGCCGCGGTCGGCCAGTTCCCGCTCGGCCTCCCGGAAGAACTCCCGCGCGCGGTCGTGGCGTCCGCGGGTGGCCATCAGCACGGCGCGGCTGACGAGCTCGGGCCGCGACAGCATCAGTTCCTGCGCGACGTAGGAACCCATCGACACCGCGACTATCCGTACCGGCGCGGCGCCGAGCTCCTCGATCAACGCCGCCGTGTCGGCGACCATGGTTTGTGCCGTAAAGCCGTTGACGTTCTCGGTGGCGCCGATTCCCCTATTGTCGAACGTGATGACGCGGTAGCCCGCGGCGAGGAACGCCGGCACCTGATACAGGTGCCAGGTGCGTCCCGCGCCGCCGCGGCCGGCGATGAACAGCACGGGCTCGCCCGAGCCGCGGACATCGTAAGCCAAGTTGATCACCCGGCCGACGGTACATGCTTCCCGACCGCCGCGATTTGCGCCTGGGTCGTCAGGTAGATGTCACGGAGATGAGGGCGACAGATGTTGTCTTGGTTCCCAGGCCATCTGGCGTATGGTTTCACGGGCGATCCCGAGCGGGTCATCCCCCGTCGACACTGTGAACAGCCGCGCGCCGAGGTGGGCCAGTTCGACGATGAGCGCAGTTCTGCCGCAACCAGCCTCCAGTGCCTGCTCGAGCAGGGCGGTGACGTCCTCCGCACAGTTGCCTTGGCCGTCGTCAGCCTGGCGTCGTAGCGCGGCCAAGAGCATCTCCCGCGCGTACTCGTGTTCATAGATCAAGTCACCCATCACGCGCCCTTTCGGGTCCAGTCGTCGGCGGAGACAGATTCAAACGATCTGGCCATGATCGCCGGACGCGCCGCAACCGGCCGCGAGTAGTCGGCTACTCGACTTTTCCATGGCACGCCTCATGGTCAGACGTTGCCGCCCCGCTGGATTCGTTTACCTGGGAACTGAAGGCAAGTCGGAGCGATTGAATGGGACCGCGAACACCGTCCGTCCTCGGCACCTAGTCTGGACCAAGTTTCTCGAGAGGGCCGAGCGATGGTGGGAATCGGTGGGCCGCGATGGTCGTCGCGGCCAGGGCTGCTGGTAGGCGTCACGGCGGCCAGCGTCGGCGTCATCTACGGCTACGACATTTCCAATATCGCCGGCGCGTTGCTGTTCGCCACCGACGAGTTCCACATGACAACCCAACAGCAGGAACTGGTGACAACCGCAGTGGTGATCGGCCAGATCGCCGGGGCGATCGGTGCGGGGGCGCTGGCCAATGCGATAGGACGGCAAAAGTCCATGGTGCTGGTGGCGGCCACCTACGCCGCATTCGCGCTGCTCAGTGCGGCGGCGCTGTCGATGCCGATGCTGGTCGTCGCTCGACTGCTGCTTGGGGTGACAATCGGGATCTCGGTGGTCGTGGTGCCGGTGTTTGTCGCCGAGTCCGCGTCGGCGCAGGTGCGTGGTTCGTTGCTCGTCGCCTATCAGGTCGCAACCGTCATCGGAATCATCATCGGTTACCTCGCGGCTTACCTCCTCGCCGGTTCGCACAGTTGGCGGTTGATGTTGGGCCTGGCGGCCGTACCCGCCGCGCTGATCGCGCTGGTGTTGCTCCGCATGCCCGACACCGCGCGATGGTATGTGCTCAAGGGCCGGATGCATGATGCGCGCCGAACCCTGCAGCGGGCGGACCCGTCCGCCGACGTCGACGCGGACCTTGCCGAGATCACCCGTGCGCTGGACGAACAGGGTGGCGGCGTGTTCAGAGAGATGCTGCGGCGGCCTTACCTGCGGGCAACCGCCTTTGTGGTCACGCTCGGCTTTTTCGTTCAGATCACCGGCATCAACGCGATCGTTTACTACAGTCCGCGCCTGTTCGAGGCGATGGGCTTCAAAGGCCACTTCGCACTCCTCGTCTTGCCCGCGCTGGTGCAGGTGGCCGCATTGATCGCGGTGGTCGTTTCACTGGCATTGGTCGACCGGCTGGGCCGCAGGCCGATCCTGTTGAGTGGCATAGGTATGATGATCGCGGCCAACGTCTTGCTCATCGGAGTGTTCACCGCCGGTTCAGATTTCGGCGGTGCGCTGACGGCGTGGGGATTCGCGGGCGTTTTGCTGTTCACGATCGGCTTCACGTTCGGCTTCGGAGCCCTGGTGTGGGTCTACGCGGGTGAGAGCTTCCCGGCCCGGCTGCGTTCGATGGGCTCGAGCGCAATGCTCACGTCGGATGAGGTCGCCAACGCGATTGTCGCCGCGCTCTTCCTGTCCATGCTGAAATCGCTCGGCGGCGCGGGCACATTCGCGGTCTTCGGGGGGCTGGCTGCCGCCAGCTTCGCGTTCGTCTACCGGTTCGCGCCGGAAACGAGGGGCAGGCAGCTGGAAGACATCCGGCATTACTGGGAGAACGGCGGCAGGTGGCCCACCGAGCCGACCACGGTGCCGGCCGGTGACCAGCGGTCAATGATCACCGCTCGGCCGGACACCGGGGGATGCAGTGACCGAACACCGCGACGTTGACACGCCGGGCCGCATGATGGCGGCCGAGATCGCCGAACAACCCGAGGTGTGGCGGCGCCTGCTCATCGAGGGCGCCGAAGCGATCGGCGTTGCTGCCGCCCAAATTGCCGATCGAAGGCCGCGATTCGTGCTGTTCGTCGCGCGCGGCAGCAGTGATCACGCGGCGCTGTACGCCAAGTATTTGGTCGAGATCACCCATGCCCTGCCTGCGGGCCTGGTCTCCCCGTCGACCATCACCGTGTATGGGACACGACCGGCCCTGAAAGATGTGCTGTACGTCGCGGTGAGTCAATCGGGTGGTTCACCCGACCTGGTGCGGTCGGTCGAGGTCGCGCGTGAGCAGGCCGCGCTGACAGTGGCCGTGACGAACAACGCTGCCTCGGATCTGGCCGGGGCCGCTGAGATACACATCGACATGCTGGCCGGAACGGAGCGGTCGGTTGCCGCTACCAAGTCCTATACCGCCGAGATGTTGGCGCTGTATTTGTTGCTCGACCGCGCGCGGGGCGGCGATGGTCGAGATGCTGCGGCGCTGCCCGACCTCGGCGAGCGTGTGCTCGAATCTCAAGGCCTCGTGCACAGTGTCGCGCAGCGTTACCGGTTCGCGCAGCGCCTGATCGCCACGGGGCGGGGCTATTCCTACCCGACCGCAAAGGAGGCCGCACTCAAGCTGATGGAGACGTGTTACCTGTCGGCGCAAGCGTTCTCGGGTGCGGACCTTTTGCACGGCCCACTCGCCACGGTGGATCCGCAGGTGCCCGTAATCGCTGTGGTCCCCGAAGGCGCCGGCGGACAGGCGATGCTTCCGGTGCTGGCCCGGTTGGCAGAGCGCAGCGCCGATGTCTTCGGCGTTGGCGCCGAACCTGCACTGAAAAACCTGACAGGTGGGATCCCACTGCCCAGTGGTGTCGCCGAGGAGCTTTCGCCGATCCTGGAAATCCTCCCGCTTCAGCAGCTTGCGCTACACCTGGCGGTGGCGCGCGGGCTGGATCCAGACACGCCGCGCGGGTTGCACAAGGTGACGGAGACGTTGTGACGCTGATCAGCGCCGGCACCGTTGTCCTGGACGGGCACGTCTGCCGGCCCGGGTGGCTGGAGACCGCCGGTGCGCGAATCATCGCTTGCGGTCCGGGAGCGCCGGCTCGACGGCCCGACGTCGACCTGCCCTGGGCTATCGTGGTGCCCGGCTTCGTGGACATGCACGTGCACGGGGGCGGCGGCGCGTCCTACGGCGACGGCATCAGCGACGACATTGTCCACGCAGCGACGTTCCACCTGCGGCATGGCACCACCACAACACTGGCGAGCCTTGTCACCGCTGCGCCGGCCGATCTGCTCGCCGCGGTGGGTGCGCTGGCCGTCATGGCTGAGGCGCCCTCCCTCGAAGGCATTCATTTGGAGGGGCCCTGGTTGAGCGCGAAGCGATGCGGCGCCCACGATCGCAGGCAGCTGCGTGAGCCGGATACCGACGAGATCGACGCTGTGCTCGCCGCCGGCGGCGGCGCCGTCCGGATGGTCACTCTGGCACCAGAACTTCCCGGCGCGCGAGATGCGATTCGACGCTTCGTCGACGCGGGTGTCGTTGTGGCGCTTGGGCATACGGACGCCACCTACGACGAGACCCGCCAGGCGATCGCCGCCGGGGCAAGAGTGGGCACCCATGTCTTCAACGGGATGCGGCCCATGCATCATCGGGATCCCGGGCCCGCCCTCGCGCTTCTCGAAGATCCCCGGATCACCGTGGAGCTGATCGCCGACGGCGTTCACGTGCATCCCGCGCTGGTGCGCTGGGTCATCGACACGGCGGGGCCGGAGCGGGTCGCGTTGATCACCGACGCGATACCAGGGGCGGGGTCGGCCGACGGGTCGTTCCGACTCGGCGGACTCGACGTCGACATCGTCTCGGGGGTGCCGCGGGTACGTGGCACGTCGACCATCGCCGGCAGCACCGCCACGATGGATCAGCTGTTCCGCCATGTGGTGGAAGAAGCGGGCAGCGGTGCGGACAAGGCGTTGGCTGCCGCTGTCCGGATGACCTCAACGACGCCGGCGCGTGCTCTGCGGCTGGACCGCGTCGGCAACCTGCGCACGGGCCTTGACGCCGATCTCGTGGTGTTGGGCACCGGTCTGCGGGTGGCCGGTGTGATGGCCAAGGGTGACTGGCTGTTGCGCGGCCGGCGAAAGGGGTGTTTAGCGCCGCCGTTCTGCTGATCTGCGATGCCTGGGTTCGACATCATGACGGCCGGTCCCAGCGGCAGGTGAGTCGCGGTGTTGACCGCGGTGCCGGGTGAGGATCCGCACATCACCGTCGTGCCATCCCCGCCGATGCGGTGTGAAACCACTTCCCGCAGACTCGACGAGGGCAAGGGCTAAATTACTAGCTGAACGCGGCGCGGCACGGGAACCATGCGCGCGGAACGGGAGGCAACATGACGACCGGAGAACGATACGTGGAGGCAGTCAACAACGCCGACTCGGCGGCGCTGCTCGCGCTGTTCGCGGAGGACGCCATCCTGACGCATCCGGTGGGCACCGACCACGGACACATGGAGATCGCCGACTTTCACAATGACGTCGTGTTCGCCGGCCAGCTGCACATGACGATCACCCGAAGCATCGAGCAAGGCAACCTCGAAGTGGTGCAACTGCAGGGAACCAGCCCGCTCGACGAGGATGGCCGGACCGTGCATACGGTCGACATCTTCGAGCTCAACGACGACGGCCTGGTACAGAACCTCGATATCTACTACCGCTGAGCGTCGAGACCCAGATCGTCGCGGAAGCGCTTCATGGCATCCACTTTCTCCGCCAACGTGGCGTCACGGCCGCTGTAGAACATCCAAGGCATCGTCAGGATGTGGGTGACACCGCCGCGCTCGGCGCGGTCATAGTCCGCCGCGGTGAGGGCATCGACGAGCGGGGCAAGCACGGCGAACTCGCCATCGGGCCGTTGCTCGGCGCGGTACCCGCGCAGGCGCCCGGCGACCGCGATCGCGTCGTCCGTGGTGATCAGGTCGCCGACCCAGCCGTCGTAACGGGCGGCGCGTCGCAACGCGACGTCGGTGAGGCCGCCGACCCAGATCGGGACCGGGGGCGGTGCGGGGCTCATCTCCAGCCGCGGGGTTCGATAGAACTCGCCGTCGAATTCCGTCCATCCCGGCGACCACAGCGCCCGCATCAGCTCGATCATCTCGTCGGTGCGCCTGCCCCGCCGATCGAATCTCGCGTCGAGCAGGTCGAACTCCTCGGCGCACCATCCCACCCCGAGACCCAGTTCGACGCGCCCGCCGGCAAGAAGCGCCGCTGTCCCGATCGATTTGGCGGCGCTATAGGGGTCGCGCAACGCGGCCACGTAGACCGTGGTGACGAAGTGCAGTCGCCGCGTGCACTGTGCGAGCGCGCCGATCAACACCCACGGGTCCGGCCAGTCGGTGAACGGCGCCCACCGCCGGGTGCCGTCCCGAGTGTACGGATAGGGCGTCGAGAGGGTCTCGAGGTTCACCACGTGGTCGGGAATGCCCAGGCCGTCGTAGCCGAGCTCATCGGCCGCCATCGCGATCTCGACGATCTCTCGCGTGTCGAGGTAGCCGGTGCTGATGTAGTACTTCACGTCGCCGACAGGTCACCTAACCGTGATAGGAAACCATCAGCCCCTGCGCCGTTGATCCTGCCTGATCGGAGGCGTTGCGGCTCGGACAGTTTCGCGATGTTCGGGATGATATCGGCGATCTCCTCGCAGATCAGCGGCCACCTCCTCGGTGCGCTGGCCCACCCGACCATACACGTTGTGGTCATGTGTACGCCCGCGGGGTGCCCGATCGGCCGGGTGCTCGTCGTCCTGCCATAGGGTGGGCATCGTGCGCGTCCTGGTGATCGGTTCCGGTGCCCGTGAACATGCGTTGCTGGCCGCGCTCAAGCGCGATCCCGACGTCGACGGCCTGATCGCGGCCCCCGGCAACGCCGGCACCGCCACCATTGCAAAGCAGCACGATGTCGACATCACCTCCGGTGATGCGGTGGCGAAATTGGCGCTCGACACCGCCGCCGACCTGGTCGTGATCGGGCCGGAGGTGCCGCTGGTCCTCGGCGTTGCCGACGCGGTGCGCGGCGCGGGCGTCGCCTGTTTCGGCCCGTCGGCTGCCGCCGCCCGCATCGAAGGCTCCAAGGCGTTCGCCAAGGACGTGATGGCGTCCGTGGGTGTCCGCACCGCGCGCAGCGAGATCGTGGACAACCCGGGCCGCCTCGACGCGGCACTGGACCGCTTCGGCCCCGAACACACCGGCGACAAGGCGTGGGTCGTCAAGGACGACGGGCTGGCAGCCGGAAAAGGCGTGGTCGTGACGCCCGACCGGGCCGAGGCCAGGGCGCACGCGGCCGGCCTGCTGGACGCCGGGCATCCCGTGCTGCTGGAGTCGTTCCTCGACGGTCCCGAAGTCTCGCTGCTGTGCGTCGTCGACGGCGAAACGGTCGTGCCGCTGATACCCGCCCAGGACTTCAAGCGGGTCGGCGACGGTGACTGGGGCCCCAATACCGGCGGGATGGGCGCGTACGCCCCGCTGCCCTGGCTGCCTGACCAGATGACCGAGAAGATCGTCTCGGACATCGTGAAACCCGTTGCGGCCGAACTTGTGCGGCGAGGCTGCCCGTTCAGCGGCGTGATGTATGCCGGGCTGGCGATCACATCCGAGGGCCCGGCCGTAGTGGAGTTCAACTGCCGGTTCGGCGATCCGGAGACGCAGGCGGTGCTTGCGCTGCTGGATTCGCCGCTGGGCCAGTTGCTGCGCGCGGCCGCCACCGGCACCCTCGGCGAGCAACCTGCGCCGCGGTGGCGGGCCGGCGCCGCGGTGGTCGTCGTCCTCGCCGCCGAGAACTACCCGGGCCGCCCGCGGGTCGGGGACGTGATCGTCGGCGCCGACATCGACGGGGTGCTGCACGCCGCGACGGCCCGACGCGCCGACGGCGCCCTGATCTCGACCGGCGGACGCGTGCTGTCGGTGGTCGGCACCGGACCCGACCTGGCGGCCGCCCGCGCGGCCGCATACGACAAGATCAAGTCGATTCGCTTGCCCGGCGGCCATCACCGGAGCGACATCGCCCAGGCGGCCGCGGAGGGCCGGATTCACGTGTAGCTCGACGTCAGGCGACCAGCAGCGGCGCCATCCATGTCAGCTCGGCGGGTAGCTGAGAGCTCCAGAACGCGCCGTCGTGGCCCCCGGGGGAGAAACCGCCCGAGGGTGGGTTGGCCAGTTGGGCGATGAACTGGTGGGTCGCCGAATAGAACGGGTCGCTATTGCCGCAGTCGATGCGGATCGGGATCGAGCCCAGCGTGGGTAGCGCGAACACCGAATTGCTCGACCAGTCGTCGGCGCCGTCGAATGCGCCCGGTGCCGTCGCGCCGTAGGACATCCACAGCGCGGGACTGACCGCGCAGATCGCCGCGGTCCGCGAGGGCCCCAGCCGTGCGCCAAGCAGCAGTGCCCCGTAACCGCCCATCGACCAGCCGAGGAACGCCACGCGGGAGGTGTCCAGCCCTTTGCTGCCAAGCATCGGTATCAGCTCGTTGAGGACCATGGCGCCTGCGTCGTCACCGGATTCCCGCTTGTGCCAGTAGCCACCGCCGCCATCGACGCTCACGACCGCGAATGCCGGCAACCCGGCACCGACGGCCTGCGCCAAGCCCTGTTCGACGCCGCCTGCCATCACGCTGGCCGCGTCACCGCCTTTGCCGTGAAGGGCGATCACCGGGCGCAGCGCCTTGGGCTGTCCGGGCGGCCGCGCGATCGCCCAGTTGGTGTTGATGCCGCCGCGGGCGGCTGAGACGAACGAACCGGTGACGAAGGTGGGTGCCGCGGCGGCCGGCGCGGGCTCCAGCGGCGGGGGCGGGGCCAGCGGAGCCATCGGTGTTCCGGCGCCGGTCGTCGATACCGGCGGTGCGGCTGTCGAAGCCCCCGAGTCGAGCAGGGTTCCCAACGCGTAGGCGCCCGCCGCTCCGGCGGCGGCACCGGCGCCAAGGCGCAGGACGGCTCGGCGGCTGAGCTGAGGCATGCCGGTCATCATGCCATCGAGCCGTCCGGCCCTCAGCAATGAGGCCGATCCGGTTTGCGTACGGGCTCTTATGCTTTGTGCGAAACCGCAGTACAGCGCCCACTGTGCTGGCAGCATGCTAGGCGTGACAGCCGCGGTCACACCGAAGGGCGAACGTCGGCAGCACGCGCTCGTGCGCGCCGCCGCCGAATTGCTGTGCGAAGGCGGATTCGACGCGGTGCGTCACCGCGCCGTCGCACGCCGGGCGGGTCTGCCGCTGGCCTCCACCACCTACTACTTCTCGTCGCTTGATGACCTGATCGTCAAGGCCGTCGAACACGTCGGCGCGCAGGAGGCAGCGCAGCTGCGGCTCCGGTTGGACCATTTGTCGCGGCGCCGGCGCGGCGCCGAGTCGACCGCCGACGTGCTCGTCGACCTGCTCGTCGGCGAGCGGCCGACCGTGCACCTGAGCGAGCAGCTGATCTCCCGCTATGAGCGCTACATCGCCTGCGCACGGCAACCGGGGCTGCGCGACGTGCAACGCCGGATCCGTGCGCAACGCAGCGCGGCCGTGGCGGAGGCGGTTGAGAGGTCGGGCCGCTCGGTGCGTGCCCAACGGCTCACCGCGTTGGTGTGCGCCGTCGACGGTGCCGTGGTGTCCGCGCTGGTCGACGACGGGGGAAGCCCACGCGAAACAGCCAGGGCCACTTTGGTCGACGTGATCGATGTGCTGGCGCCCATGGATCGACCGATGGCCGCGCACTAAAGCGTGGTTGTCACGTTGTAGATCCGCCAGGCCGGCGCCGCGCGGGATGTTGGCGAATTCCGGGTTGCCGGTGTCGGCGCGGTGTGCGCTTGGCATCCCATTCGGTGTCTCTTCAGGCCCGTAAGCTGTGTATTCGTGACGATTCCCGACGTTCTGGCGGCGCGTTACGCCAGTGCCGAGATGGTCGCCATCTGGTCGCCGGAGGCCAAGATCGTCGCCGAGCGGCGGCTGTGGCTTGCGGTGCTGAGGGCGCAGGCTGAACTCGGCGTCGACGTGCCTGCCGAGGCGCTCTCCGACTACGAGGATGTGCTCGAGACCGTCGATCTGGCGTCGATCGCGGCGCGCGAACGCGTTCTGCGCCATGACGTCAAAGCCCGCATCGAGGAATTCAACGCCCTCGCCGGCCACCAGCACGTGCACAAGGGCATGACCAGCCGGGATCTGACCGAAAACGTCGAACAACTGCAAATCCGGCGATCGCTGGACCTTGTGCACGCCCACGGGATCGCGGCTGCGGCGCGGCTGGCCGAGCGGGCCGTGCAGTACCGCGATCTGGTGATGGCGGGCCGCAGCCACAACGTCGCCGCACAAGCCACCACGCTGGGGAAGCGGTTCGCGTCGGCGGCCCAGGAAACGCTGATCGCGTTGACGCGAATCGCCGAGCTGATCGACCGTTACCCGTTGCGCGGCATCAAGGGTCCGATGGGCACCGCCCAGGACATGCTCGACCTGTTCGACGGCGACGCGCAGCGGCTGGCCGAACTCGAGCGGCGGGTCGCCGGCTTCCTCGGCTTCAAAACCGTGCTGAGCAGCGTCGGACAGATCTACCCGCGCTCGCTCGATCACGACGTCGTTTCGGCCTTGGTGCAACTGGGCGCCGGGCCGTCCTCGCTGGCGCACACGATCCGATTGATGGCCGGCCACGAGCTGGTCACCGAGGGCTTCGCGCCCGGCCAGGTCGGATCGTCGGCGATGCCGCACAAGATGAACACCCGCAGCTGTGAACGCGTCAACGGGCTGCAGGTGGTGCTGCGTGGCTACGCGTCGATGGCCGCCGAACTGGCCGGAGCCCAGTGGAACGAGGGCGACGTGTTCTGCTCGGTGGTGCGCCGGGTCGCGCTGCCCGACGCGTTCTTCGCGATCGATGGGCAGATCGAGACGTTTTTGACGGTGCTGGAGGAATTCGGTGCGTACCCGGCGGTGATCGGGCGCGAGCTGAACCGCTACCTGCCGTTTCTGGCCACCACCCGGATCCTGATCGCGGCGGTGCGGGCAGGAATGGGACGTGAGGCCGCCCACGAGGTGATCAGCGAACACGCCGTCGCCGTGGCGCTGGCCATGCGAGAGCGCGGCGCCGAGCCCGACCTGCTCGACCGATTGGCCAACGACTCGCGGCTACCGCTGGATCGCGCCGCGCTGGACGCGGCGCTTGCCGACCGAGAAGCGTTCACCGGCGCGGCGGGCGAGCAGGTCGACGCGGTGGTGGGCGCGGTCGACGAACTGGTCAGCCGCCATCCCGAGGCCGCGAAATACACACCCGCCCCGATTCTTTAGCGGCGACGACGAGGACGAAAGGGAGACGATGCGCCCGATC
>Ga0335081_10002688_pt1 | contig 27964 bp, 27 predicted proteins | sample Lox_Sample_35_FD_206713 | JGI IMG/M metagenome (GOLD analysis project Ga0335081, IMG submission 206713) | Soil microbial communities from Loxahatchee National Wildlife Refuge, Florida, United States - Lox_Sample_3.5 | ecosystem: Environmental > Terrestrial > Soil > Wetlands | place: USA...
CTTGACACCATGCGGTCGGTGCGTCATTCTATTGGACTTGAAGGTAGGGCCCGTTTTCTTTCTGGTAGGCAGTCTCGATTAGAACCATAGCTCGGCATCCCCGTTTCGTGCCTGAAGCTGAAGGAATTTCCGGCCTGAGGAAGGACAACTCCGCAGGGAACTTGGCAAGGTGAAGAGCCAGTTGGCGGCTCGGCAGTGGCTGTAATTAGGCCAAGTCCCGGTTTGACATGAGCATTCATCACATTTTGGCGGTCCAGTTGGCGGTCCAGAGCAGCAGTCCGCTCGGCTGGGTGGGCCTGGCGCCCCTGGTCTTCATTTTTGCCATCTTTTACTTTTTCTTGATCATGCCCCAGCAACGGCGGCAAAAGAAATGGCAGCAGATGTTGAATGAGCTGAAGACCGGAGACAAGGTGGTCACAAGCGGGGGCATTCGCGGATCAATTCTCGCGCTCAAGGACGACTACCTTACGCTTCGCGTTCCACCGGACAACTTGCGCATCGAAGTGAGCAAGTCTTCGATCGTCTCGGTTGTGCCTACGGATGAGAAAACCAAGGCCGCATGAAAATTCACGGGAAAATGCATCGAACTCAAATAGGCTTATTACCGCTTTATGACTAAGAACCTGGGCTGGAAGCTTGGACTTATCGCGGCCACGTTGTTGGTGTTTTTGTTCGGCATCTTCGGTTTGCCGAAGAGTCTCTCGCCCGGTGGCCTGCTTGCCGCTATGCAGGACCGTATTCATCTGGGCCTCGACCTGAAGGGTGGAACCCACCTCATTTTGCAAGTGCAGGTGAACGAGGCGGTCAGCGCCGAATCCCAGCGTGTTATCGAAAACCTGAAGAGCGACCTGCAAAAGCGCAAGATCACTTATACCGAAATCAGCCAGCCTGATGCGGCCACCGCCCCCGAGAAGATTGCGATTAAGGGAGTGCCGCCGGAATCCAGTTCTGACCTGCGTTCCCTGATAAACGACCGGCTGCCGGAATACGACCTCACGTCTGGCGCGGAGAATTCATGGGCGCTCTCCATGAAGCCGCAGGCCTTGGCCGAACTGAAGAATCGCACGGTCACTCAGTCCATCGAGACGATTCGTAATCGCGTGGACAAATTGGGCGTAAGCGAGCCCGTTATTCAGGAACATGGGCTTGGCCAGTACCAGATCCTCGTGCAATTGCCGGGAATCGACGACCCAGCCCGGGTAAAGGAAGTCATGCAGTCCACTGCCATGCTGGAGATCCGGCAGGCGCTCAATAAGGGCGCGCCGTACCCGGACGAGCAGACGGCCCTTTCTGCCAATGGGGGCGTACTTCCTCCGAATACGGTTCTCCTGCACGGCAGAAGCATCGGCTCCAGCGGGACGGACGATGTCGTTTACCTTATTTCGCGCGTTTCCGCCGTGGCTGGGCACGATTTGCGCGAAGCGCGCGTCAGTCGCAATAGCACCACTAATCAGCCTGAAGTCAGTTTCTTTTTGACCGCCGAGGGCGGACGCCGTTTCAGCTCTTTTACTCGCGAGCATGTGGGCGACTATCTGGCCGTGGTCCTGGACAACCGCGTAATGGAAGTAGCGGTGATTAAGAGTGAGATCGGCGACTCGGGGGTGATTGAAGGCCATTTTACAGAGCAGCAGGCGGCCGATCTTTCGCTGATTCTTAATTCCGGGGCGCTGCCCGCCAGCATTAAATACCTTGAAGAGCGCACGGTTGGCCCATCGCTCGGTACCGATTCGATTCGGGCCGGCGTGCGGGCCGCGGTGATAGGCATGCTGGCGGTGCTGATCTTCATGCTGATTTACTATCGTGGCGCTGGCATCAATGCTGACCTGGCTTTGCTTCTCAATCTGGTTATTTTGCTTGGCTTTCTGGGGTATAGCGGAGCGACTCTGACCTTGCCTGGAATTGCCGGGGTCATTCTTACCGTGGGCATGGGCGTGGATTCGAATGTCCTTATTTTTGAAAGGATTCGAGAAGAATTACGCAATGGGAAAACGCCGCCCTCGGCGGTGGATCAGGGCTTCAGTCATGCCTGGGTCACCATCGTTGATACGCACGTCACGACTGTGGTTTCGGCGGCGATCCTTTTCTTGTTCGGCACCGGCCCGGTGAAGGGTTTCGCCGTCACTCTGACTTTTGGTTTGCTGGCCAACCTGTTTACTGCGGTTTTCGTCTCACGCATGATTTTTGATTGGGTGCTGAGCCGCAAGCAGATTGGGGAGCCTTTGAGTATCTAGTCCGGTTTTTTAGTTACTAAACAGTAATAATCAAGGGGTTCGAAGCGACGTGGAATTTTTTCGTAATCCAAATATAGATTTTCTCGGCAAAAAGTGGTATTTTCTCGCCTTTTCCCTGGTATTCAGCGTGGCGGGTGTACTTTCCATGTTGTTCTGGCATGGAATCCCGTTGGGCGTAGACTTCCGAGGGGGCACGCTGGTCTACGTGAAGTTTTCGCATACGCCGGATGACAAGACCATCCGTGCGGACTTGCAGAAGGTGGGTTTGCAGCGGGCGCGCATTCAGCGCTACGGTTTGCCTGCCAGCAACGAAGTGCTCATTGATCTCGACGTGCAGGAGACCAGTGAGCAGGCCCTGGATAAGGGCAAGACGCTGATCATTAACGCGCTGGAGACCAATGCTCCAGCGGGCAAGCAGGACCTGAATAACACCAGTTCTTTGACATTAGCCAATTACTTGCTGGAAAAGGACCCCTTGCGAGCCGGGACGGATGCAGAGCAGCGTTACACTGCCATCGCAAAAGCGATCCTCGATTACCGCGACAAGGTCAAAGGCGGAGTGCTCAATTCTTTTGACGAACTGAAAGGCGCGGCTGATCCGGCGGTTTTGAGCATTTTGCCGGACCAGTTTTATCTCTCCGATTTTGGTGTGCGTAACGTGGAGATTGTTGGCCCGCAGGTGGGAGCACAATTGCGGCGTCAGGCGATCCTGGCCACGCTCTATTCTTTGTTGGGGATGCTCATTTATCTGGCATTCCGCTTCGAATGGATTTATGGCGTGGCGGCCGTCGTAACCGTTTTTCATGACACGCTGATCACGGTGGGCGCGTTTTCGCTCACCGATAAAGAGATTTCGCTGACCGTAATCGCTGCGATCCTGACCCTGATCGGTTATTCGAATAACGACACGATTGTCGTTTTTGACCGTATCCGCGAGAACCTGAAGCTGATGCGGCGCGAGAGCCTTACCGACATTGTCAATCGCAGCATCAACCAGACATTGAGCCGGACCATCTTGACAGCGGGTTTAACGTTCTTAACTGTACTTGCTTTGTACTTGTTCGGCGGCGAAGTATTGCATGGATTTTCGTTTGCTTTGGTAATTGGCATTTTGATCGGAACTTATTCTTCGATTGCAATTGCGGCGCCCATCCTGGTGGCTTATCAGGACTGGAAGTTAAAGCGGCAGCGGCCAACGGCTTTGGGAGGCAAAGGCGGTCAGGCCGGGGGCGGGAAGGGTGTAAAGCCGGGTCCGGCTGCAAGCCCCAAAGCAGCGGTAACGCGTTGATCATGTTGGTTTAAGTGGCTGAGTGGGACCAAGGGCGTGAGGCCACCAAGCGGTGGGAGCAAAGTAAAGCTGGGCGGTGTCTAAAGGGTAGTTAGGCTCTGTGCGGGAGAGAAGCTATGTTTGAAGACAGCCTGATTGAATCGGGTGGGAGACTTAGGACCAAGCGGGGATTCACCACCGTCCTCTCATTTGTTTTACAAGTGATACTGATTGGCGTGCTGGTGCTGATTCCGCTGCTGTTTACGGAAGCCCTGCCCAAAACCCAGTTGATGACGTTCCTGGTAGCGCCTCCGCCTCCGCCACCTCCACCACCGCCGCCGGCTGCAGCTCCGGTAAGAGTGGTCAAGCAGATTCAGACCGACATCATCAATGGCCAGCTACGTACGCCAACCAAGATTCCTGAGAAAGTGCAGATGATCAAGGAAGAAGAGGCGCCTCCGCCGGTTACCTCGATGGCTGGAGTTGTCGGCGGCGTTCCGGGCGGTGTGCCGGGAGGCCAGATGGGCGGCGTAATCGGAGGCATTATCAGTTCTACTCCGGTGGCCGTTCCAAAAGTAGCCACTCCTCAGCGCGTGCGGGTTTCGCAAGGCGTGACCCAGGGCTTGCTGATTCGCAAAATCCAGCCGGCTTATCCGCCGCTCGCCCGTCAGGCGCGCATTCAAGGAGACGTGGTATTGCAGGCCGAGATCAGCAAGAGTGGCGATATCGAAAACCTGCATCTTATCAGCGGCCACCCAATGTTGGCGCCGGCCGCGATCGAGGCAGTCAAACAGTGGAAGTACCGGCCCTATATTTTGAACGGCGAGCCAGTGGAAGTGGAAACACAGATCACCGTGATCTTCTCGCTTTCCGGCGGTTAACCACGTGAAGGTTTTGCAAGTTCGTTTCGTGATGAAGTTCGATCTCGAGGAGGGAAAAGCAACTCATGCTCGTAGCCAATATAGCAACTCTCGCTTTTAGTCACGTTTCGCTGGCGGCTGCCTGGTTGTTGCAGGAAGGCGGAACTGTATCCTGGGACCCGATTTCGCTGTGGAAGAATATGGGTATTCTGGCGAAAGGTGTGGTCGTCATTCTGTTCATCATGTCGGGCTGGTCGATCGGAGTCATGATTGATCGCGCCATGGCATTCAGCGCCGCCCGCAAGCAATCGCGCGCCTTTGCTCCGGCAGTCGCCGGCGCTCTGCGCGATGGCAAGATCGATGAAGCCATCAAGGTGGCGGAGCGCAACAAGAAGAGCCATCTGGCGAAGGTGGTTACGGCCGGACTCATGGAGTTTCGCGCCCATCAGGAAAGCGGCGAAATCCCCGGCGAGACCATCGAAGCCTCCAAACGCGCCCTGGAACGCACAGAAGCCATCGTCCACGCTGAGTTGAAGCGTGGATTGGGTGGTCTGGCGACCATTGGCTCGACGGCGCCATTCGTCGGGCTGTTCGGAACCGTGGTGGGAATTCTGAATGCGTTCCGTGGCATTCAGCAGGAGAAGGCCACCGGTTTGGCAGCCGTCGCGGGCGGAATTTCCGAGGCCCTGGTGACCACGGCGGTGGGATTGTTTGTCGCGATCCCGGCCGTGATGATGTTCAACTATTTGACCGGTCGCGTGGAAGCGTTCGACGTGGAAATGGACAACTCTTCCAGCGAACTGATCGACTACTTCCTGAAGCGGCGCAGTGTGCGTCGTTAAACAGCGCGGATGAGTTGCTCTCTGGCGCCGGGTGGAAAGACCGGCGCCGGACCTCGAACCCGCCGCGGGAGTAGTTCTCAGACCCGGTTTTGAGCACGGGAGACAAAGTTTATGGCATTAGCGAAACGGAACGAAGGAGCCAAGGTCAACTCCGACATCAACGTCACCCCCATGGTGGATGTGATGCTGGTATTGCTGATCATTTTTATGGTCGTCACGCCCATGTTGCAGCATGGAGTCAGCGTCGATCTGGCGAAAGTCAACAACCCCGAGCCGATGGCTGACGCGGACAAGGAAGATGCTTTGTTGGTGGCCGTCATGCGCGACGGCACGGTCTATTTCGGGCAGGACAAAATCGCGCCCGACCAGCTGACCGGTAAGGTCAAGGACCGCATCGCCAATCGGGTTGACAAGCGCGTGTACATCAAGGCGGACGCCCGGGCCAAGTTCGGCTCGGTCGTGGCTGTTGTGGATAACGTACGTGCAGCCGGAGTCGACGAGCTTGGTTTGCTGACTGATCAGAGGAAGACGACGGCGGCGCCGCCGGCGAGTACACCGCCCAGCGGGCAATGAACGAGGATTGACAGGAGAATAATCATGGGAATGGCAGTCGGCCCGAGCGGGGGCCAAAGCGCCAATATCAACGTCACGCCGCTCATCGATGTGTTGCTGGTTCTGCTGATCATCTTCATGGTGATTACGCCCTTGACTCCGAAAGGGCTGGATGCGCTGGTACCCCAGCCCCCGCCGCCGAACGCGCCCAAAAACACGACGCCCGACCGCACCATCGTGGTGCAGTTGATTGATCGTGGCCCGGGTCAGACTCCGGCGCTCAAGATCAATCAGGAAGACACCACCTGGGAAAACCTGCAGGGCCGGCTGACTGATATTTTCAAGACCCGGGCAGAAAAGGTGATGTTCGTCAAGGGTGACGACAATGTTCCGTTCGCCGACGTGGCCAACGTAATTGACATTGCCCACGCGTCGGGCGTAGACAAGGTCGGTTTGATTACCGCTAAGATTGAAGCTGGCGGATAGCTCCTGGGCGAGTTCTGGTTTCTTTCGAAGTATGGCGTGAGGTGTAGTCTGCACGGGTCTTCCACAGTTGCCCGAGGGGATAGTTGCGCCAGGGGAGATAAACACCACAATGAGAACAAAACAAGTACTTGGTGTTATAGCGATCGGTGCCGCATTACTTTCTGCGACTGCCTGCAATAAGCTGCGGGCCCGCGACCAGCTCAATAAGGGAGTTGTGGCCTACAAGAACGCCAAGTACGAAGAAGCCATCGACCATTTTCAGCAAGCTGTCACTCTCGATCCCGGCCTGCTCAACGCGCGGCTTTATCTGGCCACGGCATATGCCCAGCAATACATTCCAGGCGCGGACACCGAGGACAATAACAAGATGGGCGAGGATGCAATCAATGAGTACAAGACGGTGCTGGAACGGGACCCGAAAAACATAAACAGCATCAAGGGCATTGCCTATCTCTATTTGCAGATGAAAAAGTTCGAGGATGCAAAGACCTACTATCGCAAGGCGGCCGACGTCGACCCGAACGATCCCGAAGTCTACTATTCAATCGGCGTGATTGACTGGACGCAGTCTTACCAGCCCAGAATGGAGGAACGCGCCAAAATCGGCCTGAAACCCGAAGAGCCGCTGAAGGACAAGAAAGTTTGCGCCGAATTGAAGGACAAGAACTGGGGCGTCATTCAGGATGGCATCGATAATCTCAATAAGGCTTTACAGATACGCCCTGACTATGACGATGCTATGGCCTACATGAACCTGATGTATCGGGAAAAGGCAGATGTTGAGTGTGATGATCCAGCCACCCGCGCCGCCGACTTGAAAACTGCCGATGACTGGGTCGATAAGACGATGGCCGTCAAGAAAGCCAAAGCTGAGAAACAGCCCGGGACCCAAGGCATCACGATGGATCAAAAGTAAGCCTGCGGAGGCATCCGAGTTCCACCCTTTCCTTTGCAGGAAAGGGTTTTTTATTGCGCAGTGCTGGGGGAGGCCGTGAGCTTACAGACCAGGATGTTCTGGCCGAAGTTTCTGGGGGTTGAGCATCTATGTTGCGCCAGTACCATGCGCACATCGGGCTCCTTCTCAACCAGCCAGCCTGCCTGAAAAAACCAGAGGTTTTCCCCGGGATTGTAATCCGCGTTCCTTGAGATTTCATCCAGAGCAGACGCAAGCGTCGGCCCGTCAAAGATGAACCACCGGGGGAAGGTCGTAATCACCCATCTGTCGCCACAGGAGAATTTGTGCAAGGGCTGAGGCGACGGTTCAATCTGAACGACAGCGCGCGGGCAGAAATAATAGCTGAGCAGCAAGGCGCTTTCCTGATCAGCGAGGATAATTGAGCCGGGCGGAAGCGATTGGGCCACGAACTCCGTGGCTTGTTGCATTCGCTTTCGAGACTGAAATTCCGGTCGCATGTAGGTTCCGCTGGGTGAAGGAAAAAAATTGGAAATTGCCAGCGCAATGGCAATGCCCGTTGGTATGCTCCAGCGGTGGATCGCAGTCCATCGAGCCAAAGGAACACTGATGCCGGCAATTGCGAACATGGCGAGGAACGAGCAATGCCGCGTCCCGCCGAAAGGGTATTTTCCCGCCAAAGCCGCAGTTAGGTTGATCAAGAACGGCAATGTCAGAAGGATTCCAAGCTGGCGTGGCGTAGGTTTGCCGGAAGTCTGCTGCTGGCGGTTTCGGAAAAGCTGTACCACACCCACAATGAAAAGCAGCATCGCGATCGCGCCGATGGCGCCGCTCCAGAACAAATAGCGGAAGAAGCGTAAACTCGACCGGAACGCAAACCAAAAAATGTTCTCCCCCGGCTGAAGAACGGAACTGTGAAACCACCCCTCGGCCATTCCCTGCAGTACCCCGCGGGCAGCGAGATGGGAAATATGCGACCTCCACAGGAATGCAGCCAGCGCCAATGCCAGTAACAGATCGGCGATCCAGGGCGCGAGCAGGCGGCGCGGAGCATTTCTCGAGGAGAACCGCACCGCCGCGTAGATGGCGAATGCGGCTGCAAACATCAATGCCGAGTAATGGGTCAGCAGGGCCAGGCAAAGAAATAACCCGGAGCTCAACATTAAGAAAGTTGACTTAGACGTCAAGGCCCGGTCAAAGAAATAAATGCCGGCTGCCATGAACAAGAGCAGAAAGGCATATTGCCGCAATTCCGAGGAAATGAAAATGAGCGGCGGAAGAAAGAGAAGCAGCGCCAAGGCGATTAGTCCTGCAGTTCGATTGAGTATCGTTTCCAGCCAACGATAGACAATCCAGCAGAAGGCCGTTCCCGTCAGGACACAGGGCAGACGCAGAAAGAATTCCGAATGGCCAAGCAGTCCCCAATAATGAAGCCACAAAATAAATAGCGGAGGGTGAACCGTTGTGAGGCTTGCCTTGTACGCGAGAGCGGCCGAGGGTTGCACGGAGAGCAGGTAGTGCAGAGCTTCATCCGGATTCAAAAACGTGAAAAAGGCCAGACCCAGCCGCACGAGAAGTCCCGCGGCCAGCATGGTGAGAGGAAATATGTTCGGATGGGCATTACTGCGGGTTCTCGCAGCCTGAGCGGCGATGGGAGCTGCCATGGAATCGATTCAGCTATCATGATACCCGCACCGGCCCAGCCGCCGGAATTTTATGTTCAAGAAAGTCCTGGTCGCGAATCGGGGTGAGATCGCCGTGCGCGTGATTCGCGCCTGTAGAGAAATGGGCATTCTCTCGGTCGCGGTTTATTCCGATGTGGACCGCGCTTCGCTCCACGTCCGCAAAGCGGACGAGGCCTACCACATCGGCCCCGCGCCTGCGCCGGAGTCATATCTCAATATTTCGAAGATCCTCGATGTGGCCAAGCACAGCAACGCTGAGGCCATCCATCCCGGTTATGGGTTTCTTTCCGAAAATGCGAAATTTGCCCAGGCCTGCGCGGATGCCGGAATTAAGTTTATTGGGCCGAGTGCCGCGGCCATGGAAATGATGGGATCCAAGACGCGGGCGCGGCAGGAGATGGAGAAAGCTGGTGTGCCTTTTGTGCCGGGAAGCGTGCGGGGCATGCAATCTCGCGTGGAAGCGGAGAGGATCGCCGAAGAAATCGGTTACCCGGTGATGCTCAAAGCGGCGGCAGGCGGCGGGGGCAAGGGCATGCGCCTGGTGAACAGTAAAGAAGAATTAAGGCCGGCATTAGACGCGGCCCAGAGCGAGGCCCAAAGATCATTTGGCGACGCCGAAGTCTATCTGGAGAAAGCCATCGTGAATCCGCGGCACATCGAGGTGCAGGTGCTGGCGGATGAATACGGCAACACCGTTTATCTGGGGGAGCGCGAATGCTCGATCCAGCGCCGCCATCAGAAGGTGCTGGAAGAATCGCCTTCGCCGATCGTCGGGCCCGAAATGCGCCAGAAAATGGGCGAAGTTGCTGTGCGCGTAGCGAAGGCGGCTGGCTATGCGAATGCCGGGACCGTCGAATTTCTCGTCGACGCCCAAAAGAACTTCTATTTTCTGGAAATGAACACGCGCTTGCAGGTGGAGCATCCAGTCACCGAACTGGTTACCGGTTGGGATTTAGTTCATTTGCAGATTCGCATCGCCAATGGTGAAAGGTTGCCGTTTACGCAACAGGATGTTCGCCTGCGCGGTCACGCCATGGAATGCCGCATCTATGCCGAGGATCCCGACAATAACTATTTCCCGAGTCCGGGCAAAATCACTCTGCTTTTGGCCCCATCCGGGCCGGGAATCCGCAGGGATAGCGGCATGTACGAAGGCTGGACGGTGCCAGTGGATTACGATCCGTTGCTGGCCAAGCTCATCGGCTACGGAGAAAACCGTGACCAGACCATCTCTCGCCTTGTGCGTGCCTTGAACGAATACTTCGTGGGCGGCATCAAGACAAATATTTCTCTATTCCAGCGAATTCTCGACGACGAGGAATTCCGGGCGGGGAAGTTCGACACCGGCTATCTTGACCGCCTGCTCCGGTCGGAAGCGAAGCGCACGAAAAACAATCAAGCTGATATTGCCGCCCTGGCTGCAGGCTTGTTTGCGATGCTGGATGCAGATTCGCCATTGCAGGGTGATGAGGGCGGTTCGGTTCATGCCGTCAGCCGCACGGATTCAGCCTTCTCCGGCTGGAAAAAAACTGCAAGGATCGAGTCTTTGCGATGATCTACGAGATTCTCATCGATGGAAGGAAGTTTCACCTCGACCTGCGGCGCGAGGTAAAGGACAGTGAGCGATGGCGCTGCCAGTTAAACGGCCACGAACTCCACGTCAACGGGGTGCTCGCCAGGCCCAACATTCTCTCCATATTGATCGACGGGAAAGCTTTCGAGGTCAAACGTGAGCGAATCGGGAGCGATCTGCATCTCTGGGTTGGAAGTGAGCGTTATGCCGCTGTATTGCGCGACCCGCGCTCGTTTCGCAGCAGGCGGCAGACAACGGACTCGCTGGGAGGAGCAAAAAGCCTTCTTGCCCCTATGCCTGGCAAAGTCGTGCGCGTACTTTTGAATGAACGCGACACAGTGGAGTCAGGCCAGGGAATCGTGGTTGTGGAGGCAATGAAAATGCAAAACGAAATCAAATCCCCAAAGCGCGGAATCGTTCGAAAGCTTGCCGTGACCCAGGGAGACGCGGTTAACGCCGGAGACGTGCTGGCAATCGTAGAGTGAACGAGGTTACGGCGTTAAGTGCGAAAATTTACTGCGCTGCACCGTTGCCGTCCAGGATTCTCTGGGCGAAATAATTCTCAACCCTAGCCTTGTCGCGCAGCACCTCGTAATAGGCAGCTTTCAATAGTTGTTCGCGGCGGTCGCGCAATTCCGTGCGAATGGCCTGCTGCACCCGGGGATCAGCCAATTCCCGCTGCCCGGCAGGTTCCTTGGCGATCAGCTTCACGATCCGAAAACCGATTAGTTGCTTGGTCGTGGGATTAAACACGGTGATTGCGGGCGAGAACTGACCGGGTTTCAGCTTGGCGACGCTGTCGCGAGTGGCGGGATCGGTATTGCGCAGCGACGATTCGGGGGTAAAACCGAGGTCGCCTCCGTTACCGGATGTCTCCGGGTCTTCCGAGAAGTTCATGGCCAGAGTGCCAAAATCCTCTCCGCTCTCCAGCCGAGTCATGAGCATTTCGATCTTTTTGCGCGCCTCAGTTTCGTTCTGCGCTTTGTCGTTCTTAAGGTTATGAACCTGTGGATTGGCCGCGGTGCTCACGAAAATCTGCGCCAGATGGTACTGTGGCTCAATAAGATTAAATTCCGATTTGTGAGCGTTGTAATAGGACACGATGTCCTGGTCGGAAATATTGATCTTGGAGGTGATTTCCTTGTTAAGGACTTTGTTGACCGTGAGCGAACGGCGCAAATCTCGCTTGAAATCCTCAAGCGTAATTTTCTTTTCCTTCAGCCGCGCGTCGAACTGCTCGTTGGTGTAAGGCGACTTGATCTCGTTCAACTGGCTTTCCACTTCTTCGTCCGTCGCAAGCAGGCCGAGCTTTTCCGCCCGGCGCATGAGAATCTCATTGTCGATCAACTCGCGCAGAATACTCAGGCGCAGGCTCACGGCCTGTTCGCCAAGTTGTTGTTGAGATCCGGAGGTCTGGTTCTCATAGTATTTGTCCACGTCGGCAGCATAGATTTTGCGGCCGTCCACCGTCGCCATTACATTTCCGCCGCCCTGCTGAGAGCTACAACCGGTGAGGACGGTGGCCAACACCGCGGCGCCTATGCACAGGCGGCCGCAATTGCTGTTTTTAACTTTGGATTTCAATTTGAGTCCCCTCCCCAAGCAGGCGGAAACCAGCTCCTAAAATTAACGTTCTTTTGGTTGCATCAAGATCACTTGCTCTTTGCCGGCGTAGCGCTGGATGCCGCCGTGGCCGGATGCGCGGGCGGAGAGACACCGGCTTGTTCCAGAGCATGATCGAGTACGCGGCGCATTTCCGCAACGGAAAGCGCGCCATCCACTTTTTCGCCGTTCACGTACATGGTGGGAGTGGCGCTGATCCCAAGTTGATCGCCCTCGTGTATCGAAGCCTCAACAGCGCTGTCGTTCTGCGCCTTAATGCACGCCTCAAGTTTGGCCTCATCGAGGTTGTGTTTTTTCCCCTGTTCCAGGGTAATCCGATCAAGCGCCGCCAGGCGGCTGCCAGGCGTTTTCTCAGAGTTTACTTCCGACTGGTTCGCGTGAACGTAGTCGGCGAAGTCCCAGTAAGCGTCACCACTTTGCGCCGCAAGGCAGCCCGCGTTGATGGCCGCATGGGTGGCCCAGGGATGGATTTCATCAAGCGGAAAATCCTTGTAAATGAATGCTACCCGGTCCCCATACTCCTTGAGCAGCTCAGGAAAAAGCGTCGCGTGCATGCGTGAGCAAAAAGGACACTGAAAGTCATCGAAGTTAACTACAACCACCTTGGCATCTTTGTTGCCTCGGACCGGGCGCCCGTTCACGTCGATCTTCTTCATGATCTCGGCGTAGGGGTCTTTGCTCAAGTCGAGCTTTGTCATCCGGATGAGGGTTTTGTCGTCTTTGGAAAGAAGAAAGTCGTAATTCGATTTCTTCTCGCCAGTGTCAAACGTGATGGTTAGGGCGTCATAGTTGGGAAATTCGCTGGATTTGATCGGGCCCAAAACTATCTTCACATCGGTCGGAAGCTCATAGTAAGTCCGGACTTGCCGCTCAACCCGCAGCGCCACGTCAGGGGGGACGGTCTGTGCAGAACAGCCCAAGCAGAGAAACAAAAACGCGATTGACGAACGTCTCAAAAAGGCCACTAAGAACCGCCTGTAGAAAAAGATCTAAGCCACGATTATCTCACACGATCGGGCATCTGCTGGCCGGCAGGTCGGGCAGGATATCGAGCTGAATCAGGCGCGGCGCAACCATTCCGCAGGCAGTAGCGTGTTCATGGAGCCGGACCTGAAACCCTCCAGGTCAAGGGTAATGAATTTGAAGCCAAGAGCCTTGAAGATTTGCGTGAATTCCGCGGCCATTTCCGGCGATAGCGCGCGGGGAAGTTCTTCCCGCGCAATTTCGATCCGAACGATCTCCCCGTGATGCCGCACCCGGAATTGAAGGAAGCCCAAAGCCCGAAGAGCGTCTTCGCCGCGCTCGATCACCTCCAGCGCTTCACGGGTGACTGGGCGGCCATATTCAATCCTCGATGAAAGGCACGCAGAAGCCGGCTTGTCCCAGATACGCAAGGCGGCGGCACGCGCCAGCTCGCGAATTTCTTCTTTGCTCAAGCCGGCGTCACGCAAAGGCGCGGCTACCCGATGTTTCTCGGCGGCGAGTTGCCCGGGCCGGAAATCGCCCTGGTCATCGATATTGACGCCATAAGCTACGGCATCAAATCCGCGCGATTGCCGTACCCACTCCATCACTGCAAACAGCTCGTCTTTGCAATGGAAGCAACGCATGGCGTCATTACGAACGTATTCTGGCCGCTCAAGTTCTTCGGTCGCGATGATCTCGAGGGGGATATTTTGTTCCCGGGCAAAAGCGACCGCGTCGGCGAGTTGTGTACGAGCCAGGCTGGGAGAGTCGGCGAGAATCGCCCGCATTTCATCGCCCAAAATCTGATGGCCCGCCCACGCGAGAAACGCCGAATCCACGCCGCCGGAGTAGGCAATCAGGGTTCGGCCGAGACCGCGCAGTATCGCCTCCAACGCTGCATGCTTCGAAGCGAGAATGGAACCGCCCGGCACAGAAGAATTCTAATACAGTCTTGAACTCCCTCTGTGTAGCTCTGTGCCCTCTGTGGTTCCGTTTTCTCTGACCAGAGGCTCACAGAGAAATGCGGTCAGACCCGATAAGCTGGGGATCAAAACAGCTTTTCTTGTCGCCGCAGATTTCCAAATGCTCCCACGTTCGCCAGTGCGAACGTGAACCGCCACTGCGTTTCGTCTCGCAAGGCCGACGCCGAAGATCCCAGCGCGAAGCGGCGGTATTCCACGCTCACCCCGCAACAGTCCCAGTTGTAAGTAGTCTGCACCGCAGCATACTGCAGGGAATTCAAGTTGGCATCAAATCCCAGGTTGGTAGCTGCGCTCAGGCCTTGCTTGTTGCTATGTCCGTAGCCGAACAACAGCCGGTATTGATTGAAACTTTGTGGCGAAGCGGTAGAAATCGAGAATGGATTGGTGGTTGGCGCCTGCAGATAGGCATCACCTCCGCCAATGGTGAAAAGTCCAAAACGGTAGTTCACAAACGCCGTGCTGGCGTTGATTCTTCCTTTCTTGAAATCATAATCGATGTCCCATTCGGCTTCTGTACGAAGACTGGGCTGGAACCGCAGCCGTGAAATCAATGGCGAAAGCCGCCGCTCGTCGGTCAAAAAAGCGATCCCGGTGAAATCCACGGTCGTGGCAAAGACATTGCGTTGCCCGGGCACCAGCGCCCCGCCGAATGTCGGGTTCAGAAAGTATTTCTGGCCCAATTCCCAGGTGATTACTTCTCTTGTCTGGGGCTCAACTTTGCAAGGCGCCTGCTGTAGACGATTGGGCTGCTGCCAGGGAACGTGTGGAGTAACCACCGGTTGCCCAATGATCAATCCGGGGATTCCCGGCGGCCCGCAATCTTCCGGATGTTCCGAAGTCCGCTTGGCGTACAAACGATTGACCACGTCGTACTCGACTTCATTGGTATCGCTCAGAATGTCACGCTCGTCAAAGCGGAGAATATCGGCAAAATTGTCGATCCCCGTGACATACCTGTACGTGGCCCGTGGTTCAATCACGTGTTTCCATTTGCGACCCAGAAATTCGCGGTCGAAAATCCGTTCTATGCTGGGTGGGCGGAGTTCGACCGAGGTTTCCAGCGCTTTGCGGTTGATCGTCTTATCCTGCGCCTCATCCGTGCCCCGAGTTGGCACGAGCCGCTGACTGTAAAAGGTGTCACGCAAAGAAAGTTCCGGCCGAAAAGACCATCCATGAAACAAAACCGGGCGGGACAAAGTGGGAGTCAGGTCAAAGCGCGCAACCAAAGGAGCAGTTGAAAAATGTTCTTCACACACCGGAGTTTGAGGATTTGTCGAGTCGCGCGTGCACTCCTTGCGTGATACTCCTTCGGCTGCCGTGTCATATGACCAGTAGAAACCGGAGTGGCCAATTTGCCGGTCGGCGCTCGCAGAATCAAGACTGGGCGCGTGCAGAATGGTGACGACATCGCCGGGATCGGTGCTCTCGAAGTTCTGATAGCGTTGCGCTGACGCGTTATAGAAGTAACCCCGCGAAGTATCGGAGAGGAAGGCCTGCGACTTCACTTCCGAGTTGATCGCCTGCGTAAATACGTCGTTAAAGATCAGCCGGAAGACAAAAGAGCTCAGATAGTCGAGATTGGCCACGCCGCGGAAATGTTGGTTGAAATCATCTTCCGCGACCAGGTGGGCTTCACGCCCACCCTGGTTCAAGCTGCTCCGGTCGACTACGCCGTAGTAGTCGGAGTAGACAAACGATTCCTCGTTGGGCTGGAAGCGGAACCGCCCCTCCGGCGCCCACCCCCGCTTGGAAAAGTACTGCGTGCCCAGTGTCGCATCCGCATCACGGCTAATGGCCCAAAATACCCCTTCCCCGAGGATTTTCCCCTTGATCGAGGATTGCCCGAAATTGGGCATGAGAAATCCACTTTGCCGCGGCCTGTGTTGCACGGGGTGGGTGGCAAAGGGAAAGTAAAAAATGGGCATTCCTCGGATAAGAAACGCGCTCCGGTATAACGTCGCACTGCCGCCGGCTTCCACTTCCGCGTGGTGTGTATCGAATTGCCACTTGGGATGTGGCAGTTCGCAGGTAGTGATCATGCCGTCATAAACCACATAGTGGTCGGGCGAAGTTTTCTCCACCACTTTGCCACTGAAGGCAAAAGGATTCGGCGACGTTAGCACCAGCCTCGCACCGCGCAAGCGCATCCCGCTGGTACCGTGCACGATCTCGAAGCGGGCGGTTTCCGTGCGAATGTTATATCTCGCGTGGCTGGCCTCGATATGATCGTCATTTGTCCCGCCATCGAGCACCACGTTTCCGTCAGCGATGGCCTCGCCGGTGTCGGAGTTGTATTGCATCGAGTCGGCATAAAGAATGTACGTGCCGTAGTGGATCTCAGCCTGCCCGCGCAGCTTATAGATCGGGCCCTGTTTCTCCTGCTGCAAGGCGCGGATGGTTACGTCTTCCTGGTTTATCGAATTCGGGTTTGACGAAGAGGGCGCGGCGGGCAAATCTTTGGCCGTTTCGGTCGAGCTTCCCTGGGAAAGCAACTGGCTGGTTACTAAGCCAGGTGCGAGTAGAAGATGACAAACCAACGCCGGCGTGATAAGGAATCGTGTGCGGGCAGTCATCGGGAGCGCACGAAATCCGGCGCACAGTTCTGCGACCGGGTCATGGTGACGTTAGCACGGCCTCAGGCCCAGTGGCAAAGCACAATGCGACCCGTTCTGCACAATCCCGGCCCATGAAAGCAAGGTTCCAACCAGAAACTGAAGCCAACGCAGCCACGAGTCCATCGGCCATCCTGATCGACCCTGAGGCGTACGATGCCAGCGAACAGCAATTCGCTGCCAGCCTCGAACAACCGGGAAGAAGATTTGTTGTCGATGTCGAGACAGGAAGCCAGGAAAGCCCTCGCGAGCCAGTGGGGACCCTTGCAGCGCCGGTTTCCTGCCCGGAAAGCGAGACTTTGTCGCAGTCTCCCGGGAATGAGCTCTGTGACCACGCGCAACGCGAACAACCGGACTCGCCGACCGTGCCCCCAACGATCCGCGTTGGCGATCCGCTACAGGGAAAGAACGTCTCAACCGGGCCAGGCTCTTCGCCCGGTACCGGCTCCTGGCGGCATGAGGTCACGGAGCGCTTAAGCCATTACCGCGCCCGCCGCCAACCCCGCCAGCCGCGTTACCCATCGTTGCAGCTGAAATTCGAGAGCAGCGAACCGGCTTGGCACGGCGCCGCAAGCTCTTCAGCCAAGACCCAACAGGCCGTCAGGCAAGAACCCATGCTAGTGCCGGCGATCTTCGAATCGGCCGCCCCTCGTATTGTCGAGGACAACAACGCAGCCGATGAAGCAAACGCAAGTTCAAGTGCCACGGCAAAGATCATAGAATTCCCGCGTGCTACCACCCCAGCTCCGCCGTTGGAAGAACTCGCCGAGCCGGTGTTCACAATGCCCCGCATCCTGGAAGCGGCCGACGCAGCTCCAGCCCCTCCTGCCCTGGGCGGCATCCTCATCGAGCCCGCGGCAGAGCCACGCGCGGAGAAACGGCCGGGCTTCGAGATTCCGCTTCAGTCGGCTCCCATGGCCCAACGAATCTTCGCCGCCGCAGTCGACGCGGTGCTCGTTGCCGTGGCATTGGCAGGCTTTGGTGCGCTTTTCTTTAAGATTACCGCCTGCATTCCCCCGCTTCCTCAAGTTCTGAGCATGGGAACCATTGTCGCCGCTGTCTTCTGGGCGATTTATCAATGTCTGTTGCTGGTGTGCGCCGGTAGCACGCCTGGATTGAAACTCGCGAGACTTCAACTCAGCCGTTTCGACGGCAGCGCAGTTCCGCATTCATTGCGGCGCTGGCGTGTGCTGGCCTCGCTACTTTCCGCTGCTTCTCTTGGCCTGGGCTATGTCTGGTGTTTTTTCGATGAGGACCAGCTTTCCTGGCACGACCGCATCACCCGCACCCATATGGCTCCGCGCTAGCTTATATCGCGCGAACACCCTTGTCCGCGCGATGACAGTGCTTCTCCCCTTTCCGAACGATTAACAGCACCGCTATCGCCAATCTGGAATCAAACTAGAAGGGAGGTCCCATGGCCCGAATTTCCGGCGCTTCCGTGAATCAAGGCGGCCCGTTCAGACGGCTTTTCGTCTGGGTTCTGTATTCCGCTTCCAAACGTAAGCTTGGCCGGGTCGTGATGCCCGTCCAGGTGACCGCGCATCATTCCAAAATTCTTTGGGGATACGGGCAGATGGAGCAATCTCAGCTCGGCAGTCACCTCGTCAGTCCCATCCTCAAGGGCCTGGCAGAACTGCGGGTCGCCACTCTAATCGGGTGCCCATTTTGAATCGACATCGGTTCTGCCGTCGGCAGACAAAGCGGAATTTCACCTGATCAGATCGCAAGCTTGCAGGAATACCCGAGCTCGCCAAATTTTTCTGATCTGGAGAGGCTCGTCCTCGAATATGCCGATGGCATGACATCCACACCTGTCGAGGTTTCGGACAATCTCTACAACCGCCTGCGCCAGCACTTTTCCGATGGACAATTGGTAGAGCTGACCTCAGCCATCGCCTGGGAGAACTACCGCGCCCGCTTCGACCACGCCTTCGGCATCGAGGCGGAGAATTTCAGTGAGGGGGCACTTTGCGCGCTGCCGGTGCGTTCCTGGTCGAGTACCGCGACGCCTAGAACTGACGTTCCCTGAGAAAGCCGTCGTTTCACTTCGCCAACAAATTCTGCAACGCCTTCCTTAACTCCGGATACTGAAACTGATACCCGCTCGCCACCAGCGCCGCCGGTTCCACCCGCTGGCTGGCCAGCAACAATTCATCTGCCATCTCTCCGAACGCCAGGCGCGCCGCGAAAGCGGGCATAGGAAAAATCGCCGGCCGCTTCAGCGCTGCCGCCAAAGTTTTGGAGAACTCGGCGTTCGTGACCGGATTCGGCGAAACCCCGTTCACCGGCCCGTTCAGCGAGTCATTGTTCAAAATATGCAGAATCGCGCCGACCAGGTCCTGAATATGAATCCAGCTAAACCATTGCCGCCCGCTGCCCATATTTCCGCCGAGTCCCAGCCGGAATGGAGTGAGCATCTGTGGCAACGCCCCACCCGCGGTGCTAAGCACAACCCCGATCCTGATGGAGACAGTGCGAATGCCTGCCTCGACAGCCGGTCTCGTTCCCGCCTCCCAGACTCGCGCGATCTCGGAAGCGAAACCGCTCCCGGGCATACTCTCTTCCTGCAGTAGTTCGTCACCACGGTTTCCGTAGTAGCCGATGGCCGAAGCCGACAGGAAAACCCGCGGCCGTTGTGAGGCTTTGGCCGCAGCTCGCGCCAGATTCTGGGTGCCCAGCCTCCTGCTTTCCAGGATCCGTTGCTTCTTGGCCGCGGTCCAACGGCCCATAATCGACTCGCCAGCCAGATGCACTACCGCATCGAATCCGGAAACCACCTCCGGAGGTACGGGCTCCAGCGGGTTCCAGGCAATCTCTTGATTGCCCGGCCTTCCGCGCACCAGCCGCGTAACGCTGTATCCTGCGGTCTTCAAAGCTGGCAGCAGCGCCGTGCCAACTGTTCCTGACGCTCCGCTGACGAGAACTCTTCCCGGCATAGGTCTTGCCCCCGCAACTTTAACAGCACTTGTCAATCACCACTTAATCCTTCTTTGCCGCCGGATCATCTGAAAGATCCAGCCGGGCTGAACCTGAAAAGCTCAGTATTCCTCCGTGACCCTCTGTGCCCTCTGTGGTGAATCGTTTTCTTTCACAAACCCCTCACCATGAGCCACTTCCCAGCCCTGCCCGCCTTTTCCACATCGGGCTATAATCGATTATGGCGACCCTGCGCCAGCAGATCGCGACCAACGTCCTTACGGTCACCAAGTTCCGCGAGCTGATTCGCCGCATGCGGGCCAACCGGCCCAGCGACGATCTTGAGATCATTCGCAAGGCCTACGAGTATTCGCAGAAGTACCATTCCGGCCAGACCCGCGCGTCCGGCGAGCCTTATCTCGTCCATCCTCTCGAAGTTGCCCTCGTCCTCGCCGAGATGAAAATGGATCCCATCGCCATCGCCGCTGGCCTGCTCCACGACTCCGTCGAAGACACCTCGGTCACGATCGTCGATATTCGCAAAGAATTTGGCGAGCAGGTTGCGCACATCGTCGAAGGCGTCACCAAGATCAGCGCCATCGACTTCGCCACCCGCGAAGAGCAGCAGGCGGAAAACCTGCGCAAAATGATGCTGGCGATGGTCGATGACATTCGCGTTGTGCTCATCAAGCTGGCCGATCGCCTGCACAATATGCGCACGCTCGAGCATCTTCCGCCCGAACGCCAGCAGAAAATCGCCCAGGAGACGCTTGATATCTACGCTCCCATCGCGCACCGCTTGGGCATGGGCAAGATTCGCGGCGAGCTGGAAGACCTCGGTTTTCGCTACGTCGATCCTATCGGCTATGAGCAGGTGCATGAGTCGATCGAAGCCCGCCGCAAGCCGGGAGAGGCGTTTCTCTCGCGCGTCGAGCAAGTCCTGCGCGACAAGCTAAAGGAAGCCGGCATCACCGCCAAAGTCGAGAGCCGCATCAAGCGCCACTTCAGCATTCACAAAAAGCTGCAGCGCCAGCGAATTTCCGTCGAACAGGTCTATGACCTCTACGCCATGCGCGTAATCACGCAGTCAGTACAGGACTGTTACGCCGTGCTGGGCATCATTCACAATCTTTGGCGCCCGGTGCCGGGGCGGATCAAAGACTTTATCGCCATGCCGCGGCCCAATCTTTATCAGTCGCTTCACACTTCCGTGATCGCCGAAGAAGGCCAGCCTTTCGAAGTGCAGATTCGCACCGAAGAAATGCACAAGATGGCGGAAGAAGGCATCGCGGCCCACTGGAAGTACAAAGACGGCCCGGTCTCCGCGCAAGATGAGCAGCGCCTCACCTGGCTGCGGCAAGTCGTTGAGTGGCAACGCGATGTCTCCGATCCCAACGAATTTCTTTCTACTCTCAAAATCGATCTTTATCCAGAAGAGGTCTATACCTTCACCCCAAAGGGCAAGGTCGTCGTTCTTCCGCGAGATGCCTCGCCCATCGATTTCGCTTATTCCGTGCATACCGAAGTCGGCCACAGCTGCGTCGGCGCCAAAGTCAATGGACGCATGGCGCCCTTGCGTTTCAAATTGCACAGCGGCGACATCGTCGAAATTCTCACGCAGCCCGGGCACAAGCCCAGCCGCGACTGGCTGACCATCGTAAAGTCTTCCCGCGCACGCAACAAGATCAAGCATTGGCTCAATACGCACCAGCGCGAGCGCGCCATTGAAATCGGCCGTAAGCTGATCGAGAAAGAAGCACGCAAATACCGCATCGCGCTCAAAGAGATCAAAGACGAAGACCTGCAGAAGATCGCGTCCGACTACGGCCTTGGCCGCGCGGACGATTTAATGGCAGGCATCGGCTACGGCAAATACGCGGCGCGGCAAATCCTCGCTCGCCTGGTTCCGGTGGGCAGCCAGCCGGCCGGAGAGGGAGAAGAAGAGAAGCCCAACGCATTCACGAGTGTCGTTCGCCGGGTTTTCGGTGGCGACCACGACAATGCCATTCGCGTCCGAGGCCAGGGAGACCTGCTCGTTTACCGTGCCCGATGTTGCAATCCGATTCGCGGCGAGACGATCGTTGGTTACGTCACACGCGGTAAGGGCGTTGCGGTCCACGCTATCGATTGTCCAAACGTCACGTCTCTCATGTATGAACCCGAGCGCCGCATCGAAGTCGAATGGGCGCGGGACGACGGCACGCCGAGTTCTTATCCGGTGAAGCTCACCGTTTTCTGCGACGACCGCTTCGGCATGTTGAAACAGATCACTGGCGTCATCGGCGATACCAAAACCAACATCCGCAACATCGAAGCGCATACCGGCAACGGCCAGGCCAATATCGATATCGTGCTCGACGTGCTTGATCTGAAGCATCTGGAGAACCTGGTCAACGGCCTGCGCAAGATTCCCGGCATCCACGACGTGCAGAGATTGCAGAAGATATAGGCGGTTAGTAGCTGCCGAACTAGTAACTGAGAACTTGAAACTGACAACTGGGTTTTTGACATTCCGTGCCACATTGTCATTCCGAACCGGCTTTAGCCGTCAGGAATCTGCTCTTTCAAGAGACCTAAAGCAGATTCCTAGGCGCTGAAGCGCACTTGGAATGACAATCTAACTGGCCACCAGCCATTAATCACACTGAGGTCCATCCATGCGAGAGACCATCTCCACCAAAGACGCTCCCCAGGCCATCGGGCCTTATTCTCAAGCCATCCGCGCTAACGGATTCGTGTTTGTCTCCGGGCAGGTCGCGATCGATCCTGCCACGCAGCAGGTGATCAGTGGAGACGTTGCCGCGCAGACCGATCGCGTGCTCAAGAATTTATCGGCCATCCTGCAAGCCGCTGGCTCAGGACTCGAAAAAGTCGTCCGCTCGACCGTCTTCCTCAAGAACATGGGAGACTTCGCCGCGATGAACGAGGTCTATGCCAAATACTTCAGGGCAGCTCCTCCGGCGCGTTCGACGCTGGAAGTCGCCCGCCTGCCTAAAGACGTTCTGGTGGAAATTGATGTGATCGCGCTGGGGTGAGGACTAGCCGGGAACTGAAAGGAAGCCAAATGAACGTCGACGCCTTTTCAGAATGGATGGGTTCATTGCCAGCGCCGGGTAGGATTAGAGCCTTAGCACTGATTTATTCAAGCTTGACCGTCAGCTCGCGAGAATTGTTCCTGCCCGGGAAGACGGCGGGTAAAGAACATCGTGTTCTAGATATGTTGCACGGAATAAATGAAATTCATCACACGCTCGCAAACCAACTCTCGGCGTGGATCCACGGTGAGGAAGGTTATTCGGTTCGCGCCCTTGGCCTTCAGTTATTAGAAATCGCGGACCAATATCGCTTAGACGGCTTCTTGACCACGGCCGTTGAATTTGCGCGGACCCGCAACCTGTAGGGCAGTTTACGGGGAGACTTTGTTACGCACGGCGTCTCGAAGGTCACCGCAGCCTTCCGAGATCTGTTGGACACTTGCACGAAAGGGTGGTGCATTTCAGGGACGGGATGGGCTCAGGGTTCAGAAATCCGAGATTGCGCGGTGCCCCGCGGCCTTTGACCGCGTAGCTAACTAAGCCTTGACCACTTTGCCGCTACGCAAGCACGACGCGCACACACGGATGCGCTTGTTGCTCCCGTTGACTTTGGCGTGAACCGGGCGGAGATTTACGTTCCAACGCCGCCGCGTCAGGTTGTGGGCGTGGCTGATGTTGTTGCCAGACATCGGCTTCTTACCGCAGATTGCACAAACTTGCGCCATGACAGCAATTCCTTCCTAATTCTGAGTGCAAAGCATTCATTTTACAGGAGAAAGGCGTTAGTGGCTAGTGGTTAGCCAGGTCGCGTTGTCATTCCGAGTGTGCTTTAGCACCGAGGAATCTGTTTTGACGAGCTTTGAAGCTGATCACCGTCCGCTGGCTGCCGGCTTTTGACTACTGATCTCCATCTCCATCCCCTCCGCCGCAGCGCGCACCTTGGGATAGTAATTCTTTGCCACGTTCACGACGCTGTCGATGCAGGCGTCGTTGTGATCGGGATCGTGGTGAAACAGCACCAGCTCCTTGGCGCCGCTTTCCATCGCAATGTTTACCGCCTCGCGCCAATGGCTGTGTCCCCAGCCGCGCTTCTGCGCCACGTACTCATCCGGGAGGTACTGCGCGTCATAAATGAGCACATCTGCGCCTGCCGCGAGCTGGCGGACGTTCTTGTCGAATTCAGTGTTCCCAGGCTCGTTGTCTGTGGCATAGACAATCACGCCATCTTTCGATTCCAGCCGGAAACCGGTGCAGCCCTGGGGATGGTTGAGCGGCAAAGATTGAATGGTCACGTCATCGAGCGTGAGCCGGCCCGGTTGCAGGTCATAAAAATTGCGATGCGCCTTCATCTCGCTCATATTCACGGGAAAGTACGGCGCGGCCATCTGCTCTTCCATCACGCGCTGCAGACTGCGGGTGCGGCTGGTTGAATGAAAGAGAAACCGATTTTCCGGCTTGTCGTAAAGCGGCCCGAAAAACGGGATGCCCTGAATGTGGTCCCAGTGAAAGTGCGAAACGAAAACGTGCGCGGTGACTGGCTTGTTAGCCATTTCCTGGCGCAGAGCATGACCGAGGGCGCGGAATCCGGTGCCGCAGTCGAAGACGAAAATCCCCTCACCCAGGCGGACCTCGACACACGAGGTGTTGCCTCCATAGCGCAGATTTTCCGCCTGGGGAGTCGGCGTCGAGCCCCGCACCCCCCAAAACTTGATTCGCATGTTTTGTGGTTCGCTACAGGCAATCTTCAGCCCGCAGAGGAGTTTCGTCAATTCGCTGGGTGGTTACACTTGAGACCTGGCAGCCTTCAAGTTCGAATTGCGGTTACGTCCGAATTGACCACAAAGGACACAAAGGATCACGAAGGTGAAGCCTGCGGGTTCAGCCTTCGTGTAACTTCGTGTCCTTTGTGGTCAATGACTTTTGGACATTACCCTTTCCCACAAAGCACACGACGGATCACGAAAGTGAAGCCTGCGTGTTCAGCCTTCGTGTAACTTCGCGTCCTTTGTGGTCAATGACTTTTGGACATTACCCTTTCCCACCAAGCACACAACGGATCACGAAAGTGAAGCCTCAGTGTTCAGCCTTCGTGTAACTTCGTGTCCTTTGTGGTCAATGACTTTTGGACGTTACCCCCTATAATGACCTCTCGCCATGCTCCGCCCCGACTACAAGGAATTCTCGCGTCTTGCTTGCCAGAGCACGCTGGTGCCGGTGGTGAAATCTGTCTCTGCCGATCTGCTTACCCCGGTCTCGGCGTTTCTCGCCATCGCGGCGGATGAGCCGCACGCTTTCCTGCTCGAATCGGTCGAGCGCGGCGAGCAGATCGGCCGATACACATTTCTCGGCGCGCGGCCTTATATGCAGGTGCAGGCGCGTGACGGCGAGATCACAGTGCAAAGAGGACGCCGCAAGGAGCGCAAGACTGGAAATCCTTTGCAGGTCGTCAAAGATTTGTTGCGGCAGCATCGTCCGGCGCTTGTGCCCGGATTGCCGCCGTTTACGGCCGGCGCAGTCGGTTATTGCGGATACGATTTTGTCCGCCAACTGGAAAAAATCGGCGACCGCGCCAAAGACGATCTTTCGCTTCCCGATTGCGCGCTGATGTTTTTCGATCGGCTGCTGGCCTTCGATCACCTGCATCACCAGATTCATATCATCGCCGCCGCGGATGTTGCCGCGGAAAGCCCGCGCCGGGCCTATGATCGCGCGGTCGCAGACATTAATCGCCTGGAGAAAAACCTGGCCAGCGGTTTACGTCCCGCGCTATGGCATAAACACGCGAAGCCCAAGGGGAAATTGAAAATCCACGCCGGAACCAGGCGCGAGCGGTTCGTGAAATCGGTTGAGCGGGCGAAAGAGTACATCGCGGCGGGAGATATCTTTCAGGTCGTGCTTTCGTTGCGCCTCGATTTTGTTCCAGAGGTCGCGCCGTTTGATATCTACCGCGCGCTGCGGGCGCTGAATCCTTCGCCATATTTGTATTTTCTGCGCATGGGCGACACGCACATTCTGGGCTCGTCCCCGGAGATGTTGGTGCGCGTCACGGGGCACAAGCTGGAGTATCGCCCGATTGCGGGGACGCATCCCCGGGGTCGCGATGAGGCTGAAGACGCGCGCCTGGAGCGCGAAATGCTCGGCGACGAAAAAGAGCGCGCTGAGCACGTGATGCTCGTCGACTTGGGCCGCAACGATCTGGGGCGGGTGAGCGAGTACGGCTCGGTGAGGGTGAAAGACCTAATGTATGTTGAGCGCTACTCGCACGTCATGCACATTGTTTCGGCGCTCGAAAGCCGGCTGCGCGACGATCTCGATGCGCTCGATGCTTTCGCCGCCTGCTTTCCCGCAGGCACGCTGAGCGGCGCACCGAAAGTGCGGGCCATGCAGATCATCGAAGAACTTGAGCCGACGCGGCGCGGCGTTTATGGCGGCTCGGTTCTGTACGCGGATTTTGCCGGGAACCTGGATTCCTGCATTGCGATCCGCACCATGTTGATAGAAGGAAAGGAGGCTTACTTGCAAGCGGGCGCGGGAATTGTGGCGGATTCGCATCCCGCGCGTGAGTATGAAGAGTGCATGAACAAGGCGCAGGCGGTGTTGAGGGCGGCGGAGGCGGCGAGATCCACGTAGGCCGGACGAAGTCGCCGGGTCTGCGCACAAACCTGGGATAAAATGCACGTTGAGGTGCTCATGGAACCGGTGACGCCGGGAGTTTCCGAAGTGTTAGAGAAGGCCCTGACGCTTTCCGCGCAGGATCGCGGCCTCTTGATCGATCGGTTGATTGAGAGCCTGGATCAAGGCGTGCCGGAAGAAGGAGCGGAACAAGCCTGGGCGGAAGAGATCAAGCGAAGAGTTGAGGATATTCGATCAGGGAAGGCCAAAATGATTCCAGGGGACGAAGTGCTTCGCGAGTTGAGCAAAGAGTTCCCGGATGAGTAGTGGTCAGTTTCGGTTTTACCCGGAAGCGAGAGGAGATCTTAGAGATGCTATCGGGTGGTACCGAGGCCATAGCGCAAGAGCCGCGACAGAATTCAGAATAACGGTCGCCGAGGCGATCAAAGAAATTGTGCGAGCGCCTGAACGCTGGCCTGAATACCTCTACGGGACGCAGCGGTTTCTGCTTCGCCGCTTCCCATTTTCCATTGTCTATATAAACGAAAACGATGTTGTGAGCATTGTGGCAGTGGCCCATAGCAAACGAAGGCCGGGATACTGGAAGGGGCGGGTTTAGGACCTGCTTCCGTTTCGCGAACAAACTGCAGAATCTGATGGTCCAAACCGGACTGCACTAACGAAACTTGAAAGAGGAGGCAACTTTCTTCAAATCCCGGCGCACTTGTTCCAGATCGAATTGCCTGCTGCCCGTGATGTCATCGGTTGGCAGATTGTTAAATGCGATTCTAAGACCCAATTCGTAGCATCTACCCCGGTGAAAAGTCCTGTACACGTAGCCATCGAGGACATGGCCGGTTCCCACACCATCGATCTCCGTGACCTTAAACTTAACGCCATTGATGGTCTCGGCACGAGGGACACCCACGTGCGGCGGTGGTTCGGGAACGTTCAGGCATTTATTTTCCGTATTCGAATCTTCCGGCTGATTCACCGAGAAGGCAGCCGCTTCCAGATTCGTGCCAGCCGTGTTTTGGCCGAGCGAGTATGCCACGCAAGCCAAGGTATGATCCGAACTACAAGTCACATCAGAGCAAACGGGGGTGGCGGCGTCGCAGGAATCAGGCTCCCAGTTGGTCGGCTGATGTGGGTCTCTCACGCATTGAACGAACGAATCGGGGTACTTGAACGCAAATCCCTCAGGACTCGAAAATGTCCGCCACTCGCTTTGCGCCCGCGATGGTGCAGGAGCAAAGAGGCACCAGACAAGCCCGAGAGCTAGGATTCCCCTCATGTTTTGAACTCTAGGCTGCAAGAACGTTCACGATCAAGTTCATGTTTCGCGGAGCTGCGCTCCGCCGGGCGGGTGAGGACACCCTTCGACTTCGCTCAGGACAGGCTCCGCCCCTACGTGGTTTAGTTTAGTCCCAGAAAATTCCCGACAAGATTTTTTCCTTCCCTCGTCAACACGCTTTCCGGATGGAACTGCACGCCTTCAACTGCAAACTTTTTATGCCGCAGCCCCATGATCGTGCGCGAGCCGTCTTTTTCTGTGGCCCAGGCGCTAACCTCCAATTCTGACGGCAGAGTTTTCTCTTCAACAATCAGCGAATGGTAGCGCGTGGCCGTAATCGGCATCGGCAGGCCCTGAAAAATAGTCTTATTGTCATGCACGACCGAACTAGTTTTGCCATGCATCAGGTTTTTGGCGCGCACGACCTTGCCGCCGAAAGCTTCGCCGATGGCTTGATGTCCAAGGCAAACGCCGAGCAGTGGAACTTTGCCGGCAAAGTGACGGACCAATT
>Ga0335081_10002689_pt1 | contig 27949 bp, 28 predicted proteins | sample Lox_Sample_35_FD_206713 | JGI IMG/M metagenome (GOLD analysis project Ga0335081, IMG submission 206713) | Soil microbial communities from Loxahatchee National Wildlife Refuge, Florida, United States - Lox_Sample_3.5 | ecosystem: Environmental > Terrestrial > Soil > Wetlands | place: USA...
ATGCGTGCGAGCGGGGCCGCCCGGATCTGCGGCTGGACGGCATCGCGCTTGACCTCGGTCACGCGCGCGACCGGATAGCCCTGGGGGAATACGCCGCCGAGCCCGGAAGTCACCAGCAGGTCGCCCAGCTTCACGTCGGCGTTCGCCGGCAGATACTTCAGCTCCAGCGATTCGGCATCGCCGGTGCCGCTGGCGATGGTCTTCAAGCCGTTGCGCTCGATCTCCACGGGCACGGCATGCTCCGAGTCGGTGATGAGGATGATCTCCGTGCTCCACGGCCCGACGTGCAGTGTCTGGCCGATCAGACCGTTCGCATCCAGCACGGCCTGCGCCTGGAACACCCCATTGCCGCTGCCGCGATTGATGAGCACGCGCTGGCGCTGGTTGTCGACCATCACGTTGACCACTTCCGCGACGAGCCAGCGCTCGGCGACCGAGGGAAGCGCACTGCGCAGGCCGCGCAGGTCGGCGTTCTCGCGGGCGAGGGCCTCGAAACGCAGTGTGCGCAGCTCGAGCACGCGCTGCTCATCGCGCAGCGCCCGGTTCTGGGCCTGCAGCGCCTCGCGCGTGGCGAAGCTCTCCTCGAGCCAGTGCCACGCGGCGGAGGGTGAGCTCACGGCGAGCTGCAGCGGGTAGGCGGCCGCGGAGAGCACGAAGCGCACCCGCTCGAGCCAGTGGCCGCGGTGATCGAGGAACATCAGCACGATCGCGAGCACGGCGTACAGCGTGAAGCGGAAGCCGGGGGAGGCCCCGCGTCCCGGCAGCGGTCGATACGCCCCTGCTGCGAATGCTGCCACGAAGTTGACCTGAAGCGGGCGGGAGACTACTCCAGGCCGAAGTGACCCGGGCCCATCTCGTCCATCAGCTCGAGAATTCGGCCGCCCCCGCGTGCGACGCACGTGAGAGGATCGTCGGCCACGACGACCGGGAGGCCAGTCTCCTCCGTGAGCAGCTTGTCGATGTCGCGCAGCAGTGCCCCGCCGCCGGTCAGCACGATGCCCCGTTCGGCCACGTCCGCGCCGAGCTCGGGCGGGGTCTGCTCGAGCGCCTGCTTGACGGCGCTGACGATGCTCTGCAGAGGCTCCTGCAGGGCCTCGAGAATCTCGTTGCTGTTCAGCGTGAAGCTGCGCGGCACACCCTCGGAGAGGTTGCGGCCCTTCACCGACAGCTCGCGCACCTGCTGCCCGGGATAGGCGGAGCCGATCTCGATCTTGATGCGCTCGGCGGTCGCCTCGCCGATCAGGATGCCGTAGTTGCGCCGCACGTAGTTCATGATCGCATCATCGAAGCGATCGCCGCCGATGCGTGCCGAGTTGGCGTACACAATGCCGTTCAACGACAGCACGGCAACCTCGGAGGTCCCGCCGCCGATGTCGAGCACCATCGAGCCGCGCGCCTCGTGGACCGGCAGGCCGGCGCCGACCGCGGCGGCCATGGGCTCGCTCACGATCGCGACATTGCGCGCCCCGGCGCCCTCGGCCGACTCGCGGATCGCGCGGCGCTCGACCTGCGTCGAGCCGAACGGCACGCATACCAGCACCCGCGGCGAGGGCTTGAGCATGCGCGCGCCATGCACCTTGTTGATGAAATACTGCAGCATCTTCTCGGTGTAGGTGAAGTCCGCGATGACGCCGTCCTTCATCGGGCGCACGGCCGTGATGTGACCGGGGGTGCGGCCGAGCATGTTCTTCGCCTCGGAGCCGACCGCCACGATGATCTTGCCGCCGCGCGTGGGTTCGTCCTGCACCGCGACCACCGAGGGCTCATTCAGTACGATGCCCTTGTCACGCACGTAGATGAGCGTGTTTGCCGTACCCAGATCGATCGACAGATCGCTGGAGAAATATCCGCGCAAGCGTTTGAACATGAAGCGACCGGAGCAAGCGTGTCGGGGAGGGCCCCCGCGAAGTGCGACGTAATCTAGCAACCGACAGGACATTGGGCAAGGCGAGGTGTATGATTTCGCGCCGTTTTTTCTGTGTTTTTGCGACACCGATCAGACTATGGCGGATCACTCAGTAGATGCCGGGAAGGTCCGGGCGATCGCGCATCTGGCCCGTCTGGAAGTGAAGGAAGCCGAGATCCCTGTCTATCAGGACAGCCTCTCGCGCATCCTCGCTTTCGTCGGCGAGCTCGATCGCGCCGAGACGACGGGCGTCACCCCGATGGCGCACCCACTGCCGGGCGCCGTGCAGCGGCTGCGCGCGGATGAGGAGAGCGAGCGCGACGAGCACGAACGCTTCCAGGCCAACGCGCCGCAGGTCGAGGCGAGTCTGTACCTCGTGCCGAAGGTGATCGAGTGAGCACTGGCGCACACTTCGCGCCCGGCCGAACCCTCGCGGAGCTCGCCGCCGGGCTGAGGCGCCGGGAGTTCTCGAGCGCCGAGCTCACCCGCGCCCTGCTGGGCAGGCTCGAGGCGGCGCAGCCGACGCTCAATGCCGTGATCTCGATCACAGGCGAGGAGGCGCTCGCGCAGGCACAGGCCGCCGATCGTGAGCTCGCCGCCGGACGCGCCGGCCCTCTGACCGGGATACCCATCCTGCACAAGGACATCTTCTGCACGAGCGGGATTCGCACCACCTGCGGCTCGCGGATGCTCGACAACTTCGTCGCGCCCTACGACGCCACCGTCGTCGCCAAGCTCAAGTCCGCCGGCACGGTGATGCTGGGCAAGGCGAACATGGACGAGTTCGCCATGGGGTCGTCCAACGAGACCAGCTACTACGGACCGGTCCGCAACCCCTGGAACACCTCGCTGGTGCCGGGCGGCTCCTCCGGCGGGTCCGCGGCTGCGGTCGCAGCCCGCCTCGTGCCGGCGGCGACCGCGACCGACACCGGCGGCTCGATTCGTCAGCCGGCGGCGCTCTGCGGTGTGACCGGGCTCAAGCCCACCTATGGCCGCGTCTCGCGCTACGGGATGATCGCGTTCGCCTCGAGTCTCGATCAGGGGGGTGTCATCGCGTTGAGCGCCGAGGACGCGGCGCTGGTGCTGACGGCCATGGCGGGGTTCGACCCACGCGACTCGACGAGCGTCGATCTGCCGGTGCCCGACTATGCGGCCACGCTGAACGAGCCCATTCGCGGCCTGAGGATCGGCTTGCTGAAGGAGTTCTTCGACGGGCTCGATCCGGAGAACGCGCAGCGTATCCGCGAGGCACTCGCGGTATTCGAGCGGCTCGGTGCTCAGCTGAAGGAGGTGAGCCTGCCGAACCTGCCGCTGTCGGTGCCGGCCTACTACGTCGTCGCCCCCGCGGAGTGCTCCTCGAACCTGGCTCGCTACGACGGCGTGCGCTTCGGCTATCGCTGCAGCGATCCAAGAGACCTGAGCGACCTGTACAAGCGCACGCGCGCGGAGGGCTTCGGCGCCGAGGTCAAGCGCCGCATCATGATCGGCACCTACGTGCTCTCCGCCGGCTATTACGATGCCTACTATCTCAAGGCGCAGCGCGTGCGCAAGCTGATCGCGGACGACTTCGAGCGGGCTTTCGGCGCGGTCGACGTGCTGATCGGCCCCACCACGCCGACGCCCGCCTTCGCGCTCGGCGCCAAGACGGCCGATCCGATCACCATGTACCTGAATGACATCTACACGATCGGCGCGAACCTCGCCGGCCTGCCGGCGATTTCCGTCCCGTGCGGCTTCATGCAGCAGCTGCCGATCGGCCTGCAGATCGTCGGTCCGCGCTTCGCAGAAAGCCGGCTGCTCACCGCGGCGCACGCTTATCAGCGAGAGACCGACTGGCACCGCAGAATCCCCCCGGGCTATGAATAGCGCTGCATACGAAACCGTCATCGGGCTCGAGATACACGCCCAGCTGCTGACGCGCTCGAAGATCTTCTCCGGGTCGGCGACCGCCTATGGCGCCCCGCCCAACGCGCAGGCGAATCTCGTGGACTTGGGCTACCCCGGCGTGCTCCCGGTGCTCAACGAGGCGGCCGTGCGCATGGCGGTGAAATTCGGGCTCGCAATCGGTGCGCAGGTGGCGCGCGAGTCGGTGTTCGCGCGCAAGAACTACTTCTATCCCGACCTGCCGAAGGGCTATCAGATCAGCCAGTACGAGCTGCCGATCGTCGCGCGGGGCGCGCTCGAGATCGTGCTCGACGACGGCACCCACAAGCGCATCGGCATCACCCGCGCGCACCTCGAGGAGGATGCGGGCAAGTCGCTGCACGAGGGCCTGGGGCGCTACTCGGCGCTCGACCTGAACCGCGCCGGCACCCCGCTCCTGGAGATCGTATCGGAGCCCGACCTGCGCTCGGCCAAGGAGGCCGTCGCCTATCTCAAGAAGGTGCACACTCTGGTGCGTTACCTCGAGATCTGCGACGGCAACATGCAGGAGGGCTCGTTCCGCTGCGACGCCAATGTCTCGGTGCGGCGCCTCGGGGCCGCGCAGTTCGGCACTCGGGCGGAGATCAAGAACCTCAATTCCTTCCGCTTCGTGGAGAAGGCGATCAACTACGAAGTGGCCCGCCAGGTCGATCTCATCGAATCGGGGGGCAAGGTCGTGCAGGAGACACGCCTCTACGATCCCGACAAGGGCGAGACACGCTCGATGCGCTCGAAGGAGGAGGCGAACGACTATCGCTACTTCCCGGATCCGGATCTGCTGCCCGTCGCCGTGAGCGAGTCACTGATCGAGCAGGTGCGCCTGAGCCTGCCGGAGCTCCCCGATGAGAAGGCGGCTCGCTTCGCCTCGCAGTACGGGCTGTCCGCGTACGATGCCGGTGTGCTGACCGCGAGCCGCGAGCTGGCCGCCTACTACGAGGCTGTGGCCCAGCAGGTGCCGTCGGAGCCGAAGCTTGCCGCCAACTGGGTGATGGGCGAGCTCGCCGCGGCGCTGAATCGCGACAATCTCGAGGTCAGCCACAGCCGGCTGTCCGCCGAGGGTCTCGGCGGCCTCATCCGGCGGATCGCCGATGGGACGATCTCCGGCAAGATCGCCAAGGAGGTGTTCGAGGCGATGTGGGAGAGCGGTCAGGCAGCCGATGCGATCATCGACGCGAAGGGCCTCAAGCAGATCACCGACACCGGGGCCATCGAGCGCGCGATCGACGAGGTCATGGCCAGGAATCCGGGCCAGCTCAGGGATTACCGCGCGGGCAAGGACAAGCTGTTCGGCTTCTTCGTCGGTCAGGTCATGAAGGCGACCCAGGGCAAGGCGAATCCCGCACAGCTCAACGAGCTGCTCAAGAAGAAGCTCGCCGGACCCTGATCGCATCCACCGCGGCTCGACCGGCGGGTTGTTTTGGGGCCCTTCGTGCCCCATTGTGGCGCCATGAGCCTCGAGACTCCGGCACCGGATCTGGTGCGTCGCTTCATCGTCGAGAACCGACCCGTGCGGGGCCACTGGGTACGCATCGCCGCCGCTTGGCGTGCGCTGCGGGAGCACCAGCACCATCCCGCGCCGGTGCGCGAGCTGCTGGGTCAGGCCGTCAGCGCCTCGGTGCTGCTCGCCTCCACGCTCAAATTTCGCGGCACCCTGACGCTGCAGCTGCACGGGGATGGGGCCGCGCGCATGCTGGTCGCCCAATGCACGCACGACTTTGGCGTCAGGGCGCTCGTGCGCCTGGGGGAGGGGCTGCCCGAGCTGCCGGAGACGGGTGTCGAGGCCGGCTCCGGGCTGACGCCGGAGCTCTTTCGACGCCTGGTCGGCGCCGAGGGCCGCATCGTGGTCACGATCGAGGCCGCCGAGCGCGGGCAGCGCTATCAGGGCATCGTGCCGCTCGCGGGCCGCTCGCTCGCGGAGTGCCTGGAGACCTATTTCGCCTCCTCCGAGCAGCTGCCGACGCGGGTGCGTCTTGCGGCGAACGATACGCATGCCGCCGGTGTCCTCATCCAGAAACTCCCGGAGAGCGCCGCTCACCAGCCCGCCGAAGGGATCGACTCGGCCTGGGCCGAGGCACAGCGTGGGATGGTCTCCGTCGACCGCCTCGAGCTGCTGAGCGCGCCCATCGAGGAGGTCCTCGCCCGGAACTTCGGCGGACGCGACCTGCGGCTCTTCAGGGGCGATCCGGTGCGCTTCGAGTGCCGGTGTGACCCGCAGCGGGTGGTGGGTCTGTTGAAGGCTCTCGGGCCCGAGGAGGTTCGCGACGTGCTGAACGAGCAAGGCTCGGTGACGGTCACGTGCGACTTCTGCAATCGCCCCTATCGCTTCGATGCCGTCGATGTGGAACGGCTCTTCGTAACTGGAGCCGCACCCGGCGCGTCCCCATCCGTGCACTAAGGCGCGAGCTAATAGCTCTTAAAAATCAACGAATTGTCCGCCGCGAACGCTAGCTTAGTGGCGCGCGTGGGCAAAGTCGCCCCGTGTGCCGCTGCCCATCTCCTCGAGGTACGCCGGGCCGCCGAGCCCCCGCATCTGGCCCAGGATCCACTCCACGCGCGAGTCCACATAGGCAGACGGAAGCTCGACGTGCATGAGATGGGGATTGGGCAGGACGGCGGCGAGCAGTGCGCTTTCCGGCTGCGTCAGGCGCGCGGCCGGATGATGAAAGAAGTGGCGTGAGGCTGCCTCGACACCATAGACCCCGTGGCCGAACTCCGCGACGTTCAGATACACCTCGAGGATGCGCTCCTTCGGCCACAGCAGCTCGATCAGCACCGTGAAATACGCCTCGAGCCCCTTGCGCACGTACGTGCGCCCCGACCACAGGAACAGGTTCTTGGCGACCTGCTGCGAGATGGTGCTGGCGCCGCGCACGCGGTGACCGTGCGCATTGGCGCGCACCGCCTCACGGATCGACTTCACATCGAAGCCCGTGTGAAACGGGAACTGCTGATCCTCGGAGGCGATGACCGCAAGCGCCGCGCTCGCCGAGATCTGCTCAAGATCCACCCACTCGTATTGCGTGCGGTAGTTGCGCTCGTGGGACTGCCACGCATCGAAGGCAGCGCGCAGCATGAAGGCGCTGGTGGGCGGGTGCCACCAGCGCAGGAGCAGCACCGGAAGAGCGGTAAGCGCAGCGCCGGCGAGCAGCGTCAGCGCAAGCCACCTGAGGAGCCTACGCACCATCGGCGCGGCGCGCGGACACGATGATCACGTCCTCGAGGGGCGCGTCGTCGTAGCCCTTGCGCCGACCGGTCGGCACCTTGGCAATCTTGTCGATCACCTCCATGCCCTCGGTGACCCGGCCGAACACCGCGTAGCCGTACTGTGCCGGCCCGCGATGATCGAGGAAATCGTTGTCCTTCAGATTCACGAAGAACTGCGAGGTCGCGCTGTTGACATCGTTGGTGCGTGCCATCGACAGCGTCCCGCGCAGGTTCTTCAGGCCGTTGTGGGCCTCGTTCTTCACCGGAGTGCGGGTCTGCTTCTGGCGCATGTCGGCGGTGAGCCCGCCGCCTTGGATGACGAAGCCCGGCACGACCCGATGGAATACCGTGCCATCGAAGAACTCCTCGTCCACGTAGCGCAGGAAGTTCTCGACCGTCTGCGGCGCCTCCTGCGGATACAGCTCGATCGTGAAGTCGCCGAGAGAGGTCTGGAACCGTACCATGATCGTTATCCTCGTGAAGGTGAGCTCCAGCAGGCCTCGGTCATGCGCTCGTGGCCCGCGAGATCGCGGTGCGAGCGTACGTGAGTGAAGCCGCGCGCCACAAGCGCGCGTGCCACCGCATCCGCCTGCGTGGCGCCGTGCTCGAGCAGCAGCCAGCCGCCGCGGCGCAGATGCTCCGGTGCCCCGTGCACGATCGCGGCGAGGGCTGCCAGCGCGTCCGCGCCGGGGGAGAGTGCCAGGAGCGGCTCGTGCCCGAGCTCCGGCGCGCGCAGCGCCGGATCGTCCGCGGCGATGTAAGGCGGATTGCTCACGATCAGGTCGAAGTCGCGACCGTCCAAGGGCGCGAGCCAGCTGCCCGCGAGGAACTCGACATTGTCAGCCCCGAGCACCGCCGCGTTGCGCCGCGCGCACTCGAGTGCCTCGGCCGAGACATCGGTGGCGAGGATGTGCCAGGCGGGCCGCTCGCTTGCCAGCGCGAGAGCCACGGCGCCCGAGCCCGTGCCGAGATCGGCGACCGCGGCAACCGCGTGAGGACCCAGCGCTAGCGCGCGCTCGACGAGCAGCTCCGTCTCGGGCCGCGGTACCAGCACCGCGCGGGTCACGGCGAGCCGCAGGCTCCAGAAATCCTTGCAGCCGACGATGTAGGCGAGCGGCTCCCCGGCGGCGCGCCGTGCGATGAGTGCGCCGTAGCGCTCGACCTCGGCGGGCTCGCGGACTTCCTCGGGGTGCGACTTCACCCGCTCGCGCCGCGTGCCGAGGCAATGCGCGAGCAGCAGCTCGGCGTCGAGTCGCGCTGTCGCGCTGCTCGCGCCGAGTCGACTCGTCGCCTCCGCGAGGAGAGTAGCTGTCGTGGGATCCTGCGCCATACCTTAATATTCGCGAATGTCGCGGGCTTTGTATCCTCCTCTGCGCCCTCAGTCGGTCGGGGAGGTCCTCGATTCGGGCTTTGCGATCTTCCATCGGACGGTGCTGCGCTGCTTGCCCTATGCGCTCATCGCCGTGATCGCCCCGCAGCTCACCCGCCTGCACGATATCGCCGTCGGACATTCGGTGCGCCGGTTCGGCGGCAGTGATGCGCTGTGGTGGGTCTACTTCGTGCTGGGTGCCGTGCTCTCACTGCTGTTCTGGAGCGCCCTGCTGATCCGGCAGAGGGCTCTTGCCGCCGCCGTGCCGAGCGGGGTGGCCGCCGAGCTGGGCACGGCGCTGCGACGCCTGCTGCCGCTCGCCGCGCTCGTCGCCTGCCTTGCGCTCGTGGTCGCCGTGGCGACGGCGCTGCTGGTCATTCCGGGGCTCTATCTGCTCTTGTCGCTCGCGTTTGCCGCACCTGCGCTGCTCCTCGACGGCAAGGGGCCGATCGCTGCGCTCATCTACAGCAACGCCCTCGTTTACCGCCACTGGTGGCGCACGCTCCTGATCCTCCTCGTGGGACTCGCCGTCCTGTCGGCCCTGTATGGGGTCGTGTTCGTGGTGATCGGCATCGTGTTTGCGCTGCGCGGCACCCCCGATCTCGCGGTCGTCGCGGCAGTCACCACGGCGACGGGCATCATCCTGGGCGCGGCACTGGCGCCGTTCCTGTTCGCTCTCATGCTGGCCTCGTACGGCGAGCTGCGTGTCCGGCGCGAGGGGCTGGACCTCGAGCGCCGCGTCGCCGCACTCGGGAGCTGAAGCGCGCATGCGACGGATCTGTCTTGCCCTGGTGCTCGTCCTGGCCACGGCGCCGGCTATCGCCGGCGATCCGCTGCCCGCCGCGCTCGATGCCTGCCGCGCACGGCTCGACCCCGAGCTCGATGTGGGCTATGCGCGGATCGCCGCCCGCTGTCCGGATCTCGCGCGGCAGCTCGCCGCGGATGGCGCCGCGCGCTGGCTGCCGCAGGGCTGGCAGGACGCGAACAACGATCTCTCCGCCGGCAGCCTCGAGGAGCTGCGGACACTCATCGTCCGCGAGCGCGACGTGCGCCAGCAGCGCCCCGAGCCGCGTGTGCAGCGCCTGCACCAGGTACTCGATGAGCTCGGCGCTTCCGGGCAGGCGCGCAGCGGACTGTGGGCGCGCTTCTCGGCATGGCTGCGCCAGGTGCTCGCGCCGGAGCCCGATCCGGACGATCCCGGGTTTCTCGGGCGTCTCCTGAACCGGATCGCCTTCAGGGAGCGCGTGGTCGAATTCATTGCCTACGCGGCACTCGTGAGCGTCACCGCGTACGCCGGCTTTATTGCCTGGCAGGAGCTGCGAGCGGCGGGCGCCGCGCGGCGCCGCGCGCGCGCCTCCTCGGGCGAGCCCTCTTTCGCGCCCGAGCGCGGCGAGCGGGTGACGCTTCGCCAAGTCGAGCGTGCAACCCTCGAGCAGCGTCCGCGCCTGCTGCTCGCGCTGGTTCTCGATGAGCTGTCGCGCCATCGGCGCTTGCCGCCGGCGCGAGCGCTCACGACACGCGAGCTCGTGCGGGCCGCGGAGCTTGCCGAGCCTGCCGACGGCGAGCGGCTGCGCGCGCTCGCGACAGCAGCCGAGGATGTGCGCTTCGCCCCCACCCCCGTGCCCGAGCCGCGCCTGCGGGCGAGCCTGGCCGCCGGTCGCGAGCTGCTGGAGCGCCTCGCCTCGCCTGGCGCACGCGCGGCCGGAGGCACTCCAGCGTGAGGGAGCGCCTCGTGACACTCGGCCTGGCTCTCGGGGCGCTCGCCTTGTTCGTAGCGATGTTCCTGCACGGCGATGCGGACGTGGCCGGCGTCCGGGATGTGCCGCGCCCGACGACCACGGAGCACCGCGGCAACGGATACTTCGCCGCCGCAACCTGGCTCGCGGCGGAGCGGGTCCGCGTGCTGACGCTGCGGGAGCACTTCGGCGAGCTCGCCGAGCGAACCGACATGCTCCCCAGGGGTAACCTGCTGATCGTGACCCTGCCGGCGGTCACCGGGTTCAAGACGGAGGAGTTCCTGCCGCTCGATCGGTGGGTGCGCGCCGGCAACACGCTGTTCGTCCTCGCCGCGCTCGCCGATCATCCGGACTGGGCGCTCGGCCGCGCTGGACTGGTGCCCGGCGAGCTCAATCTGCTCACGGGGCTCGAGTTCGAGAGCGTGCGCTCCCGTGAGAACCGGGCGCACCCGCAGCAGGGGCGATCCGCAGCGCGCGGCGCAGCTCTCAGCGAGGATTTCAAGGCGTTCGTCGAGCCGCAGCGCTCGGCACTCGCCGCCAACCGCGCGCACGCCTACTTCCTGGACGTGCGCGAGGCCATCGCGCTGTCGGACTATGCGCACCAGCCGTGGGCGCTGCGTGTGCCCTACGAGGGGTTCGCCCTCGAGCTCGGCCACGTACGCGACGACGGCTCGGGGGCGTTGTGGACGCGGGCTCTTGGCGCCGGGCGCATCATCGTGAGCGGTTTCGGGACGCTGTTCACCAACCGCGCGCTGCCGCTCGGGGACAACGCGCGGTTGCTCGCCAACATCATCGCGGCCGATGTCGCCCCGGGCGGGGCGGTGATCTTCGATGATGCGCACCAGGGGATCCGCGCCGCCTATGATCCTGCGAAGTTCTATCGCGACCGCCGCCTGCATGCGACCCTGGCGATTGCGCTCGGACTGTGGCTCGCCTGGGTGCTCGGCTCCACGCGCCTGCGCCTGCCCGTGCAGCGCATCGCTGCGCCGCGCGAGGCCGATCTGGTGCGTGCCACGGGCGGCTTCCTGGCGCGCGTGCTGCCCAATCCGGTCGCGGCGCACCGCATGATCGACAATCTGCTCGTGCGTCTCGCACCCCGAGGCGGCTGGGACTATCTGCGCCGCCACCCGCGGCTCGACGCCGACGATCTCGAGCAGCTGCAGCGCTGGTACGCTGCAGCGCAGGCGAAGCGGCGCGTGCCGCTCAAGCCGCTGCACGATCTCATCGTCCGCATCGACAGGCACACCTCATGAGCTCGTCCCTGCAGCAACTTCATGCGCTCATCGACCGCGAGCTGTCGCGGGTGGTGGTCGGCGCCGCGGATGCCATCCGCGCGGTCACCATCGCACTCGCGGCGCGCGGCCATGTGCTCGTGCAGGGCGTGCCAGGCCTCGGCAAGACCCTGCTCGCGAAATCGCTGGCGCGGGTTCTGGGCGGCGAGTTCAAGCGCATCCAGGGCACCGCCGATCTCATGCCGAGCGACATCACCGGGGTGCACATCTTCGATGAGGCACGGCGGGAGTTCGTGTTCCGGCCGGGTCCGGTGTTCGCCGATGTGGTGCTGGTGGATGAGATCAACCGTGCCGGCCCCAAGACGCAGTCCGCGCTGCTCGAGGCCATGGAGGAGCGCCAGGTGAGCGTCGAGCGCGAAGCCTTCGCGCTGCCGCCGGACTTCCTGGTGCTCGCCACGCAGAATCCGCGCGAGTTCGAGGGCACCTATCCGCTGCCCGAGTCGCAGCTCGATCGGTTCATGCTGCGCATCGACATGGCCTACCCGGCGCGCGATGCGGAGACCGAGGTGCTCAATCGCTATGGCGCGCGGATCACGAGTCCCGCCACCGAGGCGATTGCCGCGCTCGCAACCCTCGAGCATGCGCTGCTCGCCGCGGCACGCGCCGAGGCCGAGCGCATCCACGCCGCCGAGGCCCTGACCGGCTACGTGCTCGATCTGGCGCGCGCCTCGCGCGAGCACTCCCGCATCTCGCTGGGCCTCTCGACCCGTGGTGCGCTCTCGCTCATCAAGGCGGCGCGCATTGCCGCGGGCATGCGGGGCGGTCAATTCGTCACTCCCGATGATGTGAAGGAAGTCGCCGTCTGGGTCATGGCCCACCGTCTGATCCCCACGGCCGAGGCGGCCCTCGAGGGTGTGACCGACCTCGATCTCGTGCGCGCGCTGCTCGCCGATACGCCGGTGCCGCGCTAGAGGCCTGACGGTGCATCTGGCACAGCGCTCCTATCTGCTGCTGGTGCTCACCGCAGTGCTCGCCGTCACGGGGCTGTGGTCGACGGCGCCGGCGCTCGCCGGACTGTGGCGCTGGCCCGCGGCGTTGCTGCTCGCCGGCGCTGCGCTTGAGAGCTTGTGGGTGCGGCGCGCGGCGCTCGCGATCGATGTGGGGATTGAGGGGAGGGTATTCCTTGGCCGGCCGCTGACCGCGGCTTTCACGTTCCGCAACGGTGGAATGCGGACGCTCACGCTCGAGTACGCCCCGGCCGTACCGATGGGCTTCGAGGGTCCGCGGGCGACCCGCCTACTGAGGGCCGCGCCTGCGAGCACCGTGACCGATGAGGTGACACTGCTGCCAGTGCGCCTGGGCGCCCAGAGCTGGCCGGCGGTACCGGCCCGGATGCTGGGACGCTTCGGCCTGATCTGGTGGTCGCGGGAGGAGCGCTTGTCCCGTCGCGTGCTCGTTGCGCCGGACACGGTGCGCATGCGGCGGACGCAGGCCCAGGGCGCCGCGGCGGGCACGCGCGCGCGGCGCTCGGTCGGCGCGGGCTCGGAGCTGTATCAGCTGCGCGACTACGTGCGTGGCGATCCGCTCGCGCGCATCGACTGGAAGGCGACCTCGCGCGCGGCGCGGCTCGTGAGCCGCGAGCTGAGCGAGGACCAGCATGTCGACGTGCTGCTCGCGATCGACGCCGGGCGCTCGAGCCGCGTGCGCGCCGGCCGCCTCGATCGCCTCGGCCTGTACGCGAACATTGCGGCACGCTTCGCTCAGGAGGCGACTCCGAGCGATGACCGCATCGGGCTCATGGTCTACAGCGATCGCCCGCTGGTCGTGGTTCCACCCCAGCGCGGACTTGCGGCCGTGATGCGCGTGCGGCGCGCCCTGGAGGGCCTCGCCGCGCAGCCGGCGGAATCCGAGCCGCTCGCGGCCGCCACCCGGATTCGCGCGCTGCTCAGGCACCGCAGTCTCGTCGTGCTGCTCACGGATCTGGAGGATGCGACCGCGGCGGAATCCCTGGCACAGGCGGTGCGGATGCTGTCGCCGCCGCATCTCACGCTCGTCGCGGGTGTGCACAGCGCCGAGCTCGGGGCGCTCGCCCGCACACCTGCCCGCAGCTGGCGCGATGCCTGGGTGGCGCTCGCGGCCAGCGAGCGCGAGAGCCGTGCCGCGAGCCTGCGGGCGCTGCTCCGGCGGCTCGGCGCCCCGGTGGTTGCGGCCCGCGAGGAGCTGCTCGAGGCTGCAGTGCTGAGCGAATACGAGTCATTGCGCCGCGCCCACCGCATCTGACCGGTGCGCCACGCCTTTAGGTAACATCCCGTCACGGAGAGACACGTGCATCTGCTGCTCATCGAAGACGACCAGGAGGCCGCGCAGTTCCTCCTCAAGGGCCTGCGCGAGAGCGGCTATTCCGTCGACCATGCCGCCGACGGCCGCGACGGGCTGTTCCAGGCCACCGAGGGCAAGTTCGATCTGATCATCACCGACCGTATGCTGCCGCACATGGACGGCCTCACGCTGGTGAAGTTCCTGCGCGAGCAGGGCGTGCGCACGCCGGTGCTGGTGCTGAGCGCGCTCGGCACCGTCGATGACCGGGTGATCGGACTCAAGGCGGGCGGGGACGACTACCTCACCAAGCCGTTCGCGTTCTCGGAGCTGCTGGCGCGGGTCGAGGCGCTGCTGCGAAGGAGCGCGGCGGCCGGCAGCGATGCGCCACCCACGCGCCTCAAGGTGGCCGATCTCGAGATGGACCTGCTCAGCCGGCGCATCACGCGCGACGGGCGCGACATCGAGCTCACCGCGCGCGAGTTCAAGCTGCTCGAGTTCCTGATGCGGCACGCCGGCCAGGTCGTGACCCGCACGATGCTGCTCGAGGGGGTATGGGATCTGCAGTTCGACCCGCAGACCAATCTGATCGACGTGCACATGAGCCGCCTGCGCCAGGCGGTGGATCGCGGCTTTGCCAAGGCGCTCATCCACACCGTCCGCGGCGCGGGCTATGTGATTCGGGATGAAGATAAGTCCGCTTAAGACCTCCGCGTTCCGCCTCGCGCTCGGCTATGGCGTGATCTTCACCCTGGGCGTGAGCGCGCTGCTCGGCACGATCTATCTCCTCACTGAGACGGTGATCGCCAACGACCTCGATGCGGTCATGGCCGCGGAGCTCGAAGGGCTTACCGACGAATACAGCCGGGGGGGATTGTCGGCGCTGCAAGGCGAGCTGGTCTCCCGAGCCGACAGCTGGGGTCGCACCGGTACGGTGTACCTGCTGGTGGATGCCAATCTGGCCAAGGAGGGCGGCAATCTCACGAGCTGGCCGTTCAATGGCATTCCGAAGGACAACTGGGCGCGCTTCTATCTCGAGGCAAACCAGAACGGCCAGACCGTGCTGCATCCGGTACGTGCCATGCTGAGTCTGCTGCCCGATGGCCACCGGCTGATCGTGGGCATCGACGAGAACCAGCGGCTGCGGTTCTCGCGCACCTTCCGCACCGCGACGCTCTGGGGCATCGGACTCACGGCGCTCGGGGGGGTGCTCGCCGGCAACTGGCTGAGCCGCCGGCTCACCCGCCGCGTGCAGAGCGTTGCCGCCACCTGCGATGCGATCGTGGGCGGGGATCTGTCGAAGCGACTCGCCGTGACCGGATCGAACGATGAGTTCGATGCGCTCGCCGCTGCGGTCAATCATATGGTGGACCGGCTCGATGAGAAGACTCAGCTGCTGCGGGCGACCTTCGACAGCGCGGCGCACGACCTGCGGGCTCCCTTGTATCGGCTGCGCGGCCGCCTCGAGGATGCCGCGCGCTCTCCGGCGGCGGATGCATCGGTGAGGTCTGGCATCGAGGCCGCGCTCGCCGACTTGGATCACGTGCAACGCACCCTCGCGACGCTGCTGCAGATCGCGCAGGCCGAGTCGGGCCTCTCGGAGGTGCAGAACACCCCCGTCGACTTGAGCGAGCTGGCCGCAGACATGGGCGAGCTGTACGAGCCCGCGGCCCGCGAGCGGCAGCTGACCTTGAGCGTCCAGGCAGACGATGCGTGCGCGGTGCAGGGCAATCGGCAGCTGCTCGCGCAGGCGGTCGCCAATCTGGTCGAGAACTCCCTGAAGTATGTCCCGGCGGGCGGCCACATCGACGTGCAGGCGGTGCGACGCGGTGATCGCTCGCAGCTGGTCGTGGCCGACAATGGACCGGGGATTCCGGAGAGCGAGCGCTCGCATGTGCTGCAGCCGTTCGTGCGCCTGCCGGCGGCCGCCGCGGCCTCGGGTACGGGGCTGGGTCTATCGCTGGTTGCGGCAATCGCGCGGCTGCATCACGCGCAGCTCGCGCTCGAGGATAACGCGCCGGGATTGCGGGTGGTCATGAGCTTCCAGCCCGCCTGAGAGGACCTCAACGTGACTGCGGGCTGGTGACCGGCTTCATCAGGCGTTTCGGCTGCATGCAGCCCTTCACGAAGGTCTCACGCGCGGCGCCCTGCAGCTTCTGCTTGTCCGCCTGAGCGTTGCACTGCCGCATGCGCTCCTGGACCGCGTGCGTGAGCGGAGTTGTGGGGACCGCCTCAAGGGGCGGATGCGCCTGCACGGGCACGGGCTTGACCGCGGTGGCCTCGTCCGCCGAGCGCGCACTCAGTGCTGCTATGCCGAAGGCCGCGCATGCGGCGACCAGCAGCGTCGAATGAAGGGGAGATGAGACTTTCACGAGCGTGGGCATTACAGCGGGATCGGGTTCAGCGCGTTGTAAAAAAAGGTGCACGCGGCGAGCCCGTTCGGGCCCGCCGCGTGCTCCGGCGTCAGCTTCAACCGGTGCTCTTGCCCGCCTTGCAGTCCTTCATGAAGGACTTGCGGTCGGCACCCTTGAGGTGCTTGTTGTTCGCCTGCTTCATGCAGGCGGAGGCCACTTTCGAGGTCTTGGTCGACTTCGAAGGCGCGGCCTTGGCAGGCGCCGCAGTGTCCGGAGCCGAGCTCGAGGCGCTCGGAGTGCTCGGGGGCGGGGTCGCGCCCGGAGCGGTGCCCGCAGGCTGCGCCGCGAAGGCGGCACTCGTGCCGAGCAGGGTTGTGAGAGCGAGGGCAGAGAGAAGTTTCATGGCTGTCACCTGAGGGAGTGTCTGGGTTGGTGCTGCATATCGCAGCTGGGGCACACGTTAGCGGGGGCACCCTCTCGCACCACTTACGCCGGCATTAAGAATACGTAAGGCGCCGTTGAGCACTCGTTCAGGCAGCGGCGGCTGCTTCAGAGCGGCCCGTGATGGCTGCGGCTGCGCCCGAACAGCCAGCCCGTGAGCAGGGCCACCATGAACAGCCAGTAGCCGCCGCCGATCGCGAGCCTCGACCACAGCGGAAACTCGGGGTCCGGTGAGACATAACCTTCGATCAGGCCGCAGCCGACGAGGAGCAGTACGCAGGCAAACAAGAGCTTGCCGGAGGCGGCGGCGGCGATGCGGAACGACTCGGCGCGTGTGGCCGCGCCAGGCCGGATCAGTGCCTCACCGACCGCCGCGCCGGCGGCCCCGGACAGGCACATGACGGACAGCTCGACGCAACCGTGCGGCACCATGAACGCGAGCAGGCGGCCGGCGAGTTGATGCTGGCCGGTGAACGCGAGCACGGCGCCGAGCATCAGGCCGTTGAGCGCCACAATATAGAAGGTGCCCAGGCCGAAGAGAAAGCCGGCACAGAACGCGAACAGGCTGACGACGATATTGTTGGTGAAGATCTGCGCCGACAGCACCGAGGAGGGGACGATGTTGAGCAGGCCCTCGGTCCACAACTCGCCGCGCTCCACCGTGGCGATGAGATCCGGGGATGCGAAGAGCCCGATGAGATCCGGGTAGGTGTGTACCATCCAGAAGCCGCTGCCGACGGCGACCGCCATGAGCGCCGTCACCCAGGCAATGTGCGTGCGCAGCTGCCACACGACGCTCGGGATCTGCTCGCGAAACAGGCTGAGGAGCGCGTAGCCGGGGTGGCTCGCGCCGCGATGCACGACCGCGTGCGCCTGCGCGTAGGCGGCCTCCAGGTACTCGCACGTTCGACTGTCGGGGATCAGCCGCCGCGCGGCGGCGAGATCGCGGGCGAGCAGACGATAGTCCTCCACGGCCGTCAGCGCCTCCTCGACCGTCGCCGCACGCCCGAAGGCCAGCTTGCGCGCGCGCGCCACGGCCGCCTGCCACAGCCCGGTGCGCCGGAGCAACGCGTTCGCCAGCACCTGGTCGTGGCGTCGCACCATCAGGACGCCGCACCCTGACCCACTCGTGCCAGTGCCCGGCGCAGGCTCGAGTCGTCCTGCGAGGCCGGATCGCTCGAGAAGCCCGCTGCGCCACGGCCGAGCAGTGCGCGCGCGAGAGGCTGCCGCGCCTGCGGCAGCAGCTCAGCCCAGCGCTCGTTCAATTCGGCCGCGAGCTCGCGAGCCATGCCGTCCTCGAGCTCTCCCACCGGCGACGGCAGCGGCGGCGGCGGCATCCGATCCTGCACCAGGAGGGTGCCGGCCGCGAGATCCCCGACGCGGGCGTGCCTGCGGTTGAGCATCGCGGTCGCGAGTCCCACGCTGTAGAGCAGCGGAAAGCTGTCGATGATGCGAAACACGTTACGCGCCAGCAGCACCCCGGGTGACGGCGTGCCGCCCTCACGCGTGACGATGCGTATCCCGGCCAGGCGCTTGCCGGGCGTACGGCCGTGCATGGCCACCTCGAGGACGCAATGATAAAGAAGGAAGATTGCGATCGCCGGGGCGAGCACGGCGAGGAACCACTGCTCATCGACGTTGGCGGGAGCGGCAAGCTGCAGGCGCCGGTGATAGATCGTCGCGGCGGCGGTGTACCAGGCGAGTGCGGCGAGCGAGCGGATCAGCCAATCGAGCAGAAAGGCGAGTGCGCGCGAGCCCGGGCCGGCGACCCGCAGCCGCAGGTCCACCCCAGTGGCGCTGTCGATGATCAGCTCCTCGCTTACGCCTGCTCCTCGGCGGCGAGCTGCTCCGCCTGGTACTCCTGCTGGAGTGCGGCGATGAGCTCGTCGAGTCCGCCATCCATGATATCGGCGAGCTTGTACAGTGTCAGGTTGATGCGGTGGTCGGTGACGCGCCCCTGCGGAAAGTTGTAAGTGCGGATGCGCTCGGAGCGGTCGCCGCTGCCGACCTGCAGGCGCCGTGACTGCGCCTGAGCGCTCTGCTGCTTCTCCTGCTCCGCCGCGAGCAGCCGGGCCGCCAGCAGCGCCATGGCACGCGAGCGATTCTTGTGCTGTGAGCGCTCGTCCTGGCACTCGACCACGATGCCGCTCGGCAGGTGGGTGATGCGCACGGCCGAGTCGGTCTTGTTGACGTGCTGTCCTCCGGCACCCGAGGCCCGAAACGTGTCGATGCGCAGCTCCGCGGGATTGAGCTCGATCTCCTCGACCTCATCGAGCTCGGGCAGGATCGCCACGGTGCACGCCGACGTGTGGATGCGGCCCTGCGCCTCGGTCGCGGGCACGCGCTGCACCCGGTGCGTGCCTGACTCGAACTTGAAGCGCGTGAAGGCATTCTTGCCGGCAATGCGGGTGATGACTTCCTTGTAGCCGCCGTGCTCGCCGGGACTCTCGCTCATGATCTCGACCGCGAAGCCGAGCCGCTCGGCGTAGCGCGCATACATGCGCAGCAGATCTCCGGCGAAGATCGCCGCTTCATCGCCCCCCGTGCCTGCGCGAATCTCCAGAAACACGTTCTTCTCATCGCGCGGATCCTTGGGCACGAGCAATTGCCGCAGCTCGGCCTCGGCGGCATCGAGCGCACTTTGAACGCGCACGACCTCCTCCTCCCCGAGCGAGCGCATGGAGGCGTCGGCATCGCTGCGCATGTCCTGCGCCGCGGCCAGGTCCCGCTCGAGACCGCGATACGCACGGTAGCGCTCGGCGAGTGGCTCGAGCCGGGCGTACTCCATCGACAGATTCCGGAACTGGGCTGACCCGCCGGCTGTCTCAGGAGCGGCAAGCAGGCGCCCGACCTCCTCGAACCGATCGATGGTCTTGTCCAGGCGTTGGCGAATGGTGTCCTTCATGCGGGCGCGCATTCTAGCGAGATTGCCTTGCCCTACGAAAATTGCTCTATAGTGACCCTATGATCCCGCGAGCTTCCCTGACCGCCGGTGCGCTTGCGCTGGTGGTGACTGTCGGCGGCTGTGCCAGCGCGCCGCCGCCGCCACCCGAGGTGCACTCGGCCGACGATGCGAGCGCACAGACACTCATCGCGGAGATGGCGCTCGAGCGCGGCGACTGTCGCGCTGCCGCGGAGGGCTATGCGGCCGCCGCGAGCCATGGCACGGCTGCACTCGCACGGCGCGCGAGCGAAGTTGGGCTCGCCTGCCAGAACCTTCCCGCGGCGTGGCAGTCCGTCGAGCGTTGGCGCGCGGTCGCACCGGAGGACCGCAGCGCCGCCATCGTCTACGCGACCGTTGCCTTGAAGCTCTACCGGATTCCCGAGGCGCGCGAGGCGCTGACGCCGGTGTTCAAGAGCGCCGGCGCGGTGACCGAAGCCGACCTGGTCGCAGTCATCGAGCTGCTGAGCCAGGAGACCGACGCGACCGCGGCGCTTGCCGCGGTCGATGCGCTCGCCTCGAGCAACGCATCACCGACAATGCTCATCGCGCTCGGGAACGTCGCGCTGCAGGCCTACGACTTCGAGCGCGCGGAGCGCCGCGCGCGTGATGCGCTGGCCCGCGATGCCAACTCGGCCATGGCGTATCGCCTGCTCGCGCGGGTTCGCATTCTGCAGGGTGACGCCGATGGTGCCCTCGCCGCCGCGCGCGAGGTCGCGCGGCTCGATGCCACGGGCGGGGCATTCGCGCTCGCCGATGCGCTGGCGGAGCTCGATCGGCCCGACGAGGCTCGTCGGGAGCTCGATCGGTTGCGCACCGCCACGGGCGATGGCGACGAGGTCGACCGGCGTCTCGCATTGCTCGCATTCCAGAGCGGCGACATGGCCGAGGCACGGCGGCGCTTCACCGAGCTCATCGAGCGCGGCACCGCAAACGATGCGGCGGTGTTCTACCTGGGCGACATTGCCGCGCGAACCGGCGACAAGGACGCGGCGCTCGCCGCCTATCGACAGCTCGTCAACTCCTCGATGGCTGTGGAGGCACGCACGCGCGCCGCGGGCCTCCTGCTCGAGCGCGACGACCGCCGCGCCGCCTTTGCATTGCTCGACAATTACGCCACCCAGCACCCCGAGAGCAGCTTCGATCTGACGCTCGCGAAGGCGCATCTACTCGCCGATCACGGTGACGCCGACGGCGGACTCACGCTGCTCACCGCCGCGCTCGAGCGCTACCCGAGCCATCCCACGATCGAGTACGAGTGCGCGACGCTGCTCGAGCGCGCGGGGCGCCTGCGCGAGTCGGTGCAGAGTTTCGAGCGGCTGCTCGCCGCGCGCCCGAACGATCCGACGCTGCAGAACGCGCTCGGCTACACGCTGGCGGATCATGGACAGCAGCTCTCGCGCGCCGAAGGGCTGATCCGCAAGGCGCTGGCTGCAACCCCGGACAGCCCGGCGGTCCTCGACAGCTTCGGCTGGGTACGGTTGCGGCGCGGTGACGCTCGCGGTGCCGTGCCGACGCTGCAGCGCGCCTATCGCATCGGTCACGACGCCGAGATCGCGGCTCACTGGGGCGAGGCGCTGTGGTCGAGTGGCGCTCAGGACCAGGCGCGCAAGGTATGGGCGGCCGCGCTCGCGCGCGAGCCCGATTCGGATGCGTTGAAGGCGACGGTGCACCGCCTGGCACCGGCCGAGCATCCCTAAGATGTGCCGCGCCGCGGCGGTCCTCATCGCTGCGCTCCTGCTCATCACGGCCTGCGCCACGACGCCGCCGCGGGCGCTGTCGCTGCAACCCTGGCCCGACCGCCGTGCCGAGCTTCAGCACCTGGGTCGCTACGGGCTTTCCGGCAGAGTTGCCGTCGCCGCCGGATCCGAGGGTTTCAGCGGGCGCTTGAATTGGCAACAGCGCGGGCCCCGCACAGAGCTCGTGCTCAACGGCCCGCTCGGAGTCGGGGGCGTGCGCGTGGTGGCAGAGGGAGACTCACTCGATGTGACGAACTCGCAAGGTGCGGTCCTGGGGAGCGATGCGGCGCATGCCGAGCTGCGCGCCCGTCTCGGCTTCGAGCCGCCACTGACGAGCTTGCGCTACTGGATCCTCGGGGTTCCGGATCCGGATACGCCCTCCCAGGAGACTCTTGGCGCAGACCAGCGCTTGGCTGGCCTCACTCAGGATGGGTGGGACGTTGAGTATTCGGACTATGTCAACTCGGCCGGCGCGTGGCTGCCGCGCCGCCTGTCCCTGCGGCGCGCGGACGTGCGCGTGCGGCTGATCGTCGATGCCTGGCAAAGCTGATCCGGTGCCCCAAGCTGCCGAGACCCTCTGGCCGGCGCCGGCGAAGCTGAATCTGTTCCTGCACGTGACGGGGCGGCGGCCGGACGGGTATCACGACCTGCAGACCGTGTTCCAGCTGATCGACCTTGCCGACACCATCGGCATCACGGTGCGCGGCGATGGCCGGATCGAGCGCACGGCCGGTCTGTCGGATGTGGCACCCGAGGCCGACCTGGCGGTGCGCGCCGCGCGCGCCTTGCAGGCGGCGAGCGGCTCCGCGCAGGGGGCGGCACTTCGGGTAGTCAAGCGCATTCCCGTGGGAGGGGGGCTCGGCGGTGGCAGCTCCGATGCGGCGACGGTCTTGCTCGCCCTGAACCACCTGTGGGGCTGCGGGCTCTCGCCGGATGAGCTTGCCGACATCGGCCTGAAGCTCGGCTCGGACGTTCCGGTATTCATCCGGGGCCGGTCAGCCTGGGGGGGCGGGCGTGGCGAGCAGCTGACCCCGGTGGAGCTGCCCGACCGGTGGTTTGTCATCATCCATCCCGGCGTCTTCGTCGCGACTGCCGAGGTGTTCCAGGCTCCTGAATTGACACGGAATTCCCCGGTCCTCACAATACGCGCCTTTTTCGAGTCGGGGGGCCACAACGACTGCGAGCCGGTGGTCCGCCGGCGCTTCCCCGAGGTCGCCGAGGCGATCGACTGGCTCTCGCACTACGCGCCGGCGCGGCTGACGGGAACCGGGTCGTGTGTGTTCGCATCTTGCGCAACTTCAGCCCAGGCTGAGACCCTGGCGGCGCGGGTGCCGGACCGGTGGCGGAGCTTCGTTGCCCGGGGGCTTGCGGTCTCACCCGCGCTTGCGCGCCTCGACACGCCCGCGCGACAGAGTTGACTGGCAGAATGCTCCCCTTGAGCGCTGGGGTGTCGCCAAGTGGTAAGGCAGCGGGTTTTGATCCCGCCATTCGGAGGTTCGAATCCTTCCACCCCAGCCTTGGGTTTGAGCGAAGGGGAAGATGAGTCGCCGTGAGCGATGACACGATCGCGTTGTTTGCCGGGAACGCCAACCCGGTGCTGGCGCACGACATCGCGCGGCATCTGGCCACGCCCATGGGGCGTGCCGACGTGGGCCGCTTCAGCGACGGCGAGGTGAACATCGAGCTGATCGAGAACGTGCGCGAACGCGACGTGTTCATCGTGCAGCCGACCTGTCCGCCGGTGAACGATCACCTGATGGAGCTGCTGGTGATGGTCGATGCCTGCCGACGAGCATCGGCGAAGCGGATCACCGCGGTGGTACCGTACTTCGGCTACTCGCGGCAGGACCGCCGGCCGCGGGCGACACGCTCGGCGATCACCGCCAAGCTGGTCGCGAACATGATTTCGAGCGCAGGCGTGGATCGCCTGCTGACGGTCGATCTGCACGCCGATCAGATCATGGGGTTCTTCGACATCCCCGTGGACAACGTGTACGCCTCGCCGGTGCTGCTCGGGGATGCGTGGAGGCAGGGCTACCGCGACATGATCGTGGTGTCGCCGGATGCCGGCGGCGTGGCGCGAGCGCGCGCCGTGGCAAAGCGGCTCGACGATGCGGATCTCGCGATCATCGACAAGCGGCGGCCACGGCCGAATGAGTCGAAGGTGATGAACATCATCGGCGAGGTGTCGGGCAAGACCTGCCTGCTCGTCGATGACATGGTGGATACGGCCGGCACGCTGTGCCAGGCCGCACAGGCGCTGAAGGACGAGGGCGCGGTGAAGGTCGTGGCCTACATCACCCACCCGCTGCTGTCGGGCACGGCCGTGGAGCGGATCGCCAAGTCGGCGCTCGATGAGCTGGTTGTGACCGACACGATCCCGCTCGCGGGCAAGGCGCGCGACTGCAGGCGCATCCGCCAGCTGTCGGTCGCCGGGCTGCTCGCGGAGACGATCCGCCGCATCGGCGGGGGCGAGTCGGTGAGCTCGCTGTATGTGGATTGAGCGGATGCGAACTGATTGAAGAGGGGTCCGCCCTGGTCGCGGGGCGGACTGGTTGCCAAACAAGGTCGAATCTCAAGGAGTCGATAATGCGAGTTTCATTCGTCATAGGCGCGGACTTCCGCGAGACGCAAGGCAAGGGTGCGAGCCGCCGCCTGCGTCACGAGGGCAAGGTTCCGGCCATTCTCTACGGCGGCCATCAGGAGCCGCGCACACTGGTCCTCGACCAGCAGAACCTGCTGACGATGATCGGCAACGAGAAGTTCTACTCGTCGATCGTGCAGCTGAAGGTGGGCGATCAGACGCAGGAGGCCATCATCAAGGACGTGCAGATGCATCCGGCACGCAACGTGGTCGTGCACGTCGATCTGCAGCGCGTGCTCGAGGGCGAGAAGATTCGCATCCGTCTGCCGATCCATTTCCGCAACGAGACCGTGGCCCCCGGCGTGAAACTGCAGGGCGGCATCGTCTCGCACATGCTCGCGGACGTTGAGGTCTCGTGCCTGCCGAAGGATCTGCCCGAGCATCTCGAGGTCGATCTGGCCTCGATGAATCTCAACGACACCAAGTTCCTCGCCGATATCCCGCTGCCGCAGGGCGTGGTGATCAACGACCTCGTGCACGGGAAGAACCGTCCGGTCGTCTCGATCCACGCGCCGCGTGCCGAGGAGCCGGAGGCTGTTCCGGAGGAGGCCGCCGCTGCCGCCGCCGCAGAGGGCGCGGCCGCGCCTGCCGCCGCGGGTGCTGCAGGGGCTGCGGCTCCCGCGGCTGGAGCTGCCGGTGCCGAGGGCAAGAAGGACGACAAGAAGGAAGCCGCTGCTGCGCCCGCCAAGAAGGAGGCGGCGCCGGCGAAGAAGGAAGGCGGCAAGAAGTAGCCGCCGGCAGGCATTCGCCGCGGCGGTGCTCGGCACCGTCGCGGCGACCTCGCGCTTGCCGTTGTCTCGTCATGGCCGCCACCCCGCTCAAGCTCATCGTCGGGCTCGGCAATCCGGGCAGCGACTACGCGCGTACCCGTCACAACGCGGGCTTCTGGTTCATCGATGAGCTGGCGCGGCGTCATGCCGGGACGCTGCGCCGCGAGCCTCGCCACGATGCCGAGATCGGGCGCGTGCGCATCGGCGCGGCAGAGGTGTGGCTCATGAAGCCGCAGAGCTACATGAACCTGAGCGGTACGCCCGTCGAGAGCGTCGCTCATTTCTACAAGATCGCATCCGAGGAGATCCTGGTCGCATACGACGAGCTCGACCTGCCGCCCGGTGCGGTGCGCCTGAAGTTCGGCGGCGGCACCGCCGGCCACAACGGCATACAGGATGTGATCTCGCACATCGGCGAGGCGTGCTGGCGGCTGCGCATCGGGGTCGGGCAGCCGGGTCTGCCGCGCGGGGGTGCGAGCTTCGTGCTGGGGCGTGCCCCGGCGCAGGAGGAGCAGCTGATTCGTGCGACCATCGCGGAGGCGGCCGACGTGATTCCGCTCGTGCTGACCGAGGGCGCGCAGAAGGCGATGAATCGGCTGCACAGCCGCGATTCCAAGGACGCTGACGACGCGAACACCCCGGGCGAGCCTTAAAGAATGTCCATCAAGTGCGGCATCGTCGGCCTGCCGAACGTCGGCAAGTCCACCTTATTCAATGCGCTCACGCGCGCGCAGATCGCCGCGGAGAACTACCCGTTCTGCACGATCGACCCCAACGTCGGCGTCGTCCCGGTTCCCGATCCACGCCTGCATGAGCTGGCGCTGATCGCCAAGCCCGAAAAGATCGTGCCGACGATGGTCGAGTTCGTCGACATCGCCGGTCTCGTCGCCGGAGCCGCCCAGGGCGAGGGCCTCGGCAATCAGTTCCTGGCACACATCCGCGAGGTCGATGCGATCGCGCATGTCGTGCGCTGCTTCGTGAACGACGACATCGTGCACGTATCGGGCAAGGTCGACCCGCTCGCCGACATCGAGACCATCAACACCGAGCTGGCGCTCGCCGATCTGGCGAGCGTCGAGAAGGCGCTGGATCGCGCGAGCCGGGGCGCGAAGAGCGGCGACAAGGACTCGGCTCGAAAGCGCGATCTGTTCGAGCGCGTCAAGCTGCAGCTCGACAAGGCTCAGCCCGCGCGAGCGCTCGAGCTCAGCGACGAGCAGCGTCGCGACCTCCGGGAGCTGCAGCTGCTCACCGCCAAGCCGGTGATGTACGTCGCCAACGTCGATGAGAGCGGCTTCACCAACAATCCGCGCCTGGCAGCCGTGGAGGCGCTCGCGGTACGCGAGGGCTCGCAGGTGGTGGCGGTATGCGCCGCGATCGAAGCCGAGATCGCGCAGCTCGAGGAGGAAGATCGGGTCGAGTTCCTGAAAGAGCTCAAACTCGAGGAGCCCGGGCTCAATCGCGTGATTCGCGCAGGTTACCGCCTGCTCGGGCTGCAGACGTTCTTTACCGCCGGGCCGAAGGAGGTACGCGCCTGGACCGTGCGCGCCGGCGCCACCGCGCCACAGGCGGCGGGCGTGATCCACACGGACTTCGAGCGCGGCTTCATCCGCGCCGAGGTGATCGCCTACGCGGACTACATCGCCGGCAAAGGCGAGGCGGGGGCGCGCGAGGCCGGGAAGCTCAGGCTCGAGGGCAAGGAATACGTCGTCCGCGAGGGCGATGTCATACATTTCCGCTTCAACGTTTGAACCGGCCCAGCCTCGCGTACACGACCTGCTCGAAGTCATGCAGCAGGCCAACGGCCTGCTCGTCCACGAAGGGCAGGAACTGCATCATGATCACCGCGCACCGGTCGCTGCGTGGGTCGATCCAGTAGAAGGTATTGAAGATGCCCGCCCAGGCGAGACTGCCTGCCGCGCGGCCTCCGGGATAGCCCACTTCGTTGATGAGGAACCCGAGGCCCCAGCGATCGGGAGCATCCGGATGAAGATCTACGTCCGCCGAGACCGCCGGGCGTTGTGTCTCGAGCCGTCCCGCCGCCAGCGCACCGATCTGGTTCGACGACATGCGCGCGACTGTGTCGGCGCGGAGGATGCGTGCGCCGTCAGCGGCCGTTCCCCGCCGCAGGATCATCTGCATGAACTTCACGTAGTCGCCGCAGGTCGAGTAGAGGCCACCGCCGCCGTTGAAGGCCGCGGGCCGCGGGGGCAGCGCACGCGCATTGGGCGCAAGCTCACCGGTGGCTTGCCGGCTGGCCCCGGTGACGAGGCGGTCGAACTTTCCTTCGGGGAAGACGAAGGTCGTGTCCGTCATGCCGAGTGGCCGCAGAATCGTGCGCTGCATGTACTCCTCGAGCGACAGGCCGCTCACGGCCTCGACGAGCCTCCCCGTCCAGTCGAGGCTGTAGCCGTACTGCCAGCGCGTCCCCGGCTCGAACACCAGCGGCACCAGCGGTGCGACGTTTGCCGGATTGAGTGTCGTTCCAGTGGCCTGCTCCCACTGAGTCATCTCCGGACTCCACACGTCGTAGCAGAACCCGGAGGTGTGGGTGAGGAGATGCTTGAGCGTGATCGGTGTTCGTACCGGACGCAGCTTTGGCTTCCCCGCCGCATCGAACCCTTCGAGTACCTGAGCACCGGCCAGCTCCGGCAGATGACGGGAGACGGGCTCCTCCAGTGTCATCTTGCCTTGCTCGACGAGCTGCAGAGCGGCGGTGGAGGTGATCGCCTTGGTCATGGAAGCGATGGCGAAGATCGAATCGATCGTCACGTCCGGGCCGGAGGTGAAATCACGTTTGCCGAATGCGCCCGCGTAGAGAATCCGATCGCGGCTTGCAACCATCGCCGTGACCGCCGGTATCTTGCGTCGCGCGATTCCCTTGCTCAGGACCTGATCGATGGCACCCGCCGAGGCATTGGATGCACCCGCGGATGCGCCCCAAGTAGCAGCGGTACCCCCGAGCGCCAAGGCGCCGAGGGTGAATTCACGTCTCGTCGTGAGTGACATGGCACTTCTCCGGTGCTTTCTTGACATGGTAATCACCCGCCACGGACAATGCGCGCCCCTTGCCGGTGGCGCGGAAAGGTAGCTCAGCTGGTTAGAGCACGGCACTCATAATGCCGGGGTCGAGGGTTCGAGTCCCTCCCTTTCCACACAAAATCAAAGTGTTACGAATAAGAATACGGTAAAGCGAGGCGTTACGGTAACGGTACGGTATTTTTCTGAGCCGCGATCTGGATGGACCTCGGTAGACGGTAGGGGCTATTGGACCGAGACTTGGCGCTGAGTTCGACCAACGGCTCGCCTAACCGCCAAGTCCTACCGCCGCGCCAACCGAGGTGCAAACGGCAGGCCCGAATCCCCCGATTTGGGGC